>Ga0137418_10005626_pt1 | contig 11501 bp, 9 predicted proteins | sample CZODoug3_1_2_16f_FD_122242 | JGI IMG/M metagenome (GOLD analysis project Ga0137418, IMG submission 122242) | Vadose zone soil fungal communities from Angelo Coast Range Reserve, California, USA - CZODoug3_1_2_16fungal (Hybrid Assembly) | ecosystem: Environmental > Terrestrial > Soil > Vadose... | reverse complement strand
TAATATCAAAATTTTTATTATTTTTTTTTTTTTTTTTAGTACTATTACTATTAAACGTATATTTTTTAATTAGATAATTTTTTTCTTTTTCTGATTTCAAATAACCCAGATTTAGATGTAAATATTTTGTGTTGGTTATTTCTTTTTTTAGTTCTTGCTTAATTTCAGCTATTTTTAAATTATGAAGAAAATCAGTCAGATTATGGATATTACTTGCATCTAATGAATGTATAAAATTGGGCATTAAAGCAATTACGGATTTTTTGACCTCTATTTCAGATTTATTAATTATATTTATTTGTACTCCACTTCCTTTTCTAATGAATTTTAAACCTGCTCTTTTGGTTGTTACTTTTCCTAAAGCATATTTTATTTTCATACCCGAAGGAGTTACCCAATGAAAAGGTACATTTATTTTTCCAAATTATGCCCTAAAATAATTTAAGTAATTATTAAATACTTTAATATAAGGTGCTAACTCAAAACACTTTTAAATATAATAGTACTAAATATACCTCCTTCTTTAGGAGATAAAAATAAATCTTCTTCAATTTTAGAATATTCTTTATTGATTTTAATCTTAATTGTTTTATTACCATAACTATTTTCTAATTTTTGCTCTTTTTCAGCGCTCACAGCTTTTAAGGAAACAGGGCTTGCTCCTAAATCAGTCGAGTCCAAAGGTAGAATTATATTAATATCATCTCTATTTTTTGTTGCTGTTTTTGTTTCTGTACCTATTGAGTTATCTATTTCAACTAATTTCCCCATTTTATCTTGTAAATTTTTACTCATTTTAGCTAATCCAACATTATATGAAATTGTCATAATTGGAAGTTTCAATATAGATCTAGTAATTTTTATTAATTTTAATTTTTCTTTAATTTCATTATTTAATTCCATATTATTTATAGAATTTATAACAAAATCAGCTGCTATTTGATAGAAATCACTTTTAGCATGTTTTGTATTAACAACATTAACCATTCTTGCTACATCAATATCACAAGTAATACTAGCTAAATGTTGAACACCACTACAACTAGCTTCAAATAAAATAGGTGTATTAATGTTATATTGTTTGTTAATAAATATATTTTTAATCATATAATATGCACTTATAAATTGAAATGGCTCATCTGCATCATCTAAATAGTTATTAAGAAAATAAAAATCAAAATCTTGGTCCTATTTTTTGAAACCTTCCAGATTAGTAACCCTCAATTTAGTATAACCCTCCTTATCTCTTGAAACTAGTTCTACCTCTTTGGAACTGATCTTAGAGATCTCAGGGATCTTATAATAATTATCATATTCTGTTTCCATATCCACAATAAACTTATCACACCATTCTGTTTTTTTCTTAATAGTCTTCTTACTTAAATTATAAACATTACCAGCATATTGTTTTACATAACTTATTGGAGTTTTATATTGATTTTTACTATCTTTAAATTTAATTATATTTGTATTATCATTAGGTAAATAGAATTGAAATAAAGATCTAGCCATATCTCCAGCTTTATAATTTAAATATGATACTTTAGAATATATTCTCCCTCTAAAATCCAAGAAAGTAGGAATATCAAATTTGATCTTTATATAGAATTGCTATCATTAAAGTATTTAAATAATGATAATACTTAGAATTATGTGACTGTATTTCTTTAAATAATAAATTATCCATTTTATATTTTTTATCTTGTACTAAAGCAGTATTAGGATGTAACTTATTTAGTCCTTTAAAGAATTTACTTTCTTCTTTATCCCACTCTATCGTTAAATAATTTAATACAGAAGTATTAATATTATAGGGCACATTATTCATATAATTAACACAATCAACTTGTCTTTGAGAAATTTGACTATTCTCAATTATATTTGGATTAGATTTAATAATATTATTATCAGGATTCGCAGAATTATTCATTAAATCTGTAATATAACCTCCAGGAATTTCTTTAGTCCATATTATTGGTCTAGCAACCATAGGTAAGAATACACTTTTAATACTTTTAACAAATATTTCTTGACTGAATCAAAAATCGAATGTTACATATATATAAGTTTTATTTTCCTCCCGTTTCTCAGTATAAATCAATTCCTTACAGGAATCTGTTAACATTTTCATAAAACTATTTCCTATTTCAGCTTTTAACTCTTCACTTATATTTCTAAACACTTCTAATAATTTATTATTATTTTCACGATCTGTTATTCTATTTTCACTGCTTATTTCTCTTTTAACCGAACCGGTACTGTTTAATTTTACAAATAATTCCAATGGATTAACACCCCATTCACTTCTCATATCCATACTTGTTTTACCACTACTCTTATTTTCCAGAGCAAATTTGTTAGATTCAACTTTAAATTCTTTGTTTTTTTGTTTGTTTTTTTAATTGTCTATAAAAATTAGATATTAAATGTCCACCCAGTTTCATTACTAATAAATTAAGCCTTATTCCACCTACTGTAAAGACAGATTCTAAAATTTTATAAATTAATAAACTAAAGGTATTTAAAGGACCCAGACTAATAAATATAAATGAAACTAAAAACTTATTATTAAAAATAATATTATTTCTCAATACCTTTATTATATAATTTTTTCAATTCTCTATATTTATTTATTTTATACAAACTTAAATGATTATTCCATTCTTTATCAAAGGATCTAAAAATATTACTATAAAATTTAGATTCAGTAGATCTTTCTATCTCATGTTTATCAATAAGATCTTTAATTCTATAATTCTCATAATCAACAATCCATTTTTCTAATATTATCTGTTTAGTAGTAGCACTTTCATCTTCACTGTTTAAAATAGCATAAATTTGTTTGTAAAAAGGGGATTTATATTTAAAATAATCAGATCTTATATTAATACTTCTTTTTCTGTATGTTTTCTCTTTTCATAAATTTCGCTGTTTATTCTATCTTCTTCTTTTTGGTGTAATTGTCTTTTTAGACCTAAAACATTTTTAAGTTTAAAATGATCTATAATAATTTCCCTTAATTTTTCTACATGTGATAGTGCTAAAACATTACTTTTTCTTTTTTTTTTTCTTAATAGTGCTAAAACATTACTTTTTTCTTTTTTTTTTTAATAGTGCTAAAACAGTTATTTTTGTTAATGGTAGTGTTGTTAATGGTGATAAAACAAGATTTCTTGTTTTTCTTCCCATATTTCTATTTCTACCCTTATTACAGTTATTAGAACTACTAAACAATCTTTTTTCTAATCTATTCACATATTTACATTTAATTTTACAATTTAATAACAAGAATAAAATACCCCCTTCTTAAGAAGAAACTTATTATAAACAGAAATATATTCATTTAAATTACTACTTAGCTCTATATTAATATAAACATTTAAGAAAAGATAAAATATTATTATAATGACATTTATTATTATTAATACTGATAAATATTTATTACTCAATTACCCAACTTTATTTATAAAATTTTCTACTTTATTTAATTTATATTTATTTAAATATTTTCTAATAAAACCAACACTACTTTGTTTAATTATTTTTACATTAAATTTTTGTATTAAAATTAATACTATTATTATAATATGAGCTAATATCATTATATTAATTAATATTTCACAATTTAGTATTACTTCTAACGGACTTAAATCCCCATCTAAGAATGATGGTATAAAATTACTACCATCCCCTCCTAATTCTACTTTATCCGTTGCATTATTTAAATTTCCACTTCCTGTTCCACTACTTGTACTTGTTCCAGTACTTGTTCCAGTACTTGTACCTGTACTTGTACCTGTGCTTGAACTTGTACCAGCATCAGTTCCACCATTATTGGATTTTTCAAAATCTACAATTTTTCTAGCTGCTGTTTGTACAAAATCTTCTTTCCCCGTTTCACCTTTAACCAATCTTTCTAAAGAAGATCTAGGTACTTTAACTATTAGATCATCATCACCTAAATAATCAGTATTTTTTCTAAAGTTTTTTACAATAGTCCCTCCAATTCCTATACTAATCGCTGCAGCTCCACCGGTAATAACACCTAATACAGCTCTTTTTGTTGGAGGTAAATTTGATGTTCCTGTTATTATAGAAACCCCTATTTTAGCACCTCCCAATCCACCAATGATTTCTGGTAATGAATCGCTTAATACTTTTAAGACAGAGTCCATTCCTTCTTTAACAAATTTCTTAGATATACTAAAATGGTAACTATTATCATCCTTGTCAATAATACTCTTTTTAGGATCACTTACTATTACATCTTATCCATCATCGCATACACAATAGGAAGTAAACCAATACCCACATATGCAACAATATTTATTAATAAAATCGTTATAACAGTAATAAAAATACTTAAATTATGAACGTTCTTATTATTTTCCCCTTTATCCCATTTAAGCTTACTATATTTTCTATCTATATAATAATGTATCAAATATCCCAATATAAAACCCTTAAACACTTTATAATTAAAGGTGCTTAAAGATTCACAGATAAAATCACAGTAACTCAACACTATTACAAATCCACAGATAAAAAACCATCAAAATACTATATCTTTAAATACAATCTTTGATATCATAGTTAACACTAATGCTCTCACCCATTGCAAAACCTTCATTAACCTCTTTGCTCTCAACCATTGCAGAATTCCTATGTATCTTTGTACTTTACCAGGTAAAGTTGGGACATTGTAAGCTCTATAAAATCCAAGGTAAATTGAGTTTTTGCCTCAATTTTTTAAAAACCAGGATTTAAAGCTTAAAAACCAGGATTGAAAGTAAAATCTAAAGTAGAGAAATATATTTTTAATGAAATTCATTGTTTTTTTTTGTTGTTTGTATAAATTTGTATTCAATTTCATTGTTGTTTCCTGTAATAATTGTGAGGTTTGTGTTTAATTTAATAGGTAGTTTTATACCTTAGAGCTCCATGCCATACAAGGACCAACAGTAGAAGCTATTATTTAAGTTTGAATTTTTGTATTCTCTAATTACCCTCTATTCTTTTAGATCTTTATAAAGGCACCTTGCTTCCCTTGCTTAAGAATACAAACAGCGGATTTTATTCTTATTTTAACCTTTGCTCGCTTGCTCTAGAAGCAAGAGGTAAAAATCAGAGCTAAAGCACAAGAGGTTACTATCCCATAGGATCGTTATAAGAGCTAAAGCACAACAGGGTTTTTATTCTTATCCAAAATAAGAACAAAAGAGCAATCGTTAACGGGCCAAACTTAATTTAAATTTAAAAAAAGGAGATTTATACAAAAAAGGGATCAAGTGATCTTTATAAAAGGGGTTTTAATATTTTTAGCTTGATTAAGAACACGTGATATTAAAAGAGAGGTTAGCCGCCTAGACTAGAGTAGCTAGAATATAGTACCGGATGTGTTGCTATATAATGTAATCCGATTAAAAGAACATACAATAAATATCCGATTCAACCAGTTAACATTATTATTTCTAATGCAATGACTTTTTTGTTGAATTTTAAATATCAAATAATATATTTATTTGTGAAATAATTCAAAAGTTTATCGCTAAATATAAATAATGTAAGATTAAATAATAGGTATATAAAAAAAATAAGTAGAATGACGGTTAAAATAAACAATAAAATACTGATATTCTGAACGTGATTTGACATTACATCGATAGTAAAACTATGTTGTACTGGCTCAAATATATAATTTAAAGAATTAACTTTTTTACTTTTGACTCTCGCACTAATTTGGACTAAATCTTTATATACACCCTTTAGGCTCTTAGAGATTTTTAAGTTACACCTGGAACACTTGCGCTAGAACTTAGAACTAAAAATTCCCATAAAACTACCACTAATAGAAACACTCCGCCAACAGTCGATTATGGAAGACTTCTTACTCTGTTAGCAGCTATTGTTGCTTGCTCTGCGTGATAATCCAAATAAACAATGGCACTATAAATACCTTGTCAAACCCTGTCAAACAACTATCTTATGATGTATATGAGCTCTAATATAACTAGGATCGTTAAGAGAATTTGTATTTAATCTACTTGTTCTTATAATTATCTGACTAGCACAGCTTGATCAGCCAGAATTATCGATACCAGAAGAAAGGTATTTGAAAGGGGTCCCGCCTCTGTGCCATTCATTCACATTAGGGCCCTTCCGCTTCCGTAAATAAAAGTCTCTTATCCCACTGCTCCTACTTCCGTTCAGTCGTCTTGTATTAATTTTACAATCGTGTGGTGAGTTTAATTAAATAAGAAAAAGTAAAGATAAAAAAACAACAAAAAAAACTAATCAAATGCAAAAGGAATAAAAGGAATAAAAATCTGTTATTTCACTTAATAATTTCTTAAATATTTTCTTAATAATTTTCTTAATAATTTTCTTAATAATTTTCTTAATAATTTTCTTAATAATTTTGTATAGTTGTTAAATCTAATGAATCAAGAGTAATCTATGTTGAATAAATTATTTGAAGAAAAACAAATGCTAAAGCAAAACAAAAAGAGAGAACGGCGTGAATCGGTGGTTTAAAATAGTATTAAGTTTACTATAAAAAAGTTTTACTACGGAGTCCTGGAGTTGTAAATATTTATTTGTCCTGAGTGCTACTTAGAAGAGAAAAGTTATTTCATAGTTACTGTCGCACTGTTAGTTTGTAGAGGGCAAAACCTTATACAAATTTGGGGTTATCCAAATACTCCACAGCTTTCAGTACTTGGTGCTATTCCGGAAGGAAAAACATAAACAGAGACTCATTGTTAATACTGCTCATCTGTAAGACGCTATCCGCAGAACAAAAATTTTCAATCAAAAAATTATATCACTATACAAACTGCACACTCTCATTAAATAAGATAAATATAAAACAGTTGATATACACAACTACTCCAGTCCTAGTTAGTTGTTTTAAAGTTTTATTTATTTCCATATTCATTTTTGTTTGTTTGCTTTAGCTTTTTGTTTTTTTTGTTGTTTTTTTTTCTTAAAAGTGGGTCAATATATTATTTAATTGAGGATATACCCTAAAGATACTCCTCCAATTGAAGGCTAAATTATAAATACCCAAGCCCCACACGAATAAAAATATAATTCAGTACAATGGCTGATCTCCTTGTAAAAAATGTACACTAGGTGAAAATAGCTCTAATCTGATTAATACTGAAAAGGCTAATTCGATCATCCCAGCAAAAATAGCAAAAAATTAAATACAGAGTTCCAATTTTTTAGTGGATTCAAACCAGTTCAGATGTACCCCCAGAATTATGTACTACATTTAGCATTGACCTCAAAACTACCTTTACTACCTCACTTTTAGCTACACCCTTGTCCCTTGCCTCTCTGGCTTCCCTTGTCTCTTGTTCTGATTTGTAGCCTTGCCCTGTTGCTTTTGTTATAATCCTAACGATCCTATAGGATAGTATTCATAATAATAATAATAATTATCAGAATTATTAGACCTCTTGGGTTGTAATGCTAAGCATAACTACCAGAGGCACAGGCAAAACTCAGAATTATGAGAATTATAGGACTAGCACAGCTTGCTCTGCTCTGGTGTCTAATACTATAGCCTACACGTGAATATAATACAAGTCTCCGAGCATAGATTCCCTTGCTTGTGATGGACCTTTGACCTATCTTTGCTTTGGTGTTCTTATTTGTAGTCTTAAGATAAGAAAATTTGAAAAAGAGGGCTGGTAAAAGGGGTTTGACTTTGTTTTTCATTTTTACTTTATTCGCCTCTAGCTTAAACAAATAATTCGAATCAAATAGCATATATTTTATCAGTACACAAAGCTGCCTGTTTTAGTTTATAGCAAATAGTATAACTCATTTAATTTATAAGGCATAAAACTTTTTACTTTTTAATATCCTAAAATAATAACTATCAGTGATTCGCAATAAAGTCTGGATATAAAACAAACTTAAACAAATAAAATTAAATTAAACAAACTTAATCAAATAAAATTAAATCACCGCAGCTTGTGCTTTTTTTATAATCATAATCAAAATCAATTTCCAAAGGAGAATTATAATTATAAAGCTCAGAATTATTAGACCTCTTGGGTTGTTGGTCAAAGACCTACTACCAGAGGCACAGGCAAAACTCAAAATTATGAGAATTATATGAGGAGATTAACCTTACGTTTGTATTTTTATTGACCTCTTCCCTGTTCGAGGCTTCCTCTTGTTATTATTTTTATATGAATAAAACCCTGATGTTCTTAGAATTATGATTATAACCTTTTGTTCTGGTTCTTAGAATAATCTGAGGGGAATAACCCGCTGCGCTACAATACTACTGGGCAATAGTTGACTTTTGTGATTCTTTTAATAATATAATAACAATGAAAAGGCACAAGAGCAGCAAGGTTCCTTGTATTTGAGTTCTTAATTGTAGCCTTTTCCCTGTTGCTTTGCTTTGTTTCTTAGACCTCTTGGGTTGTTGGTCAAAGACCTACTACCAGAGGCACAGGCAAAACTCAGAATTCTTACGACCTCTTGGGTTGTAATGCTAAGCATAACTACCAGAGGCACAGGCAAAACTCAGAATTCTTATAATTCTCTTGTTATAATTTTCTAAATAAAATAATTATAAAAACTAAATGACAAAGCAAATGGAAGCAACAGCAAGGTAGTGGATGTTGTAGTTCTAACGAACACTACTACCCAAGAGGTCATTCGGTCAATCAAAAAAATAATACACAGTAGGGCACAGTAGGGCACAGTAGGGCACAGTAGGGCACATTAGGGCACATTAGGGCACATTAGGGCACATTAGGGCACAGTAGGGCACAGTAGGGCACAGTAGGGCACTGTAGGGCACAGTAGGGCACTGTAGGGCACAGTAGAGCACAGTAGGGCAAAGTATGGCACAGGTGAGTTCTTATTTTTCTTTAAGAATATTTATTGTTTTTTCCTTATCTAAATCTGTTAAATAAAACTAGGCCTTGAAGTTAAATTCAAATGCAAAAGTACGAATAACAACCCTTTGTTTAACGCGTCGTGCAAAGGGCAAAAAGCAAACTAGCGCTGCGGTGTTTTTTTATACAAATAAGAGCTAAAGCACAACATGGACCAGAAAGTAATTGTTAAATTAAATAAAAAAAAAATAAAAATAAAAAGAACAGAAATTCAAGTAAAGAAAATTAAAAGAAATTTTGACCTGAAGATATTTTCAAAGTATACGAACCTTTTCTATTTTTGTTAGTAATGGAAGCAGTGTCTAAAAAATTAACTTTACCAACAGAGCTCGCTCCTCTTTCATATCTTTTCTGCGATCTTTTTGGGATAATGTGTTCTCTCAATAATCTCCCTCCAATTCTAATTTTAATCCCCGATAAATACGCAGGTATAGAATTAACGCTCTTATTTTGATAATCAGAAACAGTTTTTACAATTCTTTTTTGGAATAGTTTTGCTATTTGTATATTAGTTCTAAATTTTTTATTTCTAATATTTAAAGAAAGAAGGTTAACTAAAATATTACTATCTTGGTAAGGTTTGTGTATTCTAATTAATTGAAATTCTACTGGTTTATTAAATTTATTATTTAAAATTTCACAAATTATTTTAAATTTCAGAGAAAAAACTCTAAATAAATTAGATTTATTTAATTTAAATAAAATATTTTGATCTTCAGTTCGTTTATTCATTAATCTAATAAGACTTCTGACTACTTTCCAGTGTATCTTTTTGTAACTGTTCTTAAATTTTCTATAACTATTTCAACTAAATCTTTGTTTATTCTTTTTTCTAATCAGTGCATCCCTGTACTGTCTAATTTGTGTATAATTAAAAATAGAATATCATTTAAAAACTTGAAACTTAGGAATATTTATAAAATATTGTAATTGTATTACTACTTTATCTGGAGTCAAAATAAAAACAGGTTTACTAATTAAACAATACATACTCTTAAAAAAATAAAATAATAATTTATAACTATCTTTGATTAATTTATTGTTTCCCTTAAGGTTGTATCCTGTTTCTCCGCTTACACCGTTTAATCAATTTAATCTATTTAAGATTAGTTGTATGTTTTGGGGTATTTCTCTTTGTACTATTGTTGGGGCATTTGGTTCTTCTGTTATGTGTGTTTGTGTTTGTATATTTGCATCAGAGGCAGGCTACTGTTGCTTTTTTTTCTAATTGAAATGTGAAAGGAACAGCATTTGTAGACTGATTTTTATTAGTTTCTATTTTTACAGAATTGTTATTTTGAGATTCAGGAGATTCAACTCCTACTCCTCTTAATAATAGATTTCTTTTATTGAAATTATATCCAATATGTTGATTAAAGTTTATTAATACACCTTTTTTGATATTACTATAGTTACTAAGTGTCTTTAAATATTCATATATAGCATCGGTGATATTTGAAGAGGCTACTCTTCTATGGTGTTTTGTAGAGGGGGTTTTATTTAAATTAACCCTCAATGTTGTTGTTGTTGTTTTTGTTGTTGTTTTTGTTGTTGTTTTTGTTGTTGTTTTTGTTGTTGTTTTAGGGTGGACAGTGTTTAGATAGACAATACTTTTTTCAGTTAATAAACTCTCTTTTCTATATTTATACTTTTCTAATTGTAACGGACTTAAAGGAAAGAAAATTTGTTTATTTAAGTCTTTTAATTCAGGAGAATCTGTGATAATTCCATCTCATCCATTTAAGGGCTGGGCTTTGGGCTTAGTTGAGATTTTCCTTATTTGTCGATTGGGGAATTCGAGGATTATTTTATTTGTATTTTGATTCATATTAGAACGAACTAAACAAAAAAGACTATACCCCTTTGAGACACTGTTAGAGGAAGTTGAGACACTGTTAGAGGAAGCATTAGGATCCCAGTCCTCAAAATTAAACCCCGTTACCCTTTCTCGACCGTATTCGGCTAAAAGTGAATCATAGGCCTTATCACCCGCAAAAACAGAACCTGTTGTTACACATCCATACTTTAAACAATATAATACCTGACTTATTATTGTAGCATAGCTATTTAATGGTGAATTTCTTACTTCAAATCTTTTCCTTTCAAATATTAATATGTAAAGGCAAAAAAAGAATTTAATTAGTAATATTATAATAACATGTGTAACATGAATACAAGCGACTATAAGACATAGTAAATGCACAATTTTAGGTAATTGTAAATAAAAATTAGTATTAGTAGCAACCATCCAAAAAGAGACTCTCCCGATAAATCTAAATATTCGCACCAATCTTTTTTTATAGTAATTTTCTACTTTTGCTGGTAAAGTAGGAATGCTGTAAGCTCTCATAGCACCAAGAAAAAATGAGCTTTTCCCTCATTTTTTAAAAAACCAAGTTTGAAAACTAATTATATTGTTTACCAAATTAAGTTTAATAATTTTTAATAATTTTATCATATTTGTTTGTTTGTTTTGTATTAAATTTAAATTTAAATTATTTAAATTTAAATTTAATTTACTATAATTTTAATTAAAGGACTTACTTTTTTGCCTTTAATTTCGTTAAATCATTTCAA
>Ga0137418_10005625_pt1 | contig 11502 bp, 5 predicted proteins | sample CZODoug3_1_2_16f_FD_122242 | JGI IMG/M metagenome (GOLD analysis project Ga0137418, IMG submission 122242) | Vadose zone soil fungal communities from Angelo Coast Range Reserve, California, USA - CZODoug3_1_2_16fungal (Hybrid Assembly) | ecosystem: Environmental > Terrestrial > Soil > Vadose... | reverse complement strand
TACTCGATCGACGCCAGCGGCCACGGCACGATGAAGATTCACACCTTAAACCTCGAAACACTTGCGTTCAGCTTTGTTCTTACTTCCACTTCTCATGCCCTTATCATTGAAATCGACGGAGATCCCGCGAGCGGGACCATGGATTTGCAGCAGCCCGCCGGGACAAGCTTTACCGCCGCACAGATTTCGGGCAACTACTCCTTCGCGATGGACGGAATCGATAATTCAGGCGCGTTTAAACATATGTCCCTTGCCGGCAGTTTTGCCGCGGATGGCATCGGCGCTTTGACGAGCGGTACCCTGGACACCAATAACGGTGGAACTTTTTCAACTACATCATTCACGGGAACCTTTACTGCACCGGATTCCAACGGGCGCGGAACGATGCACGTGAACACGGGAAGATCTTTCGTCTATTACATCATTTCGCCAAAAGTGTTGCGCGTCCTTGAAGGGGACAACATAAGTTTCGTCGGCGGAAGCGCCTATGCACAGGGCTCTGCCGGCTCTACCATCGCCGCACTTTCCGGCAAATTCGTTTACCAGCATCACGGCTGGAGCTCCCCGGGGCGTACCGTCGCAGCGGGCCAATTCAGCGCGGACGGCACCGGAAGGATCACCGCGGGAGTGTCGGATTCCAATTTCGGCGGATCGCCAACCATAGTCAACATGGGAAAGTCCGTCACCGGGATGTATCTGATCTCCGGCAGTCCCAGCGGCACGCTCACTCTCTCGGACGCAGCCGGAACCTCCACATTCAACCTTTACTTGGTTGATCCTGCACTCAACACCCTTGACCCCAGCAACTCCACCGGAGGCGGCGGTGCGTTGCTTCTTCACACGGATGCCAGCATCATCGGCACTGGAATCTTGATTCCGCAGATAGTTTCAGGATCTCCGAGCTTCTCGCAGAATCACGTTCTGAACCTGGTCAACTCAGTAGACACCGCAAATACGGCTACTGTGAATGAAGTCCATCTGGTGGGCAAACTCGCGAGCGATGGCGCCGCCAATTTCACTGGGACGGCCGACTATGGTCAGAACAGCTCCAATACCCAGATCGTTGTCAAGGGCAACACGCTCTCCGGCACATTCGCCGCCGACAGTGTCAACGCGGGTCACTTCACGGGTTCCTTCACACTCGGCACTGACCCTGCCATTGCCGTATTTCCATTCATAGCCCCGGCGGTTTCCATGTTTCAGGTTTCCTACTATCAGGCCAGCGCCTCACAGGCCCTGGTCATTCAAACCGATACGTCCGCGGATGCGTGGGGATACCTGCTTAAACAGCAGCTGCCTTAGCCGATTCTAGAGCAACGACATATTTTGCAGAATTCCTGGCGCCCGACAGCAGAGAGGCCGGAGGGCCGCTAGTCGCGCGTGAATCGCGCTCTATAACTGGAGATGACGCTGGACGAGCTTGCGGAGCTTTTCCCGGTCTTCGTCACGCATGTGGACGAATTCCACGCCGCTCCCGTCTGGGCCGATATTCCGGACCACGGCGGTGAAATTGATCTTGCGAAGTCCGGCGCGGACCTCCAGCTTAATCGAGTCCCCGACACTGAGTTTCCTTGGGGATTCCAGATAGGCGCCGCCCAGGCTGATTGTCTTTACGCGAGCAAGTCCTGCAGGTGCACCCTCAATGTGCGCACGAAGCGGCGAGTCCAGGGGAACTCGAACGTACCGGCGCGGGTTGACGTAGCTAGAACTCGACTGTGCGGGCGCTCCAAACGCCGCCAGCGCCTGCTTGAACGAAGGACGATTCTCGATCAGCGCCAGCGCATCTTCCGCTGCGGCGCGCAAACCCGCAGGTTCCGCATAGGTGAGGCCCTCGCGGCTCTGCGCTAAGGTGCGAAGAAGCTCGACGGCTTCGGAGGCGTGCATGCGGCCGAGCGCTTCGATGGCTTTTATGCGCACAAACTGGTCACGCAAACTCTCATGTTCACCGGCAGCGATTTCCATCAGCTGCGGCACGGCGGTAGTTTCCTGCGCCAGGCCGAGCTGGTCGATCATCATGGGAACGACCATGGGATGCGCGTCTGCGAGGATGGCGGAGAATACGAAAGCGGTGCTTACCGCCGATGCGGAATTGTTTGGGCGCATTAGTTCGCTGACCGCCAAATCCTGAAGGTTCCATTCCCAGCCTGCCATAGCGCGTGCGAGGCCTCGTAACAGCCGCTCCGGGTCCGCCGCAGCCAGGAGCTTGATGGCCGCGGTGACGCGCTGGCGGCGGGCTTCGTAGAGCCGCGTTTCAAGAAGGTTTAGAACGGGCACGCCGATCGTCCGCAGGAGCCGCGCCATAGCCGGCACCATTTCCGCGCCCCGTGGTTCGGTGAGCAGCAATGTCAAGCGGTCCAGCAGCCGCTCGGGATCGCGTTGTAGAAGCCGGGGCAGAACTGGATCCAGAGCGCGGTTGGCCAGTGCAGCGTCCACCAGCAAGAGCCAGCGATCCTGGGCAACCAGGCGGCTTGCCAGCGCCGCCATGTGATCGTGTTCGTTGTCCTGTGGCGCGCGCTCGAGACCGGTCAGGATGGATTCGAAACCGGAATAGTCGGCGCGATTCACGGCGATGCGGCCGAGTGATTCGACAAATGCCGCGAGCAGGGCGGCGGTTTCGGGGGCCTTTTCTGCGTCCAGAGCTTTCATGGCTCCGCGGCTCAGGTCTTCTGGCAACTGATTCGGCCACAGGGATTCGATAATCGGAGACAGTTCATTGAGTCCCGCGGCGACGGAGCGCCTCGCCGAAGGATCCGCATGTTCGATGCGGCGCGCATAATTCAGGACGATGTTGCGCGCCTCGCGGCGGGGAGCGTCGGCGCCGGCATCAGCAAGTTGCCCGAGGGTATTGCGCAGCGCCGCAACAGGCACGCACCAGACGTCCGGGCCGCGCAAGACAGCCGATTTTTCTCGGGGAGAAAGTTCTAGCCAGAATCGATCGATCAGCTGTTCGCGGTGCGTGTCCGTCGCCCAGGTGACCGCGAGCGACGAGAGATGCTGCGAAGAGTGGGGACCAGAGTAACCGCCGGCCTCCACGATGACAGCGCTCAATCTATAGATCGTCGGCCTTACGGATGAGGCGGTAAGCGAGCCGCTGGAAAACTCCGCACTGAGAAACTCAAAGGTGATGTTCTCGGAGAGGCGCAACAAGTAGGGTTGTGGCCGTTCGCCTTCGCGCGGTCCGTACTGGGAGACGGAACTGAGCATCATGCACACGCTGTCACGGCTAGCTTCTTCCAGCGCGCCGTGGATCGCCCGCGCTGCCTCTTCAGGGGAAAGACCGCGCGCGCTTTCGAGAGGCGGGGTGAGCCGCGCAAGGAGCCGCAGGCTCGCCACGAGATCGTCGAAGTCCGGCGCTTGAATGGGCGCATCGGCAGTCTCACGCGGTGAATGTCCACCGTAGGCTACGAGCGCGGCGATGAGACTTGCCAGGACCGTATCCACCCTGCGCTCCGTTCGCGTATTGATGGAGATGCCTTCCACGCGGTTCTCCAGAAGTCGCGCCGGCCACCAGGCATTGTCCTCACCGTTCGCCGGTTCTTCCGATCTTAGCAACGATGCCTTCACCAGTCGCGCGAGCGTGTCCAGTTCGCCTACATGGAATTTATTCGAGAATACCAGCGCGTGAATTCCGGCGCGCTGCAAGTCGACCGCCAGCGCCTGCATTTCTCCTCGCGCGTCCGGCAGGTGGGCGTCACCGACACGCGGCGCCACCAGCCCGCCGCGTTCCACTCGAATCTCCAGCCCACCTAGTATTTCGGTAGCGTTGCGGATGGAATCGTAAGCGCCGTCCAAGCTGTCGAGCCTGCGCGGATGATTTTTCTCGTATAGGCGCTCCGACCGCAAGAGCAGGTGCAGGTTTCGGAGTGCACGATGAACTTCGATGGCTTTGTGGTCCGTTGTGCGTGCGGGGACTCGGGAAACTGCATTCGCGAGCTGGCGCAGCGACGTACGCGGCGTGCAATCCGGGTTCGTTTGCGGTGACGGTGACGGCGTCCCGCGCTTCGTTTCGTAGATCGGTAGCGTAGCCCTGAGGACCAAAGGAGTCTCCACTTGTGGTTACAGTTCGTTCACGCCTCTTCGGGCGGCGAGGGAATCCGCCTTCAGTCTCGCGAGGATTTCGCGTCAGGGCAGGCCGTCCCTGCCTATATAGCAAGCACGCTTCCGGCCTGACGTAGATGACTCTAAGTCTTTTGTTATGAATAAATAATATCGAAAGTCCTAGAACTCACTGTGGTTTCAGGTAACAAAATGTTACGTTTTGCGTAGAGATTTCAGAGGCTTGTAGAAGCAAACCTATAGACTACATCGCGCTATCTGGGGCGGATGAACGGCCTATTTTTGGTGGAGCGCCTCTTCAATCGGTACGGTGCCACCTTCGCTTACCTGGAACCTCCTCTTGGCCGGCTGAAATCCATTGAGCTGGAGCGTAATGGTGTGGACCCCGCTAGGAACCTGCACGCGAGCCGGTGTGAACTTTCCTGTGGAGGTTCCGTCCACGATGATTTCCGCGCCCTTTGGAACAGAGTTCACTTGCGCCCATGCGACGCGGCTTGCGGATTTTTCACTCAGCGGCACGTTGAGCAGCGTCTGGATATTGTCTTTGATTTGAATGCCTCCCGCGTACGGCTCGTAACCCTGCAGCCCCAAGACGAGGTCGTACTGGCCTGGTGCGAGCGGCAGTGTTACGGGCGTCTGACCTGATTGTTTCGCTCCGTTGATGAAGACATCGGCTCCCGGCGGCTGACTGCTGATGTAGATGCCTTTGGCGAGCGATTCGAGTTTAATCTTTTGGTCCTGAGCGTCGCCACTCTTTACTTGCATTGCGGTTTGAACGGATTGATAGCCTTCCTTTTGCACCTCGAGGCTGTAGCGCGAAGGAGACAAATTGTTGAAGCTACAGGGCGTTTCGCACTTGTTTAGGATGTGGCCCGCAGGACCGCGCAGCACGGCAGTGGCGCCGATCACGTCGGTGACGACGTGAATCGCTCCGCGCCCTGCGGTAGGAACGGGGTGCGAGCCCTCGTCAGGACTGCCGGTAGTCGCCGGTGTGTCGTCGTACTCGAGGTGATCGATCACGCGTACGTCAGATGGGGCGTTCCGCAATAATTTCAAGAGTGCCCCGTGTTCTGCTGGCCGCAGCTTTCCCGCGAGCGTGAGCGTGTTGCCGGCAGCTTGCACTTTCACGTGGCCGCTCAATCTTCTTTCGGAAATGGCCGCTTCGATCCGGCCTTTGTATTCTGCGGCTTTGGGGCTAAGCGGATTCTCCGCTTTCTTGGGTGCCACTTTTTCAGCGACGATTTCCGCGGGCTTGGGCTCGGCCGGTTTTGGCTCCGCTACAGCTCCCGCCGCAGGATCCGTCGGTTGCCGGGAGGCCTCGGTCCCAGCGGCGCTTGCCGTCGAGTTGTCGGAACTCGTTTCTGATGCCGCAGGCGCCGCAGCGGGCAAGCTGCTGCCCTTCTTCTGTTCGTCATGAAGTTCGCGTGCGGCCTCGAAGACCGGTTTGATCCGGTACGCTCCGTAAACAATGACGCCTAGAAGCAGCAAAGCCGCGAAAAACGTCCCGAGGACATTTTTCTTTTTTGGCGGTTCCGGGGCGCGTGCGATCACTCCCGTTCGCCGCACCAGTGGAGTTTGGCCGGGGGCCGATGCCCGCGCGTTCAGTGAGCGTGCCGTCGCGATGACGGTTTGATCTTCGCCGGTGAAACCACGGCCTGTCGCATTCCCGGATATCAAAGTCGCCGCGGGCGAGCCTCCACCCATGACCATCGTCGATTGCGGGTTGCCGCTCCCTGGCGCGAGTGCCCGGTAATTCCGAAGATCTTCGAGCATTTCGCGGCAATTCTGGTATCTCTGGTCGGGGTCTTTCACCAGCGCCTTCATGACGATCGCACTGATCCCGGGATGAATCGAGGGATCAATCTGCCGTGGCGGGACTGGCTCTTCGTTGACGATCTTATAGATCACCGTGGTGATGCTCTGGCCCGGGAAAGGCTTTTCGCCGGTCACCATTTCGTAGAGCATAACGCCCAGCGAAAAGATGTCGCTCCGGCCATCGACCGCGCGGCCCTTCACTTGTTCAGGCGACATGTAGCTGGGAGTGCCCATGACGTGCGCGGTTTGTTGGACGGTGCCGAACTGCAGAATCTTCGCCGTGCCGAAGTCCGTGACCTTGACGGTATCGTCGGCGGTAAGCATGAGGTTCGCCGGCTTGATGTCCCGGTGGACGACGTTGCGTTCATGCGCGAATTGCAGCGCACTGCAAGTCTGCTCCATGATGCGCAGTGTGCGCGGCAGGGGAAACGCGTGGCCGCCGTCAAGCAGCGCCTGCAGGCTCTTTCCTTCCACCAGCTCCATTGTGATGTAGTAAAGGCCGTCTTCTTCGCCGGCGTCGAAAACCACTACGATGTTCGGATGCGTCAGCAAACCCGCGGCGCGCGCTTCGGTTTGGAACCGCGTCAGGAGTTCGGGGCGCGAGAGTCCTGTGCCTTCTTCGCTCAACCGGATGGTCTTGACCGCCACGGCGCGCCCGATCACCGGGTCCATGGCCTTGTAAACGACACCCATCGCGCCGCGGCCCAGTTCACCAACGATTTCGTATCTTCCGGCTTTTGTTACTGTTGGCATCGTTCAATCGATCTGTCGCCCCCCGAAGGCGGCACTAGCAATACAAACCGCAATTGGGCGAATGGGGTTTCGGTTCAAGAGGCAAGGGAACCTGACAATACTCCCACACCTTCCAACGTCAATTTCCCGGTCTCCATCAGCGGAAATGCATCCGCCGACACCCGGGCGCCCTATCCTGACAGTACGCACTGAATTTTCGGTTGGTCAACGCTACTGCCGTACCAGTGTTTCGCACTCGATACGGTCGGAGCGTGGTGTTCTGGTAGAGTTGGCGGGGTCCAGGCGAAAGTCACGGATTTCGCGTCGATTCCCGCGGAGACACGGTCCGTTCCGGCATTGGTACATTGGTCTCGCGCACAGGGCGGTCAACTTCGCCCGGGCGAGCAGGAGCTTCGAGCCCATCCGTGAGCAGGTATCCTTGCAGCGCGATGCCGTTGGTCCACACGCTCTCGAGCGCGGCAATGTACTCAAGCTGTAATTCGTAGAGTTTTCGTTGCGCATCCAGGACGCGAGGATAAGACGCCAACATCTGGCCATATCTCTCCACCATCAGGCCGTAAGCTTTCTTCGCACGCGGAAGCATTCCGTCGCGATACTCCACGGCCATTAGACGCGCGTTCGCGTATTGATCGACTGCCGAAGCCGCGCGCTCGCGCAGCGTGAGCGCTATGCGCTTCTTTTCCTGCCCGGCGCGATCGATGTCAGCTCGGGCCGCCGACACATTTCCCTGGTTTCGATTGAAGATCGGAATCTGCACGGCGGCTTCCGCTATTCCTTCCCAGCCTTTTGCGATGGGAGCGCTGCCGAGCAGTTCGTTGTTGTATTCCATGCCGGCCCGGAGTTGGACATCGGGAATCGATTCACGCTTGGCCCGGGCCAGAACGGTTTGGGCTCGTGCTTCCGCCGCATCGGCAATTCGAACGGCAGGACTCTCTTTCGCGATCGTCTCCACGGATTCCTCTTCGTTCACCTCCGGCCAGCCTTTTTCCAGATCGCCGCCCACCGTCGTCAATGGCAGATCCGGCTGCCCGATCACCGCCGTCAGAGAGCGCCATTCTTCGCGCAGTGCGTTTTCCTGCCTCCGCGCGGTCATGCGCATCCTTTGCGCTTCGACTTCTGCTTCGAGTACTTCGGTTTCGTCCGCCTGGCCGGTGTTCATCAGACGTCGCTGCGTCTCCGCGGCATCTTGCGCGATCATGGCCATGTCGCGCCGGGCATCGAGCAGTTCCTGAGCGGCCAGCACGCGCAAGAAGGCCATCCTCACGGCGCTCTGCACGCGCATTTTCTGTTCTTCGGCTTCGAGTTCCGCGAGCTTCACGTCTTTTCCGAAAACCGCGCGGCTCAAGCTGAGTTTTCCGCCCGTGACCACCGTCTGCTGCACAAAAAAGCCCTGCTTCCCGCCGCCGACCGATCCCCCGCGGATTTCATCTCCGGTGTACGCCACCGTTGGATTCGGATAAAGGCCCGACTGTTGCTGGCGCGCCTTGGCCGCGCGAATCTCCGCCTCCGCTTGCCGCAATGTGGGATTCGATTCGCTGGCGATCTTCTGCACTTGCTCGAGAGTGACCAGCGCGCCCTTCGCATTTTCCTGCGCTCTTCCCATCCGCGGATATTCCGGTTTCACTGGTGGTATCTCCATCTGATGGTGCTTTTCCTGCTTGGGCATCTGCATTTCTTGTCCTCGAGCGACGCTAGCCGCTGCCAGCACGCTTGCAATCATCATTGTTCCGAATTTCCCTCTGACGCGCATGTCGTTTCCTCTTCTTCTCCGTGAACTCTGTGTTCTCTGCGGCCTCTGCGTTAAATCTTTTTCCCTCTTTTTACGATTCATGGTGATGCTCTTCCTGCGCCGAAGGGCTTGCCGTCTTTTTCTTCGACAGGATGGCTTCGTATTCCTTGTCCGGCAGAACGCGGATCATCGTCATCATTCCCATCATTCCCGCGCTCCAATTTTTCGGCAGGCCGTAGGTTTCGGGCTTTTCCACCACTTCGTCCATCCCCATTTCCATGAAGGCATCCTGCGGAAAACCGGGCACGCTCTCAGCATTTGGGGCGACCGGGGAAGGATGCACGTGTTGGAACGGCACGCTTCTCGCAAGCGACTCCATCTGACCCATGGCCTTTGCCTCGGTCTGGTCGGCGGTCTCGATCTGCCGGTCGCGCATCAAGTCCATCATGCTGTTCATCATGTGGTGCGGCAGGTGGCAGTGGATCATCCAGGCGCCGGGGTACTTCGCTTCGAACTCCACGACTCGGGCCTGCGCCACACCCACCAGCACCGTGTTCATCGGACACCACGTGGACTCCGGCGCCCGTCCGCCTTCCGTGCCGGTGATGACGAACTGATGCCCGTGCAGGTGCACCGGATGATGATCCATTCCGAGATTCAGAATGCGTAGGCGCACCCGGCTTCCCAGCCGCGCGAGTAAGGGCGTCGTCATCGGCGCGGAAACGCCGTTGAACGTCAGCCAATTGAATTCCATCGCCGCTGTGTTCGGGACGGTGTTGCTGGGCAAGACGGCCCATTCCTGAAGGATCAAGCCATAGTCGTGATCGACGCGGGGCTTGTAATCTCTCTCGGGATGCGCCACAAAAAATCCGATCTGGCCCATCATCTCCTGCATGGCGCTGTGCGCGTGGTAGAAGAACGTGCCTTCCTGGTGCACTGTGAATTCGTAGACATATTTCTCGCCTGGCGCGACCGGCTTCTGGCTGATGTAAGGCACGCCGTCCTGCTCAATGGGTATTTCCAGACCATGCCAGTGCAGGGAAGTCGACTCCGGCAGCCGGTTCTCGAACACCACACGCACGCGGTCGCCCTGCTGCACCTGAATCGTCGGCCCGGGGCAGCTTCCGTTGTACCCCCACGCATCAATGGTCTTGAACGGCGCAATTTTTCTCTTCACCGGCTCGGCGACGACGTGGAAGACCTTCACGCTCCCATCCATTTCGTGCGCCAAGTCTGCAACGTCCGGCGTCACCATCGGCAGCGCTTGATCGCGCACGACGGCGCGTGCCTGCGCCGGATGCGGCCCGTGGCTCCCGTAAGGAGAGTGGTGCCTTCCATTCTCATTTTCGCGCGGTGATTGGAATGTATTCTTCGGCGTGCTGCCGCGCAGCGTTCCGTGTAGCCCGAACAACCCCGCTCCAAACACCGCCGCATCCTGAAAAAACCTTCTGCGTGTGCCACTCATCTTGACCTCCTGAATTTTCTGGTGCTGCAAGCCGCATGCTTGGCTGAAGAGAAATGGGAATTATCTCTGCATTCCATCGCGTTGAAATTCGTCTGATTAGGAAGGCAGGCAGAACTCTTGCCCGTCGCGGGGCCCGCCTGCTCTTAGCGTTTCAGGAGGGACAACTCAAATTCGAAGGACACTCGGGGGTGCGGGCGCAAATCTACTAGAGAAGTCATATGGTCGGCGAAAATAAAAATCGGGGGACTGCGCTGGCGGTGCAGAATTCTCCTGTTCAAGCGCGAGGAATATTCCATCGGGCGCACTCAAACGGGATGCGCCGGAAGCATCCCCAAGAGGAGTACGAGTCAAAACGATCGCGGGCAATTCCGGCGAACTGCAAGTCAGAAAAGCGTGCGCCTGCGGCGCTTCGTGGTGCATTGCACCGGCTCTGTGGCAACTCCCATCTGCTGCGGCCGATGCGTGCGCTCCCGGACAACTCTGACCGGCGCAAAAAGACGCACAGCCCGGCGTCAAAACGAGAGCCACGAGCGTCGCTAGACTCAGAGCTCGTAGCGGCCAGCTTGCGGATCGAATGCGCATCGCTCTTGGCATCCTATTATTACGCTACGCCGGCCACCCGCTCCCGTCAACTTGACCGTCGCCCGGCGTTCAGAAGAGCCAATGCTTCAGTCATCGTAGCCGTGCGAGTCTTTGCCTACGACAACCTTTCCCGCAAAAGAGCGGTAGACAAACGTAAAGTAGCCTGCGGCCAGGATCATTCCGAGGAACCACCAGACCAGCCCAACCTTCAGTCCATAAGCGCCTGCTTTAGCAGTCGTCACCGTTAAGGAATAGACCGGATTCCGCGCGGGCAAGACCATCGGATACACGCCGAACACGACGCTGGTCAACATGCCCGTCAGGTATGCGCAGGATGCGAAGAACGCTTTGCGCTCATCGCGTTTTCGCAATTCAAAGAGGACGCCTGCTATCCCGGCCACCGCAATCAGAGGAAAAACGAATCCCCACGGCCAGGTCGTGAAATTTTCTTTTACCTGCGGCTGGATGGGGAACGTGACGGCAGTCACCAGTGCCGTAAGCGCCGCGACGCCCCACCACGCCCGGCCGGCTAGTTTTCCCGCACGCGCATGGACTTCGCCGCTGGTCTTCATCTGTACCCACAGTCCACCGTGCATCATCAGCGCGAGCAGGGCCAATACTCCGACCAGCATCGTGTACCAGTCGAGGATGCCGGTCTCGTCTCCGAGGCGGAAATTGGTCCACAGCGGTTCGAAGAAATAACCGCTCGAATCCAGCGGCACACCGCGCACCACGTTGCCGAGCGCCGCCCCGAAAAAAACCGCGAGCAGCAAGCTGGACGTGCAGAACAGAAAATCCCACAGCGGATCCCAAACGGCGCTCTTGATGTGATTCCGGAATTCGATGGACGCCCCACGCAGGATCAGAAGCCACAGAACGATCATCAGCGGCAGATAAAACCCGCTGAACGCGCTAGCGTAGAGAGTGGGGAAGGCGAAGTACAAAGTCCCGCCGGCCGCAATCAACCACACTTCATTTCCGTCCCAGACCGGGCCAATGCTCGCCAGTACTTGCCGCCGTTCTTGATCTGTTTTTGCCACAAGGAGGTGAATCGCTCCTGCGCCCAGATCAAAGCCATCCAGCAGCACGTACATTGCGATCA
>Ga0137418_10005623_pt1 | contig 11503 bp, 8 predicted proteins | sample CZODoug3_1_2_16f_FD_122242 | JGI IMG/M metagenome (GOLD analysis project Ga0137418, IMG submission 122242) | Vadose zone soil fungal communities from Angelo Coast Range Reserve, California, USA - CZODoug3_1_2_16fungal (Hybrid Assembly) | ecosystem: Environmental > Terrestrial > Soil > Vadose... | reverse complement strand
TGGTTCTCAGTGCAGGCGCCCCGGCATATAATCCACGCCCATGGAAAGGCTGATGGCGTGAGCAGACTCTCGATTTGCATACTCGTCCTTAATCTTTTAGGCCTAGGGTTTTACTTGTGGCGCACTCGGCAAGGTAGCGGAAATGAAGACGAAACCTATTTTCTCGGAAAGAGTGACATTCAAACCCTCTTTGACAAGGAAGATCATTCTAAAGATTCAAACTGATCCCCTTACCTCCTCCGCGTCCTCCGTGTCCTCTGTGGTTTTCATTGCAAGCCCTTTATAATCATGAATTCCGCTACCCGCGGCGAAATCCCTAGTCAGAAGGCACTCCTTTGCAGCTCGACTTTTTAGGCGACCTGAAACGCACGCACACCAACGGCGCCCTGCGCGCGACCGACGAAGGCCAGCGCGTCACGCTCATGGGATGGGTGAACCGCCGCCGCGATCTCGGCAACCTCATCTTCATCGACCTGCGCGACCGCACCGGCATCACCCAGATCGTCTTTGATAAGGAAGCGAGTCCGGCGCTGCATGAGAAAGCTTCTCAACTGCGTTCGGAATATGTTGTCGCCGTTGTCGGACGGGTGAAGAAGCGCGACGGAAACACCATCAATAAGAAGATACCGACCGGCGAGATCGAAGTCGTCGCCGGTTCTAGTGATGGCGACTTAAGGATCCTGAACGAATCGAAGCCGGTGCCGTTCTCGCCCGGCGAGCCCGACCCGGCGCAGCTTCCCAACGAGGAAGTGCGCTTGAAGTATCGCTACCTCGACCTGCGCCGCACCGAGATGCAGGCGAACATGGAGCTGCGCCACAAAGTCGCGCTGGCAATCAGGAATTATCTCGCAGGGCAGGGCTTCTTCGAGATCGAGACGCCGTTCATGACGCGCTCGACGCCCGAGGGCGCGCGCGATTATCTGGTGCCGAGCCGCGTGCATCCCGGGCAGTTCTACGCGCTGCCGCAGTCGCCGCAACTGTTCAAGCAGATCCTGATGATCTCCGGCTTCGACAAATATTTCCAGATCGTGCGCTGCTTCCGCGACGAAGACCTGCGCGCCGACCGCCAGCCGGAATTCACCCAGGTCGATCTCGAGATGTCGTACCCGCAGCCAGAGCGCGTATGGGAAGTCGTGGAAGGTTTTCTCACCGCTGCGTTTAGAGCCGCGGGACACGCAATCAAGACGCCCTTTCCACGCATGGACTATGACGAAGCCATCCGCCAGTTCGGCATCGACAAGCCCGACCTTCGCCTGCCCGCGTTTAGCGAGGTACGCGACTGCTTCACGGCGCAGGACCTGGAGACTCTCGCAGTGCATCCCCAGTTGCCGGTGGTCGCGATCCGGACGCCGAAAGTGGGCGAGCTTTCACGCAAAGAACGCGATGATATTAAGCCACTGTTCAACTCCAAGGGAGGAGCCAAGCTGTTCGAGGACTTCAAACGGCTGGAGAAAAACTTCCCCGATGCAACGAAGAAAATCCTGGAGAGAATTGATGCTGGTCCCAACGACCTAATCGTGCTCGTGAGCGGTTCGGCGCAGTCCGGCGGGCAAGACCATCCCGCGAGCAAAAGAAAGGTCACACCGCAAGAACTCGCAATTTATGCTTCGGCGGGATTATTGCGAGTCGCGCTCGGCCAGAAATATGCCGCCAAGCATGGCCTTTTTCGGCGCGGAGACTTTCGCTTCCTCTGGGTAACAAACTTCCCCATGTTTGAGTACGACGAGCAGGAGAAGGGCTGGATGGCCGCGCACCACCCGTTCACGTCCCCGCATGAGGAGGACATGGACAAACTGGAGTCCGATCCAGCGATGGTGCGGGCCCTGGCCTATGACGTCGTGCTCAACGGCACGGAACTGGGCTCAGGCTCGATTCGTATTCACCGCCAGGATATTCAGCGGAAGATCTTTCACGCGCTCGGCATGACCGAGGAAGAAGCCAGGTCGCGCTTCGGATTTTTTCTGGAGGCTCTGGAGTATGGCACGCCCCCGCACGGCGGCATTGCGCTTGGGCTCGATCGCATCGTGATGATCCTTGCTGGCGCTGACAGTTTGCGCGAGGTGATTCCGTTCCCCAAAACAGCAGCCGCCAAAGATTTGATGGTGGATGCACCGACCCCGGTGACCGATCTCCAGCTCCGCGATCTGGGGATCCAAGTGAAAAAGAAGTAGCAGGATGCTGCCAGGCTGCTTCATATCGCTTCGCTGAGAGCAGCACCGGATCGCCGCAGATGCATCGCCCAGGGTTGGGAGAAATAGAGGCACCAGATCTGCGGTCCCTGTCCATCTGTGGGGTTGTATGTGGGTGGAGCTGCGCTTCAGCGCTGCACTACGCGACTATGATGCCGGTCGGCTTTAGCCGCTGAGGTAACTCGTCACACTCAAAACTGCAGCTGGCGGAGCAGTAGGGATAATCAATTGGATTGCTCGCTAGACCTTTCTTCACCGGGTTTTGATGTATATATTCGCTGAACCTTTGAAGCTCGGTCCAATCTCACACTCTGCGGTCATGGAAACTGGTTTCCCAAAGCTCACCTCCGAAGCCCAACTCCTTCTTGGCGAGCTAAGAGTAGCCGCCCTTGATAAGTTGCATTGATTTTTCCAAGGTGGCGGTCGGAGTGATCAGCAGATGAATGTGATCAGGCATGATCCCAACTCGTGCAGGAGTTACTTCTCCAGGTTTCTACGGTGGAGCAGCACCTGAGCGAGCAAGTTCGCCATCCGGTCTGACTGGAAGATGTTTTTCCCTGGTAGCTTGTGGAGGTGATGAAATAAGGTCCGTGTCCCGTTGTGCCCGCGACGGGGAATTCTGAGAGTGAACCTCGGCGGCTGAATCCGCCTTTCTTTCTTCCAGTAATGCAGTGCTGAAGCGCTGCTCCACCCAAACATCAGACTTCCTGTCCGGTTGTTCCGATATGGGATGTAGTGGGATGTAGGTTTTTGGGTCTTAACTCGTGAGGCGATCCTTCGAGATCGGGTTCATCTGCCACACTTCGAGGGAGCGTAGCGCGTCCAGGTCCCAGACTTCGATCCCTAACGGAGATCGTGGGGCCGTGTATACACGGGTGGTGATCACGGTCTCGCGATTGGCGAAGACTTCAAGGCTAGACCCGTCGAGCAGAACTCGTAGTGAGATCGGATTGTCTGTCTGGAACTCCCCGGTTGTTGAGTTCACACGCAACACTGATTGGCTGCGCTCGTGGGCGATTTCGGCAAAAGCTTCCCCTTTTTCTGACCGAAGTCGCAGAAGAAAATCACGCCCCTCTGCAAACTCGGCCTTAAATTCTGCGGCGAGGTCACGAATTCGAACCGCCGCCAGGGACTTCTCTTTGTCCGCCGGAAGGGCGTGATCCACCCGCACGTGATCGCCCCGCAGGCCTTCTACTTCCCGAACGACCGACATCTCTAGACCACCATCCGCGCCGATCGAGAGTGCCCGCGGCAAAGCCATCAATCCCGCCCAGCCCGCCGCACGATACTCGTCTTCCAGGCGAGTTTCAGGGATCCATCCCCAGAGAATGCGACTACCGTTTGCATCGAGCATCGTCTTTGCGGCGTAGTAAGCCCCAGAGTCAACGACTCCATCTTTGTCCGGAGTGAATCGCCGGTCGCGATAATGGCCCGTCCTCCAAAGCACCTTGCCCATCGTGGCATATACCAGCACGTGACGGTCCCCGAGCGGGAAGAAATCTGGACACTCCCACATTTCGCCGTTGTCCACTGGATTGGCTGCCGGCTGTCCGGTTCCTCGGCCTTCGACCAATGGGTGCAGATAAGTCCAGTGCCGCAGGTCCGTCGACTGGTAAAGAAGGACTGCGCCGCCTTTGCGCTTGATGCCAGATCCTAGTGCAAGTAGCCAGTTTTTTTCCTCCCGCCATACGCATGGATCGCGGAATCCCGTTACTGTTATGTCCGGAGGCCGAGCGATGATCGGCTCCGGCAATTTCTGCCAACTACGCAGATCGGGATCTTTTGATGTTGCCAGACATTGCACTTCGCGCCACTTGTGTTGACCGTCATCCAACGTGATTTCGGAAGGCGATCGAGGAGGCAGGACACCGGTATAAATGACCGTAGGCGTTTCGCCGTCGAGCACCGCGCTGCCGCTGAACACGCCGTCGCGATCGTACCCGTCGGGCGTCGGCGCCAGCGCAACGGGTTCATGCTTCCAGTGAATCATGTCGGGACTCGTGGCGTGCGCCCAATGCATCGAACCCCAGAATGCGCCGTTGGGGTTGTACTGGTAGAACATGTGATAGCGACCTCGATAAAAGATCGGGCCATTCGGGTCGTTCATCCAGTTTGCGGCGGGCAACAAGTGATATTGAGGCCGCAGGGGATCGACCGCTAGCCGAGACTGCAAGTTGCCTCCGACGTCAAAAGCGCGCGAGCTCGGCTCGAGAGCCGCGGCTCCGACCAGGATGCTAGCTTGGGCGAGGAATCGACGACGTGAGGTTCGAATCATGACGGGCTCGATTAGCTTATCCGACCTTGCTTTGGCTTCCCAGTAGTGATTTGCCGAACAAGACAGGCGGCGAGTACTAGCCATGGCCGCCCCTCATCTGCGAAACTGACCACTGGCCGCTGAATACTCGCCACTGAATTCATGGGAAAAATTCACGTTCTTTCCGAGACTGTTGCCAACAAGATCGCTGCGGGCGAGGTTGTGGAACGCCCTGCTTCCGTGGTGAAGGAGTTGCTCGAAAATTCTCTCGATGCGGCCCCCACGCGCATCAAGATTCATGTCGAAGCAGGTGGGAAAAAGCTCATCCAAATCACTGACAACGGTTGTGGAATGGTTCGCGATGACGCCATGCTAGCCTTTGAGCGCCACGCGACCTCGAAGTTGAAGAATGCGGAGGACCTGCTGAGTGTGTCGACCCTGGGTTTTCGGGGAGAGGCTTTGCCGTCGATCGCCTCGGTTTCACGCCTGCACCTGGAGACTCGCGCAGCCGAGGAACCATCGGGGACGGTAGTGGAAATCAATGGTGGAACGATTTTCAAGATCGAGGAGGCCGGGCTGCCGATCGGAACCTCGATCACCATTCGTGATCTCTTCTTCAACACCCCGGCCCGCAAGAAATTCCTGAAGGCCGAGACCACCGAGCTATCGCATATCGCTTCACTGGTGACGCATTACGCGCTTGCACATCCCGACAAGCACTTCGAACTACACTCGGCCACCAATGCCATGCTGGTGGCTCCTCCCGTCGCAGGTTACGGCGAGCGGGTTTACCAGGTTTTCGGGAAGGATGTGCTCGACCAGTTGATCCCCATCGCCGCACTGCAGCCACTGTCGCGGATCGGGTTGCCGCAGCCCCCACCCTGGCGGCGCGAAGAAGACGAGGGGCCGAAAGATCTTGGGGAAGTACGTATCCATGGTTTCGTTTCGAAGCCCGAGATTCAGAAGCTCAATCGCAACTCGATTTACATCTTCGTCAACGGACGCCTCATTCGGGACCGTTTGGTGCAACACGCCATCACCGAGGCGTATCGCAATATTCTGCCTCCGACGGTGTTTCCGGTCGTGCTGCTGTTTCTGGAAATGCCCAGCGCAGAAGTCGACGTCAACGTTCACCCCTCCAAGACAGAAGTGCGCTTCCGGCAACAGAGTATCTTGCACGACTTTGTACGTGACTCGGTGCGCGCAGTCCTGATGAAGGCTCGCCCCGTGCCACAGTTCGTTTCGGAGATCCATGCACATCCCACCGCCAGTCCGTCTCTGACGCCAGGGGCTCACGAGCGCGGTCAGGCTGCGGCCGCATGGCGATCCCTTTATCAACCCGCCGAGTCGGGGGGATTTGTCCTGCAAGCGCCCGTTATGCCGCCGCTCAATGAACGATTTCAATTCCAGGGCGGTATCGCCGTAGAAGGCAACGCGGCGGTGTCCCTCGCGCGCGTGGCAGAAGTCGTCCCCGACGACGGGTGCACTCCGGCCTTAGGCGACGGACCCGAGGCTCCCAGTCAACTAGCACCCTCGCTGGCATCGCTCAAGCCCCTGGGACAGATTCGCGAATCGTTTATTCTCGCGGTCAATTCCGAGGGATTGTGGATTATTGATCAGCACGTGGCGCACGAGCGAGTGCTGTTCGAACGCGTTCTGAAGCAGCGGGCGGCGAAGGGCGTGGAAAGCCAGCGCCTGTTGATGCCCCTGATCCTGGAACTCACGCCCGCGCAGCAAGCGGTCTTCTCGGAAATTTCCGACGAATTGGCCAGGAATGGCTTCGAGGCGGAGCCCTTCGGAGCACGCAGCGTAGCCGTGAAAGTTGCTCCAGCCGGCGTCGACGGTCCTCAGGTCGAGCACATGTTGCACGAATTGCTCGAGCAGTTGTCGCACGAGGACCAGAAGTTAAATCTGGAAGCGATCCGCACCCGCATCGCCGCTTCCATCGCGTGCCATGCCGCGATCAAGGTCAACATGCCGCTGGAGCAGAACAAAATGGAGTGGCTTCTGTCTGAACTGGCCAAGACAGAATGCCCGATGTCTTGCCCCCACGGCAGACCGGTCGTTCTACGTTATTCGTTGAAAGACATTCAGAAGGCATTCAAGAGAACTTAGAAGCAGTCGTCAGTCGTCAGGAAAGAGCCAAAAAGTCGTCCGTAAGAACTCCGGCTATTTCGCCTGAGGCACGAGACCTCAGACTAAGACCTGACATCTTTGACCTGACACCCGAGACCTGCTCCCCCTCCTGTGTTCTAATCAACCAATGACCGATTCCGAACTGCAGCAGGCTCGCGCACAAAAGTGGCACCTGAACGGACATTCCGTGCGCACCCTTGACGACGCTCGCGCGTTCATGGAGTCGGTGGGATTTTGCCTGCTGTATCCGGTCCGACCCGCCGTCCTGGTGCCCACTTTCGTTGGAGCCTGGGTTGGAGCCGATGATCGCCTGCCCACCTTGCAGCATGCCTTCGCCGATCCGCGCGCTCAGGACGCGAAGGAACTCATGGTGCGTCTCTTGCGCGAGCACGCCGCCTATGAAGCAAGCCTGTTCGCCGAAAATAACGCCTTCCTGGTTGCTGCTTCTGTCTTCCCCTATTTCTACGCACTGGTTGGAGAGCGCAATCCGAAGCACGCTCCCAAAGCCGGCCCTCGATCAGAGTACTCGCAGCTGGCCTGTGACACCTACGAAGTCATTCGCCGTGAGGGCCCCATCTCCAAACAGAAGCTGGGAGAAACACTGGGAGGAAGCCTCTCCGGTGCCGCGCTCGATCGCGGTCTCTCGGAATTGTGGTCCAAGTTACGTATTACTCGCGTGGACTACAAGGCCAGTGAAGGTGCATTTTGGGACGTGCTCCATCGCTGGGCGCCTGATGCAGTTCGCGAGGGTATCAGCTACTCCGTGGGCGAAGCCCTGACTGCACTGCTCTCCAAATATCTGGATTGTGTGGTTGCCGCGGACCAACAGGAGGTGGAAGCATTTTTTGGCAATCTCGTCTCGCGTTCGCGCGTGCAGGAAGCACTGAAGGCGTTGCTGGCTGCCCGCGAGTTGAGTTTTGTCCACACGGGTGCACGGTCCCTCATTCAGGTGGCCCCTCCCCGTTCGGCGACCGGCGAAAGGTCACCGGCACAGTCAGCCCGTTCGGCTGGCATGCCCCGTCGATCGTGACGAGCTAGCCGAAATGGAACGACGGTGTCCCAACCCGCCGGCGTGAGACGCCTCTTTGTTTCTGTGCAAAGTTTCAGCGCCCCGAATCAACCTCGAATTTCCAGCCGCCCGATCGCTTCTGATACCCTGTATCGCCATGCATTTTCCGCCACTTTCTCCATGGACCCTAAGCCCGCTCGCAAACTAATCATTGCCATCGATGGCCCGGCCGGTGCAGGGAAGAGCACTATCGCCTCGCGCCTGGCCCGCAAGCTCGGCTACGTCAATCTCGAAAGCGGTGCCATGTATCGCGCGCTCGCCCTAAAGGCGATCGAATGGGACATCTCATTCGACGACGAACCCGCTCTGCGCAAGCTTGCCGAAGGCGCCCGCATCACCCTTGAGCCGACCATTGGCGGCAATCGTGTTTTGCTGGACGGCAAGGATGTTTCCATTCGCATCCGCGACCGCGATGTGACGGAAGCGGCCTCCCGGGTCTCGGTGCACCCTGCGGTGCGGGAGTGGATGGTCGCCCGCCAGCAGGAAATGGGGAAGGGCGGCGGGGTGGTGATGGAGGGGAGAGATATCGGCAGCCAGGTGTTTCCCCATGCCGATCTGAAGATTTTCCTGGACGCCGATCCCGTCGTCCGTGAACAGCGTCGCCTTGACCAGAACAAAATCAAGGGACCATCCGCGCAGTCTATAGCAGCGGAATTGCGCGAGCGCGACCTGCGCGATCGCACCCGCGCTGCGTCTCCGTTGGTGGCCGCTCCTGACGCGGTGATAATCGACTCGACGAATCTAGCGGAAGACGAGGTCCTGCACCAGATTGAGAAATTAGCAGAAGCAAAGTTGGCAGAACCGGGAACAGCGGAGTGAGAACCACACGTTGACGCCCTTCGCGCTGAAATTGGTCCGGTTTCTAGCGAACTTTGCGGATGGTGTCGCGTCTTCTGCCGTTAGAAACCTTCCAGACAGATCGTTGTCCTAGCCGCCCATCGCAAACACCCTCGGGGGCGGAACCGAGGACTAGTTCTCGTCCGGTTCTGGACGTGCACCCGGCCCCGGGGCCTTGGGCGGCTTGGGAGGCCTCGGAGGCGCAGCCATCTCCGGCCCTGCGATGGATCCTTTCCGGATCGCAATCGTCCCGTGCTCGCTGTTCAGCACCAAACGGATGGCGCCGTTGCCCACCATGCCCGTTGCGATGCCTTGTTCGTCGCTGTTATTCGGTTTCAGTTCCGCAAAATCGGACTGCACTTCTCCCCCGTGAGTCCGGGCATCCACCTTGAACCCAACCTTCTCTGGTACTCCGACGGTGATATCGCCATGCCGGTTGTCAACCTGCACGTTGCCCGGCGACTTGAGTTGCATTTCCACCGCACCGTTCTCGTCCTGCACCCTTACGTCTCCCGACACGCCCTCGAGCGTCACGTCCTTGGAACGCGTCGTCAGGCGCAATGGGCCGGTCAATCCGCTGGCCCGCAGGTCTCCTGAATCCAGGTCGAGATCGCCTTCGAGTTTGCCGAACTCCATGTCGGTGCGCGACGAGTTGAACTTCACGGATTTCCCGATCTTCGAGAGCTTCACGCTCTCCATGAATTCGCCGCTCAGGCGCGCTGCCCCTTTTACATCCGTGAGGGTGACATCGTTGGAGCGCCCCGAGATCAATACGTCGCCGGAAATCTGCGAGGCCCTTACCGAACTGCGATCCATGTTCAGCGTCACGTCGCCATTCACGTCGTCGACATTGACTTCGCCGCGCTGGTTGGAAATCTCAAGGGAGCCGTCGCGTCCCATCACGTTCACATCGCCCCGTTGCGAGGCGATGGTAACAGGGGCCTTGCGGGGGATCGATACATTCAGGTCGGCGGTGACCCCATGGTCGCCAGCACCCCGCGTATTGGCATTGATGGTGACCTGATTCCCGCTTACCGAGATCTGCGGTTTGGATTGCTCATTCCACTTATTCGCGTCTTCCTGGCTCTCCGCGCGGATCTTCTTGTCATAACTCACGCGGATCTGGTCGTCATTCGATACGTTGACGTTTACGGCGCCCCGTTCATTCACGATTTTCACGCTTCCGCCCGCAGGCAGCGTCTGCGCAAGGGATGGCTGATCGTCGAAATTGAATGTCTTGCCGAAGAAGGGGATGTCGTTGTCTCCGATGTCGACGTGCTCACCCAGTTCCTCCCAATTCACCCGCGACACCTGGCTCGCGGTCAGCCCGGCCACGATCAGGAAGATCAACAGGAACACTCCGCCCGCGCCGATTCCCGCAGCCGCCCTTCCTTCCTGCTTGGCCCGGTTGTGTTCGACCAGCTTCAGGACACCCCACAGGATGAGCAACAACGGCCAGTAATGTGCGAACCAGGTGCCAAGCCGTCCCCAGGAGATCAGGTGCAAATTCCCCAGCAGGAAGATCACGCCGACAATGATCAGAATGAACGGCCCCGTCATCGAACGGCGGCGTCGCGGGGGAGCAGCCACCGGGCCGGACGAAGGGCTAGACATGGTTCACCTCGCTGGGCGGCACTTCCGATTGTTGCTGTGGTCCCTGGACGGAAACCGCGTCCGCAGACGGCGCGGTGGGCGGCAGCACGGGCGGCTCGCCCAAGTGTCCCGCTTCTGACGCGTTACTTTGCAGCAGTTTGACTGCGCCAATCACCAACAGGATCAACGGCCAGGTCCGCTCAAATCCCGGGCCATTCAAGTTATCCATCAGGAACAGCACTCCCAGGGTCACGAGGATAGCGGGCCACATGATGCTGCGCATGCGGCAGCGATCGCAATTGCAGACCGCGTCCGACGCTCCCAGCAGACCCCTCCGGCGCACAAACAACCACCCTCCAAACACAATGAGGATCACCGGCCAGAAGCGGTCAATGCCAAATTCGAAGAGTCCAATCGTATGCAGCAGGAAGATCAGACCGAGTCCGATCAACACGACCGCGCCCGCGGGAACGCTGTCGCGATAACGAGTGTCGCTGACGTCATTGTTGGGAACTGCCGAAGATGCGGTCGCACCTATGGATCCCCCAACCGGACGAACCGTCGGCCCAAACATCCGTTCAAACCCGAACGGATCCGGGACGGGCTGTCCCAGTTCGAGCGCATGAGCGGTCTTGTACGCGTCAAATACCAGGTAAAAGAAATACGCGAAGAATACCGGAACCATGATCGGCCCAATGCGGCCGGCCATCCAGATCATGCATACGAACGCCATGACGTGAATGAAGCCCTTCATGAATTGCCCGTTATACATGGCGCCGACGCCGGGGATGAAACCCAGCACAGCTGCCAAACCCGGACTTGGCAAACGTTCTGTCTTGTAAGTCGCCGATGCTCCCACAACGGGCGCGCCGGGCGGCGGGGTTGGGGGAAGGGCACTGCCCACACGCTCGGCGAGGCAATGCTCACAGAATATTGTGCCCCGTACGTCGCGGACACAAGTAGCGCACAGCGGCTTTCCGCAAGTGCGGCAGTAAGCCACTGCCCCAACTGAGTTGTGGGTGGCGCAGTTCATACCAACCTCCTGATCGTGGTCACCGACACGGCAGGTGGATCCTCCGGGGCAGAAGCCAGCACGGGCTGGTTCTCTTCGCGGCTATAATTTCTCTCCTGTCTGGGCTCGGGTTGTCCACTAGTGTTGTCTTTGCGGGTCTTGTCCCGCTCTTTTTTGGGGCCCGGTTCGGCGGGTGTGGTCGCCCGCTTGAACTCCTGCACTCGTGACTCGATTTCATACACGAGCCGGATGTTCTCGTAGTACTTCACCACCCGGGCCGACGTGGTGTAGTACGTCCTCCGCAATCCATTCCGGCTGAGGTCCGCCTGTTTCAGATCGGTAGGCTTCACCCCCGCCACGCTCAGCGCGACGGACAGTGAGAAGAACGCCATCCCGAACGACATGGCAAACCG
>Ga0137418_10005620_pt1 | contig 11511 bp, 10 predicted proteins | sample CZODoug3_1_2_16f_FD_122242 | JGI IMG/M metagenome (GOLD analysis project Ga0137418, IMG submission 122242) | Vadose zone soil fungal communities from Angelo Coast Range Reserve, California, USA - CZODoug3_1_2_16fungal (Hybrid Assembly) | ecosystem: Environmental > Terrestrial > Soil > Vadose... | reverse complement strand
ATTGATGACCGCCAGGAAATGCGGAGCCAGTTCCCCGCTCTTTTTTTCCACGGCGAAATACTTCTGGTGGTCTCGCATGACAGTCACCAGGATTTCGTCCGGGAGGCTCAGAAAGGCCGGATCGAAATTCCCCTGGATCACCGTCGGGTATTCGTTGAGGTACGCCACCAGCTTGCGAAGCGAGGCGTCCTCGTGAATGCGATAGCTTCCCCGCTTGGCATAGGCTTCCAGTTCCGCCGAGATTTTCTCCTGACGTTTAGCTGGACGAATGATGACACCGTTTTGCTGGAGATGCTTTTCGTAGTCCAGAAAGTTCCTCACGGGAATGGCGCTCGAACCGAGGAAGCGATGACCTCGAGTGGTGCGCCCGGCAGAAATGCCGGCCACGGATAGTTTCAGCGGCTTGCCGTCCAGCACCGCGACAATCCAGCGGATGGGGCGAATGAAGCGCGCGCCATCCAAACCGGTCCAGGTCATCGAGCGCGGCCAGCTCAAATCGTGCACCGCCCGGGGCAGGATGCTGCTTAGGATTTGCTCCGCGGTTCTACCCAGCTTGACCTGCTTGGCGGCAAGGTACTCGCCCTTGGGGGTCTGCACCAGATAAAGATCGCTCACGTGGACACGCTGCTTCTCGGCGAAGCTCTGAGCGGCACGTGTCGGCGCGCCGACGGAATCATAGGCCACCGACTTGGGTGGGCCGGTAACCTCGGCTTCGACGTCCGCTTGCTTGGCGCGCAGCCCCCGGACCCAGGCCGTCAGGCGGCGCGGTGCGCTGAAGGTTTCCACGGACACGCCGTCAAAGAGGCTCTCAGCGGTGAGCAGTTTTTCGATGTTGGTTCGCAGTTCCTCTTCAGCCTTCGGAAGCATCCCCGCGGGAATCTCTTCGCAGCCGATCTCGAAAAGAAGCTCCACTCGCTTTTCTGCAGGAGCCGCCTTCATGCCCGCACCTCACGCTGGGATGAGGTGCCGCCAATCTGTGACAGATAGGCAGCAGCCGTTCGGCAGGCAATGGTGCGCACACGGGCCATGAGCGCGGCGCGCTCAGTCGTGGAGATTACGCCGCGTGCGTCCAGCAAGTTGAAGAGTTGTGAACACTTGAGGCAATGGTCGTAGGCAGCTAACAACGGATAACGAACGCGCTCCTTCCCTTCCAGTCCCTTGAAACCGTCGAGGAGTTCCTTGGCCTGCTTCTCATGCAATTCAAATTCGGACCGAATCGCAGACGCATCGCTGCGATCAAAGCTGTATTCGGAAAACTGTTGTTCTTCCATCAGCCGGATGTCGCCGTAAGTCTTATCCGCCGACCACCGCAGGTCGTAGACACTCTCCACGCCTTGAAGAAACGCGCAGATACGTTCCAAGCCATAGGTAAGCTCGACGGAGATGGGGTCGAGATCAATTCCTCCGCTCTGCTGGAAGTAGGTGAACTGGGTGATCTCGAGACCGTCAAGCAGAACTTGCCAGCCAATGCCCCATGCACCGAGGGTCGGGGACTCCCAGTTGTCTTCTTCAAATCGAATGTCGTGCTCCTTGAGGTTGATCCCAATGGAGCCGAGACTCTTGAGGTAGATATCCTGCACATCGACCGGAGACGGCTTGAGGATCACTTGAAATTGGGAGTGCTTGTAAAGGCGATTGGGATTCTCGCCGTACCGGCCGTCGGCGGGCCGACGACTGGGCTGAACGTATCCGACGCGATAGGGGCGCGGTCCTAGCACGCGCAGGAAAGTTTCCGGGTGCATGGTGCCGGCGCCCACTTCCACGTCGTACGGCTGCTGTAGCACACAACCTTGCTTCACCCAAAACTGTGACAGCTGCAAAATCAGATCCTGGAAATCGAGGCCCTTCGATTTTTTCTCAAGTTTTACTTTAGATTTCAAGTCGTCTCCAAAAGTTCACGCGTTGTCAATCGCCTCTCCAAATGATTTTCGATCCAGGCCAGCGAAGCCTCTCGTAATTCCCTGGCGCAGGCTTCCATGGACTTGTGGTATTCGATGCGATCCAGTCGCTCGCCCGCGAAGCGCTCGGCAAGGGTTCGCGCCTCGTGTTGCAGCGGCTTCATTCCGGCGCGCCGGCACTTCTCGCAAAAGAGGCCGGATTGATGAGCGTCGTAAAATGCCGGCTTTGTGCCAAACGGCGTGTCGCAAGCCACGCAACGATCAAAGCGTGGCAACCAGCCGCCAAGCCTCACCGTCCAGAAGGCAAAGTAGCTGAGCGGCAAGGCCCAATCACCGGTGCGTTCAACTTCCCGAGTGGCCAGCAGGATCAACCGGAACATCGGCTCAGAAACTTCGTGCTCCGGCAGAACGAGCTCCGCTATCTCGCTGATCACCGCCAGCCCGGTGCTGAGATCGTAATTGCTCTGGGCCTTATGAAAGGACTCGAGCAATTCGGCCTGCTGGATGCGCACGAGATCGCGAGTTTCCTTCTCGACGTACCAGATCTGGACGTGAGAGAGAATCTCGAGCGTCGAGCCGTAGCGGTTCTTCAGGCGCCGCGCACCAGAGGCCACTCCGCGTACCCGCCCCGACGAACGGCCAAAAAAACTCACCAGGCGGTCCGCTTCGCCCAAGGGGAAGGTCTTTAGAATGATGGCTTCCGTTTCCCGCGCAGGCATGAGCAGTCGGCGCGCCGACGCTGCCCCGGACAAAATTGCGATACTCCATCCGAAACGCGCGTGCACGCAGAACTATTGTAATTATCACACGCGCCCTTGCGGCGCAATCATTCCGTGGAAAATCCGCGAAAAATTAGGGCGCACCGGAACACCGTAATCGCAAGAGTCCATTTCGAAATTGCCTATTTCCCTCCCCGTGCGCTGGACCAAAGACTGCAAATTCAAGCGCTTATGCGCTCGAATTTATTCTGTTAACCAGCGTCATTTGGCCATAAACATTATCGGACGCACCAAAGCGCCTAACTCGCCCTTTCCATTTCTCGTATGTTTCGCTACTCTGCTGCGGACCTCACTCTATGTTCATCCCTCTCAAGGACCTCAACCCCTCACGCTCCTATCCATTCGTCAACATCACCCTCCTCCTCACCAACATCGTAGTGTTTCTTTACGAGACGGGCCTGGAAGTCACACTCCCGCACCGGGCGTTTGAGGCCCTCATTCTGCCGTACTCCACCGTCCCGGCCCGTTTCCCTGCTTTTCTGGCGGGACACGCCAGCTTTGAAGTCTCATTTTTGCCCCTGATCACCAGCATGTTTCTCCATGCCAATTTCTGGCACCTTGCTGGGAATATGCTGTTTCTCTGGATCTTTGGCGACAATGTGGAAGACTTCTTCGGACACTTCGCGTATCTCTTCTTTTATCTGTTCTGCGGAATTGGGGCTGGCCTTCTGCACGTGCTCTTCAATTTCCATTCCATTATCCCTGCCGTCGGCGCGAGCGGCGCCATCTCTGGCGTGATGGGCGCTTACATGCTGCTCTACCCACGGGCGCGGATACTTACCCTGGTTTTTATCTTCCCTTTGCCGATTCCTGCAGTGGTCTTTCTAGGCTTGTGGTATGTCATGCAATTTCTTGCTGGGCTCAGCACCATCGGAGCCAATGTTACGGGAGGAGTAGCCGTGTGGGCGCACGTCGGTGGGTTCCTGCTGGGGATGCTGCTAACGTCCATGGCCAGGCGACGCTAGGAGAAAGGATCGGCCACTCAGTTAAAGTAATACTTTAGCTTTCAAGATTGAAGCAGATAACTCGCAAGAGCGGAGCCGGTCTGGCACGCTGCAGCCGCGGGACAGACCTAATGCTGCCCGGCAATAGCTTCGAGGGATTTGACGGCGAGCCAGTCGCCGACCTCGACCGTACGTTTGTCGCCACCGAGGTCGGGCGTCACGTAGTTTTCGCGAAGGGCCGCTCGAACCGCGGTGCGCAATGCCCCCGCTTCCGGTTTCCAACCAAGAAACGCGAGCATCATCGCCGAAGCGAGGACGGACCCCAGCGGGTTGGCGATGCCCTTCCCGGCAATGTTAGGCGCCGATCCATGCACCGGCTCGAAGAGTGAAGTCTGGCCCGGGTGAATGTTTCCCGACGGCGCAAGCCCCAGGCCGCCGGCCAGCTGCGCGCCCAGGTCGCTGATAATGTCTCCAAAGAGATTGCAAGTGACGATCACGTCGAATTGCCGCGGGTCGCGGACAATCTCCATCGCTAACGTGTCGATATACAAGTGGCGGGAGTCAATGTCCGCATACTCCTGGCGGACTTCCTTGAACACTCTTTGCCACAGGTCATGGGCGAACGTCATGGCGTTGGATTTGTCGCTCATGCAAACGCGCTTTAGCCCGTTCTGTCGGGCGTACTCAAACGCGTAACGGATAATGCGCTCGACGCCTTTGCGGGAGTTCACGTCCTCCTGAACGGCGATTTCCTCCGGCGTGTCTTTCTTGAAGAATCCTCCAACGCCCACATAAAGGCCTTCGGTGTTCTCGCGAAAGACCATCATCCGGATGTCTTTTTCGGTACGATCGCGCAACGGCGTAAGGCGGTCGTGGAGCAATTCGACCGGTCGAGCGTTAACGTAAAGATCGAGCTTGAAGCGCAGGCCCAGCAAAATGTCGGCCGCATGCTGATTCGAGGGTACTCGCGGATCTCCGAGCGCGCCGAAGAGAATGGCGTCAAACTCATCGCGCAGCATCTCAACCGCGCCCCGCGGTAATGACACGCCTTCGCGCAGATACTTGTCCGCGCCCCAATCGAATTCTACGAATTCGATGGGCCGCTTGGAAGCCGCGACCACGCCTTCCAGCACCTTGACGGATTGCGGGATTACTTCAGCCCCGATGCCGTCGCCGGGAATCACCGCGATTCGTGCTGCCGGGCCGCGATTTCGCAAAGGAATACCAGGCAAAGTCTTGCCTCCTCGACGGCCGTTTTAGCGCCGTCACACGGTTTGCTTGGACTGAAAAGGCCAGGCGCTATTCTTCCACCAATGCGGCCCTCGCGCCACCTCTTCAAAGCTCCTTTTGAACAGCTATGCCGTGTTGTTCTTCACTGTCGCTTCCGCTAGTAGGGGCCGCTTTTCAAACTCTGCGAAGTGTGTTATCAAGCGTGCCGTCAGTGATTCGGAAAATGACCATGCATGGCTCGCAGGAGGAGACACAATGATCAGTAGACGTGAGTTTCTGGCGACAACAGGTGCTGCGGTGGCAGCGTCGACTATGGCCGCACCTGCGCCTGCGGCGGCGAGCGCAGAGAAGTCAACCAGGCTGTTTTTGCCCGAAGATGACCTGAAGCCGGCAACATTCGACCGCCTTCCGCTCGAATGGCACAAACAGCGCGCGGAGAAACTGCGGACGAAGCTGGCAGAGAACGATTTCCATGGAATTTTGTTAACCGACAGGTGGAACATCATCTACTTCACTGGGCTCTGGCATACCACGACCGAGCGCCTTGTCCACGTCTTCCTGCCAGTGAAGGGCGACCTCGTATGGTTCAACGCGGCGCTGGACCGCGACCTCGTGAAGTCGTGGTGGTACAACGACGGTGAGATGTATTTCGATTGGCTCCACGCGGAAGGAGCGTTCCCTCACGAAGGCAAAGTGCAAATGGGAGCCAAGGTCGACTTGTTCGATTGGATGCTGAAATCGCTGAAAAAGCGTGGATACGCGGACAAGAAACTAGCTGCGGACGCGGAGCTTTCGCCCTCGGCTCAAAAGAAAGTGGTTAACGTGCTCGGGAAAGAGATGGCTTCGCAGGAAGAAGTCTGCATGAACATGCGCGTCCGTAAGACACCGGAGGAGTTGGCGCTGACGCGGCGCGCCTACAACTACTTCAACCAGATGCACGCGTTTGCCAGGGACATGCTGCTGCAGCACGGCACGGACCTGACGGACTTCGACATCGCCAGTGCCTCGACCAAGTACGGGACCGACCTCGTCATGGCGGATATCAAGCGCGACGGCGCACCCCACACGGCCGTCGGCATCGATATTGAAGTGGGCTGCCGAACGGGGAGATCCACGGCGTATCCACACCCGAATCAGTTTCAGCACAACAAAGTGGCACGAGGACAGGCCCTCCAGATCGAGGGTGGAGTGAACATCGCGGGCTGCGGTGGAGAACTCTATCGTGCGATGTTCATTCACCCCTTGACCGAGCAGATGAAGAAACTTTGGACGGTCAGCCGGGATTGCTGCTTGATCCAAAAAGAGGAATCGATCGCGGGCGTGACCTGTTCGACCGTGGCGTACAAGATTCACAAGTACCAGGTGAAGAACGGCGTTGCGCCGTACATCTATCACCGGCCTGCCCACGGCCAGGGTTGGGAAGGACATCAGCCGCCTTATCTGGCGCTGGGAGACACCACCATGCTGGAACCGGGGATGAATTTCTCGGTCGAGCCGGGGCTCTACGATCCCGAACACGGGATTGGCTCGAATTTTTCCGACGCATTCGTGGTGCAAGCGGAAGGACCATCCCGGCAAATGTCGCGGCTGCCCTGGAGCGAGGAATGGTGTCTCGTCAAACTGTGAAGGTCGCGGCCACACGGATTGAATGGCCATGCGCTATTCTTCCATCAAAGCATGGTTCGCGCCACCATTACCAAAATCTAGTATTTGGCTATTGTCGCTCGACTTGTTAGCGACTATGAGTCTTTCTTGAGTATCGCTGGAATCTTCATTTCGATTAAGCGCTCGAATGCCGCTTGCTGGTCGCCGGTCGCGAAAACACGTTTCGGAATCACCGTAAACGAACGAACACCGTAATAGAGAACGAAGGAATGAGCGTCAACAAGTGCGCGGTTATACATGCTCCACTGCAGTTGCGAATCGATGTGAACTGTGCGGAAGTGGATACCCTCTGCGGAAAACGTAAGCGAGTATTCATCGCGGAACTTGGCCTCGCGCCGGAAAACCACAACTGGTAGAACGCCGAAGGCCGCAATCAGCACAAGGAAGAAGACCGCCGAAACGCCGACGAGCACCATGCCGTACACGGGCGAATCAAGCGAACGCCATGAGTAAGCGCCGAACAAGGCCAACGCGAGGACCACAACGATGTCGACCTTAAGCCTCAGACGGGAAGCAATGTGTGCGCGCATGGCGCGGACAATATCTTGTTCTGAGTACCGGAATGTCAGATCAATCGGCCTATCCATCAAGCGCCCCCCGTTACAAGCTTATTGAGTTGTTCAGCCTGGAACTTCCCTTCAACCCAGTCGCTCCTTCCGCACAGTAAGCTTTTCGATGCGGTCGAGGCGCGGTTCGAATCCGATGCCCGGACCTACAGGCACGCGAATCGTCCCCTGCGGAGATACAGTAATTTCGGGATCGATGATGTCCTCCGCCCAATAGCGTTTGCTGGCCGCCACGTCGCCGGGGAGCGAGAAATTAGGCAGCGTCGAAAGCGCGATATTGTGCGCGCGGCCAATCCCGGATTCCAGCATCCCGCCGCACCACACGGGAACGCCGTGCTTCTGGCAGAGATCGTGAATGCGGCGCGCCACGGTATGGCCACCGACGCGGCCCATCTTGATATTGATGATTTTGCAGGCGCCCAGCTCGACGGCAGCGCGCGCCTGCTCCTCCGAGTGGATGCACTCGTCCAGGCAGATCGGCGTCTGCAGCTTTTTCTGAAGCTCAATGTGGCTGTAGAGATCGTCCCAGCCGAGCGGTTGCTCGATCATCATCAGGTAGAAGCCCTCGAGCTGCTTAAGGAGCGGCCAATCATTCAGCGTATACGCAGAGTTGGCGTCCACACTGAGCTTGATGCGCGGAAAATCTTGCCGCAGGCGGCGCACCTGCTCCAGGTCCTTCCCTGGCTTGATTTTTATCTTGATGCGCTGATAGCCGGCGGCAAGTTCCTTTTGCACCGCGGCGGCAAGTTCGTCCAGCGATTCTTTGATTCCGATCGAAACGCCGCTGGCAATCTCCTCGCGAACGCCGCCAATCAGCTTTGAAAGTGGAACGCCCTTTTGTTTGGCCTCGGCGTCCCACACGGCTGTCTCCAGCGAAGCCTTGGCCATGTTGTGGCCCCGCACACGCCTGAGCAGATTCCACACTTCCCCGGCGGAGGCGAATTCCTTGCCTTTGATCATCGGCCAAAGAAAGTCGCGCAGGATGAGCCACGCCGTATCGGTCGTTTCCGGGCTGTAGTACGGCGATTCACCGGCGACGCACTCGCCCCAGCCGGTCACGCCGTCCACATCCGCTTGCACCAATAGAATGCGACGCGCCACCGTGCGCTCCATGCTGGTTTCAAACGGCGCCACCAGCTTCATCCGAATTTCTTGCAGCGTCATCCCTCGTACTTGCATAGTCGTTCTGCCGCCGTGCCCTTTCTGGAAGTCTTCTTAACGCCCCGGAGGGCCGGCCTCTTGGCACGGACCGCTCTTCTTGTGTAGTGGTGGGTCTTTAGACCCGTTCTTTTCCCTCAGCTAAAAATCACTCCAAGGGGTGAGCAGATATGCCCGGCTCCCCGGCCCAGTGCGCAAAGCAATTGCTGCGTAGCCTTTGGCAAACCACTTGGCAAATTGTTCTCGCACGCGCGCCTGGACGGCGCCAACCTCTGGTGATCCTTCGCGCTGCCAGCGCTCCAACTCGGCCGGCAACTCGATGACTGCCGGCGCTTCAACAGGATCTTTGACGAGATTCTCGATCGCGCCCACGACGCGTGCGGAATCGAGATGCCATTCCGCTAGCAGCCGGTCGGTCTCCATGCCGCGGTGAAGCGGACTCGTTGTCACGCCATACAAATTGGGTTGATATTCCCGGCAGATGGCGCCAAGCCGGTTCAAATTGAAGTGCGCATTACGAATTTCGAGAGGATCAAATGTCCATTGAATAAGCCGGATTCCGCGGCCCAGGGCTTCGCTTCGTTGAAACAGTTTCAGCATGCGGCCAACGCCGCGGTCGCGATACTCGCTGTGCACACCGGTCATGTGTGAGTGAAGGTAGGTCACGCGGTCCCGCAGGCCAACCACCGCAAGCGTGTAGCCTACTAGCCGGTCGCCATCAAAAGCCCCCAGCACTTGACCGCCCGTGTGTGCCGCCACGACAAACATGGTGGCCGGCTCGACCTCCAGATCGGCTTCTCCCCAAATCTCTCTCTGGAGATCGACACAACGATGGAATTCATCGAGGCTTTCGCACTTCCGAACGATGATCCCCTGACTCATCGCTTTGCTTGCGCTCCAGTCATTTCCGGCAAGCGCGGCTTCCCTTCCAGCTTCTTCGCAGCGTCCCAGTAAGTCTCCATCTGCTCGCGCGGAACGTCTTTGAACTCCCGGCCGCTTTCACGGGCGAGCCTCTCCATGGCGCGGAATCGGCGCGCGAATTTCGCATTGGCCTTTTTAAGCGCGATTTCCGGGTCCACCTTCAAGAATCGCGAGAGGTTAATAGCCGCGAAGAGCAGATCTCCCAGTTCCTCTTCGATCCTCCGATCATCTTGATTGCCCAATACTTTTTTCAACTCTTCGGTTTCTTCCCGCATTTTTTCGAAGACGCCGCCCGCATCTTCCCAGTCAAATCCGATGCGGGATGCTTTGCGAGTGAGTTGAAACCCTTCCAGTGTTGCCGGCAAGGCGCGGGACACGCCATCCAGCAAAGAAACTTCCTCCGGGACGTTATTGCCGGTCTTCGAATCGCGTTTATTGTCGCCGGCGCGCCGTTCTGCGGCCTTGATCTGCTCCCAGTTTCTCAGCACCTCAGCCGAATCCTTTGCTCGCGTCGTTCCGAACACGTGCGGATGCCGGCGGATCATCTTGTCATGAATTTCGCGAATCACCTCGGACACGGTGAAGCGGCCCTCTTCGCGCGCGATCTGGGAATGAAAAACAATTTGCAAAAGCAGGTCACCCATCTCTTCCGCGAACTTGGCGTCGTTCCCGCTTTCCAGGGCTTCCAGAACTTCGTAGGCTTCTTCGATCAGGTATGTTCGCAGCGATTGATGGGTCTGCTCGCGGTCCCAGGGGCAACCGTTCGGCGCGCGCAATCTCGCCTGGACCGCGACGAGCTTTTCAAACCACTGGCCCGGCGTCAACCGTTCTTGCTTCGCCACGTTGCCCTTGCGACGCGGTTTTTTCGCCTTCTTCGTGCGCTTCTGGCGTTTTCGCATGCCTTTATTGACTATTTCCATCCAAAGTCAAGCGTTCCACTTTACGGTGCAACCGTGTCTTTGACAAGCATCGCACTTTCAACGAGGGAGTGCGCTCCGGCGACCGGAACCGGCAACCCGTGATAAACTGGAAGCGACACAATCACTGAGGAAAATACCTTGTCCGACCATAAACAGGATGAAGCGTTTCGCGTAATCGATCGCCGCCCCTTCACCGCCGAAGGAGAATTGCGCAAGGAAGTCGTCGAGGAAGAAGAGCGGGAAGCCAAGCGGGAGGCGGCAAAGATTCCACCGGCACCGCCCGAGGCGGCAAAGACGGCGGTTGCTCCGCCTTCGGCTGAAACGCCCAAGAGCATCCCCGGTTTCGAGAACCTCGTTCGGATGCTGGGTAGCAATGCCGCTATGGTGCTCGGCGCGTATGCCGACCCGCGCACTGGTCAGCCTGTGATCGACCCGGAGGCCGCGCGCGAGCTGATTGACATGCTGGATGCTTTGTACGAGAAAACCAAAGGCAATCTTGCGCCCGAAGAAGACAACTTGCTCCTGGACCTCCTGGGCAAGCTGAAGATGACCTATCTGGAAATCAATCAGGCGGTTGCGGCCGAAGCCGCCAAAGCCAAGGCGAAAGCCCGCCCTTAAGTATCACCTGGCTCCGCGTAGAGATTGTTTCCATCGTTTTCAAACATGTCTCCCGCTCTGCTAAAAGTCACCGTTCTCGGCTCCGGCACGTCCATGGGTGTTCCCACGCTCGGCTGCCCCTGCCGCGTGTGCAAGTCGAACGATCCGCACGATAAGAGGTTGCGTCCTTCCGTACTGATCTCCCGCGGCGGCCAGAACGTCGTGATTGATACGACGCCGGACTTCCGCCAGCAGGCCCTCCGCATTGGACTCGAACGCCTCGACGCCATTTTGCTCACGCATGGCCATGCCGACCACATCCTCGGTTTTGATGACATTCGCCCTTTCAATATCCGTCAACGCGCGGCGCTGCCTGTCTACAGCAACGAAGAAACGTTTAATGTCATCCGGCGCGTGTTTGCATACGTATTCGATGACAAACCAACGCTCAGCACCGTGCCGAGCGTTACGTTGAACACCGTCCATGGCCCGTTCGAGCTTCTCGGCATCCCGTTTGTTCCCGTGCCTCTGTTGCACGGCGAGATGGAAGTCCTCGGCTTCCGGTTCGGACGTGCCGCCTATCTCACCGACTTCAGCAACGTTCCGGACTCCTCAATGTCCCTGCTAGAGGATCTCGACGAACTGGTCCTGGACGCTCTCCGTGATGTTCCGCATCCCATGCACCAAACTGTTGAGCAAGCGCTCGCCCTCATCCAGCAACTAAAGCCGCGCCGCGCGTGGTTCACCCACATCGCTCACGACCTGCCGCACGCTGAAACAAATGAGCGCCTTATGAAAATGGGCTTTCCGCATGTGCAACTGGCCTACGATGG
>Ga0137418_10005619_pt1 | contig 11511 bp, 11 predicted proteins | sample CZODoug3_1_2_16f_FD_122242 | JGI IMG/M metagenome (GOLD analysis project Ga0137418, IMG submission 122242) | Vadose zone soil fungal communities from Angelo Coast Range Reserve, California, USA - CZODoug3_1_2_16fungal (Hybrid Assembly) | ecosystem: Environmental > Terrestrial > Soil > Vadose... | reverse complement strand
GGTGACGGTGAACCGGACTTCCATCCCGCGGCCCGACTTCAGCGTGTTGACCACGCTGCTCCAGCTCTCGTCTGTATCGAAGGTGTAGACGCCACTCTTCAGGTTGGAGGGCAGCCCGCGCATTCTCGCATAGAGGCTGAACCAATCGCGGTTCTTGATCACGCCCCGCGATTCGAGGGAATCGAGCGCCTGGTAGTAGGTGGCGCCGCGCGGAATGATGATCATGATCCGGTCCGCGACGGACTGATACTTGGCCGGGTCCGGACTGCTGCAAGCGACTGCGAAACCCAGGAGCAAAATACGGAATGCGGAACGCGGAATCATACGGCTGATCCGCGCTTCGTATCGAGATAGTGCTGCAGCAACAAGGCGGCGGCCATAGCATCGAGATCGGCCTTGCGGCCGCGCGTCGAGCCGCCCATTTCCCGGACGGCGGCCAGCACGCGTGCCGTAGTCATTCGCTCGTCCCACATGGTCACCTCCAGCCCTTCGTCTACGCGCCGTTTGATAGCATCGGCGAGGTCCCGGGCGGCGTGAGCGGCGTCACCTTCAGCCCCCGCCTCATCCAGCGGTAGACCGACGATAATACCCACGACATGATTGCGCGTGACGTGATCGAGCAGCTGCGCCATCGGAAATCGTTTCCCGGCGCGGCGGCTGAGTGTGGTGAGCGGTTGGGCAAGCGTCTGCGTTTCGTCGGAGAGGGCCAGGCCGATGCGGCGCTCGCCCCAATCGACGGCGAGAATCCTGCCTTTCACCCTTGCGACATCGTCTGGAAGAATTCCGCGTTCGTTTTCGTGCGCTTGAGCCGCTCGAGCAGAAACTCGATCGCCTCTACCGGCGGCATGTCGGACAAGAAGTTGCGCAGCAGGTACACCTTGTTGAGCTCTTCCTTCGTAAGGAGCAATTCCTCCTTGCGGGTGCTCGTGCGCTGCACGTCGATCGACGGGAAGGTCCGCCGCTCGGCGATGCGCCGGTCGAGGATGACTTCGGAGTTGCCAGTGCCCTTGAACTCCTCGAAGATCACCTCATCCATGCGCGAGCCGGTGTCGATCAGCGCGGTCGCTAGAATCGTTAAAGAGCCGCCACCCTCGATGTTTCGCGCGGCGCCGAAGAAGCGCTTGGGCTTCTGCAGGGCGTTCGCGTCCACACCACCGGAGAGGATCTTGCCCGAATGCGGCACCACGACGTTATGGGCGCGGCCCAAACGCGTGATCGAGTCGAGCAGGATGACCACGTCCTTGCCGTGCTCGACCAGGCGCTTCGCCTTCTCGATCACCATGTCCGCGACCTGGACGTGCCGATCTGCCGGCTCGTCGAACGTGGACGACACGACTTCCACGTTCGGCCCCTTCACGTTCTCCTCCATGTCGGTCACCTCTTCGGGCCGCTCGTCGATCAGCAGCACGATCAGGTAGACCTCAGGATGATTTTCGATGATGGAGTTGGCGAGCTTCTGCATCAGGATGGTCTTACCGGCCTTGGGCGGCGAGACGATCAGGCCGCGCTGGCCTTTGCCGATGGGCGACAGAATATCCAGCACGCGCATCGACAGATCACCGTCTTTGCGCTCGAGCTTGAGCTGCTGTTCCGGATAGCGGGGCCGCAGGTTGTCGAACGCGACGCGGTGTTTGGCCTTCTCCGGCTCCTCGCCGTTGACGACTTCGACTTTCAGCAGCGCGAGGTAGCGCTCGCCTTCTTTCGGCGGCCGTACCTGGCCCGTGATCGTGTCGCCGGTGCGCAGATCGAACCGCTTGATCTGACTCGGCGAGACATAGATGTCGTCGGGGCCGTAGAGGTAGTTCCAGTCGGCGCTGCGGAGGAAGCCGTAGCCTTCCGGCAGAATTTCGAGCACGCCTTCGCCGCGTAGAACGGTCTCGGAATCGAGGAGTGATTGCTCGATGCGGAAAATGAGATCCTGCTTGCGGAGCCCGGAGTAGTTGGTGATGTTCAGGCTCTCGGCCATCGCGTGTAGTTCCGCGACGGACTTCCTCTTTAGTTCGGCGATATCCACGTGTGCTTCGGCTCCGTTTGCGCTACGGCGGGGAAAACCCGGGATGGGGGACTGTTCTCGTTGATAATGGAAACTAGGAGTTATGGGGGTGTGCGAACGAATCATAGTAGGCCGTGCCGGTCGGCGAGTCAAGAGCGGCTGTGAGTCTCACCCCATTTCTGCTGGCGTGGCGGACCACCCCCCTCCACGACCGCGAAGTTGTTGACGCACTTGTAGATCCAGCCCACGCCGAACCCTCCGCGGCACTCGCAGCGGCCCTCCGCCAATGGCCAGGGAGTTACTACTGGTCCAGCGAGCGGGATGGGCGCCATCTCGTGCTGACGCGCCCCAGTATCAAGCAGCGGGAGCCCTGGACCCTGCATGTGCTGCTGCTTGCGGCGACGCTGTTCCTGACCACGCTGTCGGGCGCGCTGATCGCGGGCGGACTCCCCCCGGATATGGGAGTGCTGTACAATCCGGCCGCCTGGGACCTCGCGTTCCTCCGTGGTTGGGCGACCGGGTTTTCGTTCTCCGTCCCACTCCTCGCCATCCTCTTTTGTCACGAGATGGGTCACTATCTCACGGCGCGCCACTACCAGGTGAATGTGTCGCCGCCCTATTTCCTTCCCGGACCTCCGCCGCCCATCGCGATCGGGACGCTGGGCGCCTTCATTCGGCTCCGCACGATTCTCAACGACCGCCGGCAGCTCCTCGACATCGGCGCCGCGGGACCGATCGCCGGCTTCGTGGTCGCGCTCCCGGTCCTGTGGATTGGACTCGCACACAGCCACGCGCCAACGGAGGCGGTCGCGACGGGAATGCAGGTTTCGATCGGATGGGGTGCGTGGGTGCTCGGGGACTCGGCTGTGACGCTCCTGCTACGGCACTTCACGCACACCGGCGGGGCGGTGGCCCTGAGCCCGATGGCCTTCGCAGGATGGTTGGGGATGTTCGTCACAATGCTCAACCTGTTGCCTATCGCCCAGCTCGATGGCGGGCACATTCTCTACGCCGCCTTCCCGCGCGCCCAACGGCACGTCGCCCGATTCTTTTTCGTGCTCGTCGTCCTGCTCGGATTTCTGTCGAAGAGCTGGTTCGTGTGGGCGTTTGTCGTGCTGATTCTGTCACGCGGTCAGTTCGGCCATCCCCCCGTGCTGGACGCCTACCGTCCCCTTCCCAAGTCGCGGATCTGGCTGCTGGTGGCGAGTCTCGTGCTCTTCGCGCTCACCTTCACGCCCGCGCCGGCGCCCTGAGGAGCGCACGCATTGCGAGTATTGCGTAACTCATAGCCATTTATAATGTTGTTTTAACCCAGCCCCTGGATCGGCATGCCTGCCCAACCTGCCCGATACACACCGGCCGCTGCGACCGATACGGTCGTCCACGATCTGCCTCCGATTCGCTTTGACGGACAACCCATAGACATCCGACTCTCTCTGCGCCGCACCGAAGACGGTATCTGGCGTGGCCGCATTATGTTCGGCGCCGAGGGAACGGAAATGGAGCGCTCCAGCGCGGAGATCTTCTGCGCTGGGTCGGAGCAAGATCTATGGCAATCGGTGCGCGACCTGCGGGATCACCACCTGCGGGACCTGTACCGCTCGTTGCTCTAGTGGCCGATCTGAAGGCGATGGCCAAGCTGCGGCACGACCTCGCCAATCCGCTATCGGCGATTCTCGCCGAGACTCAGCTGCTGCTTCTCGCGCCGGAGAAGTACGACGAGGAGACGCTGGCTGGGCTCAAGCAGATCGAGGACCTGGCGCGCAAGATGCGTCAGATGCTGCAAAGCCCAGAGTGAGCCGGCGGCATCGTCCTCGGTATTGCCCGCCCACGGCGTGGTGGCCCCCGCCCCCGTGCCCTCCCCGACTGCGCATCGCCTTCCTTATTAGACGCGCTTCCTGCCGGTTGCCGCTGCCGGTGACGCGCGTCATAGCGGTTCCGGTCAGACCCCGGTAGATCACCTTGCGCGGGCTTGAGGCCCGAGCATCTTAAGCGCCCCTTCTCTGCTGGGAGTCCCCGACGTTGGCTGGTCGCGAGTCTCTGCTCTTAGGCATGAGCGTTCTGGTCGTGGCCTGCGCCGGCGGGGGGGGCGGGGGGGGGCCACGGCCTAGACCCGTTACTCCCGCGGAAATCCCCACCCTCAAAGCCCAGGCTACACAGCAACCCAGAAATGCGCAGATCCGCTTCCGTCTCGCTGCCGCCCTCATGGCCGCGGGGCAGTGCGACAGCGCCGTCGTGGTGGCAAACGCCGGCCAGATGCTGGCGCCGGGCGAAGCGCTCGGCCCTATGGTCGTCGGCGGCTGCCAGGAGAAGGATGGCCGCTACGATCTCGCCTTCGCGACCTATACGGACTTCGCGAACCGCTACCCGCAGGCGCGGGGTGTCGCCGCGGTGCGTGCGCTGGCGCAGCTCGCGCTCCGCACGCAGGCAACCCAGACGGCGAAGCTCGCCCTGGCGCGCGAGTCGACGCTGACCAGCCTCGCCCCAACGCCCTCGACGATCGCCGTGCTACCGATGACGATCTCGGGCGACTCGAGCCTGCAGCCGCTGTCACGCGGCCTGGCCGAGCTGATGGTGTCCGACCTGGCGATGGTGCGGAGTCTTCGCCTTCTGGAGCGTATTCAGATCGGCGCGCTGCTCGACGAGATGAAGCTCGGGCAGAGCGGGCGCGCTGATACCAACACTGCCGCGCGCGTCGGACGTTTGCTGCGCGCGGAACGGATGGTACAGGGCGTCGCCGCGATTACGGTGAATGGTCCCGTGCGCATGTCGGCGACGGTGGTGCGTGGCGACGGCACCGTTCGATCCGGTGCCCAGGCGAACGGCACGTTCAAGCAGCTGCTCGATCTCGAGAAGCAGCTGGTGTTCGGTCTGGCGACGGAGCTCGGCATTCAACTCACCGACGCCGAGCGCCAGCGCATCATGCGGCAGGGTCCGAAGAATCTCGCGGCGTTCCTTGCATACAGTCAGGGACTCGAGGTGATGGATCGGGGCGACTATCGCGGGGCGGCAGTGGCGTTCGCCGCCGCGGTTCGTTCTGATCCGTCTTTCCAGGCGGCTCGGGAGCAGCAGCAAGCGGCCGAAGCGGCACCGGCGGTGCAGGCGTCACCCGGCGATGTGGTGACGGTCGTGGAAGCAGTCTCACAGATCACGACTCTGTCGAAACCTGCGTCGCTTGGCGCACTGCAACAGGTCACCAGCGATGTCTCCCAGACCATCAACGATGTGACCGGTCAGAACGGCCTGACCAGCACCCTCAGTCACCCGACCAACGAGAGCCAGGGCGTCACGAACGTCGTCCAAACCTTCGGTGTGATCCGGATCATCTTCAAGCTGCCATGACTCCCGCGCGTTGGTTGTTAGGACTCGCCGTGCTGCCGGGAGTATTGGCCGCGCAAGCCGGGACCACCGTCGCGCGTTCCGGTGCCTTTTTCGAATCCTATAGCTTCGGCACCGGACTCGCGTTCCGCCGGATCAGCGAATTCACGATTCCGATCAGCGTCACCCAACGCGTGGGCGATCGCCTGACGATCGATGTCGGGACTGCATTCGTTCGCGCGTCGGCGGACATCGGCGGCACCATGGTCGATCACTCCGGGTTGGTCGACACCGATCTCCGCGCAACGATTGGCGTCGTTCCGGGGCGTCTCGTCTTCAACATCGTCGGCACGATTCCCACGGGGGCCACCGCCGTCCCCGATACCACGATCCCCCTGTTCGGTGCGACCGCGACCGATCTGCTCGGATTTACGACGCCGAGCTTCGGATCAGGCGGTGGGGTGTCCGCGGGATTCGCGTCTGCGTTCAAGATGGGTTCCGACTGGGCGATTGGTGCGGGAGCGAGCTACCGCTACGGTGCGAGTTACATGCCTCTCAAGGGGGGCGGCACGCTGACGCCGGGCGGCGAGATTCGCGCGCGCTTCGGAATCGAAGGGCCGTTCGGAGGCGGGAAGTATTTCCGCGGCGCTCTCGTGTATACGACGACGGGCCAGAACGAAATCGGCGGCGGCGGGCAGAGCACGATCGGAGACCGGATCCTCGCGTACGGCGCGACGAGTATGCCGCTCGGCAGGTCGCATCTTTCCATCTACGGGTGGGAAATGCGACGCCTAGGCGCACAGCCGGGCACGGTTCCTGTTCCGCGCGGCAACGTATTGGCCCTGGGCGCGCGACTCGAGCGACCGCTCAGTCCAACTGCCACGCTCGTTCCCCTGGTCGAATTCCGTCACGAGCTGACCGGTCCCGGCGCAAAGATGGAGCTGCTGGGTTATCTCTTCCGGACCGGCACTGACCTGCGGTATCGGCTGAGCGATCGGGCGACGGGCGTGCTTCAGGCCCAGTTCGCGTTCGGGGCGCTGCAATCCCCCGACCAGAAGCGGGTTTCAATCCTCGGTCCACGTATCGGTGTACTGATCGAGTGGACGAGGTGAATCCCTAGGAGAACGCATGAGGCGTTTCTATCTACTGTTGGGCGCGGCACTGACAATGGCGGGGTGCGGCAGTGACCCCGGTCCTTCCTCGCTTACCTCGGTCGTGATCACCGGCGATTCAACGGTTGGGCTCAACGGTACGCTGCAGCTGACGGCGACGGCGCTCGCGGGGAACCGTCCGGTCTCGACCGGCCTGACGTTCGTATGGATCTCCTCCGACACCACGAAGGTGCGCGTGTCGCAAACGGGGCTCGTGACCGGTGTTCGGTTGGGCAGCGCCAGCATTACGGTCAGCGCGGTCCCGCAAGTGAGCACGCCGGTCACGAGCGACCCATACCCGATCCGCTCGCGTATCGTCAGGATCGTCTTTCAGCCATTCGACATCGCCATGGCCTCGCCGAACGACACCGTCATCCTGAGCGCCGACGCGCGCGATGCCCAGAACACCTCCGTGCCCGGTATCCCGTTCACCTGGGTGTCGCGCAATGCCGGAATCGTGACTGTTGCCGACAGCGGCATTCATAAAGCGATCGTGGCTGCGGTCGGCTACGGGACGACGCGCATCGTCGCTACCGCCAACGGCATCTCCGACTCCCTGACGGCGACAGTAGAGCAAGTTCCAGCCAGCGTCGCGATCATGGCGACGTCGTTCCGCACACTGACGGCGTTGGGTGCAGCGGCAACCGGCTGCCTGTCCAATGCGTCGATCAACATCATCCGAAACTGGATCCTGCAGGGGGCCGTGCAGAATTGAGGTAGGCATAGCCGTTCGCGAGATACAAAACGAGTAACACGGCCGTCGCGGCGCTCACGGCGTACTTCCAGATTGCCGGCGCAGCGGACGTCGACAACAGTCCTTCGATTGTCCCGGCAATCGCGAGCAGCGTCACGACCGCGCCGATCATCCGCGCCGCGATGCGTCCTTCCACGACGAGCGCATCTTTGCGCGTACGGTCGCCCGGCGCGATCATCGCCTTGGCCAATCGGAAGCCCGCTCCCGCCGAAATGAAGATCGCGCTCAGTTCGAGCACGCCGTGGCCCAGCACGAAGGTCAGCAGGTAGTTCATCGCCTGGTAGTTCTGGAACAGCCCCAGGACGAGTCCCAGCATCATGCCATTGGTGAACAAGAGCCAGGCGGTCAGCAGGCCGCCCGTCAAACCGCCCACGAATGTCCCGAATGAGACGGTGATGTTGTTCGTGATGATCCACGCCGCGGTCTGCGGTCGATCTTCCTTACTGGTCTCGGCGTAGCCGCGGCCTTCCGTCTGGTTCTCCGCCGCCGCCTCGGCACGCGCGACCATGCCGGGCATCAGCTCCTCCCCCAACTCGGGCCGCTCGCGAATCATCACATAGCCGACGCCGGCGGGAATCGAGAATAACAGGAAGGCGAGCAAAACATACCGCCAGGACTGCGCGACCGCGGCGGGAAAGTCGCGCAGAATGTAGTGGGGCAGGGGCGTGCGCTCCTTGCCACGGGCGCGGTACAACGCATTGTGTCCCGCGGTGACGACCCGCTCCAGGTAGGCGATGACCCGGGGATCGACCTGATAGGTGCGCGCCCGCGCGAGATCGGCGGCCACTTCGCGGTACTGGGCGGCGAACGCGGGGATCTCCCCTGGCGCCAGGGCCCCGACGCCGGACCGCTCCATCCGGAGCGCCGTCGTGCGGAACGTTTCCCAGCCCTCCCGTTTCTTCTGGACGAAGCGCTCGGCAGGGACGGTGATACGGCCGGCGGCACCGGCCTTGGCGCGCGGGGCAAACCGGCTCCGCCGTTTGCGCTGCTCCTCGACGAATACGGTGACGAGATAGGCCTGCATATCCGCGCTGCGCCGCGGGATGCGTCGCTCGAACCGGCGCACCAGGTCGGTCGTGATCCGCACCAGCACTTCGGGCGTCAGGTCGTTGATCCGGCCCAGGAATCGATCCAGCACGCGGAACTCTTCTTCCGACAGCTCCGGCGGGCCGGCCTCGAGAGGCTCGGCGGACTCCTCGGCCGGTAGCGGCGCGCCCCCCCCCAGACTCCAGTCGGTGGGGTGATCGCGCACCACGATCGTGCCGGCGGCCATATCCCCCGGCCGCTTGTTGCTCGGGTGGAGGAACATCGAAATCAGGGCTGGGGCGAACGGAACCGGGAAGTAACAGTCGATGAAACGGACGAGATTCCGCACGACCGCGGCCGCTGGGGTGATCGACCGGCCGGTATCCATCACCACGCGGATGCCAAGCGCCTGTTTGCCGGGGGTCCGGCCGCCGTTCAGCGCCTCGAACAGCGTAAAGTAGCCCCACAGGAAACAGAACGTGAGGATGATCATCCCCGCGCTCAGCCAGCTCCGCGCCATCCCCGGAGCGGAGCTCATGCTCCCGATGATCGTCCCGCCGCCGATCCAGAGCGCCAGAAGTCCCAGGAACAGCAGCAGCAGGTCGAGCAGTCCCGCGGCCAGGCGCGATCCCACCCCGGCCAGCTCGAACTGGACGTCCACATGCTCCGGCGTCTCGATGCCGTGGTGTTGCCGGAGATCCAGGTCTCGCGCGGAAGCTGTCATGTCCTCATCTTACCGCGTGTCCCCTCGCGGAGCGACCCATTAATACCAACATCAGGCCCATGCGGCTGGGCGAGATTCTCGACGGGAGCTTCAACATCTACCGGCGTCACTTCGGCCTGTTCATGCGGCTGAGTCTGATCCTGGTATGGCTCCCGACCGCTGCCGGCATCTACCTGAATCTGCGGTTCAGCAGAAGCCCGTTCGAGTTCCTCAGCCTGCTCGAGCAGAACATAGCGGGGAGCATCGGGATCTTCCTCCTTCTCCTGGTCGTCTGGAGCGCCTGCAGCTTGCTCCTCAAGGCCGGCACGATTCGCGTGATCTCGGACTCGTATCTGGGCCACGAGCCGGAGCTGGGCGCGTCGCTGCGATTCGGCACGGAGAAGATCATCCCGCTGCTGCTCGTTGCCATCAGCAAAACGCTGCTGCTTTTTCTGCTCTATATCGCGGGAGCGCTCGTGGTCGGGCTCCTCTATTTCATGGGCAGAATGATCACCCCCGGGCTGGGCGGATTGCTGGCATTCGGGGGGGCCATCGCCGCGGTATGGCTCGTGACCTGGATCCTGTGTGCCTACGCGATGACGACTCCCATCGTCGTGCTCGAAGACCTTTCCAGCTCGTTCGATGCCTTTGGGCGCTCTTGGGAGTTGACTCGGGGCGCGCGGGCGAAGGTCGCCGGCACTATCGTCGTCACGTGGCTGATTTCTCAATTCCTGCCGCAGATGGTGATCGGCGCCATCAGTGGCGCACTGGGAGTCGCGGGCAACGACTCATTGCAGCCCGCCTTCGTTGTGGTCGCGTCGCTGTTGGGGATCGTGCTGGCGCCGATCCTGCCGTGCGCGCTCACGCTGCTGTACTACGATCTGCGTGTGCGGCGTGAGGCGTTCGACATTCAGGTGCTGAGTGAGCAACTGGGGACGGGGATACACTGAACGAAGCCTCGCTCCAGGTCCCCGTCGACTCGCTGCGGCACGTGATCGGTCAGGTCTTCGCACGACCCGAGTATCAATGGGTCGAGCGCCGGCGTGTGGTGTCCTGGCTCGGGCGGCAGTGGCATAACCTCATCGAGTGGCTCAATCGCCTCTCCGCGCAGCATCCGGTCGGCTTCGACATCGGTCTGGCGCTCGTCGTTGTCGCCCTCGTCGCGCTGCTGGTGCACATGGGGTACGTCATGTGGCGGATCGTGCGCCCGGCGGCGCGGACCGGCCAAACCAAGACCCCTGTCGGCGCACGAGTGGTCGCTGATGCCGCTGCGCACCTCGCCTATGCTGAGGAGCTGGCCCGCGCCGGTCGCTACGCCGAAGCGCTCGGGCATCGTTTCCTCGCGCTCGTCCTCGAGCTCGACCGGCGGAAAGCGCTGCGCTTCCACGCCTCCAAGACGCCAGCCGAGTATGTCGGGGAAGCGCGGCTGACCGATCGGGGGCGCGCATCGCTCGCCAGTCTCGTCGCGCAGCTGTACCGCCATCTGTTCGGGGCGGTGCCGTGCGACGCCGGCGAGTACGAATCGTTCGGCGACGTGGCGCAGGAGCTGGCGCGAGGGCAGTATGTCGTACCGGCTTGAAATCGGTACCGCGCTGCTTCTCGCGGTCGCCATCGCGATCGGCATCTGGGCGGCGAATCGGCAGTCCCCGACGCCTGATCTCTTCTTGCGCACGTCGACGTATCTGAACGGCCCGCGCGGCAGCAAGGCGCTGTACGATGTGCTCATCCGCCTGGGCCGGCCGTCGGAGCGGCGTCGTACGCCGCTTACTACGCTCGCGACGGAACGGGCGCACCGCCCAGCGATTCTCGTGTTGGTCAACCCGATCATCGATCTGGAAGATGACGAGCTGGAGCAAGTCACGCGCTACGTACGCGCGGGCGGCGCGGTGGTGGCGGTGGGCGACGGCGCCGGCGTCACGGCCTGCACGGGATGGCGCACGCAGTCGGGCGGTATCGGCAACGCCGACACCGTCGGCGTCCGGTCGTTGGAGATGGAGGCGCGGCTCCCCCCCACCGAGCTGGTGCTGACGGCACGCAAAGCGGTGACGTCAGGCCGCGCCCGCCTCGAGAAGCTGAGAAAAGGCTCGGCGGAAGATTCGGAGCCGGATGTCTGCAACACACTCCTGCCGTTCGCCGTCGACACGGTCGTCGTCGCGGTGAACAATCGCCCGGCGATCCTGCGTCTGCGGTATCGCGGCGGCGGCACGATTACCCTCGTCGCCGATCCGAAGTGGTTCACGAACCGCGTGTGGCGCGATACGGACGTTCCGATCGCTCTTGTGCCGCTGCTCACGCCGCGGCGAGAACGCCCCGGCAGGGTCGTGTGGGACGAGTATCACCAGGGATTCGGGTCCGGGAATCAGGGATCGTTCTCCGGCCGCACCTTGAGCTGGCTCCGCGGTAACCCGGCGGGGTGGGCGATCCTGCAGCTCATCGCCGTCGCTCTCGCCTGGCTTGCAATGACGGCGGTGCGCTTCGGCCCAGCATTGTCGGTGATCGAACGGCGGCGCCGCTCTCCGCTCGAGCATCTGGAAGCGCTCGGCGCCGGTCTCGAGAGCGCGGCCGA
>Ga0137418_10005618_pt1 | contig 11511 bp, 8 predicted proteins | sample CZODoug3_1_2_16f_FD_122242 | JGI IMG/M metagenome (GOLD analysis project Ga0137418, IMG submission 122242) | Vadose zone soil fungal communities from Angelo Coast Range Reserve, California, USA - CZODoug3_1_2_16fungal (Hybrid Assembly) | ecosystem: Environmental > Terrestrial > Soil > Vadose... | reverse complement strand
GCCAGGAATGCTCTGGCTGCGAGCCCCGATCACGCTCGACCGCGCCGCCGGGCAGCTGGGCACGCGCTTGATCCAGCGCACTCAAGCCATGGCTGTCGTCGACGCGTTGGAGGTCTATCCGCTGGTGGAGGGGGGGTGCAGCTCCAGCTGAGCAGTCTTTAGGAACGCGCTGGGCTCAACGCGATCAGGCGCCTCACCGTTGAGTTGAGCACTCGCCGGTAACGAACGAAGTCCTCGGGCCGGACGACCAGCGTCTCCAACAGACCTGCGCCCGATTCCGACCTGAGGATCCAGACGTAGGTCGCGGCGGTCATCGTGTAGACGATGCTGGAGGCGACCGCAGCTCCGTTGATTCCAAATCGCGGAATCAGCATCAGGTCCAGGATGACCGTGAGGGCCACTGTCCCGGTGCCGACGTACGTGCTGTAGGTCGGCTTGCCGATTCCGCTCAAATAGCTGGATATCACCTTCGCCGCCGTCAATGTAACGATGCCAGGCAGCAGCAGCCAGAGCGGGTGCAGCGCCGCGGTCATGCCGGACCCAAAGACAAACGTGATCAACGGGCGGCTGACTGCAAACAACACCAGCGCGCCGACCAGCGTCATGAAAATGGCATTGCGACAGACCACCGGCGTGATGCGGTCGGCTTCTTTCCGCTCGAGCGATGAAACGTGCGGGAACATGACAAGCGCAAGGCCGTTGGCGCCGTACCAGAGAGCTTCCGCCATAGCCGTCGCGATCGAGTAGTAGCCCACGCTCACAAGGCCTAACAGCCCGTTGACTATCAGGGCGTCGAGGCGATAGTTCATGAACTGCATGAGGTTGGCGATATAGCCTCGAATGCCGTAATTGAGGAAACTTCGTAGGATCTTCGAATCGAGGCCGAGACGAAGGGGTACTTCGCGGCTGACAAGCACCAGCCCCAGGACGGCGCTGCACGACGCTCCGATCCCCAGCGCAACAAGTGCTGAGGTCGCGGTGAGAGAGCCCGCCAATGCGAGGATCAGCTGGAGGACCAGAGCGACGACTACGGCGAGGAGCGCGCCAAGAGCGCCGCGAAAGAGGAGACTGGCCTGATCAGCTTGCACATCGTTGCTGACCAGATGGCGCTGGCGAAGTCGCATGGTGGCTACGACGAGGGCGCCGATGGCTCCAAAGGCGGCGGTGATGGCGAGCTGCCAGGGAGAATCGGAAGGTACTTTGCGGATTGCGACGGACACGAGCGAGCAGATCACGAGCACACACAGAAATGCAGCGAGGTACAAGGCGCGGCGAATGAGCCGCGAGCGCGTCTCGGTGTCGTGCCTTTTGCGGACGCCACATTCATGGATGGCTCTGGCCAGGGAAGCGATCTCGGTACGCAGGTTGGAATCGACATGGCCGAGGCGAATGTCGCGCTCCATTTGCGCTAGTTTTTGGCTGGGCCAGACTTCGTGATTGGGCTCATCGAGGGCGTCGACGCGGGAGCGCAAGTCGAGAATGAGGCCGAGAAGATCCTCCTGTTCGGCGAGAGGAATGTAACCCTCATAGGCGAGTTCGTATGAATTCCAGCGGCTAATGGGATTGGTTTCCTGGGTCATGGCGTTGAGGTGGTTTTCGATCTGGTGAACGGTTTCGGGAGAAGCTTTGCCGGACTGGCGAATGAGCTTGATCTTGTCGCGCAGGAATTGGGACTTCGAGGAAAGATTCAGCTGGTCGTAGGTGAGCTCGAAGCGGTGAAAACGCAGCGCCGGGCTCATTGTTATTTGCATGATGCAACTCCGATTTTGTGTTGCGGACTTCCTGGGGGTAGAAGGCCCGTGGATTGACGGGGAAGCTGGGAAGGTCGGACGCCAACCTGGTGACAGTCTAGAGGCTCGGCGGAAGTGGCGCAACTGGTGGAGTCAAGAGATCACGACTGAGCGTAAGGCGGCGCTAGGTCAGAAGCGCGTGCATATGGTCGGCGAGCTTACCGAGGCCATCCGACTTAGATAGGGTAAGGTCGACGCCGATGGCGGTGCCCAGAGACTGCGAAACATTGTCCAAATGCATCGAAAAGAGAATTATTTTCATGCGCGGCAGAGTGCGTTTGAGAATTACCGCGGCTTCCGCGCCGGTCATGATGGGCATGGACAGATCGAGCAAAATCAGATCGGGTTGGAGTTGCTTGGCTTTCTCGATGGCTTCTACGCCGTGGGCGGCCTCGCCACACACGTTATAGGGAGTACGGCTCTCTACGTAGGACTTAAGCAGATAGCGAATGTTGGGATTATCGTCGCAGATGAGGACTTTGCGGACGGAGGGAACTGGCTCATCACTGTCTGGTTGATTGCTCTTTGCAACATACTCCGTCAAGTGAGGTGGTTCATAGGGCCGCTTCGTATGCATAGACATAATAAATGTATAAACACTCTTACCTCAAAGCAAGCGCGAATCGCGTTCGTCGGTTCCATCTTGGCGTTTACCGCGAATTTTCTGAGGAAGGGACCGGGTTCGCGTGAGTCAAATCGAAGCGGTTGCGAAGCAGGCTAGGCCGCGGATGCGGATAGCGGGTCGACTGATTGCTTGGGGCGAGCGAGCACGAGCAGCGCTGCACCGATAACGGCGAGTATGGCCGAGCCAATCCAGAAACCTAGCTGTTCGCTCGGCAAATGGAAACCGAGCAGGGACATGACGACGGCGTGAGCGAAGCTCGACCATGCCGTGAACGCGATCAGGCTGCGATGCGCCGAGGGATTGCGCGCGGCCAGCAGCAAGAAAACTCCCAGCGTGAAATACAGGCTCATCATCATGGTGTCGCCGGTGTCATCCGACGGACCGGGATGCCATAAAGCCATCAGCACAGGGTAAATTGCGGCGACAAAAAGCAGTCCCACCAGCACCATAACAACCTTTAGCGCGCGCTCTCGAATCATGGTGGCCTCCCGAAGTCCGGCACTATTACGAGACGAAGAAGATGGTCGCAGATTAAGGCGATTATCAGGTTAGGGTACTTCAGATTGCGCCGGTGGAATGTGAAAAGAGCAGACGGCGTACACGTAAAGCCGACTCTTGGGCGCAACGCCAATACGGAGATTGGCGTTCCCGGGTTTCTTACTTAGAAGAAGCGGGTGCGGAGGCGGTCCGGGATGCGGTGGAGATCGACGAGGGTGAGGAAGTCGATGGTGCGGAATTCGGGGTCGATGGCGGGCGGGCCGCAGAGGCGGCCGGAGACATCGAGGTAGGCACGGAAGAGGCGCGGAGTACGCGGGAGCGCGGCGAATTCGCGGGTTTGTTTGCAACGCGAGGCGGGGTGAGGTTCGGTTCGCAGGGCGGGTTCGACCAGAAATTTATCGCGGAGAGCGTGGTAGAGGGCCATGCCATCGTTTTGGTCCTGCGAGGTGAGAGAACTGCAGCCGATGAGATAGCGGGCGTTGCAAAGAGTCGCGTAGGAGGCGATGCCTTTCCAGAGCAGGAAGAGGGCTGTGGTGTTTCGGTAGGTCTCGTGGACGCATGCGCGGCCGAGTTCCAGGATTTCTCCCCGGATCTTCTCGAATGGTGTGAGGTCGAAGAGCTGCTCGCTGTAATAGCCGAGATTGCCCTTGGCGCGATAGCCGGTTTGCATACGGTAGGTGCCGACCAAGGTGCTGGTGGCGGAATCGTTGACCATCAGGTGGTCGCAGACGAGGTCGAAGCCGTCTTGATCGAGGCCGGTGGTCACAACCTTCACTTTGACGACGGGAGCCGTTTCACCCGCTAGCCCGAATAGCGCGGCTTCTCTGATTTCGGCTTGCAACAGCGCGTTTCAGTCCAATTTTAATAATGGCGGGACCGTCGGCGGTTTCCTAGGCCTTGCGCCCGCGGGATGCCAGCCGCCGAATCTGAATGATGTGGTGAGCCAACTGCGTAACCCCAAGTACGTGGAATGGAACTTCGAGGTCGAGCACCGGCTGAATTCCAAGACCGTGGTTTCCGCGAATTATGTGGGCAACAAGGGCTACGACGAACTGGTGCAATTCCCGTACTTGAATGGGTTTGGATTCGGGGGACTGCCGACAACGCCCATCGACACGCGGGTGAAGAGCGTTACGCAACTGCAAAACACCGGCGTGTCAAACTACAACGGCATTACGGTGTCGTTGCAAGAGCAAGTGACGCATGGCTTGTCCGGGCGGTTTAATTACACGTATGCGCACGCGCTTGATGACATCTCGAACGGCGGGATTCTGCCGTATAGTCTGAGCAACAGCATCATCTATCAGATCAGCCCGTTCAGTCTGCGGAGCTTGAACTACTCGAATGCGGACTATGACCTGCGTCACAGCCTGAGCGCAAGCTACCTGTGGGATCTACCGTTCAAGGCCAGCAACAGCTTGTTGAACAAGGCTGTAGGCGGCTGGGAAGTCTCCGGGACATTTTTCTACCACACCGGTTTCCCGTTCAGCGTTATCGATGGAACTTCGATGCTGGCTAATCAGGGCAAGAACATGCAGTTCATAACGGTACTCGGATCGCCCACTACCACGGTTCCAAGACAATGCAGCTCCAGCGCCGTGACTACGCCCTGTTTTACTACGAGCCAGTTCGTGCCAGCGGGCGCTGCCACCACGTTTGGAACCATCCCGCGCAACTCCTTCCGCGGTCCGGGATATTTCAACACGGACTTGAGCCTGAGAAAGAACTTCGTCGTTCGCGAACACTACGGGTTCATGATTGGTGCGAACGCATACAACATTTTGAACCACGTCAACTTCGCCAACCCGGTTGCCAACCTCAACGCGGGCTCGTCGTTCGGAACGATCTTGTCGACGGTGAACCCGCCTACGTCGCCGTATGGGTCATTTGCGGCCGCAGCGGTGGACGCGAGAATCGTGCAAGTCATCGCGAAGCTGACGTTCTGAGAAGGGATGCGGCTTTCCCGTTCTCAATAGCGTGCGCAATCTTTTCATTGAAACAGGGGTGGTACCCCAGCGCGCCCAATAAACCCGCGATATAATCTCCGCGCTCAATTCGGTGAGGAGGATTCATGAGTCGGAGTTATGTTGGTCGGATCGCGGTCACCACGGCGGGGTTTGCCGCGGCCATTATCTTAGGGCTTAGCGGTGTCCAGACGTCTCGGGGGCAGAGCCAGTCCAGCCAGTCGGGATTGCCGAGCGAGATGCCGGCGCGGATCGAGCCGGTTACCTCGAACTTCGACTACGTCCGCCGTGAAGCGATGATTCCTATGCGCGACGGCGTGAAGCTGCACACCGTCATCCTGGTGCCAAAAGGAGCGAAGGACGCGCCGATCCTCCTGACGCGCACTCCGTACGACGCCGACGCACAGACGACCCGCGCAGCAAGTACCCACCTCGGTCCCACCTTGAGCGGCTATGACAACGCTACCGACGTCATCATCGAAGGCGGGTATATTCGCGTCGTACAGGACGTACGCGGCAAATATGGATCGGAAGGCGATTACGTGATGACGCGGCCGCTGCATGGGCCGCTGAATCCGACACCGGTCGATCATTCCACCGATACGTACGACACGATCGATTGGCTCGTGAAAAATATTCCAGAGAGTAATGGCAGAGTCGGAATTCTGGGAATTTCCTATGACGGCTTCTTGCCCCTCATGGCGTTGGTGAATCCGCATCCCGCGCTGAAAGTTTCGGTGCCGATGAATCCCATGGTCGATGGATGGATGGGCGATGACTGGTTTCACAACGGCGCGTTCCGCGAGCAAGGCATGTCTTACATCTATGAGCAGGAGGCCACCAGGAATAACCGCGTGAGTTGGTGGACGAGCCATTTTGACGAGTACAACGATTTCCTGGAAGCGGGATCGGCAGGCGAGCTGGGACGGCGGCACGGCATCGAACAGGTGGGCTTCTGGAGAAAACTCCTGGAACATCCTAGCTACGACGCGTTCTGGCAAGAACAGGCAATGGACAAGATTCTGGGTGCGCAACCCCTAAAAGTTCCGGTCATGCTGGTGCACAGCCTGTGGGATCAAGAGGATATCTACGGAGCGCCCGCAGTTTACAAAGCGATCAAACCGAAAGACACGGACAACAGCAAAGTCTTCCTGGTGATGGGGCCATGGCATCACGGGCAAGAAATCCGTGACGGCAGTTCGCTCGGTGCGCTGAAGTTTGGCGCTGATACCGGTCTTTATTTCCAGCACGAAATTCTGGCGCCGTTCCTCGCTCAATATTTGAAGGATGGCGCACGCAAAGCTGATCTCGCGCCGGTGACGGCGTTTGAGACGGGCACCAACAAATGGTTGCGCCTTGCAAGTTGGCCTTCAGGATGCGCAAGCGGCTGCACTCCGAAACCTACGCCGCTCCATCTGGGCGCCGGCTTAAAGGTTGGTTTCGGCACGGCGAAAGCAAACGATGACACGTACGACGAGTTTGTCTCTGATCCGGCGAAGCCGGTACCCTTTGTGTCGCGACCCGTTCACACGAATGACGCGGCGGGTGGAGCGACTTGGCGCACATGGTTGGTGAGCGATCAGCGCGAATCATCAGGACGGACCGATGTGCTTGCGTATGTGTCGGACTTGCTGACCGCTCCGGTGAAAATCAGCGGCCAACCTGTCGTGAATCTGACCGCGTCGACGAGCGGCACGGACTCAGACTGGGTCGTGAAGGTCATCGATGTCTATCCGGATGAAGTGGCTGGCGAGCCGTCAATGGGCGGGTACCAGTTGATGATTTCCGCCGATATTTTCCGCGGGCGCTATCGCGAAAGCTTCGAAAATCCGAAGCCGATCACCTCAGACAAGCCGCTGCTGTACAAATTCAATCTACCGACGGCGAATCACGTCTTTCTGCCAGGTCACCGCATCATGGTGCAAGTGCAATCAAGCTGGTTCCCGCTCTATGACCGAAATCCGCAAACCTTCGTGCCAAATATTTTCTTGGCTAAGCCAGAAGACTACAAAAAAGCGACCCAGCGCGTGTATCACTCGAGCTTTATAGAGTTGCCTCTGGTCGCGACTCAGTGAGTGGTGCGAATGTCCGGACAACGACGCTCGGACTTTCTACGACGCGATCCTCTTGACACTTTCAGACCTGCTGCAATAGTGTCGAAGGCCAAGACAATCGGGAATCCGCACATTTCCATTCCGCCTACCCAAAGGATTTCCGGTTGGGAGGTTGCTCAATGCCGCTGGATATCACGACGTTCACCCTCGTAGACAAGCCGACAACTCTAAAGGAAAGCCTGGCGATTCTGGAGCGGGACGATTACCGCTGCGTGTATTGCGGGCTCGATGGACGGGCCAGTTTCGAGAATGCCTTGGTCATGCGCGTGGACTTTGTCGTCCCGCGAGCAAAGAAGGGCAAGAAGGATCCGAATAACCTCGTAGCCTGCTGCGGTCCCTGCAACACAATCAAGGGCACGCGCGTTTACAAGAGCTTCGATCACGCAAAAGAGTACGTCCTGGCCAGCCGCGCGGAGCTGCGCAAAGCCTGGGAAGCCAAGCAGCGGAGGCCCGCTGCAAAAGCCGCGAAAGCCTAAACCTAAAGAAGAAGGGCGCGTTTGTTCGCCGCGCCCTTCGTTGCTCTCCAAGCTGAGGTGGGATGATCGTCAGAGCTTGATGGTGACGGTTTTTACCTCGGTGTAGTTGGACAGGCCGTATTCGCCTAGCTCGCGGCCGACGCCGGACTGCTTGAAGCCGCCGAACGGCGCGCCCGCGTCGAATACGTCGTAGCAATTGACCCAGACAGTGCCGGCGCGCACGCCGTCGGCGATTGCATGGGCTTTGGTGATGTCCTTGGTCCAGACGGCGGCGGCGAGGCCGTAGAGCGATTTGTTGGCGCGCTCGACGACTTCGCTGACGTCTTTGAATTTGAGGATGGACATGACCGGGCCGAAGATTTCTTCTTGCGCGATCGTCATGTCGTCTTTCACGTCGGCGAAAACGGTCGGCTCGATGAAGTAGCCCTTGTCGCCAACGCGATTCCCACCGGCGACGAGCTTGGCGTTCTCTTTCTTTCCGGTGTTGATGTAGCCCATCACTTTGTCGAATTGGTCCTGATCGACCTGCGGGCCCTGCTCAGTGTTTTTGTCGAACGGATTGCCGACGGTGCGCTTCTTCGCACGCGCGGCGCTTTTCTCGACGAATTCGTCGTAGGCCTTTTCTTCGACGAAGAGGCGCGAGCCGGCGCAGCAGCACTGGCCCTGATTGAAGAACAGCGCGAAGTGTGCGCCTTCGATGGCTTTGTCCATATCGGCGTCGGCGAAAACGATGTTGGGACTCTTGCCGCCGAGCTCGAGTGTGACGCGCTTGAGATTCGAATCAGCAGCGGCGCGCATGATGAGGTGGCCGACTTCGGTGGAGCCGGTAAAGGCGACTTTGTCGACATCCATATGGCGCGCGATGGCTGCGCCTGCGGTTGGGCCGTAGCCGGGCAGAATGTTGACGACACCCGGAGGGAATCCAGCTTCATTGATGAGTTCGCCGATGCGCAACGCGCTGAGCGGAGTCTGCTCGGCGGGCTTGAGCACGACGGTGCAACCGGCTGCGAGAGCCGGACCAAGTTTCCAAGCTTGCATCAGGAGCGGGAAATTCCACGGGATGATCTGGCCGGCAACGCCGACTGGCTCGTGCTTCGTGTAAGTGAAATACGGGCCATTTACGGGAATGGTCTTGCCCTGATTCTTATCGGCCCAGCCGGCGTAATAGCGATAGCAGGCGATGGTGAGCGGCAGGTCAGCGGTGCGGGCGACATGATAGGGCTTGCCGTTGTCGAGGGCCTCGAGTTGGGCGAGTTCGTCGGCATTTTTCTCGATGAGATCGGCGAGCTTGTACATGAGATTGCCGCGTTGCGATGCGGTGAGCTTCTTACGCCAAGGGCCTGTTTCGAATGCGGTGCGCGCGGCGCCTACGGCTTTGTCAACGTCGGGAGCGTCGGCTTCCGCTACTTGGGTGATGACTTCGCCGGTTGATGGATTAATGGTCGGAAAAGTTTTGCCGGATGCGCTGTTGACCCACTGGCCGTTGATTAACAGCTTGGTGGCACTGATTTTGACATTGGGTTCGATCGCGGTCGTTGCCGTCGCCATGAAATAGCCTCCTAATTTTGATTCGCGCCGAAAGGTGGGTGCGGAGCGCTACCCTGCAACTCCGCTGGGCGCAAACCTAATTGAGAGGACATCGTATACCTGGGGAGGAGAAGGGGCAATAGACCCTTGTCATGTTGCGCCGGCCCCATCGGCTGGCCGCGGGGCGGGAGACTCGTTGTCTTTGCATGGTACGTTGGCGGGTAAAATAGGACAGCCACTCTTGGCCGTGTACGGCATCAAAAAATTACAAGGCGTCATGATTTGTAAAGTAGAAGTACATCCACTGTTGGGTGTGATCGGTGTTAAAGACATCGAGGGCCAAAAGCGCACCACCGAGAGGGCCTGTGCTACTGTGGGCGTCTTCATGAGGAAGCGAACCACTATTGCGCTGGGCGTTTTGCTGGCGTGCTGCCCTTGGGCTCGCGGATTAGACCCGTCTCTCGACATCAATCAATATGCCCACACCGCGTGGAAGATCCGCGAAGGGTTTTCCAAAGGCAGGGTAACCTCATTTGCTCAGACGCCGGACGGGTATCTTTGGCTGGGCACGGAATTCGGCCTGCTCCGCTTCGATGGCGTTCGGAACGTCCCATGGGAACCGCCTACGGGCGAGCATCTCCCCAGCAGCTACATCCGAAGCATGGTCGCCGCGCGTGATGGGCGGCTCTGGATTGGCACTTACAAAGGGCTGGCAAGCTGGAAGGACGGCAAATTGACGGAGTATCGCGAGCTTGCAGGGCAGACCGTTGATGTGCTCGTTGAGGATCGTGAAGGGACTGTATGGGCGGGTGGGTATGCGGGCTCCATTGGGAGGCTATGCGCGATTAAGAGTGGCAGCGCCCGGTGCTACGGAGATGACGGCCGTCTCGGCCTGTGGGTGGCATCTTTGTATGAGGATAGCCGAGGCAACCTCTGGGCGGGAGCGCAGACCGGGCTCTGGCGATGGAAGCCTGGTCCGCCGAAACTTTATCCGATGCCATACCCTTTGCTGGGCACCTCCTCCCAGACTCTGAACGAGAGCGAGGACGGCGCACTCTTGATCGCCACCGAAGGCGGAATCAAAAAGCTCGTTGGCGCGCAGGCCGAGGCGTACTCGCTGCCAGGTACCGGACCGCAGCGTTTCAAGCCCTTACGCATGCTCCGGGATCGCAATGGCAGTCTGTGGATTGGAACGACGGACCGAGGCCTCTTGCATGTTCACCAAGGGAGGACGGACGTTTTTGACCGGTCTGACGGCCTCACAGGCGATTACGTTAATAAGTTCTTCGAAGATCGTGAAGGCAATATTTGGGTAGCCACTATTAACGGCCTCGATCGCTTTCGCGACTTCGCTGTCCCTACGATTTCCGTGAGGCAAGGTTTGTCGAATGCCGTCGTTTGGTCCGTTCTAGGGGCCAAAGACGGCAGTGTTTGGCTTGGCACTCCCGACGGGTTGAACAGATGGAATAACGGGCAGATCACGATTTACCGTAAGCGAGGCGCACAGGGCGGGAGCGGCGGCACCAAACAAAGACGAGAACTCAACGTGCGCGAGGTGATTGATGGTGGATTGCCGGATGACGGTGTGGAGTCGCTCTTTCAGGACGATGGCGGGCGAATTTGGGCATTCACGGAGCGTGGGGCTGCCTACTTTGAGAATGGCCGGTTTGTCTCCGTAACGACGAACCATGCCCAGGGCGAGAATGGGCATCCACGCCAACAACACGTCACCGCCGCGTTGGCTTTGGTCGCGCCTAGCAGCCAGTTGCATTCCCTAGCGGGGGACAGTTCCGGGAATCTTTGGATAAGCGACCAGCATGAGGGTCTTTTACATTTGCTTGGGGGGAGCGTGGTCGAACGGATTCCTTGGGCTACGCTGGGACGAAAGGAATGGGCTATGGCTCTGTTGGCTGGTCCCGTGCCCGGTGGGTTATGGCTTGGATTTTCCAAGGGTGGCGTGGCGTATTTCAAAGACGGTAAGGTCCGCGAATCGTATTCAGGCCAAAATGGATTAGGCGAGGGTATCGTCACCAGCCTGAGCCTTGATGCGGATGGCACGCTATGGGCCGCAACCGAGGGCGGCCTAAGCCGAGTGAAAAATGGCCGGGTCGCCACCCTCACCACCCAAAACGGATTGCCTTGCGATACGGTTTTCTGGGTTATGCAAGACGACGCCCATTCATTCTGGCTGTACACGGCCTGCGGCCTGGTGCGCATTGCAGGAACAGAGATGAACGCGTGGGTCATCGATCCAAAGCGGACGATCCAGAACACGGTTTTCGACAGTTCCGATGGAGTGAGAAGCCGTGCCCTGACGACGGGCTTCACTCCGCTTGTTGCCAAGAGCGCAAATGGAAAATTGTGGTTCTTGCCTCTCGATGGAGTCAGCGTCGTCGATCCGCGTCACCTGCGCTTCAACAAACTTCCGCCGCCGGTGCAGATCGAGCGAATTACCGCGGACCGCAAAACTTACTGGCAGAATTTGTCCGGCGACGCATCGTCCTCGCACCCGAGCCT
>Ga0137418_10005617_pt1 | contig 11512 bp, 13 predicted proteins | sample CZODoug3_1_2_16f_FD_122242 | JGI IMG/M metagenome (GOLD analysis project Ga0137418, IMG submission 122242) | Vadose zone soil fungal communities from Angelo Coast Range Reserve, California, USA - CZODoug3_1_2_16fungal (Hybrid Assembly) | ecosystem: Environmental > Terrestrial > Soil > Vadose... | reverse complement strand
TCGCGGCCGGTGAGGCGCCGCACCTCGGGGTTCGAGAACTCGTGCGGGCCCCGCACGACCTCCGGGATGCGATCGAAGTTGTGAAACGGCGGAGGAGTCCCGGTCGCGGTCCACTCCAGGGTGGTCACTTCCCAGGGGTTCGCGCCTGCGGAAGCGACCTTTCCAAAGAGCGTCTTGAAGAAGTTCCAGACGAAGATGAACTGCCCAGCGAAGAGTGCGAAGGCGAAGAAGCTGGTCCAGCGGTTCAGTCCGCGAAGCTGCTGGATGAAGGTGTACTGGAACGGATCGAACAGGCGCCGCTGCTGGCCGGCGTACCCGGCGAGGAGCTGGCCCCCGAAGACCAGCGTGATCCCGACGAATGTGAACCAGAAGTGGGCCTTTCCCAGCCGCTCGTCGAGCCTCCTTCCGAAGATCTTCGGAAACCAGAAGTAGACGCCGGTCATCGCCGCGATGAACGACGCGGCGGCCATGGTGAAGTGGAAGTGCCCCACCACGAACATCGTGTCGTGCAGGTAGAGGTCCATGGAAATGTCGGCGAGGAACAACCCGGTGAGCCCGCCTACCCCGAACACGAACATCGTCGCGAGCGCGAAGAGCATGGGGGTGTCGAAGCGGAGCGACCCGCGCCAGAGCGTCAGCACCCAGTTCAGCACCACCACCATCGAGGGCGCGCTGATGAGCAGGGTGAAGAGCATGAACCCCTCTCCGAGCAGCGGGCTCATGCCGGTCATGAACATGTGGTGGCCGTAGACCATCGCGGACAGCACGGTCACCATCACCATCGCCAGGACCGTGCCCTTGTACCAGTGGTGCGGCTTGCGGGCGAAGAAGGGGAGGACGTCGCCCAGGATGCCCCAAGCCGGAAGGATCAGGATGTAGACCTCGGGGTGGCCGAAGATCCAGAAGAGGTGCTGGAAGAGGATGGGGTCGCCGCCGCCGCGCACCGCCGAGGCGCCGGCGACGAAGAACTGGGTCCCGAAGTTCCGGTCCAGAAGGAGGAGCAGGGCCGCCGACCCGAGCACCGGCACGAACAGAGCGTTCAGGATCGCGGTCAGCCAGATGCCCCAGATCGTCAGGGGGAGCCGCATGTAGCCCATCCCCGGCGCCCGCAAGCGGATGACGGTGGTGACGTAGTTGATCGCGCCCATCGTCGAGGAGACGCCGGTGACGAAGATCGCCGCGACCACCAGCGTCTGGCCGAGCCCGGGCGTGCCGACGTTGGTGGAGAGGGGCGGGTAGGTGGTCCAGCCCGCGCCGGCCGACCCGAGGTCGGTGAGGAAGGAGGCGAGGACGAGCAGTTGGGAGAGGAGGAAGGTCCAGAACGAGTACATGTTCAGCTTCGGGAACGCCATGTCCCGCGCGCCGATCATGAGCGGGATGAGGAAGTTTCCGAAGCAGCCGATCAGCACCGGCGTGACGGCGAAGAAGATCATCACCAGGCCGTGAGTGGTGAAGATCTGCTGGTACGTAGCCGGGCCGATCACTCCACCGCTCTTGCCGAGGAAGATCTGGCCGAGCACCGGCACCGGCCGGTAGGGGAACGCCCATTGCCAGCGGATGAGCATCGCGAGCGTTCCGCCCACCAGCAGGAAGAGCAGTCCCGCCCAGAGGAACTGCTTCCCGATCACCTTGTGGTCGATGGAGAAGACATACTGGCGCCAGAACGAAGTGGGCGGCGGGTGGATCGGTTGCGCCGCCTCGGCGAGGGCTTGTGCGCTGGTGCTCACGGCTCGAGCCTCCTCCATTCCCAGCCCCAATGCGCTTCCGCGTCCTCCGGGTCGTAGCCGCGCCGCGCGTCCTCCCCCGCCTCCGCGAGCCACTGGCGGAAGGCGTCGGCGGCGAGCACGGTCAGGACGCCGCGCATCTTGTAGTGGTTCGGCCCGCAGTGCTGAGCGCAAGCGATCTCGTATTCGCCCGGCACCTTTGCCTGGAACGTGAGCCGGGTGATGGTCCCCGGCACCGCGTCCTGCTTCACCCGGAAGTTTGGCAGGTACATGGAGTGGATCACGTCGGTGGAGGCGAGCTGGACGATCACCGGGACACCGACCGGCACCCTGAGGTCGTCCACGGACACGATGTCGTCCGGCGTTCCGAACTTCCCGTCCGCGCCCGCGTACCGCGCGTTCCACGACCACTGGTGCGCGTTCACCTCGATCCGGACCACGCCCTCCGCCGCCTCCGCCCGCGGGAAGTTCCAGAAGTAACCGTGCATGTCGCCGAGCGTGTGGACGAAGAGGTAGCCGTCCACTCCGACCAGGATCGCGGCGACGCCGCCGACGACGACTCCGATCGAGCGGCCGGTCCCGTGGGAGTAGAACGCCGGGCGATCCCGCCGGTGATTGACGAACGACCAGATCAGGACGACCGCGACCACCACGAAGATGACCGTGATCGCGGCCAGGGTGAAGTGGATGAGCTCGTCGATCCGGAACCCGTCGACCGAGACGTCGCGGGGGAGCCCATAGCCGGTCTCGGGAGCGGGCGCCGCGAGGGCAGCTCCGGCCATGAGCACTGCCAGCGCGAGGGCGGCTCGACCGGCGCGGAGCGCAGTCATCTGCCGCCTCCCCGGATCGCGTAGACCGCCAACGCGGCGACCGCGTACGGCACGGCGATCATTCCCCCGAGCAGCAACACGAGATGCGGCGTCCCGTCCCGCGCGCACACCGGGCAGGCGAGGGCGGACGCGCTCCAGATGGCGAGGGCGAGCGTCATCGCATGTGCCTCCAGGCGGCGTCGAGCATCAGCAGGAGCCCATAGATCGCCGGCGCCACCAGCGGAGCGAGGACCGTGAGCTTCAGGATCCGCGTCTCGTACCGCAAATGCATGTAGAAGAGCGCGATGAGCGCCGCCTTCGCCGTGGCGATCGCGATCAGCGCAACCACCGCCGCCCCGTGAGGGATCCCGCCGCTCTTCACCACGCCGATCTCGACCAGGGTGAGCACGACGAGCACGGCGAACGCGACCAGATACGGGGCGCGCTCGCGCGCCGCGGGGACGTGCCCGACAGAGGACGCTGTGGCTCGGCGGATCTCCGGGTCGGTCATGCACCGCTCAGCGAGGGGAGGAGGTAGACGAACGAGAAGACGAAGACCCAGACGAAATCGACGAAGCACCAGTACAGTCCGAGGAGCTCGATCTGGCGTTCGGTGACCCGGCCGCGCAGGTAGCCGACGAGGATGGCGAGGATGTAGGCGACGCCGACCAGGACGTGAAGGCCGTGGTAGCCGGTGATCACGTAGAACGTGCTCGCCCGTGCCGACTGCCCGAACACGAGCCCCTCGTGCAAGAGCCCTGCTGCCCAGATCCCGAACCACTCCTGGAACTGACCGACGAGGAACACCGCGCCGCCCAGCGCCGTGATGGCGAGCAGCTGCGCCGCCTGCTTCCGGCGCCCGCCCGCCGCGGCCGCCCAGGCGAGGACGTTGGTGAGGCTCGTGCAGAGCAGGATGAACGTGAGCACGGCGGTGAAGCCGATCCCGAGCTCCGGCTCCATGGGCTGCCGCCAGGGCTTGTGCCCGGCGTAGAGGATTCCCTCCGCGATGAGCAGAGCGCCGAAGGAGAAGGCATCCGAGAGCAGGAAGATCCACATCCCGATCTTCCCCGGCGTGGCGCTGCCGTACTGGGCATCTGGAGGCCAGGCCACCGCCGGGTGGCCGTGCTCCGAAGCGACGGTCGTGCTCAAGCGCCACCTCCCGCTGCGCGCGCGCCGGCTTCCCAGGCGTCGAGGGTTCCGGTATCTGATCGCGATTGGAGCCCGCGATGCCCGCCGCAACCCCAGCGCCCTTTCGCGATCGCCTCCACGGCGCGGTGAGCGCCGCGGTCGGGCGCCCGCTCACCTGGATCCTGGTGGTCGCGCTCATCGCCGCGTGGCCAATCGCCTGGGCGCTGCGCACGCCGCTCCCGCCCCGCCTGCCAGTGCTCGGGACGGTCCCGCCGTTCGAGCTCACCGCGCAGGACGGCGGCGCCTTCGGCTCGAAGGACCTCGCTGGGCGCGTGTGGGTGGCGAGCTTCATCTTCACGAGATGCGAGACGGTCTGTCCGGCGATCACGCGGCAGATGGCCCGGATCCAGGGGCGCACGCGGAACCTCGAGCCTGCCTTCCACCTCGTCTCGATCAGCGTGGACCCGGAGTTCGACGATCCTGCCCGGCTCGCTGCCTACGCGCGCGCGCACCGAGCCAGCCCGAGGATGTGGACCTTCCTCACCGGATCGGTCGAGACGGTGCGCCACACCGTGGTGCGCGGGCTGCGCGTCGGCATGGGCGGGGATGCGAAGCGTCCGGAGGAGCAGGACATCTCGCACGGCACACACCTGGTATTGGTGGACGGCGAAGGACGGATCCGCGGCTACTACGATTCCGACGGGGCCGACGTGGTCGAGCGCGTCGTGCGCGACGCCGCCCTGCTGGTGAACCGCGGGTGAACGCTGGCGATCCATCGGGCGCGCGGCTCCTTTCCGGAAGCTACTTTTCGATCGGCCCGCCCAGGCCGCGGACCACGTCGGGCTCCTGCTTGGACGAGCCAGCCACCTTCACCTTGGTCTCGGCGTTCCAGCCGATCATCCCGAAGCGCAGGACCCACGGGTCGTACCCGAGCGCGGCGAGCCCGCCGAGCGCCATCGACTCCATGTGCCCCGAATGGCAGACGAGCAGGATGGGGTCCCCGGCGACCGGCAGCTGCTCCAGGCTCGCCGGGCGGAAGAGAACGTCCAGCGGAATGTTGAGCGCGCCCGGTACGTGGCCCTTCTCGAAGTCCTCCGGCTGACGGACGTCGACCACGCGATACTTGGTCTTCCCGGACTGCATTCCCTCCCACACCTGCGAGGCGGAGACCACCCGGGTCATTCCCTTCGTCCGCAAGAAGAAGTCGGCGAGGACCTTGCGGGCCTCGGCGTCACCTTGCGGAGCGCCTGCGGCGGCCGAGGCGGACCCCTCGGCGAGGGCACCGAACGCCAAGCCCAATGCTCCCAGGACGACGGCGAGCTTGCGCATGTGCGAAACCTCCTGTTGGTCAAGAAAAGCGGATGTCGTGCGTCGTCCCGAAGCGCTGGCCACGGTTGTTCACCAAGCGGACCTCGAGAGGCCCCTCGCGGCTGGCGAGCAGCGCGAAGGTGATGAACGGATCGTCGCTGAGCGCCGGGGTGAGCTCGAATCGGCTCACGCGCTCTCCGCCGAACCACACCTCCATTTGCTGGAGGTAGAGCGGCTCGGACACCTTCACGAAGGACCCGTCGCTCTCGGCAAGGCCGGTGCGGTTCGGGTGCCGGATCTTGAGCTGCGGGTGGATGAGCTCACCGCGGCGGATCCGGCCGTGCTCCACCAGCTCCGCGATGCGGATTTCCGGCGGGTGGATATCGGCACCAGACGTGCGTCCCCACGGAGGCGGAGTACCGGTGCAACCCCCGGCGTCCTCCGGAATGCTGATGTGCCGGCGGACCTGCCAGCGACCATGGCGGTTGCACTCGGTGGTGACCGTCACTTCGGAGTCGCCCTCGTCCATCCGGGCCTGGAAAGCCACGTAGGCGGCGCCATTTGCGGGCGTGAACCGGAACATTCCCTTGGAGGGGATGGGATCCGTGTCGTTCACCACCTCGAGGCTCGAGATGTAGTGGTCGGGCGTCATCGGGTGGGACATCTCGACGACGATGGGGACCTTGGCGCCGTTGCGGGTCTTCTCTGGGATCCGGAGGGAAGGAAGATGCTCGCGCTCGAGGGGGGAGAGCCGCGCCGGGTCGCCGCCGAGGACCTGCCTCGGCGGCGACTCCGCCCACGCGTCCCGAATGAGGAGCCAGGCTCCCGCCGGGGCGAGCCCGAGAAGGCCTCGCCTCGAGAGCCCGCGCGCGTTGAGGATGGACTGGCGCGCCATGACGGTTCCCTGCAGGGCGCTCAGTGCCTGCCCGGATCGAGCTTGCTGCCGCGGTTCGACCAGTAGATGTAGGCCTCGAGCGCCTTCATCGCGGGCGAGTCCGGATCGATCTTCACGCCCTCGTTCGGCTTCTCGATGCACCAGTTGATCATGTCCCGGAGCGTGGCGAACTGGCCGATCTGCTCCTGGAACTTGGGGAACTCGTGCGGGTGGTTGTCCGACCCGAACGGATGGCACATCGCGCACGCCATGCCGGTCCGGGTGAGCTGGACGTTCAGCTTCTTGGCCGTGGCGTCGTCCCCGTGGAAGAGCAGGTCGCCCACCTTCACCTGCTCCATGAAGAGTTCCTCGAACACCTTGAGCTGCTGGGGCGTGTGCTTGTCCTTGTGAGCGCTGGCGGAAGTGACGATCAGGAGCGAGCCGACGACGACGCCCGCCGCGATCAGACCGTATCGGATCATTTTCATGGCCGTCTCCTGGGGCTTATTTGTACGCGCCGTAGTAGGGCCATTCCTGGTCCGCCATCCGAGGGTGGAGGCTCTGGTTGACGTTGTCCCCGCACCCCGAGTCGACGGGCGCCTCGGCGAAGACGTCCTTCCGCCACATCACGTACTCGTTCTCGATCTTGTTCGCGGCGGTCATGGTGAGACGTGAGTAGCCGACGCCGTCGAAGTGGTCGCCAGGGTCCGCGCGGACCTGGCACTTCGTCAGCGCCGGAACGCCTTCGGGCGCGTAGGGCCATGGCCAGGAGGTGGCGAGCATGCCGATGGAGCGCATCTTGCCGAGCTCGTTGTAGAGCACCTGGTGGGTGTGGCCGTGGATGTTGGTGACGTTGGAGAACGGCCTCAGCACCTCCTGGACCTCTCGCCAGTCACGCACCCAGAAGTTCCAGGGCGGGTAGTACTCGTAGAGCGGGTTGTGGCTGAAGATCACGATCGGCTTGGCTTTGTCCCAGCTCGACAGCGTCTGGTTCAGCCACTGGAGCTGGTCGCGCCCGACCCCGGCCCAGGCCCCGGCCACGCTGCCGTCCAGGGTGGCCATGTGGCCCATGCGCTCCTTGGGGGTCATCTTCTTCGCCGTCCAATAGTCGGGGCCGCGGCTCACCGTGTCGAGCCCGACGAACCGGACGCCCTTGTGATCGAACGTCCAGTTGGACTGGCCGAAGAGGCTGGTCCACTTCTGGCCCATGTCGAGGTACCAGTCGTGCTCGCCGGGGATGAAGACCTTCCTGATCTTCACCTCCTTGAGGATGTCGTTGCCGAGGTCCAGCTCGACGGGATCGCCGAGCTGCGCGAGATCGCCGCCGTGGATGAGGAAGTCCGCGGCTGGTTTCATCGCCTGCACCTCTTTCACTGCCCGGACGGCCTTGTCCACGAAGCGGGTGTTGACGTCCTTCGGATAGAGGTGGTTGTCGGAGATCCAGGCGAATTTGAACGCCGACGCCGGTTGTCCCGCTTGACCCACCACGAGATCGAGGGTGCCGATGAGCGGGAACCACCCGTAGGTGGCCACCCCCGCGGCACCGGTCATCACCGACTTGTGGAGGAACGTGCGGCGCGTGATCTGGAGAGATCTGTCGGGTCGCTTGCCCTCGCCTTGCAGCGCCTTCTGCAGCTCATCCCTCTCTCGCTGATTCTCGTCCATGGTCTTCCGACCTCCCCAGGGGGCCCGGACTCGGCCGAGCCTTCACTTCTTCTTCAGCTCGATGGTCTGCTGCGTCGCTTCCTTCGCCTTCACCGTCACCGGCACCTCGGTCGCGTCCGTGTACTCCTGCCAGGCAACCAGCGTGTACGAGCCCGGCGGCACGTCCGGAATGGAGAAGGTGCCGTCCTTCTTGGTCACCGCGTAGTACGGATGCTCGGACGCGTAGATCCAGCCGAGCATCCAGCCGTGCGTGTCGCACTCGACCCGCAACAAGCCTGGCTTCTTGATCGGCTTCTCGATCTTCATCCCCTCCGTCGGCAGCGCTTGGTTGAAGACGGTCTGCTTGCCGAGGAAGCCGTGCGTGTTGTGCATGACGGGGTCGGAGTTGACGATGACGATCGATCCCACCGGGACCGCCTGCACGTGCGGCTCGAACTGGCACTTGTGGTTGCTGATCTCGGGCTTCTTGGCGGCCGGTTGCGGCGCCTTCCCCTTCTGGACGTCCTTGAGGTAGACGATCGCGTCCTGCACCCCTTTGTCGGGCCCGACGACGATCAGCGGTTCCTCGCGGATGGCCCCGCAGACCTCGTTGTCCTTGGTCACGACGATCTTCTTGGTCGCGATCTCGCCCTGGTAGGTCAGCTTGCCTTTGATGGTGCCGCCGTCGGTGACCTGGACGGTCTCGTACGCGGCGGCCGGGAGCGAGAGGAGGAGCAGAGCCAGGAAGCCTGTCGAGAGGGTTCGCGCGAACAGCATCGACCGCAGACCTCGCCCGGAGATGACGGGCCCCAAGGATGAACGTCCCGCGTTGCACCGGCTGCTCCGCCGCTCTCCAAAATGGAGAACAATTCGCGGTCGGAGAACAATTCGCGTTTTAGTCCTTCCCGGGTTCAGCCGTCAACTCCCCCCTTTTTCCTCCCTCGGTCCGGCCGGACCGCAGCCTCGACCAGTCGACGCGCCAGGCGCTGCCCATGCGGATCCAGACCAGGGGGCGGCGTCGCTCGGGAGGCGTCGCCAGCGCCAGATGGTAGAGGTCGTCGACGCGGGCGTGGAAACCGCGGGTGTGCGGCGTCTCCAGGAAGCCGAGACCCTCGCGATCGAGGTGATGACAGAACTCGTGCAGCAGCGTGTGAAGGAGGCCACGATACGACGTCACCTTCCCGAGCACCGCGGTGCGCATCCAGATCCGGATCCGCTTCTCCTCGAAGTCGTAGTCGCCGAACAGCTCGAAGTGTCCGCCCTCCCATACCTGCCGCGGCCTGGTCCCCAGCACCCGCAGTCTGGGAGGGGTGATTGCGTAGGTCCGAGCGAGCAGGCCAAGAATCGAGGCGCCCTCGACCCGGACGCTCCGTGGGTCGCCGGTGGCGAGGGCCGTCTCCAGAAGGAGTGCGCCGTCCTGGATCTCATGGGCGTCGGGGAGCGTCGCCAGGCTGGTGAGCGCGTCGCTCCTCTCGAATTCGCTACGCGCCTTGGGGCTTCGTGGCGGTCGGTCCGTGATCACGCCACGAATCTAACCGGGTTGATGCGCCAAGACCTCGACGAGAACTGTTCGCCTCCTTTGCCAGGCACCTCGCCCCGGAATTGTCGCCACGAATCGTCAACTATCCGCTGCACCGTGCAGTGGGATACGTTGATCTCGAACGCGAGGTCGGCCTGCCCGATGGACCGTTCGCGATCGTGGCGGAATCCTTTTCAGGGCCCGTCGGCGTCCGGCTCGCCGCACGTCATCCTGACCGCGTGCGCGCAGTGGTCCTCGTCGCAAGCTTCGTCCGGAGTCCGGCGCCGATTCTAGCCCGGCTGGGAGCTCTCGTTGCGCCTCTGCTCGGCGGAACCGCACCAGCTTTCGCGCTACGGTGGTGGCTGCTGGGCGGCGATGCCATCGACTCCGAGATCGCGGAGACTCGCGCGCTGCTACGGTCAGTACCTCCGCATGTGCTTGGCTGCCGGCTGCGCGAGATCGTCGGAGTCGATGTCTCGGCGGAATTTGCGGCGCTCCGCGCGCCGATCCTGTTCGTCGCCGGCACACGCGACCGTCTGGTGAGCCCGAAAGTCGTAGCCGGTCTGCGCACTCTGCGCCGAGACATGGACGTCTGTTTCCTGGACGCGCCTCATTTCGTGCTTCAGCGCAAACCGGTGGAAGCCGCCGCCGCGATCTCCCAGTGGCTGCTCGCGAAGACGAGTCCTGAGAAGTGATGACCGGCATGCGATTGCCAGACGGAGCACGTCGCTCGATGACGCAGCGCGGCCCGCCCCGGAACGAGTTGCTGATCCAACAAGGCCCGTAAGTCAGATAACAACCTTGTAGGTGATATGGCCCAGTCCCCGTTTTTTGTAGGAATCAGCTACTCGGCCGCCGGTCATCTGGCGTCCTGAGCTCATCGCTCTTCATGGGCTTCAGAAAGCCGTTCTCCAGCTCGAACTGAAACCCGCACAACCTGGCCCGCATCACCGGGGAAGCGATTCGCAGCAGAGGAGGGTCTTCCCTGGTGATCGTGCCGAAAATGATCGCCTCGGGGGTCTGGGTCGGCGATGCGCGAAAGCACCGAAGCACCGCGCTCCGAATGCTGGGCAGCTCGTCGAGGAGTACGGCTCGCAACGCCATGGCATCCGCCAGCGCCTGGCACGATGCGCTCTCCTCTCGGGCGGGCGGCGAGAGATTCGAGTCCCAAAGATCCAGAGGCCGCGTCATCCAGTCGCATTCGGCGGAATCGCCTCGCAATTCGACTCTCAAGATCCGGAGCGGAGCCCGCGACAGCTCGCCAAAACGCAAGCGTCTGCGCGTCGCACGAATGAAATCAGCAACTTCATAGAGCCGCCGCATTGCTTCTCCCTTCGCGCGTCGCCGCTCTGTCATTGCGTCTTGCAAGGTGGAGGCCAGGACGAACGTCGTGGCCTCTATGCCTTTGTCTGCGGATCTCGGGACCGCCAGCCGCCTTCCAGGCGCCAGATTCCCATGAGGCGTGGCTTCTGCGTCGCGATTTGCGCGAAGACAATCCTGTCATCCACGGCTGCAAAGACGACGAGATCGTCTGAATAGCCATTGCTTGTTGCAAGGTCGGGCGCCCCTCATCGCGAACCTGTACGGCGGCAAGGACCCGCGGGCGCTACCCAACCACTCACCGGTTCAGCGATGCCAGCCGCGAGGCCTCCCAGCCTCCGCCCAGCGCCTTGATGAGCAGAACGCTCGCCGTCATCTGCTGCAAGCGGATATTCATGGCGGTGCGCTGGTTCGAGAGCAGCGTGCTCTGCGCCGTGATGACGTTGAGGTAGCTGTCGACTCCGAACTTGTACCGGTCCTCCGCGCGCGCCAGAGCTGTCTGCGCCGATGCGACGGCAGCGTCCTGCTGCACGCGCTCCTGAGAGAGGATCCGCAGCGCGGCAAGCTCGTCCTCCACTTCCTGGAATGCGGTCAGTACCGTCTGCCGGTAGGTCGCGACGGTGCCTTCATACGACGCCGTCGCCTGTTCGACCGTCGCCTGCCGTTTCCCTCCGTCGAACAGCGTCCCCGCCAGGCTTGCCCCGAACTGCCAGAAGCTGCTCGGCGCCGACAGCAGGCTGCCGAGGGCGGTGCTTGCGAAGCCTGCGCTGCCGCTCAGCGTGAGAGTGGGGAAGAACGCCGCCTTCACCACGCCGATCTGCGCGTTGGTCTCGGCAACGCGCCGCTCAGCGGCGGCGATGTCCGGCCGCCGCTCCAGGAGCTGCGAGGGAAGCCCCAGCGGGATCGCCGGAGGGCTGGGTCGGAGCGGCGCCGTGGGGATCGAGAAGCTCGAGGCGGGCTTGCCGATCAGTGCCGCGATGGCGTGCTCGAGCTGCGCGCGGAGGACGCCGAGATCCGTGTCCTGGGCGATGGTCGTGTTCAGTTGCGTCTCGGCCTGGGCGACGTCCTCGTCCGACGCGATACCCCCTTCGTGGCGGATCTTGGTGAGATCCAGCGCCTTTCGGAAAGCGACGACGTTGCTGTCCAGGATCTCCTTCTGCGCGTCCTGCGCTCGCAGCTCGAAATA
>Ga0137418_10005615_pt1 | contig 11516 bp, 11 predicted proteins | sample CZODoug3_1_2_16f_FD_122242 | JGI IMG/M metagenome (GOLD analysis project Ga0137418, IMG submission 122242) | Vadose zone soil fungal communities from Angelo Coast Range Reserve, California, USA - CZODoug3_1_2_16fungal (Hybrid Assembly) | ecosystem: Environmental > Terrestrial > Soil > Vadose... | reverse complement strand
AAATCATCGATGCCCCAAAGGAGCAACTCGCCGAATGCGGGATCGTACAAATGAGTGTGGATATCGAATAGCCTCGTGCCCGAGACGATCCTCTCGACGCGTGAAGCGAGGCCAAACTCTTCCGGCTGCCGTAACGATGAACCCATAGTTGAGCGCCGACACGCTAGCCAAAGCAGGTCTGATAAGCAATTGCCTGGTGGAGTCTCACCGATTTCCTCAAGATTTCTTCGCTACTTTGGGCTTTCATTTGACGATCCTTCCCTCGGTTGCTACAAACACCCCGGCTCATGAAATCGCCCCAACCCAAATACCGCCGTATTCTGCTCAAACTCAGCGGCGAAGCACTCGCCGGGGAAAAGGGATTCGGCATTTGCCCGGAGGCCGTGCATGGCATGGGGCGCCAGATCGGCGAATACATCATGAGGAGCGTGATGCAGCCGACAACCGCGACCGGCTCACGGTGTCCAGTGCTTCTGCGAGGCGCGCAGAAGCGAACTCGCCGGAAAGTCGCACCCGGAACGGCGGCACCGCCAAGCGGTCGGTCGATTCGCATACAGGCGTTGGGTAACATGCGCGTCGAGCCGCGTGCGGACACATTGGATGGAATGCCGGATTAGGATCCATCATTTAAAAATTGACGCACCACGGGCGGCGGGCTGGGCAATTTGGCCGACCAGGATTTCCCCGCACGATCGACCGGAGACCCATGCTATCATTCATCTGGTGGTCATTTTTGACGTCGGTGGCTAAATCATAAATTATGCGCAAGGCGGCGGAGACTATCATGAGCTATGTCATCACCGGTACGAACTCAGCAGGAGTGCTGTCTCTCAAACGGCACTCGGCCGTGGCGGCCATCAAGAAGGCAGTTGAGCTTATGGGCGATGGCACCAGAGATGTTCACATTACGGACCCAGACGGCCGCACTTATAGTGATGCGGAATTTTCCCAACTCTATATGGCCGCGAGGACGTAACCCGTCAGAGGTGCGGCGGGACCGGAATCGAGCGGTGACTATACGTCGCTTCGCAGAGTTGCTGCGGCGTGCCAATTCGGAAGCGGTCGGTGGCAATTGGGCTCGTCTCTTTCGGCCTGGATCCGTCGAAATTGACCCGGACCTGCAGCCATGAGGGCCGCATGATGCGGCTGGCCGAAAGCCATGGCGTCGTGCGCGAGGACTTCCTCAAGAACTACGTCGGCTCGGAGCTAGATCCGCGCTGGCTCAACCGCGTCTCCAAGCTTTCCGCTAAGGGCTGGAAGAACCTCGTTGCCCGCGACGAGGATCGCATTAAAGACCTGCGCACCCACATCCACGAGCTGGCGGGCGAGACCGGCCTTGAGATCCTGGAGTTCCGCAAGATCGTCCATATGGTGCAGAAGGGCGAGCGCGAGGCGCGCCAGGCCAAGAAGGAGATGGTGGAGGCCAATCTGCGCCTCGTCATCTCGATCGCCAAGAAATATACGAACGGCGGCCTGCAGTTCCTCGACCTGATCCAGGAAGGCAACATCGGCCTGATGAAGGCGGCGGACAAGTTCGAGTACCGCCGCGGCTACAAGTTCTCGACCTATGCGATGTGGTGGATCAGGCAGGCCATCACCCGCTCGCTTGCCGATCAGTCGCGCACCATCCGCGTCCCCGTGCACATGATCGAGGTGATCAACAAAATCGTGCGCACAAGCCGCCAGATGCTCCACGAGATCGGCCGCGAGCCGACCCCGGAGGAGTTGGCCGAGAAGCTCCGCATGCCCATCGAGAAGGTACGCAAGAGCTTGAAAATCGCCAAGGAACCGATCTCGCTCGAAACCCCGATCGGCGACGAGGAGGACTCCCACCTCGGCGATCTCATTGAGGACAAGAACGCGGTGCCGCCGATCGACGCCGCGATCCAATCGAACCTGCGCGAGACCACGACGCGGGTGCTCGCCTCGCTCACCCCGCGCGAGGAACGCGTGCTGCGCATGCGCTTCGGCATCGGCATAAACACCGACCACACGCTGGAGGAAGTCGGCAAGCAATTCTCGGTGACCCGCGAGCGCATCCGTCAGATCGAGGCGAAGGCGTTGCGGAAGCTCAAGCACCCGAGCCGATCAAGGCTGCTTAGGAGCTTCCTCGATAATTGACGGGGCGGTCAACGCCACGTCTGCTTACGACACCATCGTCAGGTTGCCGGGACGAAGAAAACCCTGTTCCAAGACGTTCCACTTGAGCTTACCGGAGCGATCGGAAGTGACCACGTTCTCGACGTTGGCGATCGAGTCAGGCCGGATTGGTCTGCTACATTTTCGAACCCGCTAAAAGTGGATATAATGCTTGTTGAGTGGGAGGCATCATGCTCAAGGCGGGACAGGTTTTGTATGACAACGATCCACGATATCGTGGGCGACAGGTTGAAGTCGTTCGCATCGAAGGAGCTTGTGCAATGTGCAAATGTGGACCGCGGCTAGTGAAGATTCGGCTTGAGTACATTTTTGACGACGGCAAGCCGAGGCGCTCCGGCTACTCGACCGTCGCACAAACCGAGAGCGCAAGTCCCTCTACCATCGTCATTCAGCCTTAAGCTCGACTCGCGAACAACGCGCTCGTATGGCGCACTTTGCCAATTGCTGCGGCTCGCCAATTCGGGAGCGATCGGCGGACGAGCGGACCCGGCGCGGGCACAGTCCGTCGGCCGCAGATGAGCCACAGCGGTCATCAATGAGGATTTTACACCGCGTTATATTCGCTTCGACCTTCGGCGATGCCAGAATTTCATTACGGCTGCTTCCGTGAGCCCGATCAGGGCGCTTACCACGACAACCAGCAATACGAGTCGAGCATTGGTGATGTAGCTCAACATCAGACTTACGGTTTCATGCGCGTCGAAGCCGAGGTGAAACAGAAGCCACGCTGAAAGGACCACGAATATCGCGCAGAACGCTGCCAATGCAGAGATCGCCCATAGCCGCACAAATTGCATTCATTGCCCCCTGGCGCAACAGCAACTCGCCCCGGCAAGTCTAACGGCCATGGCTTCGCGGGGACGACGCATGGCTTCTATCGAGGTGGGCGGCTTCGCGCCGTTCGCAGGCCGACCGCAAGAGCGATCCAGGCGAAGCCATAGAAAATCAGATTGAGCCCGATAAACAAACCGATGACCCACAGGCCCGATGCGGGCCATTGTGCGAGGATGAGGCCGCCTAGCACGAGCATGATGATCCCGTCAGCCGCCGCCCAGCCCCAGCCAGGCAACGCGACCGCGAACGAGGCGATCAGCTGAAACAAGCCGCCAATTAGGAAAAACACCGCCATCACGACGGTCAGAGCCTCGGCGCTGATCAGTGGCCGAGCAATGAGCATCACACCGATGACGCCGAAGAGAATCGCAGCCAACAGGTGATGGAAGAAGCCTACCCAGTGCCCAACCATCACGGCCTGGACAACCTCGATAGCCGAAGCAATGATGAGGAGCCACCCGAAAAAGAGCATCGTAGCGACCGTGGCCGTAATAGACCGGACAACGGCCGCGATACCGAGCAGCAGCAATGCGATCCCAAACACCAGAAACCAGCCCCAATACTGGACGATTTCGCGTGGAATTTGGATATCGAGAGTCTGAATGTCCCCCATTATCATAGTTTAGCTCCTTTGCGAGACCGCTCCGTAGCTGCCAGACTATTTCCGCTCGGCTTTTGCCGGCAGCATGATGAGCATCAACGGCATCGAGAGCGGCCACTCCGCGGAAGACTCCTTCGGAGCCTCACGCAAAAATCTAACGCCGACCACGGTGGTGCGTTCCGAATTGCGGCAGCTGCGTAATTCGGCAGACAGTTAGAGTAAGCAGCAGGCGAGCCTCCGCCCTTCTGGGGTCCACCAAGCAGAGCCGGGACAGCGCGAGGCCCGGGTCTCAGCAACCCCACACTTGGCTAGCCAACGCCGGCGGTAGCCGGACATTTCCGGGATGATCTGTCAGAAAGCGAGTTGCCGCGTCACACGCTGCAAACTAAAACCAAGGCGATGGCGGCACAGATGCATAACCCCACGCCCGCGACCGCCCAGGACACCCCGACATATGCCAAAGTGACGATAAACGCGACGCAGGCAAGTACGCGCAAGATACTCATCGGGCATCCCTACGAAGAGACGCCGCATCAGCGTCGGGATGATCCGACTTGCAAGGATTGTCCAGGCACCGGCCCGGGATTTGCGCCTATTCGGTAAACGTCAGTCTCGTCGTCATGAACTTGGCGCAGCCATGACTGGGACAGTTACAAACCCATCGCACCTTTGCAGAGTGTTGCATGGCGGACACGTCTCTTAGATCCTTGTCGAACGTGTCGAGAAGCCGACCGACAACAGATCAGCCGCGTTGCTTTCTTGCCGTTTGGCTGATGCTGATTCTTCGGAAAGGATTAGCCAGACGTTGGCCCCGGCGCACTTCCCCACGCCCCTCCGTGCGCCCGGGCCCGCGGCTACTTCGACGGACTCACCGGTCCCGTTGCTGAGGACGGGATCGGACGTCGAAACAAGACCTAAATCCCCTTCAGGGGGCATACACGCGAAGGGGATCAAAGTCGCGTGCGGAATATCCTAACCACGCAGAACCGCACGTGGAAAATATTACGCACGGCCGATCGGGCATTCCGAGGACCGAAAAGTGGCCCTCAATAGGAATTATTGCCCTAGTGTTACAATCCGGACATTAGGGCGGATATACCCTCGGTTAGAACTCACCCATTCCACCTCTCACTGCGCTCCCGCTGCACCGCGATGCTGGCCGGATTGCGCACCTTCACCCAGACCGAGCAGGGACCGGATCGATAGGTGCCGTCGACACGCTTCGACACGATACCCTCGGCGCCAAACCGGCAAGCGTGCTCGAACACGGTTGGCGCCGAGTAGGTGAGGATGTTGCCACCCTCACCCCTCACAGACCCGGACGTGCAGGTTTCTCGCATCCGGTTCCTCACGGGAGAGCTTCGCTCGGGGTTGCGTAGCGATGGATGATCTTGGCGCGGGGAAGGGGATGGCGTGCGAGGAACGTGTTGAAGCGTGCCCATGTGAGCCGCTTTGCGCGCGTTCGCCGCTCCAGCCACTTCCGCCATGTCTTTGTGACCTGCTGGCGATACTGGTCCAATTGCCGGATGTTCCCCGTGATGCCGTAGTAGGCATAGTGACCTCGCAGCTTCGCAGACAGCTTGGCGTGCTGGACGAGCACGGGCCAGTGGCGGTTTGTCCGACACCAGTCCTTGATGGCGACCAGCGCGCGGGCAAGGCGGCTCTTCGCCGTCGTTTGCCGCACCACGTTCTTGCCCTTCCGCGACTTCACCCATGTGTGGGTGAAGCCGAGAAAGTCGAACGGAGGTTCCTTGCAGTCCGGATGCGTCCCGCCGCGACGTTCGGGGCGGAAGTCGATGAAGCGCGTCTTGTCGGGGTGGAGCGTGAGCCCGTACCGTCCAAGCCGTTTCCCCAGCACTTCCAGGACCCGTTTGGCGTCGTGGTGGGTCTCGAAGGTCATCACGAAGTCATCGGCAAATCGCACCAAGGTAGCGTCCCCCGCCATGCGTGGTCTCACCTCGTCCTCGAACCATCGGTCCAGCACAACGTGCAGGAAGATGTTCGAGAGCAACGGCGAGATAACGCCGCCTTGCGGGGTCCCTTCAGTCGCAAAGCGCAGCAGCCCGTCTTCCAGAACTCCTGCCTTCAGCCACTTGTCGATCATCCGTCGGATCACGCCATCCGTCACTCGCTGGTCGAGGATCGCGCGCAGCTGGTCGTGCGGGATCGAGTCGAAGTACTTGCGTATGTCGACGTCCAGCACCCAGTGCTGCCTGCGCATCGTGGTGGCGCCGTAGATTTGACGCAGTGCCTCGTGCGCCGAGCGCTTCGGTCGGAACCCGTACGAGCACGACAGGAAGTCCTGCTCGTAGACGGCCTCCAGCACCATGGCGATCGCCCGCTGCGCCACCTTGTCCTCGAAGGTCGGGATGCCGAGCGGCCGTTGCGTGCCGTCAGCCTTGGGGATGTACGTGCGGCGCACCGGCGGGGCCTTGTAGCGGCCGGATTTGATGCGATCCAGGAGGTCCGTAAGATTGGCCACCAGGTTCGCCTTGTAATCCGCCGCCGTTGCTCCGTCGATGCCCGTCGCACCATCCTTGCGGGTCAGCCGGTAGGCTGCCTTCATCCATTCCAGATCGATGACGTGGTGCAGCGAGAACAGCACCGTTCCAGGCTTCGTCCTCGCCAGTTCGGCTATCCATCGTCGTTTCGTGGACAGGTTCGCAGGGTTCATGCCCCCTCCCGTGTTTCCCGCCGATGGCTCTCTCCTCGCGACGCCTCCCTTTCCTCCTTCGGGTCCCGGCGAGCCCGGTTCCCCGCTCTCAGCGGTACTATGAAGGCGCTACGACTTCCCATCCGCTTATCTCCGGTCGCTCATTGGTTCGCTCCCGCAGCCCACCCGATTCCTCCCGCTTCGTGCTCGCCGCAGCGCTCCCGGAAGGTTGGAGGTCCCTTCCAGGCCCGGGCTTTGGGTGACCGGTTGCCCGTCTCTCCGGCATCCCTCGTGTGGACGCGAATGGGATCTCTCAGGTCTTCAGGCGATCCTTCCCGTGCCTTTGCTCCGCTCCAGGACCCCGGTCGAACCAACGTACCCTCGCCGTTATCGGGCACCTCGATGCTGCCCCCGCTGGATGGACGGCGAAGGCTTCGGCAATGTCTGATTTCGGGGCTAACACGCAGCTTCGGCACACGCTGCCGTACGCTTCACGCGGGCGTTGCCGCACACGTGCAAGGCTTGCTTCCAGCTGGCCGGCTAGCCTTTGCTGGGAGGGCGTCGAACCCCCTGGATCGCGACGAGAGGTTTCAGCTCGTGTTGACGATCATTCCCCTCTCCTGCTCTCCTGACGCAACCATCCTACCCTTCCTTCTTCAGCACATACCTCCCGGTCTTCACCTCGCGGTCGAGCCGGTCCGCCTCGCGCAGGATCGTCCAGGCCTGGACGATGGTCCGATGCGGCACGTCGTCGAAGAATTGCAGAATATCGGCAAAGTGCCGCGGTGCATCGAGGCGGGCTGCGATTTCGGCCGCGAGCGCCTCGGGGCCGATGTTGCGATCCGGGCGCGGCGCATCCTTGCCGGCCCCAGTGTCCGCAAACGGGTAGGCGATCGCCTCGTACTCGCTCAGATCCGAACCTTCCGGAATGGTGGCGTCAACGCCCCATTTGGCCGTGAGCGGCGCAAGCGGCCCTTTGCCCACCGGCAGCTGCACGCTCGGGTCGAGATGGGAGCCGCGCGCGCCCTCGACCACGATGATGTCGCGCGCGGGCTGCACCCGGTAGGCGAGCGCGCGTTCGAGCTGCGCCGGATCGAAGATGTCGATGTCGTCGTCGGTCACCACCACGTGCTTGACGCGCTTGAGCGACATCAGGGCCAGCACCGCGTTCTTGCCCTCGCCGGGCCGTTTCCTGATCGCGGCGTAGAGATGGAAGTTGCAGCCCGACGGCGCCGGCGCGTAGACCGCCTTGCCGACGATGCCGGCGGTCGCCAGCGCCTGCCAGGCGCTGCCCTCGAGCGGCGGCGCCACCAGGTAATCGACCTCGTCCGGCATGTGCAGCGAGTAGAACACCGGGTCGCGGCGATGGGTGATGGCGTTGACGCGAAAGATCGGGTTCCACTTGATCGGCCCGACGAAGCCCGTGAAGTCGCCGAACCGGCCTTCGTCCTTCGTCCACCCGGTCGGCAGCAATTCGCCTTCGAGCACGATCTCGGCATCGGCCGGAACCTCAAGGTCGACCGTCTCGCACTTGACAAGCTCGATCGGTGCGCCCGCAAGTCCGCCTGCCAGCTCGAATTCGTCGAGGCCGGACGGCGCCATATGGGCGGCTGCCATCATGATCGACGGGTGGGTCCCGATCGCGACCGCGAAGGGCAGCCCACGGCCCTGGCGAAAGGCGCGGTCGTAGAACAGCTTCAGATCGCTCGCGCCGACCAGATCGACGCTGGTCTCGCGCCTGGTCCGGATCATCAGCCGATAGGCGCCGGCATTGCGGCCATATTCCGTGTCGCGGGAAATGCCGATACCGGAGGTGATGTAGGGACCGCCGTCGAGATCGCTGATCAAAGGCACCGGCAGCGCCGTGAGGTCGACGTCGTCGCCCGTGAGGATGACGTCGCGGACCGGTCCGCTATTCGCCATCACGGGCGGCTTGCGTTCGCTGATCCGCTTCAGGAAGGCCTTGCCGATGTCGCGGTGATGGCAGTCGAGCGCCGCCCCCATGCGGGCGCGGGAGCCGACGATGCCGGTCACGATGCCGATGTCGTAGCCGCGCACGCGCGTAAACCACAACGCCGTTTTGGATGCCGCGATGCGCGCCGAAACGTGTCGCAAGTCGACTTCATCAGCGACCCGCTCCAATTCGCCGATCGCGATGAGCTTTTCCAGATAGTCACGAAACCGTGCCGACATTTTGCCCGCGCCTTGGAGTCAAAAACGGAAATTCAGTCGTCTCGAAGTTAGAGCATTTTTCGATTGGGTGGGACCCTAATTGGGTGGGACCCCATGAGTGTCATTGCCCGGCTTGATCCGATGTCGGGCCTGCCCGACTTCGGCACGCTAAATGATCGAAATCGGAAGCGCCCGATTTCGATTGGCAATCCAGTATCCACGGTCAGTGGTTACTAGAGAGCGTTCCGATGAGATCGAATCACCTCTCCCGCGTCATGCCCGCGCTTGTCGCGGGCATCCACGTCTTTCTTGCGGCGCGTGAGCAAGCAAGACGTGGATGGCCGGGACAAGCCCGGCCATGACGCCGAATAACTGGTTCAATATGATGCGGACTGCCGCCACCACCGAAGCTGCCGGCAATGCGCGCGAATACGCGCTGCTTGTCGTGCTGGCGATCGTGTGGGGTGCGTCCTATGCCTTCATCAGGCTCGGCGTCGCCACCATTCCGCCGGTGACGCTGATCGCAGCGCGGACCTTGATCGGCGGCGCGCTGCTGTTTGCGATCCTCGCCGCGCGCCGCCATGCCATGCCGCGCGATATGGCGACGTGGCGGCGGTTCATGCTCCAGGCGCTGCTCAACAGCGTGGTGCCGTTCACGTTGATCGCCTGGGCGGAACAGACCGTCGAGGCCGGCCTCGCCACGATTTTGTGTTCGACTTCGCCGATCTTCACCTTTCTCGTGACCTTCGCGATGACCCGCCACGAGCCGGCGACGCTGACGAAATTGTTCGGCGCCGTCGCGGGAATTGGCGGCATCTGCCTGATCGTCGGCGTCGAAGCATTGAGCGGGATCGGCGAAGCGCTCATCGCCGATCTCGCCCTCATCGCCGCAACGCTATGCTTTGCGGGCGCCGCGATCTTCGGGCGCGGCTTCGGGACTCTCGATCCCTTGGTGCCGGCGACCGGATCGATGCTGTGCGGCAGCATGGTGCTCGTTCCGATCAGCCTGGTGGCGGAAGCGCCATGGACGATCGCGCCGTCAGCGACGTCAGTGATGGCCCTCATCGCGTTGTCGGTATTTTCCACCGCTTTCGCGTTTGCGCTTTATTTCCGCCTGGTGCGAACGCTCGGCTCGGTCGGGGTGACGGCGCAAGCCTATCTTCGCGTTCCGGTCGGGGTCGCCATCGGCGTCGCGTTCCTGGGCGAAAGCGTCGCCCCCAGCGCGCTCATCGGCCTGGCCGGCGTGATCGCCGGCGTCGCCGCCATGATTGCGCCGGCGCGGGCGAAGGCGTAGGGCATTGGCGCAAGCACGTGCGTGCACTATAACGACCGCATGTCAGCGCTCCTGCATCCCGACGGCCTTAATCGCTGCCCGTGGCCCAAACAGGACCCGCTCTATGTCGCCTATCACGACGACGAGTGGGGCGTGCCGGAGCGGGACGATCGCGCCCTGTTCGAGAAGCTCCTGCTCGACGGCTTCCAGGCCGGGCTGTCGTGGATCACGATCCTGCGCAAGCGCGACAACTTCCGCCGCGCCTTCGACGGGTTTGCGCCCGCCGCGATTGAGAGATACGACAAGCGCAAGGTGACGGCGCTGATGAACGATGCCGGCATCGTGCGCAACCGTGCCAAGATCGAGGGCGCGATATCGTCGGCGCGCAGCTATCTCGATATCATGGAGAAGGGGCCGGGCTTCTCGGCTCTGCTATGGGATTTCGTCGACGGCGAGCCGCAGGTGAATCATCGCCGCCGCTTAGCCGACATTCCGCCGCAAACGCCGGTCTCCCGCGCGATCTCCAAGGAACTCGCCGGCCGCGGCTTCAAGTTCGTCGGGCCGACCATCGTCTACGCCTTCATGCAGGCGGTCGGAATGGTGAACGACCATCTGGTGACTTGCCATTGGCATCCGGACCGGGGGTCCGCGAAGAAAGAGTAGACCGGAGGAGCCCCATGATTGCGAAATTGCTTGCCCGCGTCGGCTTATCTCTTGCCGCCTCTCTTGCCGCCCTGGCGCTCGCATCGGGCGCGGCATTTGCGAAAATCACCATTGCGATCGGCGGCGCCGGTTGTCTGTGCTATCTGCCGACCGTGCTCGCCGAACAGCTCGGCGAATACAAAAAGGCCGGCGTCGAGATCGAACTCGTCAATTTCAGAGGCGGCTCGCAGGCGCTCACGGCCGTGATCGGCGGCAGCGCCGACGTGGTGTCGGGCTACTACGACCACTGCGTCAATCTCGCTGCCAGGAACCAGAATTTGCAGGCCTTCGTGGTCTACGATCGCTATCCGGGGCTGGTGCTGGGCGTCTCGCCGCGCCACACCGCGGAGATCAATTCGGTCAAGGACCTCGCCGGGAAGAAGGTCGGCGTCAGCGCGCCGGGCTCTTCGACCGACTTCTTCCTGAAATTCCTGCTCGCCAAGAACGGCGTTGCTCCAGACTCCGTAGCGGTCATCGGCATTGGGCTCGATGCCACCGCGGTTGCCGCCATGGAGCAGGGCACCGTCGATGCCGCCGTGATGCTCGATCCGACGCCGACCCTGCTGAGGGCCAAGTTTTCCGCACTCAAGATTTTGAGCGACACCCGCACCCAGGCCGACACCCTGGCGGTGTTCGGCGGCGAATATCCGGGCGGCGCTCTTTACACGCGCGGCGACTGGATCGCCAGGCACGAGAAGGAAACCCAGGCGCTCACCGACGCGATCCTCGCCACCCTGAAGTGGATTCACTCCCACACGGCGGAGGAGATCATGGCGAAAATGCCGGAGGATCTGGTCGGGCCCGACAAGGCGCTTTATCTCGCGGCGTTGAAAAACACGCTGCCGATGTATTCGACCACCGGCCGCATGGACCCGAAGGGCGCCGAGGCCGTACTCAACGTGTTCGCTCAATCCTCGCCGGACGTCGCTAAGGCGAAGATCGATTTGGCCAAGACCTATACGAACAAGTTCGTCGAGCAGGCTGCACAAAAGCTGGGGATGCGGTAGTCCAGTAATCCGGGACAGGCGGTGCCAGGCAAGGCCGTTCCCGCATTGCGCTTCGCTCCATGCGGGCTACAAGAGCCCAGCATGAACCTCATCTCCATCCAATCCCACGTCGCC
>Ga0137418_10005614_pt1 | contig 11518 bp, 11 predicted proteins | sample CZODoug3_1_2_16f_FD_122242 | JGI IMG/M metagenome (GOLD analysis project Ga0137418, IMG submission 122242) | Vadose zone soil fungal communities from Angelo Coast Range Reserve, California, USA - CZODoug3_1_2_16fungal (Hybrid Assembly) | ecosystem: Environmental > Terrestrial > Soil > Vadose... | reverse complement strand
ATACCACAAAGGATGCCCTCAAGACTGCGGCCGGATACAAATACGATCGAGCAAAGGCCACATGGGTGCCAGCATAAAGCTGGAACGACTTCAACGTCTGTCCTGCATCGAGCCTCGGGCCTAGTCGTCTGTCCGGGCGCTTGTTATCGTCTGCAGGACGCATCGTATTGCGAATTCGGCGACGTTCCAAATCTCTGGATATGCGACGGCTCCAGAGTGTTCATTTGTCGTCGACATTCAAGCTATCATGTCGTCCGCCGCGGGGCTTCGCATTCGAAGCCGCCGGCCTCAATCTCCACGACCACCAAGTTGGTTGCGTTCTGTTCGAGCGTCCCGCCCGCCTCGGGACTATGTCGGAAGCCGAAACGCGCGTCGCACGAGATGCGTGAAATGGCGCATCGACCATGTCGGCCTCCTCGAACCTCGCGCACGATGTCGGGAACTGCCGGCAGGCACAACTTCTTTCGCGCAGACGTCCAATACCCGCTCCCGTCAGATGAAAGCGCGCCCGGATGCAAGTTCCCCATAATCCTCAACTGTGGACCTTCTTTTGGGACGCCGCCGTTCCTTCAACAATAATCGTAACTCGGGCAGCGCCGATAAAAACTAACGGCCAATCAGACATGACAAATACGGACCATGACAAGGGACTTGGCGCATCGGCAGAAGAGCCAAGGGAGATGCCCTTACCTGGTGATCCGAAGGCAATATTTCTCGGCGGTTTGTTCATCCTTGCGGCGTTGGGCGCCGCCTATTTAGCCAGCGAGATTGTGGTGCCGTTAGTTCTTGCCTTCATTCTTAAGCTCCTACTGCAACCGGGCGTGCGCACATTGGAGCAGCTGTATGTGACACGGACGCTTGCATCACTGCTGTTGATCCTGTTGGTATTCGGAACAATCGTTGGGTTGACCGCGGCAATTTCGGGGCCAGCGAGCACCTGGGCAGCTAGGCTTCCGCAGGGCATCTCGCGGCTTGAGGACCGGCTAGTTTTCTTGCGGGCGCCCATTGACGCATTGCAAGAGTTCTTAGCGCAAGTCGATCGTCACGGGGAAGGAACATCATCAACTCTAGTGATGAATCTAATGGCGAAGGTATTTGCAGGCACCCAGAGTGTTGCCAGTGGTTTTTTCTTGACAGTGCTGTTCTTGTTTTTCTTGCTCGTGCACGGCGATACCTTCCTACGCCGCGTCGTGGAGATTCTGCCACGCTTCGGCAACAAGCGCCAAGCAGTGGATATTTCCCAGAAAATCGAAAGCGATATTTCAGCCTATCTGATCACAATTACGATCATGAATGCGGTAGTAGGCACTGCTACGGCAATTGTTACGTGGTACACAGGACTCGGCGATCCAATTCTGTGGGGCACGGTAGCCTTCTTGCTGAACTATGTGCCGATCCTTGGTCCCGCTAGCGGTGTCGTAATTTTCCTTCTTGCCGGCTTGTTGACCATCGATACGCTCTGGCGAGCGTTGATGCCCGCGGTACTGTACCTTGGAATTCATTTGGCTGAAGGCGAAATAATAACGCCAACGCTTTTGGCGAAGCGGTTCACGCTTAATCCCGTTGTCGTCATCGTGTCACTGATCTTCTGGTTCTGGATGTGGGGCGCTGCCGGCGCGATCATTGCTGTCCCGATGCTGGCGATCGCCAAAATTATCTGTGACCGTGTTCAGCCATTGGCTGCATTGGGCCATTTCTTAGAGGGTTGAAGTCTTAGACATGCCCACCGGCATCTCTTCATTCGCCCCAAAAAGCAGCGTGGATCGAAACGTTGCGTCCTGCCCGCTTTGGAGGGCTGTATGTGACGGTTCTGTGCCACTCCGCCCACGGTGTGTGTGCGCGCGGGCCCGCGTAGGTGTTCCCGCCCAAGGTAAGGCGATAGACGCGAGGCAGCGACACCGTTTGCGAAAATGAGCACCAGGTCAGCTTGGTCGGTACTCTTCAATCGGTAACCCTGCGTGTTCTGTTGCACGGTTACAGCGCCCCTGTTGTGTTGAGCGCAACGTTGATGGCCGACAGAGTATCTTGCTGGGAATAGTCCTTCGCGAAGCGCTTCACGAGTTTCTGAAGCTCCTCTTGCGAGGCGGTGCGCGCCACAGACGGGTGCATGACGCCTTCCGTGATCGGCGCCTTGGGATACGGCGGCTTCGGAACGGTGGTGGACATGATGGCCTTGACCGAAGAGAACATATAGCTACCGGCGCGCAATTCCTCGAAGATGATGGATCGAATGGCGAGTCTACAGGCATCGGAGCTGTGCGTGGACCAGAACCTGTGGCCAGGCTAATCAACCGCGCTGCCGCCGATCAGGCCCTTTTCAAGGGAGCCCGCGGGACGACGACAGGATGGCCTGGAATCTGTCCGTGATGACGGCGCCCCCCTACTCACCGCTGGCCAGCAGCGGCCGATTTCGTCAGCATGTCGAGCCGGGGGGGCACGAGTCCATGTTCCAAACGGCGTCCCGCCCCTGCGCCAGGACTTGCTTCCGCAAGTGGAAGGGAGCGGAGATTCTAATGCTGTGCGGCGCCCACCCTGTCCGCCACGGTGGCACCTCGCGCCCCCAACGGCTTGGGCGGGCCGGTCGTCGTGTCCCGCGCCGTCTGGTGCTCCATTTCAGCGTCAAGCTGTGCGCCGAGCAGGATGACGATCGTCGACAGCCATAGCCAGATCATGAGGCCGATAACGGCCCCCAGCGAGCCGTACGTCTGGTTGTAGCTGCCGAAATTGGCCGCATACCAGGAGAAAAGAACCGACACGGCAATCCAGGCGAGGGCAGCAAAAGCGCTGCCCCACGTGATCCAGCGCCATTTCGGTTTCGATCGACTTGGGCCATATCGGTATATGAACGCGAGAGCGAGGGCGACCAAGACGAAAAGGATTGGCCAACGGCCGATCCTGATTATCAGGTCGGTTGCGCCGCCCAGGCCGATATAGTTGAGAGCGACCGGCAGGACCACGACCGCCGCAATTCCGAAAAGCCCGAAGACCATTGCCGCGACCGTGAACATCAGCGACACGAGATTGAGCTTGATCAGTCCGCGCTTTTCCTCTTCGTCGTAAACGAGGTTGAGGGAATCGAACAGGGATTTGATGCCGGCGTTCGCGCTCCAGAGGGAGACCAGCAATCCGATCGCAAACGCTAGACCCAACGTGCTTTTGTCGCGCGAGGCTATCCGGGTCATCTGATCACGGATGACGTCGATCGCTCCGCCAGGCAGCAGGCCCGAGAGGCTGTCCAGATTGCGCGATATGGCGGCCGGGTCAGCGTACAGGCCGTAGATGGCCACCACGGCCGCTATTGCCGGGAACATTGCCAGGAGCGAATAAAACGTCACCCCGGCGGCGATCGTAATGACTCTGCCCTTGCCGATGTTGTTGTAGACGCGCAGAAGGATGTCCCCCCATCCACGCAGAGGAATATCTGCTGGCGTGTCGGCGTGCCGCCCGCGGTCAGGTTCGCTGGCCCGGTGCATCTCGGGCTGGGGATGATCTTCACCGCTGGTCTGCATTCCAGCCCAGTCCACGTGCGTACGGCGCCGCTCGAAGCGAACCCGGCGGCGAGAGAAATCTCCACGCGCCAACGCCAGAACGGCCAGTGCCGCGTAGCCCACTAGGGGCCACAATCTCCCGCGACCGTGTGACTCTATGGGTCGCAAGGATGTCCCTTCACCGCATCCCAACCGACCGCTCTCGGCCGGGTTGGATCGATGCAGGCGCGGGGGCGCTCGGTTTTGCTGGGCCCGCCTTGCAAGGGGACGACCTGGACGGATTCATTTGTTATTATGCCTCAATGCTGCATGGTTTCGTGTCTTAAAATCCAACGTCTAGTATTGTTCACAGTTCCTCCCGTCGCGGTAAATCAGTTACGACCAGACATGTGTCGAGACATCACGGGTTTGCGCCGCATCGGACGGACCAAATGCGCGCTGCCAAACTGCACGCCCTTCCCCGTCAGTCCGCCGCAGTGCTGCCGACTGGGACGGTGACCGGTAGCTAGCGACGACAACAGCTACTCGGCAGCCTGGGGTCGCTCGGCTGCGCTTTCGTTGACGCCGCCGTCGGCGATTGATGTCAGGAGTTCATCGGCGTGCTTTTCCTCCGCCAGCGTTTCGCCGAGGAGGCCCACCGCCCCTTGCTGGCCGAGGAGTTCCGCCCACGCGCGCAGCGTTCCATAGCGCGCGATCTCATAGTGTTCGGCGGCTTGAGCGGCCGCCAAAATGCCGGCGTCCCGTACGGCCTCGTCATCGACCTCGTCTATCACTTCCTCCCCTTCCGCGATGATGCCGAGGATCGCATCGCAGGTCTTGCCGCGGGGCTTTTTGCCGATGGCCTCGAATATTTTCTCAAGCCGCTCGACATGCCCTTCGGTTTCGTCGCGGTGAGTCGTGAACGCCTCCTGCAATTTCCCATTTGTGCTCTTCTTGGCGAGCTTTGGCAGCGCTTTGAGAAGCTGCTTCTCGGCGAAGTAGACGTCCTGCAGGAGAGCGTGGAAGAGCTCGTCCATAGACTGCATGTTCATGCTCCTAAGGTAAGAGGATAGATATGCCCTTAAGTGACGCCGCATGGATTTGTTCCGGCGGCAATCGGCGGTGCCGTCCGGAAGTTGGTAGGAATTGAAAGTGGCGTAGTCTCCGGGGTGATCAACCTCGAATCACCCGCGTTGGAGCGCCGGGCAGGAGACCACGCCATGGGGAGCAATGTCACGAAGCCTGTTTCTGCGCAGCCTGCGGCCGAAGCGTCGGTGGAGCTTTTCGACAGCTGATTTGATCCGATCGAAATGGGTGTGCGCGACCGCGTCCGCGAATTCATTGAGGCGATGGTGGAAGCGGAGCTTGAGGCGGCGCTGTCTCGGCCGCGCCATGCAGCGGCGGCGAGCGATCGAACACGGAGGCGAGCGGCGCATAGCGTGTCATGCGCCACCGTCATGGCCACCGGTCGCGCTCGCTATTGGGGACTTTCGGCCAGGTCGAGATTGCGATGCCGCGCGCCCGGCTGAACACACCCGAGGGCAAGACGACGGAATGGAAGAGTCGTGCCTTGAAAGGCCTATCAGCGCCGCACGCCGGCCGCGGACGCGCTGATCGCGGGCGCGTACCTTGCCGAGCGATATTCCACAAACTTCGTAGATCACGAGCGTCGTAAGTGCCCAGGTCGTCAAACCACGCCAGCCTGCAGTCGACTCCTTCGGAGCGCCGGCGAGCCTCCCAGTGGTGTAGCCGCCAGCAAGCGCGGCCAAAATGCCCGAAAGCGCGAACCAAATTCTAGCGCCGATGGGAGAAGGACGTCGGTGACGGACCTCGCGCGCAAATCTCCGTAACGTCCTAGCGTCGCGATCACCTGCTGGTGAACCTGACCGCCCCGACGCCGGCTATCGACAACCTGCAGATACGCGCGTCCGCGAGGGGTTTTTCTCGAGCGGTGCTTACATCCGCTCGGATGCATTCTCGCGACGGGTTAACTCTCCGCGACTTGCCTAGAGCGCACCCGTTCAAGGAGCCAGCCTACCAACACTGCGGTGCCCAGCGCGCCAATCAACTTTTGCCGTTCGCCATAACGGATCATGTCGGTGGTGGACTTGATCGCATCCCGTAGAACCATGTGCGCAGGCCCACGCAAATTTTCGAGCATATCGTCAATCACAGGACTGCCAGTGATTGGAAGCCGTATAGATTTCGATAGGAGCAGCCCCAACGCTTCCGACAAGCCGTTGTCCCGATTGGAAGAGAACAATGAGGCGGTCGGTGGCATCGATGCAGCAACCAAAGGCTCCGGTGGTTCCAAATCGCCGGCGGAAATGGCCCGGATCGGGGCTGCGCTTTCCGTCGCACCTCGCGCAAGTTTCTCATTCAAGTAGGGAGCTGTCGGCTCGGCGGACCAGGACCTGGCTTCCAGGATTCCTATCGCACTCAGGGTAGCGCAAATAATCACAAGTACCCCTCCAACGGCTGCGTAGCCGTAGAACTGCCCGTGGTGGATCGAAACCCAGCTGTAAAGTGCGCTCAAACCTACCCCAACGGCAGCGAGTCCCGCCAGGGCCGCCATGGCAAATATTGCCGCCAACACGCTTGCAGTTGTCAGCGTGCGCATGACGCTACTTTTTGCAAGCTCGAGCCGCTGTTCGAACTCCGTCCGCGCCTGCATGATCTTGGCGCGGACGTCGAGTCCGAACAGCTTCAATAGATCGACGAGCATCAGTTTCGGCGCCCCAGCATGCCTATCAGAATGCCGACGAACAGCGCGCCAGCTAAGGCTCCGAGCGGGTTTCGACGGGCCATGCTTTCGAACTCCGCCGCGAACGTCTTGGCCTGGTTCGTGGCTGCAGATGCTGCATTGGAACCTTTCTCGGCAAGATCGCCTGCCATGCTGCTCACGTGTTCAGTCATGTTAGATGTCATTTCGCGGACCGATTTTGCCGCGTCGCCCGTCGCTTTCGAGACGAGGTTTGCCACGGTCTCCTTCAAATTGTTTAGATCTTCTCTCAATGCGCCTAGATCGGCTTCACCGGCTCTGCCCGCATCCTTCTCGCCGGGGTTCCCTCTGAAACCGGCGTTTGACGATCCTTGCTGCTTGATATGATCCATTGCCGTTCTCCTTCAACACCTCCGGTGTCATTTGTCTGACGCCCATGGTTCAGCCGACTATGTAGTCGGCGGTGGTTGCGGCTCTTTCGATCTCAAGTTGCGGCTCTTTCGATCTTAATCAGTGGTGCCAGAACAACGCCAGCAACAGAATGATTGGAATCGGAATTCCCAGCAGCCAAAGCAAAACGCCGCGACCAAAACCCATGGTTGCTCCTCATGATTGAGCCTTCGTTTCCGACAAAGCCTTTTTGTCGGAAACTTAACGCAGATGCCTGTTTTGGGTTCCATCTTTGGAACTGGCGTTTCCATCGCTGGAGCGCAGGTCATCTTATGGATTCAATACCGTGACGCTGGTCGGAACGCTGGGTCGGAACGTCAGATCAGACAGCTAGCCTGATCATCTGGGACAGGGGCACATTTGCATGCCCAAATACTGGATGGAGGCGGCTGCGAATATCTGGGCCACCGGCAGCGGCACCATCCGCGATCTTGGCCTTGAATATCACATCGTATTTAACAAGGGTGCGGTCATGGTGCTTCCGCCGGGCACCAACAAGGCGACTGGCTTAAAGGCTGCCCTCGCGGACCTCGATCTATCGACGCGCAGCGTGATCGGCATCGGGGACGCCGAGAACGACTTTGCGTTCCTGGAAGCCTGCGGCTGCTCCGCGGATGTCGGAAACGCAAAACCCGCCCTCAAGAACATGGTTGGCGTCGTGCTTGAGGGACGTTGGGCGCGCGGCGTCATGGAGCTGATTGAGCAAGTCATTTCCAAGGACGCCGGCATCATTCCGGCGGGACGCCACGGAATCCGAGTGGGAATTGACCGCAATGGCGACGAAGTCCAGATCGTCCCCTATCGCCCAGGCAGTTTCACGACGTTACACAGCGCCCGCGCACGAAGTGGACTACTAGCTGTTGTCTTTGGGCAGAAGGAAGGCCCGCTTTTCTCGGCGCGTTCTCCAACCGTCATCTTAACCACGTGATGGCGGTTCGAGAACGAGGCCATGTTTCTGCCTCCCGCAGTCCCGCAGTGAAAAGAGCGGTGCTCTATCAGCGCGGCTGCAGTGGCGCCAGAACGGGCCAGGAACAGAACGATCGGAATCGTCGCAATTCACCTAAGGACTATTGACCCACTGCTTTTGATTGACCCACAGCAGTAAACAACCGCTACAAGTCAGAAAACGCTATCGAACAAAGAACAGCCGATTGACCTCCCACCGGTGCCAGAATTCGTGAGTAATCGAACCGTCGCGGTGTTTGCCGCCTGTGGTTGCTGCCAACCAAGCAACCGCGGCACCGACCATCAGCGAGGCGCCAATCATGAAAGCTAGAATGACCACACCTCGCCGGGCTCTCGAGATAGCCGTCTTGGATTCCGCAAACGCCTTGTCAACCCGGGCTTCGGCTTCGGGCTGGGCAAGACCGGTCCGCATCATGACGGCTCGCACGAGATACCCCCGGTCATCAGGCGTGACGCCAGTGCGACCGAGGCCGGAAAAAATGATCCGTGCGGCTTGGGCTCGAAGATCCGAGTCTTTCACAATAGCAGCATCAGGCGCTCGATCCGAGCGCAATAACCGATCAAGCTCGAGTGCGAGGAACGATTCTGCATTGGAGGCAGTGGGCACCGCTCCATCAGAGCGCGGCGAGCTCGTTCGCGGCATGGCGAATGTCAATGCCGCCACGATTAGGATCGCGACGCCCCACACAAGGAGACCGTGGACCCCATCACGAAACTCAACTTCGTGAGGCGTCGCAGCGCTGACGGTCGGCCGCAATGCACCCGCCAGATAGCCTCCGAGAGCAAAGCTGGCGAGCGACGTCAGCAACAACCACAGCCCACCTAAAAGAGCTAGGACCGATGACGTATCCCGCCACGTGGCCGATGGTGACACAACCGCCAGCCCGATGGCGGATCCAAAGGTCAGCAATACTGATGAGACGGCGGCAGCGGCAATTGCGCCGGCAACAATCGGCGTCCAACCTAAATACAGGAAATTGGAATGTTCAATCGTCCCAGGGGCCGCAACCGAAGGAGCTTCCTGATTGACAAGTGTAGCCATTGCTCAGCCTGTCTCAGCGAAGTCCGAGGAACGACAAGATGAACATTATGACGACAATCAGTCCAATCAGATAGATGAGACCGTTCATCGTTGAACTCCGGCTCATGAATGTCTGAGCATTAAACGGCGCGCCGCGAACTAAGTTCCAGCAGTCGCCTTTTCGCTTAACGCGAAGGTTTCGGGGATTTACAACCATGATTGTAAAGTCAAAAACGAGTTCGATGCGTACCCCATTGCCAGAAGCCCAACCTCAAGCCTAGGGCGGCTGAACGTCTGTTTTTTGAACGCGCATAATCGAGCTTGGGCCGGACGACTTGGCCTCGCCGCGCACCCCGCGTCGGACTGACACTTTCCTTCAAATCTCGAACGAACCGGCTGCGCTGGCGCGCGGCCTCGTCACCACACGTACCTGAAAGAAGAGTTTATATGACGCAGGGAACCGTGAAATGGTAGCCAGAAAGACTTCGGCACAAGCCGGATGACGGCGGCAAGGATGTCTTCGTGCACATCAGTGCGGTCGAGCGCGCCGGTATGACCAGGCTTAAATGAGGGACAAAAGGTCGCTGTCGAGGTTGTTGCTGATCGAAGGACGGGCAAGTCCTCGGCGGACAATCTGCGCGCCGTCCGATCGGCAGCGTGATGAACCGTAAATCTTGACCCCGGAATACCGGCAGTTTGTTCATAGCTCCGCGTCTGGTTTCCAGGCGCGGGGTTTGATTTTATCCCTGATGGAGGTCGTTGCCGGGCTATCTGCGGTTCTAGCAACGCACCGACGTGGCCGGCGTTGGATTCCTGCGTGGGGCTGTCAGCCGGAGCCTCACGCGGCCCCGGCCCTTCAACCGCATTCTGCCGGGCCGGGGCTAAAATGCTCTCCTGGTCCTACATGCCCAAGCAACCCAACGGCACGCCCGGTAAGAAGCCGTCGGCGCCATCGCTCAAAGCTCTCGCACGTCGCGGCCAGGGATAGATAGAAACTATCATTCTCTCCGGCGGGTCGCTTGCCCTTGATTTAGTTCCCTGTCGTTCTTCGCTTGACCTTTCTGCTGCGCAAGATGCGTGGCCCAAACCCGAATCGAAGGCTGGGAGTTTCTGGATTGGGACGAGAACGATTATGCCGTGGTTGATGAGACCGGTTCGGCCGGATTTACATGGAGCGGGCTGGTCCAGCCTATGCCGGTGCCACCTCGTAACATTGGGATGGCGGATACTCTTGACGAGGCGAAAGGCCGCGCTCGTCAAGCGCTACGAGGAGGTCAAAAACGGGGGAAGTGAGGGGCCGCAACGCCGCAGGGTTCCCGGCTATGAAGTCGGTACCACCTCTCACTGCCGAGCAACGCCGCGCTCTCGCGAGGCTTGCGGCTGTGGGCCGCACTTCGCCCGATCTTCAAGTCGCCTTGCGGCTTGGCCCGCCACGCCGGGCGGTAGCCTTACCCACGCGAGCCGATCGCTTATGTGCTGATTTCCTACGTGCCATCTGATGAGCTGGCTTCCTTTGCGCCGTCTGACCATGTCCGCGTACCGCGTGCTGTCGAGATGCCATGACCTCGGCCACGCTTCCGAACCGCTGTTTAGCCTCGTCGACCAGGCGCGCCGAATGTTCTCCCGCCTTATGCGCGTAACCCAGAAAAGTTTCCATGTTGTCGCGCAACAGCTCGCTCTGCAGTGCGGCGAAATCCTGCGGCGTGCGGCACTGCAAAAGTGCATCGATGCGGTCAAAACCACGGTCCATGCGTGCTCGCGCTATATCTGCCCATTCTTCGCTTAGACGCTGTGTAATTTCGCTCAATATCATGCCGGACTGTACAATGGCCTCTATGTTGTGTGAGGATTTTTGTGCAGCTTTCTGGGCGCTCTCACCCGAAAAGCCGATGGCGCGGCCTAACTGATCGGCCGAACGCTCGTTCATTCGTGCCGCCAATTTCGCGCCGCACTGAAGGGTGTGCTGGAACGTTTCGGCGTTGCGTTGAATCATCTCGACACTCGCACGCATCGCCTGGTCACTTGCTCTTGCAGCCGCATCTTTCACGCGGGACGCGCCTTCGGCGATCTCACTTGCGGTCCTTTCGGAGGCCCGCGCCGCCTGCTCGATCGAATCTTCAGTGACCTTGCCGGATCGGGTGGCCTTCACGTCCTTCATGTTATGCTCCTTCTTACGCGCCGAAATCGCGCGCGAGCGGGCTCTCGACCAGCTCCGTGCGCGGTCAACTCAACTCGGGACCTTGAGGTTCCGGCGCGCTATCGCGGCCCTCGCGAGCGTCTTCCAGCCGGGCCCGACCTCGATCACCATACGCTGCTGTCGTTGCCAGGAGCGTCCAGTCGGGCGCGCCCGGGCGAACTATCGCGCAGCGATTTCGTGCCGTGGTCCGACTCTGCCGACGTGCGCGGTACAGCCAGTCGGCGGCTAGGGGTACACTGGTGGTGGGCGCTAGCGAAGTCCCAGAGGGCGGGCCCATGACCCGGGGCAGAAGTCGCTCCGAGAGCGATGCGATTGAACTGTGCCTTGCTGCACCGCAGTAAACGACGCTGTGGGCCAACAGGACCTCGCGGTGCCCTATAAATCTCGCCGAGCACGACGGATAAGACTGCAACAGGTTTCACAGAGTTTCGATCGAGACCGACTCCACACTTGACACGTGTTAAGCCCCGCCTAAATTTTAGTCAGCGCCAAAAGACGCTCAGCAGTTAGCAACCCTATGGGCGAAGCACGTGGCATCGGATTCACCAGCAGCACAAAAGTGTGATTTTTCCGACCTGGGCTGACCGGAGCTGCGGTCCACGCAATATTTTTGCGTTCGGCAATGGCCAAATGATGGGGTGAAGTAAATATCCCCCGGCAGAGCCGGGGGCTTTAGTTTAAGAGCCGCTCAAAGC
>Ga0137418_10005613_pt1 | contig 11520 bp, 10 predicted proteins | sample CZODoug3_1_2_16f_FD_122242 | JGI IMG/M metagenome (GOLD analysis project Ga0137418, IMG submission 122242) | Vadose zone soil fungal communities from Angelo Coast Range Reserve, California, USA - CZODoug3_1_2_16fungal (Hybrid Assembly) | ecosystem: Environmental > Terrestrial > Soil > Vadose... | reverse complement strand
ATTCATGCGATTGTCCTGGTACCGCGACCGCGTGGTGATTGGCAGATCTCAAGACGAAGCTGCCAGACACCTATCGCCGTTAGAGAATGCGAATCTTGAGTTCTTACAACGTATCCGCCAAGCCTGTGTTCGTTAGGCCGATCAAGCTCCATTTGGCTGCCATCGGTTTCCTATTCGGTGCAACGATTGCGCAGAGTTTAGACGCTGATCCCGCTTCTGAAAAATCCGGGAAACAGTTTTGCGTCTGCATCGATCCGGGTCATCCCAGCGAAAACAATGACGGCGGCGCAGTTACCAACGGGTTGCGCGAGGTCACGATGAACTGGGAAGTGGCCGTGTTACTACGCGATGAGCTGCAGAAGGATGGAATGAAAGTAGTTATGACGAAAAAGAGCGAAGGCGAGTTCATCACGAACAAAGATCGTGCTGCGATCGCAAATGAGAGCGATGCCGATTTATTTCTGCGGCTACATGCCGACGCCGGGAAATCTACAGGGTTTACTATTTACTATCCGCGCAAGGAAGGGACAGTTCATGGAGTTACAGGGCCGTCGAAAGACGTGCGGCAATCATCAGCGGCAGCTGCCAACCAGTTTCATACTGCGTTCGCTGCGGCGCTCGAACATAAACTGCGCGACAACGGCGTTAAAGGAGACGAAGACACATTCATTGGCGGCCGGCAGGGGGCATTAACAGGTTCGATCTTTAGTGAAGCGCCAACAATTCTTGTGGAGATGGTGTTCCTAACGAATCCTACGGATGCCGAATGGATTAAACAGGACCGGAGCAAACAGACGATGGCTAGAGCACTGGCCGCGGGAGTTCGCGCTGTGCGCGACTCTCGCTGACGGATTTAATAAAACCGGTCTCAGACGGCGCGGAGCGCAACTCGTTGCTCTGATGAAGAATCGAATCGTGTCAGAACGGGGCGCAGGTGCGGCAGCAGAATTCCGAGCTTTCCGAGACCCGATTCTTCACTTCGCGACCGGGGCACAGAGCAGCATTCCGCGGGTCACAACACGCGCCACTTCAGTTTGCTCGAATTTTTCTTGGTCTCCCACAGACGTATTCCGCCGAGGAACGCGTTTTCATTTTGTCCGCGCTCGATTCCTTTGGGCAATTGGCGAAAGCGGTGCACAAGGCCGCCGCCGAGGACGACGTAATCGGCGATGAAAGATTTTCTTAATTGTGTGACCGCGTAAGTAACTTCTCGCTTCCATTTTTTCTCGCCCAATGATTCCAGGCCTGGAATGCCGAGATAGTTCTCGATGATTTTTTCGTCAGGATAGGGCAGGTCGCCGAGTTCAAGCGGCATCAAAGTGCTATTCCAGAGAAGCGCGGAGCCCAAGCCGGTTCCGAGCCCGAGAAAGAGCATGCGTCCGCGGCCACGGTAGCTGCCGAGCGCTTGCATGGCGGCGTCGTTGATCAGACGCACCGGTATTCCAAGTCCCTTTGAAAAATTAAAGCCGATCCAGCCCTTACCCAAATGCTTTGGATCTCTTGTGATCCGTCCGTTGCGAACCGGCACCGGGAACCCGATCGATACCCGGTCGAATTTCCAACCAGGCACACTCTCTTTGAATTTTGCGAGAAATTGTTTCGGTCCCATTCGTGGTCCCGAAGCAAATTGGCGCTCGTCGAGAGGCGACATCAGCAGTTTTACATGTGTGCCGCCGACATCGACGACCAAAACTTTTCTTTTCATGAGCGACCGATCCCCGAAATATTCGGGGTCAGGCTACCGGTCGCGCTGGCGCGAGCGGCGAAGACGCTGAAAGAAAGTCTGCCGTTCTGGTTTTGCTGCCGTGCTGCCAGGCCAGCATTCCACGATTTCGAGGGCGAGAAACCGGAACAGCAGTTGCTGCGCAGATTTCAAATCGAGCCTTAGGTTCTTCGCAATTTGTTGCACGGAGCGAGCACCATTGAATTGGGACGCGAATTGGGCCTCGTCGGCAGTCAGCTTCAACTTCTGCACTCGCTCGAAACCATCCTTGGTGTAAGCGGGAATTGATGCTGGGTCGAAGCTTGGAGGTTGGTCGGGATTCTGAACAAGACGCAAGGTTTCCAGCGCCCAGTCCCTCACATTAGGGTCTCCGGGAACATCCGCGACGTTACTTAACAGGTCGGGATTCTTTTCAAACATGATCCACGCGCGCGGGGCCGTCCAAAGCTCGGAGAAAAGCTTTTGCCCATACTGCCGCATCAGTTCCGTGGCCGCGTCGAGGGCAATACATTCCTCCCGGGCAAGACTCAGAAAAAACGGGGTTCCGCTTTCTCTCTGTTGCTCGCGGGATCTCTCAACGACTACCACATCGACATTGGCCAGAACGTCCGGCACTTCGGGACAATAAAGATTCAGATCCCGCGTCGTGACAAAAACAATCTCGCCATCCCGCGCCAGCAGCTCGATCGGCTCCTGTTCCCAAAACGATCGCAATAAGCCGGTGAGTCTTTCGTTTGCGATTGCTCGCAGCGCGCGGCTCAACGGAAACAGACTCGTGTGGCCGCAAAAATAAGCATCCGCCATGCCCAGCTCTTTTCGAGGAATAACTTCGGCCGGCGCATGTTCAGCCGCCGGTTGGTCCCAATCGGGGGCCGAGGCCGTCGCGTTCCACCAGTCCTCAGACTGAACGCTCTCTGCACTTGGAGCAGGTTCCGGCACAGCTTCGTCCCGCATAGGTTCCTCCTCTTGCGGAATAGGCGTACCGACGCTCTCCTCGGGTTCTTCGATATTCGAAGATTCCATGTGGGCTTCTATAGATTTGGGTTTGCCGCGTGATTTCGGCATGGTGTTCCTTTGGCCTAGTAAGCAAATCCCATGTGAAGCCTTTATCAAGCGCCCAATGTTGGCAACGAGGAACTGGTCTGGTTAGCTGAGAACCGCCGGGCCAAATCGCGCCGGCTGATTTTACCGCGTTCATTGGTGGGAATTGCATCAACGATGAAAATTCGTTTCGGCACCTGCCACGGGCTCAATGTTTTTCGGCACAACTCCAAAAGATTATTTTCGCGAAGTTCGACATCGGCTACGACGCACGCAGCGACTTCTTCATTGCGCAATGCTCCGGCGGCCGCGGGACGGCCGAACACGACCGCCTGTTTGATGCCGGGAAATCCGATGATGTGGGCTTCCACTTCGCCCGGGTTCACTTTCTTTCCGGCGATGTTGATTACGTCTGAAATCCGGCCGACGATTTTGAATCCGCGCTCCGTTCGCGCAAGCAAATCGTCCGGAACAAAAATTCCATTGGCGAGTTTCTGTTCGTCTGGCTCGGGAAAATAGCCGTCGCCGACTCCGGCGCTGCGCACGCGAATCTGGCTCGACGGCGCCGCTGAATCAATAATCTCAACATCGACATTCTTCAGCAGTTCGCCGACAACTCCGTCCTCGAAGGCCGTCCCATCGCGGTCGTAACAAATGCCGCCGCACTCCGACGCGCCGTAAAATGAATGGATCAACAGCTTGAATTTCTCGAAAAACTTCTTTGCCACCGCACCGGAAAGCGGCGCACCGGCGGAAATGCAAAGCCGCAGTTGCCGCAGCGCCGGGACGTCATGCATATCGCAAAACGCCTGATAAAAGATTGGCGTTCCCGGAAACACTGTTGCATTAGTGCGCGCGAGATCAGCCAGCACAGCGCGCGGCGTTCGGTCGCGGCTAACGACCATCGGCACACCGCGCACGATCAAAGGCGTGAGCAAATTACTGAAGCCATACGAATGCGAGATCGGAATCACACCAAAATTCAGATCGGCATCGCTAATTCCCATGCTATCGCAAATCTGGTTGCAGTCGGCCAGCAATTGCTGGCTTCCAAACCGAATTGCACGCGGCGCGGCCGTTGTACCTGAGGTAAGTTTTAGAAGCGTCGGCGCTTTTTCGGCCCAATCCGTTGTAGCGTCGGCTGCCTGCTCGCGATCTTTCGAAGGCCTCAGCCCAAATATCTCTGCTGAGCCTCCGCTGGAGACAGCGGATATTAAAGCCGTTGCCCCGCAAACTTTCAGCGCAGCATCGCGTTGTTGGCCGCTGATCGATTGTTCCAGCGGGAGAATCACCAGCTGGCTGCGCAGACAAGCTATCAGGATCGAGGGCCACTCCTGGTGGTTTCCGATTTGAATGGCGATAACGCTGCCGGGCGCGAATATTTTAAGATTCGACTCGAAGTGGCAGGCGCGGTCCTCTACGTCAGAAAAATTCCGGAGGACGTCGCCGTCCGTATTGAGAATGGCTGGGCCATCTTTTGCGCAGCGCAGCGTTTCCAGCCAGGCGTCGAGTAATGGGTCGGTCGATTTCATATCTTGCGCGGGCGGCGGTGCGCGATTAGATTCCGCGCTCCTCTTTCAGATGAAAGCCAGCATCCATCCAGAATATTACGAGACAGATATCGTTTGCGCATGCGGCGCGGTGTACCACACCCGCTCGACTCGTCGCGATATCAAGATCGGTATCTGTGCTGCTTGTCATCCATTTTTCACCGGCGAACAGAAGTTTGTGGATACCGCCGGGCGCGTGGAAAAATTTGCCCGCCGTTACGGTAGCACGAAAGCCGCGCGGGCTGAGAAAAAAGCTTAGCTGGATTCTGTAGCCGGGGTCGGTGACCCCGGCCGGAGCCGCGATCAGCGATCACGGCTACAATTATGGACTTTAATTCCCTTATTGAACTTAAACGCAAGCGCTTCGAGCAGCTCGAGAGCGAGATTGCCGATCCAGCACTTTTTTCCAACCACCAGCGTGCAAGCGAGATCATGCGTGAGCACGCGAACATTAAGCAAATGCTGGCGATGTGGGACGAACTCGAAACTGCGCGCAAGCAATTGGATGACAACCGCGAACTCGCCATGTCCCGCGATGTTGAGATCGCGGCCATGGCCGACGACGAAATTCCGGAGCTGGAAAAACGAGTGGCTGATCTCGAACGCGATCTTCAGATAGCCTTACTGCCAGCGGATGAAAATGAAGAGCGCGACGCCATCGTGGAAATTCGTGCCGGAACGGGCGGAAATGAAGCAGCCATTTTTGCTGCCGATCTGTACCGTATGTACCATCGATACGCAGAATCCGCCGGGCTAAAAACCGAAGATCTTGAATCGAGCCCATCAGAACTCGGCGGATTGAAGGAAGCGATGTTTCGAGTTTCCGGCGAATCTGTTTTTCGAAAACTGCGTTACGAAAGTGGCGTGCATCGTGTGCAACGTGTGCCTGCCACGGAGGCGCAAGGCCGCATTCATACTTCGACGGCGACAGTCGCGGTGCTGCCCGAAGCTCAAGATGTTGATGTTGAGTTGAAGCCGGAAGATTTGCGAATCGAAGTTTCGCGCGCCGGCGGGCCTGGTGGGCAGGGCGTGAACACGACTGACTCGGCCGTGCAGGTTCTGCACATTCCGACAGGCATGATTGTTCGTTGCCAGGACGGCCGCAGCCAGATCAAAAACAAAGAGCGAGCATTATCGATTTTGCGCGCACGATTGCTCGAGCGAAGGCAGCGCGAAGAAGCGGAAAAATATAGTGCGCAACGTCGCGGCCAGATCGGCACCGGCGGACGCGAAGAAAAGATTCGTACGTATAATTTCCCGCAGAACCGCGTCACAGATCATCGTATCGGGTTGACACTTTACAATTTGGACCGGGTGATGGAGGGCGACCTCGGCGAATTGATCAGCGGGCTGCAAGCCGCCGATATGGCGGAACGCTTGAAGGAATCAGCGGTGCCAGCATGACAAGGCAGCGAAAGCAATCATGACTGTGCTGCAAGTGCTGCAAGCAACCACTGCGTATTTCAAGAAGCACAGCGTCGAAAATCCGAGGCTCAATGCCGAGCATTTGCTCGCGCACGTGCTGGGGCGGAAACGGATCGAGCTGTACCTGGAATTTGAGCGTGTGTTGACTGAATCGGAGCTCGCGCCACTACGCGATCTGGTGAAGCGTCGCGGCGAAGGGGAGCCGCTTCAGCATTTACTCGGCACGGTGGAATTTTGCGGACTTACGTTTCTCTGCGACAAACGCGCGATGGTGCCCCGGTCGGAGACGGAAGAACTCGTTGAGCTCATTGAATCGAGAATTGAAAATCGAAAATCGAAAATCGAGGATGTGGGGACCGGCAGCGGAGTTATTGCGCTCAGTCTGGCAATGAAATTTCCCGAGGCAGAAATTCTCGGCATCGACATTTCGGATGATGCGCTCGCGCTCGCGCAAGAGAATGCGGCCAGGCTAAAGCTGGTGGATCGCGTCAGGTTTCTGAAAAGTAATCTCTTTGAAAACGTGGACGGAACTTTCGATCTCGTTGTCGCGAATCTTCCTTACATCTCAACACAAGACCACCACACCCTCTCCCGAGAAGTTTTACACGATCCGGCTGTTGCGCTTTTCGCCAGCGCACGAGGCGATGAGTTGGTGCGCGAATTGATTGCGCAGGCGCCGTCGCAGCTCCGCCCGGGTGGAATGCTGGCCTTAGAGATCGGAATCGACCAGGGCGACGCGCTTTTTTCGGCGCTGGCGGAAAAAAATTACCGCGACATTTATTCGAAAACCGATTATTCAGGTGTGACACGGTTCCTATTTGCCAGGTATGGATAAGATTCTCATTCACGGCGGCCATCCGCTTTCCGGTTCCATCAAGGTCAGCGGCTCGAAAAATTCCTCGCTGCCAATTCTGGCCGCGACGTTGCTCACGCGGGAACCGTGCATCGTTCATCGCGTGCCCGACCTAAGCGACACGCATTACATGCTGCAAATTTTGATCCATCTCGGCGCGCAAGTGGAACGCGCCAGCGGAACAGTCACGGCGGCAGCCGAGAACGTGCAATCGGTCGCGCCTTACGATGTCGTGCGCAAAATGCGCGCTTCGGTTTGCGTGCTCGGGCCGCTGCTCGGCCGTTGTAAAGAAGCGACCGTATCGATGCCGGGCGGATGCGTGATTGGCGATCGGCCAATCGATTTGCATCTGAAAGGATTCGAGGCGCTGGGTGCCGCCGTGCGCGTGGAAGGCGGCAATATAAAAGTTTTTGCACCGAAATTGCGCGGCGCGGTGATTAACTTACGCGGGAAATTTGGACCCACCGTTCTCGGCACCGATAACGTCATGATGGCGGCGGTGCTGGCGGAGGGAACAACCGTGATCGAAGGCGCGGCGCAGGAACCGGAAGTTGTCGATCTTGCAAATTTCTTAAATAAAATGGGCGCCAAAATCGAAGGCGCAGGCACGCGCCGTTTGATCATCGAAGGCGTAAAAGAATTGCACGGCGTCGAGCACGACATCATTCCCGATCGGATCGAAGCGGGAACATTTCTGGTGGCGGGCGCAATTTGCGGAAAGGGAATTACGATAAAGCGCGTAACGCCGGAGCACGTGAAAGCGGTCACGAACGCGCTTGGGAATTGTGGTTTTCGACTTGAAGCGACAGGCGACTCGATTTCCGTCTCACCAAACGGTGAAAGCAAACCCCTCGAGCTGGCGACGGAGCCGTATCCAGGTTTTCCCACCGACATGCAGGCGCAAATGTGCGCGCTACTCTCGACGACAGACGGCATCAGTGTCATCACAGAGAACATTTTTCCGCAACGCTACATGCATGTCGCGGAGTTAACGCGGATGGGCGCACATGTCGATCTTGAAGGCGCGACGGCGGTGATCCAGGGCGTCGATCATCTCTTTGGCGCTCCAGTGATGGCGAGCGATTTGCGCGCGTCCGCTGCTCTGGTGCTTGCTGGATTGAAAGCAGACGGAATTACCGAATTGAGTCGCGTCTATCACATCGACCGTGGCTACGAACATCTCGATGAAAAATTGGGCGAACTCGGCGCACAGATCGAGCGTGTAAAAGCAGAGTAGGCTAATCTTTTTTCTTGCTGTTCTTGTCGCAATCGGGCAGTCGTGATTCACGCAACGAAAGGTTAAAATATGGATCAAACACCTCCGCCCTCTTCATCCGATGTCCGAACGTGGTGTGTGCTGTGCCACGCCAGCGCGCTACTCGGATTATTTTTTCACTTCCTTGGTCACCTCGGGGGACCGCTAATCGTTTGGCTGATCAAACGCGGCGACTCACCTGAAATCGACGCACATGGAAAAGAATCGCTTAATTTCCAGATCTCGATGGTAATTTACGATGCGATTGCTTTGCTTCTCGTCATCGTTTTTATAGGCATTCCGATTTTGATCGGGCTGTGGACCTTGAACACAGTGCTTGTGATCATCGCGTCAGTTAAAGCAAGCGAGGGAAAATTCTATCGCTATCCATTGACGATTCGGCTGATTAAGTGACAGCGTCATTCCCGAGCGAAGTCGAGCGATCCCGTTGAGCCGACTTTAAGATAACTTCTCGGGATTCTTCGACTCCGCCGCGCTCCGCTCAGAATGAGACTGGTGGTTAGCGTCTTTCTGCCAATCGGCGCAACGTCTTCAAATTCATCACGTCTTCGCGCAAGTCTTTCCCCTTCGGCGTCTCCAGGACCTTCGGAATGTTGCGGAAACGGCGATCACGCATGATGAATTGGAACGCGTCCAGACCGATGCGGCCTTTGCCAATGTGTTCGTGTCGATCGACTCGTGAACCGCAGCCGGTTTTGGAATCGTTGAGGTGAATTGCGACGAGCCGATCCCGCGCCTGCGGGATCACGCGATCAAACTCGCGCATAGTCTTTCGTAGTGAAGATTCGGTACGGATGTCGTAACCCGCCGCGAAAAGATGCGCCGTATCGACGCAAACACACAGCCGCTCAGGCTCGCGCGCGCGGCTGATCACGTACGAAAGCTGCTCAAACCTGTTTCCGAGACATGATCCCTGCCCCGCAGTGGTCTCAAGCGCGATCCGTGTTTTGATTTTTGGAAGACCAGCCATCACGCGATCAAGTGATTCGGCAATTTTCTCGAGCCCGGCTTCTTCGCCTGCGCCGAGGTGTGCGCCCGGGTGCACCACGAGAAATGGCAATTCAAGCTGATCTGCGCGAGTAAGTTCCTCTGCAAGAGCGCGGATTGAATTCGCGCGAAATTGCGGGTTCGTCGCAGCGAGATTGATGAGGTAATTGGCATGCCCAAATACTGATCCCAACTCACGGCGTTGGATATGATTTAGAAAAGCGCGGATCTCGTCTGCGCGGAGCGGGCGAGCAAACCATTGCATGTTGTTTTTCAGGAAAATTTGCATGGCGGTGCAGTTAATTGAGCGTGCGCGCTCGATTGCCATGCTCACACCGCCGCGAATGGACATGTGCGCGCCCAGCAGAAGCCGTGATCGGTGATCGGTGCTCAGTGATCGATTGGCCTGCCGTCGAACACCCTTCCTATCATGTTGAGCGGAGCGAAACATCTCTGAGTTTCGTTTCGTGGCCGTTTGAGATGCAATGATCTGAGATTCTTCGCTGCGCTCAGAATGACATGAGGCTCAGAATATCTTCGGATGCCAATCCGGTTTCTTTAAACTGCCTTCGGCTTTGTATTCGAAGAGCTTGTATACCGGTGTAAGCACAACACCGGGACCTTTTGCGCTGATGCGCACGTCAAGATCGATTTTGTCGTCGAGAAAATGGACGTCTCCGTGGCCAATCACACTGAACAGCTGTCCTGATACGTTGAAATCGTCAGTGTGAATGATTCCGTCGTTGATCCTAAATTTTGTATTGGCTTCTCGACCAATGCTGTATCCCATCCCTGGTACGATGTGGTTGAGGATTTCTGAAATCGGCCCCAGAACGGGAATGGCGAACACGTCCCCACTGGTCACAGCAACTTTGCCACTGCCATTCATCTTGCGTGCATCGGTGCCGAAGCCTGTGAAATCGTACGTGCCGCTCAACTGGCCGCGCACGTTGCGGTAGTGATAATAATTGAAATAGAGCCCAGTCAGATGCGGAAAGTCCATGTCGGTGACGGCAAGCGCAGCGCGATAACGTGGATTGTTCTTCGCCAGTGAAATATCGGCGTTCCCCCGCAGCACTCCGGAAAAGATGTCGCCGCGGATGTCGAGGATTTGCAAGCGGTCATTGGTAAAAAGCAATCGCGCGGAGACTTGATCGAACGGCAGCGTTTTCCCAAGAAAGACGTAGTCCATTCCACTGGCGCCATCTGCCTTAATTTCCAGTCGCGTGTTCTTTCCGCCGCGAAACTGGTAAACCCCATTGGCGGTCACAGCAGGCGGCCGCCGAAATTTATACGGCGCTACAGTTTTCGAAAACTTTGGGTCGATCCAGAAGATTGCCTCGGCCGGATTCAACGAGCTTCGGATGTCCGAGACGTGCACCTCATTTCTTTTAAAATCGTACGTGAAACTGCCAGTGCCGACGCCTTCGTCGCGCGTGACGTGAAGGTCCGCGCAAGTAAGCGCGCCATCGGCGAATCTAATGTTGGTGTTGGCACTGTTCATCCATGCGCCGCGGAAGCGACTGCGGCCCAAAGCGATCGTTCCATCGCCTACCCAATTCCCTGGATTGCGATCCCTGCCCCGAATTGCGAGGTGGACTGCGGGTGAGCGCTGCCATTCCCAGTCGCGCAGAAACTCGTTTAGCTCCCGCGGAACGAGCGCACGAATTGCTTCTGGAGATATTGTGCTCTCAATGTTTAGACGAAAATCGCCAGGCGCATCGAAGAGGTCAGCCCGTAACTGGCCAGTCTGGTGGTGCACGCGCAGGTCTCGAATGAACGCGCGCTTACCATCCCACGAAAAATCGGCAGCAAGATCGGAGAACGGCACACGCTTGTAACTGAATTGCCCAAAATCGGCGTGCCCGATAACATGTGGCCAAAACTGATCGGCCCCGAGATTTACTGAGCCTGAAATTTCGACCACTGGCCGCGACTGAAATTGCATGTCGGCCAGCGGTTCGTCCAAGCCGAAAGCAGTAAGAAAAGCTTTTAGATCGAGGCTGCTGCGGATTTGGAAATTCGCACTGGCGGTTTCCTTGTTCCAATCCGCTCGGCCGACGAAATTGCCCGTGCGGTCCCTCCACTCGCAATGTGCGATATTCAAGTGCTGGTTACTCCACTCGGCAGCAGCAGATAAATCTCTGATTTCGTATCTGCCGCGTTGCAATCGGTCCCCCCGCAGCGTCGCCTCTACGCGGGCTTTCTCAATTTCCGCGACATCGCCGCTGAATTTTAACTGCAATGAGGGCAACCCAGTCGGGAACCTGAATTTTTCCAATTCATTCAACGCGCGCTGCGCTATCAACAATCGTTTCTGCCATTCTTCCGGTGCCAGCGCCGGTGATGGCTGGTAATTTTGACGCTTGATTAATTGTCCCGCGGCGGAAATCCGAATTCCGCAGAAGGTTCCCTCGGCTTGACTAACATAAATCTGTTCCGGCGGAAAATAAACGTGCGCGCGGAAGTTGGTGAGTTGCGCTTTCTCGCCCTTTCCCGCGGCCATCTTGAGTGGAAGCGTGATTTGGGCGTCACGCACATCGAGAGAATTGAGAAATGACTGATTATGGATCAGCGCAGCGTAATTGATATCGAGCGAGACCTCGCTAATCAGGGCGAGCGTGTTTTCGCGATTCTTATAATCGAAAATCCTAACATTCCTTGC
>Ga0137418_10005611_pt1 | contig 11521 bp, 10 predicted proteins | sample CZODoug3_1_2_16f_FD_122242 | JGI IMG/M metagenome (GOLD analysis project Ga0137418, IMG submission 122242) | Vadose zone soil fungal communities from Angelo Coast Range Reserve, California, USA - CZODoug3_1_2_16fungal (Hybrid Assembly) | ecosystem: Environmental > Terrestrial > Soil > Vadose... | reverse complement strand
TGGCAATTACCCGATGAAAGTGTTCCCGCATCCCGGAAATTAGCGCGCCGGAAAGAGGCCGGGCAAGCATCCAGTGATGTACATGCAGCCCCGAATACTTTCAGGGGATCATGCTTCTTCCTCGGCGGGACCGGGAGTAAGTGAACCGATGACGGGTGTGCTGATCTGCATCCGTTTTGAATTTGTGAACTCTTCAAGCACTGTTTCAAATCCGGGATAAGATTCACGAATACATTCGGCTTCCTCAATAATCGTTTCGCCGTCGGCGAAGAGACCCGCTATGGCAAACGCCATCGCAATACGATGGTCGCCAAAGCTTGGCACGCGGGCTCCGTGCAGCGGCGCCGGACCAAGTATCTCCAGGCCATCGTTCATTTCGGCTACTTGCGCTCCCATGGCACGCAGATTGTGTGCGATTGCAGCGATGCGATCGCTTTCTTTTACGCGCAACTCTTCCGCATGCCGAATAATCGTCTTGCCGTCAGCAAGGGCGCCAGCGACTGCAAGGGTCGGCAGTTCATCAATGAGCTGCGGCACTTCTTTACCCTGAATGACAGTGCCTTTTAGCGGGAAACCAGTGACTTCGACAATTCCGCGCGGTTCAACTTGATCGATGTCTTCAATGGCCTCGCGCACTTGCGCACCCATTCGAAGCAAAACACCGAGTAACGCTGTTCGCGTGTGGTTCAACCCAACATCGCGAATGAGCAGATGACCTCGCCGTTGCGCCGCAGCGGCAACCAGCCAAAAAGCCGCGGAAGAGATGTCGCCTGGAATGGCAAAGTCGCGGGACTCCGGAACCTGGTCGCCAAATATAGTGACACTGCCACTCCCGTCCACCGCTGTTCGGACCAGGAAATAATCAAACATCATTTCCAGATGATTCCGGGTTGGTGCTGGCTCAATCACGGTGGTCTTGCCCTTGGCAAAGAGGCCGGCCAGCAGCAGTGCGCCTTTCACCTGTGCGCTCGCGACCGCCGGTCGATAACGAATGCCACGCAAAGAACCGCCCTGAATGCGCAGCGGTGGCGTCTCTTCCGGACCTTCCGCGACAATGTTTGCACCCATTTGCCGAAGCGGCGCAATAACGCGCTCCATCGGACGTTTTGACAGCCCAGCGTCCGCGACAAGGCGACTTTCAAATGTCTGCCCAGCAAGCAACCCGGCGAGAAGGCGCATGGTGGTGCCGGAATTGCCGCAATTGATTTCGCTTTTGGGCGGGGTAAGGACCCGCTTTTTTCCGTGCACGATCAGCGTGGCCGGATCGGGCTGTTCGATCTTAATCCCCACTGCGCGCAGCGCATTCACGGTGTGCATACAATCTTCGCTCGGAAGAAACCCACGCAGGGTGCACACTCCATTCGACAAGGCACCGATGATTACCGCGCGATGCGAGATACTTTTATCGCCCGGCACGGTAATCTCGAGGTCAATTCGAGGTGCCCGTTTTACTCGCAACTCCATAGATAAGAAGAAACCGTCGGTGAATACTCAATACGGGATACACGATAAAAGGCAGGCGCCGCGCTAATTTGGCACCCGATATCAGCATCCAGCATGAGCCTTGAACGCCCTCAAAGGCAACCCGTTACGGAACAAGAAAAATCTTATCCGTGTACGGATCCTTTACCTCCGTTCCCGGAGGGAAACCTTCCACATCAATATATTTGCCAGGTGAATAAGGACTCTCTACCAGGTGAGGCTTGCCAGGAACAGGAATTCCATACGGGTAATCCCCCTTGGCGATCTTCGTTGGCGCGGCTGTTGGAGGAGGTGGAGCTGCTGCGGTTTCGACGGGTGGTGTGCCTGTAGGTTGAGCGGGACCATTTGGATTGAACGGTTGTTGCGGTGGCGGATATTGGTCGGGCTGGGTAGGGGCATAGCTCGCAGCCCGATGTCGGGAGGGCGGTGGCTGCGGCTCTTCACTGCATGAGGCGACGAGGAAGGCCGTGAACAGAGCAAGCGACAATGAGAATTTCATAAATGGAAAATACTGCGACAATCGTATCCACAGTCTGAGTCGTTGCCAATCATTAAATCTCTTTTTGTTCGCACTCAGCGACGCTTTCGCAAAAACTCGTGTGGATACAATGAGGGTCCGCCTTCCATCCGAATCCAAGATAGAGATGTCGATGGCAAACAACTCCCACGCAGAAATTTTGATAGTGGATGATGACGCTTTGAGCCGCAGAATCCTGGCCCAAGTGCTAACGTCCGCGGGATATAACTGCCAGCTGTGCGGGGACGGCGCCGAAGCGTTGGAGGTGATCCACGCCAAGCCGCCTTCGCTTCTACTGCTCGACTTCGATATGCCAGGAGCAAATGGCGCCGAGGTGCTAAAACAGCTTCGCTCGGATCAGCAACAGGCAGTTGCACAGGTGCCGACAATTATGCTGACAGCGCACGGAAGCGAGGAAAGCGAAGTCTCTTGTTTGCAAGCTGGCGCAGATGATTTTGTGACAAAACCAGTCAATACAGCAGTGTTGCGTGCGCGAATCGAGACCCAGCTTCGTCTCCGCTCCATGAGGCGGCAATTGGAGAGGCAAAATGACGAACTCGAACGATGGCGCCGAGACCTTGAGCGCGATCTGGCGGCAGCGCGCTTGACGCAGCAATCGTTAATTCCCCAAAAGCCCCTGGTGCTTCCTGGATGGGACGTTGCAGCTTGTTACCGCCCAGTGATCCAGGTAGGGGGCGACATCTACGGTTGGCTGCGAATGAAAGATGGCCGGATCCTGTTCTGGATTGCCGATGGCTCCGGTCACGGGGCCGCTGCTGCACTGCTTACAACGCTGGCAAAGCTTCTCTTTCACCATGGCAGTGCGGAACACAATGCGCCAGCCAGCGTGATGGAAGCAGTTAACGATGACTTTCGCAGCATTTTTGGCGGGCGCTCTTTCATGACCGCGATGTGTGTCGCGATCGATCACAAAACCGGGAGAGCGCACGCCGTGGGTGCGGGTCATCCGCCGCTTCTCATCGTTCGCCCTAACGGTGCAACGGAATCGATTGCGTCGGTCGCGCCTCCGTTGGGCTTGGTCGAACGGCCCGAATTTATGGAGACCGCGCTCGACTTTGGACCAGGAGACGCCTTCCTTCTCTATACCGACGGCTTGTTTGGCTCTTCAGAAAATGGACGCCGTCGAGTGACGCCACAGCAATTAGAGAAGATGCTGGATTACTCTGCTCCGACTGCCGAAGTATTACTCAAGGGAATTTTAGCCCGCGTAGCGCCTAATAACCCCGAAGACTCCTTGTCTGATGATATGACAGCTCTGGCGGTGCGCCGGACGGCCCCTCAATAAATTTTTTCCGTTTGCTTAAAATTAGTGTTGCTCTCTCTCAAGCGAAACGTTAATCAGCCTCCATGCCGAAAACCAAAAAGAAAACTTCCAAGCGCAAACCGAATCCCGCCTTCATGAGACCGGTCCAGCCTGACGATAAGCTTGCTGCCATTGTCGGGTCGCAGCCGCTACCGCGCTCGGAGCTTACCAAAAAGCTCTGGAACTACATCAAGAAGCACGGTTGCCAGGATAAAAAGAAACGAACCATGATCAACGCCGACGACTCACTCAGGCCGGTATTCAATGGTAAGAGCCAGGTGAGTATGTTCGAGATGACCAAGCTCGTCTCGAAGCATCTGCGGTAGATCCCAAACCCGTCGATAGCCCGGCGCTCGTTCGCCGGGCTATTCGCGGAGTGGAAAAATAATTGCTGCGCTGGTCCCGAATGCTTTCGGGGCTCTTGCGCGAGGTAGTATTTCCATCGAAGATGGTGACGTGAAAACCTACCGTTTTTTTCTTTTTGCGGTCGCGGCCTCTGTTCTTATCTCCGGACCGTTCGCTAGCGCGGAGTCTGGTTGGCTCACTGATTACAAGAAAGCGCAGCAAGAAGCTAAGGCCGGTAACAAATTTCTGTTGCTCGATTTTACCGGTTCAGATTGGTGCGGCTGGTGCAAAAAGTTTGACAAAGAGGTTCTGTTGCAACCGGAGTTTAAAGACTACGCGCGGGACAATCTGGTCGTCGTAGAACTGGATTTCCCGCGTGCCAAACAGCAAACCCCCGGACTGAGACAGCAGAACCGCGAGCTTGCGCAGCAGTACGAGATTGTGGGCTTCCCCACGATTGTAGTGCTCAGCGCCGATGGACAAAAGCTTTGGCGGTATGATGGTTACTTTCCCGACGGTCCCGCCGCGTTCATCGCGCAACTACAAAAATTGCGGAAAGGCTGAATGCGCCTTGCTTTCCGCCGCGAATAAAATCGGCTGTCGGTTTCTCGCTCTCGTGCAAGGAGAGCAGCCGCGTCTTTAACTGTCAGCCTCTGCCAGATACGCATTCACCTTCGCCACGTTTCCACTTATGTCTGCTTACCGTTTGCTGTTCTTTTGTTTTGCCACATTGAGCTTCACCCTTGGGCTTGGAGCGGAACCCACGCCAGCAAAGCGAGCCACAGCGCGAGAGACTCGAGCGACGCCGGAGGAACCGGGCATTACATTCAACTCCGTCCATGTCGATGGACCCTACATCGCCATGACCTTTGACGACGGACCGAGCGCGACGCTGACGCCAAAATTACTCGATTTACTGGCTGCGCACGACATCAAGGCGACCTTCTTCGTGATTGGCGAAAACGTCGCGGAACACCCCGAGATCGTTGCGCGAGCCGCAAGGGAAGGTCATGAGATTGGGAACCACAGTTGGTCACATCCCAATTTTGGCAAAATGTCGGACGAAAGCATTCGCCGCCAACTCCAGCAAACCGATGATGCAATCAAGAGCGCCACAGGCAAGCGTCCCACATTGATGCGGCCGCCATATGGATCGATCACAACCCGCCAGAAGCGCTGGATTCACGATGAATTCGGTTACAACGTCATTCTTTGGGATGTTGATCCGAACGACTGGAAACGGCCCGGCCCCGCTGTCGTCCGCGCTCGCATTCTTAAAGAGACGCGGCCCGGCTCGATCGTGTTATCTCACGACATTCATCCGGGAACGATCGAAGCGATGCCTTCCACTTTCGATGAGCTCGAGGCCAAAGGGTTCAAATTCGTCACGGTATCGGAATTGATTCGCATGGCGGCGGCTCGACCCTCCCATCCGAGTCCTCAGCCGAGCGGCGTTCCAGCGAGCGCTACTGGATCCCCTTCTCCGACTCCCACTTCGACTGCTTCCCCAGCGTCTTCGCCAGCCGGTTAGGTTGTCGCCTTAGATACCTACTTCTTCGCACCAGCGCCACGATCTGCCATCCGTTGCTCGTTCCCACGACGCGCAATGACCCAATGGTTATTTTCGCCGTAGCTCCGCCACGGGCCGGGAGGCACGTCACGGACTTCGACAAATTGCCAATCGGTCACGTCGGTCGGTGCCAGTCCGAGGTAATCGCGCACGGCCGGCGAAACGTCTAGCCCGGCGCCGTGATTGAGATTTGGTTTGGGACGCTCATTCCCGAAGACGTACTGAAAATGGTCCGTACGAAACGGGCCACAGTCTTCCCATTGTGCGTAGCAAGTGTGATTGCCTCTACGAATGGCGACCCATCGGTTCCGGCACACCGATTCGCCAGGGCCGGTGTAGGATTGCTTGAACCACGGAATTACCAGCGGTGCTTCCGGTTTGAACTGACCGTGAGTGACGTCGTTGTACGGCAGCGCACAGTAGAATGGGTTCAACTTCGGAATAAATGCCACAGGAATGTAATTTCGCCTCGCGCTCGGCTCGGGATTATCATATCCGCCATAATTCGCCGTCCAATTAAAGTCCCAAGCACTTTTGTAATTTGGGACTGGATTATTACCTCCTGCTTGTTCTCCAATCCAAAATACTGTGGTGACAATATTGGTCTTCCACGGGTAACGCTGCACTGCAGGACGCGAGCTGGTCGGGATAAACACCTGCGGTTCTACTTTGAGCAGCGCCTGCTCCCGAAGTTTCATTGCGTACTTCGCAAAGTCGGCCGCCGTCGCGTAAGGAGAAGTGGATTGTTCGTCGGCTTTAGCCGCGCAAGCAATCCCCAGACTTAAACAAGCAAGAAGTCTCCTCATTAGCAAACGCCGCCACCCTCTACCCGATTCCCCGCTCTTAGGCAAGCCGAAATTCCCGGGTCCGACACGTGAAGGATTGTTGCATCATCCCGGCATCCAGCAGCGCGCGTAATTCAGGGAAACCGGCATCGACGACGCCGGCTACAGTGTTAGCCACGGCTCAGTACTGTGTCGCGTTTGAATCGAGAATCGTCCGCCGTTCGATAATCGAGCGTGTAATGGAGGCCGCGGCTTTCTTTGCGGCACAGCGCCGAATCGACTATCAGGGAGGCTACCGCTGCGAGATTACGCAACTCCAACAGGTCAGCGGATATTTTGAAATTCCAATAGAACTCGCGAATTTCGCGCAGCAGGTTTCGCAGCCGCGCGCTCGCGCGCTGGAGCCGCTTATCCGTGCGCACGATTCCGACGTAATCCCACATCAAGCGTCTGATCTCATCCCAGTTATGATAAATCACGACCAGCTCATCGACGTCCTGCACATTTCCCGATTTCCATTCCGGCAACGGGATCTTTTGTTTCGAAGTCGATCGCGTCCGAACGGCAGCGATCGCTGCCCGATGCGCCACTACCAAGCCTTCCAATAGCGAGTTGCTGGCGAGCCGATTTGCTCCGTGCAGTCCCGTACACGCGACTTCCCCAATCGCATACAGCCCCGGCAAACTCGTCACGCCATTCACGTTCGTTTTGATTCCCCCGCATTGATAATGCGCAGCGGGTACCACCGGAATCGCCTGCTTCGACATGTCGATCCCGAACCGCAGACATGTCTGATAAATGTGCGGGAAACGCTCTTGAATGAATTCCGGCGATCTATGTGTGATATCCAAGAATACACACTTGGCTCCTGAGCGCTTGATCTCCGCGTCAATCGCGCGTGCTACAATATCGCGCGACGCTAGTGAAGCGCGCGCATCGTAGCGCTTCATGAAATCTTCGCCGCGGTTGTTGCGCAAAATGCCGCCCTCGCCGCGCACGGCTTCAGAAATGAGAAACGATTTTGCCTGTGGGTGAAAAAGACAAGTGGGATGAAACTGGATGAACTCCATGTTTGAAATCTCTACGCCTGCACGCCATGCCATCGCCACACCGTCGCCGGTCGCGATATCGGGATTCGTCGTGTAAAGATAAACTTTGCCGCAACCTCCGGTCGCAAGGACGATCCGATCTGACCGGATAGTTTCTACCTCTCCAGTTTTTTCATCCAGGACATAGACACCAAGGCAGCGATCTTCTGCCGCGAACCCGAGCTTGGCTGCGGTGATTAGATCCACGGCCATGTGATTCTCTAATAGTTGGACATGAGATTGTCGGCCCAGCTCACGCAACAAAGTGTTTTCGATTTGTTTCCCAGTTACGTCTTGCACATGCAGGACCCGGCGCTTGGAATGACCGCCCTCCTTGCCAAGATCAAGCTCGCGATGTCCCGAAATCTCACGTTCATCGAACTGCAGACCGAGCTCAGTCAGCTCGTGGATGCGCTCCGGACCTTCAGTCACAATCGTCCGGACAACTGCTTCGTCACACAGACCGGCTCCCGCTTCAAGCGTGTCACGCACGTGCAGTTCAAATGAGTCCTCATCGCTGATCACGCAGGCGATTCCTCCCTGCGCCCAAGCGGTGTTTGTGTCAGAGCCTTTGCGTTTGGTTATAACAGCTACCGAGCCGTGCTTTGCCGCTTTCAATGCAAAACTCAGGCCGGCGATACCGCTGCCAATCACCACGAAATCGTATTCCTTCATGGCCGTGAAGCAGGCAATGTTGCCCGCGGCGGGTAAATGCTCAAACACGCAGACAGGATTGTCTGCGTCACGATGCATTCCTTGATCCCAACCGGATATTGTCGATCAAGCGAGTTTTCCCGAAGAACACCGCAACCGCGAGCAATGAATTCGCTCCGACTGTTGCAATCGATCGCAAGGTTTCCGCATCGACAAGCTCCACATAATCAATTCGGGCCAGCGGCGCTTCACCGATCACTTTTCGAACAAGATCGACAATTTCTCTCGCGGATCTGTTGCTGGCATTTGCCGCAGCCAGCAAAGCCTTGTGTAAAACTGCTGCCTGCTTGCGCTCCTCAGGATTCAAATATTGGTTGCGCGAACTGAATGCCAGGCCGTCTTCCTCGCGCACCGTAGGCACCGCAATAATATTGGTCTTGAAATTGAGGTCGCGCACCATGCGCCGAACGATCACCAGTTGCTGAAAATCCTTCTCACCGAACAAAGCGGCGTCCGCTGAAAGAATGTGGAATAACTTCGCGACGACCGTGCAAACACCGCGGAAATGTCCGGGGCGCGATTTGCCCTCCAGTGTATTTGAAAGAGACGACTCCTCGACAAACACGGAGCGATCGTCGGCGTACATCTCGGCCACACTCGGACGGAACAAAAGATCGACTCCGGCGTTCCGACAAAACTCTTCGTCCATTTTTTCCAAACGTGGATAGCGTTCGTAATCGCTTCCCGGTTCAAACTGCAGCGGATTAACGAATATGCTCAGTGCCACCTCGCCATCGTGGCCAGCATGCTTGCGTGCGACCCGGACCATTTCCCCATGCGCCTTGTGCAAAGCGCCCATCGTGGGAACAAGTACACGGCGTTTAGCATGCCGCTGCGCCTGCGCTTCGGCGATCGTCGTAATGATCCTCATCGTAGAACCGGAGTCGATCATGGAAGCAAATATCCAAAGATGCTTCTCAGCCTCCGCATAAAGCTACGGCCGGGCAACCCCGAATGCCTTCGTGGCCGGAAAGCAAATGCCGTCACGGCGCTTCGAGCCAAATGGCTTGCCTGGCAAAGCGGAATTTCTTGTGACCGAAATTTTCCCATCCAGCGCGCAAGGCAAGATCACGCATCTCAGAAAAGGAGAACGCTCGAATGGCAGAAAGTCGTGCATCGTAACGCGTCATCGGCTCGCGGAAAATCAGCGTAGTCAAAACGTAAATGCCTGCCACAAGGGAAAAACTACGTCGCAAATCCGACACCAGGACAAATCTTTTGGACACTTGGCAACATCTGCGCAGAAGCCGCACCGCATCCTCGTTGCTGAAATGGTGAAGCGCCAGTGTGCAAAGCGTGATGTCATATGATTCGACGGAGTTCCATTGGAGAATGTTTGCTTCGCGGTAGGAAATCTCCGGATAATCGGCGCTCAGTCTTCTGGCGATTTCCAATGTGGCAGGTTGCCGATCTAAGGCATCGATCTCTACTTTGGCGCCAATTCTTCGCGCATAATCGACAATCAATCGCGGGATATCGCCCGATCCCGTTGCCAAATCGGCGACGCGCAATTTGTCGGAGGGCCTGATCCAGCGGCGAATAAAACCCAATACAAGATGATAGCTTCCGAACCAGCGATTCAATTGCCGAAGACGTTGCAGATCGCACTCCAGCTCGGCGGAGGGAACCTGGTCCCGATCCATCATCTCCAGTACCGCCGGATCGAAACGTCGTTTCACTTACTCCAGTGGCGCCTCTATGAGCGCCGTACGCTTGACGCGACGGTTCATAGACGGCCGCTATAGCGATAGAATTTTTTGCCACGATTCCGGGAGCGCGGCGGTTTCCACGTCACTCGCAATGCGGCCTTCAAATTCAGGATCGAAAACTGTGCTCGTCCCATAAACCATGATCACGTCTTCTGTTCCTTCAACGCGAATGGCGTGCGACACGCCCGGTGGAATTACGATGCCGACATTGTTATCGCTGCGATGATTGTCGCCGTCGACAAAGAAACGCATCACTCGTCGCGGCAATCCCGCGCGAATATCGAACAGAATTATCTCGAGGCGACCCTGAATAAAAAACATAACGTCCCATTGCTCGTTGTCATAGCTCCGCGCTGAATAATTATCCGGCTCATCGATATACAAGCGGCGCAACCAATCTACTGGATCACTATTTTCTGGAATGCTCGGTGGATGCACGTGAAAGCCTTTGGCGGTTCCCGAAAACATCCGCGCAGCTGACCATTGCTTGGGCCAGAGACCAATCCCTGCGAGAATGCCTTCGTCGCGCCGCACGAATTCGCCAAAAAGTCCACGGTGCCGCTGCGGGTAAACTTTTCGCGCGAAAATTTCAACGCCCGGGATCCAAGCATTCTTAATCTCGCGCCGGCTCCGATTCGCAGCCGCGAGTTCGCCCGCGTCCACTCCTCGTTGTGAAAGCTCCTGCGTGAAGGATGCAGTACGGTAATCTCGGCTGTTTAGGCTGTCTCGCACCCCACGGTCGATACCTTGCCAAAGATTTTCTTCGTGCTTGCTCATTTCACTTCAGAATCGGCATCAGAGGAATAGAAAGGCGATGGCGACACCGTGGACATTATATTGGTTGAAGCCCGCCGCAGGCAAATCTACCCTGCCGCGCCGCCCTGCGACACCGCTCGTCCTGCAATGCTCGATTTCGTTGTCTATCTTTTCTACCGCACGGGATTGGCAATCGCCGCCGGACTACCATTGCCGGTTCTCTTTGTGCTCGGGGAGTTCCTCGGTTTTTGTGCATGGCTCTTGTCCGGGAAATATCGACGCCTGGCAGAACGCAACGTTGCCATTGCGTTTGCCAATGAAAAGACCGCGCAAGAAATGCGTCGGCTCGTCCGTCGCCATTTCCGACGACTTGGCGCTAACCTGCTCTGTAGCGTCAAACTCACGGCAATGCCGCCTGCGAAAATCCTGCAGCGGATCAAGGTTGACAATATCGAGGCGATGGATCGGGAATTTCGCGTTGGCGTTCCCGTAGTGCTCGTTTTGAGTCATCTTGGAACATGGGAATTGTTCGCGCAATTGATGCCGAAGTTCGTCGGTTACGTGCGCAATGCGAGCGTCTATCAGAAGCTCGGTAATCGCTTCATTGACGCGCACGTGCGCCGGACACGTGGCCAAACCGGCTTGGAATTATTCGATCGCCAAGAGGGATTTCAACCGGTAATCGATCTGCTGCGTTCCGGCGGCGGCGTCGGCGTGTTGTCCGACCAACATGCTGGCGATCACGGATTGTGGACGCCCTTCTTTGGAAAACTGGCGTCCACTTCACCGCTGCCTGCCTTGCTTGCCAAACGTACTCATGCAGCGCTGATTGCCGCCGGCGTTTACACAATTGGTCCGGCGCGTTGGCGCTTGGTTTTCACTGAGCGCTTTGATCCGCCCAAGGCGGATGCCTCCATTGCCGCGCTCACTTCAGAAATAAATCAGATTATCGAACAGCAAATTCGCGTCGCACCGGAAGACTGGTTTTGGGTGCATAATCGCTGGAAAACGCCCCAGCCCAATTTCCTTCTGGCGCGGTATAAACGTGGTGTCCATCTGCCACTGGGAGTTTCGCCTCAGGATCTAAAGCCGTTTCAAATTCTCATTCGTTCAAGTAATTGGCTGGGTGATGCGGCGATGAGCGTGCCCGCAGTTCGCGCAATAAAGGCTGGGCGGCCCGACGCGCGTGTTACTATCGCCGCCCCGGAGAAGATTGCGCCGTTATGGAAAC
>Ga0137418_10005610_pt1 | contig 11522 bp, 11 predicted proteins | sample CZODoug3_1_2_16f_FD_122242 | JGI IMG/M metagenome (GOLD analysis project Ga0137418, IMG submission 122242) | Vadose zone soil fungal communities from Angelo Coast Range Reserve, California, USA - CZODoug3_1_2_16fungal (Hybrid Assembly) | ecosystem: Environmental > Terrestrial > Soil > Vadose... | reverse complement strand
CCACTTCGCGGTACGTTTGCAGGAGCCTGCCGAGATGGCTTACCAGGTCCGGATCGGTCAGCAGACGGGTCCAGTCCGATCCTTTGGCGGGCGAGTGTTGGGTCGAAACCTTCATGCGGATTGTGTCACCCTCAGACGATTTTCAGCGCACAACGGGGAAATGATGGCCTTCCTAAGATGTTACGGAAGGTGGAGGTTACGCAAGTGACCAAGGTCATACACCGCTCGCGGGAGATCACGAGTCAGACCCGCCTGGGATGGAAGTTTCCCCATAAATAATTCTCGTGCATCACTTTGCGAGGAAACGTAATCCAACATCTCTGGTCGTTTGCTGTGAAGGAGTGGGTACAAATTCGATGGTTGCGGCAACTTCTCCATCCCCCTGGTGGCGCTGCGTACGTGCCTTCTTTCTCCTCAGCTGCACCCTTCAAGGACCGCTCTCATTCGCGCAGGCTTCCTCGTCGGTTTCCGGCACAACCGGTGCGACTCAGATTCCAACGTCTTCGCAGAATCCGGTGTTCGGAAGCGTGGCTGAAAGCAAGCCGACTCCAGGAGTCCTCCCCCTTACATTCCGTGAGGCCATCGAGCGCGCGCTGCGTCACAACCTGGCAGCACTTCTATCGGAATACAACACCACCGCGGCTCGTGGAGAAAAGTGGAAACAGCTGAGTGAACTGCTTCCAAACGTCAACGCCACCGTGCAGGAAGTCGCGTTGAAACAGAGTCTGGAAGCGCAGGGATTGCGGGGGCAAATCGCTCCCGGAGTAACGTTTCCGCGTGCGATCGGCCCTTTCTCCTATTTTGACGCCCGTGCCTCTGCGACGCAGAAGTTGTTCGATTGGAAGGCGATTCAGCAATACCGGTCCTCGACGCACGGCGAAACCGTTGCCCAATTCAACCTCAAGGATGCGCGCGAATTAGTTGTGCTGGCGACCGGGAATGTCTACCTGCAGGCGATCGCCGAAGCCGCCCGAGTGGAAACTGCGCAGGCGCAAGTGTAGACCGCGGAAGCGCTGTACAAGAAGGCCGGAGCGCAGTTGCAGGCGGGAGTGATTCCGGCGATCGATTCTCTACGGGCCCAGGTCCAGTTTCAGACCCGGCGACAGCAACTTATCGCCGCCAGGAATGAGTTTGCCAAACAGAAGTTGTCGTTGGCGCGAGTTGTGGGACTGGCTGCCGGCCAGGAATTTGAACTGGCTGACAAGACTCCGTATGTCCCGTTTCCGATTCCCGATCTCCAAAACAGCTTGCAGCGCGCCTATTCCCTGCGTTCGGATTACAAGGCCGCACAAGAGCGTCTCTTCGCCGCACAACTGGAACACAGTGCGGCCGTCGCGGGTTACTTCCCGACAATTGGAGTCGCGGCCGAGGTCAACGCGGCGGCGCGCCCGGTATCCGTGTCCCGCTTCAATCGCTGCAGATCTGCGCGAACGTCTGTTGCGTGTTGATAGCGAAGATTCCTATCTTTCTCCAGCGACTTATTAATGATGTCTTCCAGCTTTGGCGGCAGGTCCGGATTCAGGCGCAGGGGCGCTGATGGAGCACGGTTCAGTATCCCATCGAAAATTGTTGCGGAAGTATCTCCACGAAAAGGTACCGCACCGGTGGCCATCTCGTAGAGTACCGCTCCAAATGAGAAAAGATCGGTGCGGGCGTCTAGCTCTTTCCCCTTGGCCTGTTCGGGGGACATGTAGGCCACTGTCCCGATCGCGGTCCCCGGGCTGGTCAGGTACTCCAGGCTGACAGCTGCGGTTGCTTCGGTCATGGCTCCCGCCATCTCGGCCACCCTGCCGGTCACCGGAGTAAGTTTGGCCAGACCGAAGTCGAGGATCTTCGCGTGTCCCCGCTTGGTTACGAAGATGTTCGCTGGCTTGATGTCGCGATGGACGATGCCTTCGGCATGGGCTGCGTCGAGTGCATCGGCGATCTCGATGCCCAGGGACAGAATCAACTCAGTCTCCATCGGACGCCCCGCGATGCGGTGCTTCAGGGTCGCTCCATCCAGAAACTCCATCGCTATGAAGGCTTGCCCACTCTGCTCGTCAATCTCGTAGATGGTGCAGATGTTCGGGTGGTTCAGAGCAGATGCGGCCTGCGCTTCCCGCTGGAAACGAGACAAAGCTTGGGAATCCTTGGCTACCTCATCAGGTAGGAACTTCAGGGCCACAAAGCGGTGCAGCTTGATGTCCTCGGCCTTGTACACAACACCCATGCCTCCGCCACCTAGCTTTTCGACGATGCGGTAATGCGAGATGATCTCGCCAACCATTCTTCCCCCCCCCGCGCTGCGCTGAAATCTTACGGTTGACTATTGGGCAAGTCAACCGATTGGCTGGGCGGCGATCTCCTTAGGGTTTGGTGCGTGCTCAGAAGCAATTCCAGCCGCCGGGTAATTCTTTAGTAGCGTAAGTGAAGCCATGATCCTATAATGCGCCCCATCTCGACCTGGCCTCGAGATCCGAGTCCGGGAGATTCGGAGCGCGCCATGTCTGAATTGCTTATGGCCGGTTCCTGGCCGGTCCCAGTAACAGAACGAAACGTCGATTCCACACCCTCTCTTGTTCAGTCAAACATCAAGAAACAGGTTCAAAAATTTTGGCAGGGCTCTCCCTGCGATTCATGGTTCACCAATGAGCCGCGCGGAACTCTCGCCTTCTATCGGAGCCTCGACGAGCATCGCTACAAAGTGCACCGGCGGCTGCAGTCGGCGGTAGGTTTTGAAAAAACCCGTGGCCTTCGCGTGCTTGAAATCGGTTGCGGATGTGGCAGCGAGGCTGAGCGCTTCGCGCGCGCCGGTGCCCATTACACCGCGGTTGACCTGACCAATGCGGCCGTGAGCATAACGCAAAGGCGTTTTCACCTGGCCAACCTGGAAGGGCGCTTCGTCCAGGGCGACGCGGAGAACTTGCCTTTCGCCGACGGCTCGTTTGACCTCGTGTATTCCCACGGTGTCCTTCACCACACCCCGGATACGCCCCGGACCATCCGCGAGGTTCACCGGGTGCTCGCTGCGGGCGGGCGCGCCGTGATCATGCTCTATTACCGCGACTCGTTCAATTACCACGTGAATCTGGGGCTGGTCCGCCGCTTGCGCGCGCACCTGCTCAGAACGGAGTTGGGCATCAAGCTGGCTCGGACGATCTGGCGCGAGCCGGAGGAAGAACTGCGGCGGCATGCGGAACTCATCCGCGAGGACCCGGGCTCCTACCTCGAGATGCAAAACATGCTCAACCGGAATACCGACGGCCCCGATAACCCGCTTTCACAAGCGTTCTCGAAGGGATCGGCGCACCAGATGTTCCGGCAATTCAGGGATGTCAAAACAGAAGTCACGTTCTGGAATCCGAACTGGCTCCCGGGCCTGGGCAAGCTGCTTCCCCAGTCGATCGAGGATTGGCTCGGCTCGCGATGGGGCTGGCATCTCTGGATTTACGCTCAGAAACGCCATCTGGAGTTCACCCGGCCGACAAAGACTCCATGCGCGGCCGATTCAGGCATCAACCACGCTGAACTTCTTTCCGAAGCGTTCGTTAGTTGAAATGGACGCCAGAACTGGGCTTTGTCACTGACTAATTCGGGTTCAGAGATCCAGGACGGTATTGTCGATCAGCCGCGTGGATCCGACGTAGGCGGCGACTGCCACCAGCGTCTTTTGCGAGATGCGTTCGATGGAATCGAGCGTGTCCGGATCGACGATCTCGAAATAATCGAGCGCGACTTGCGGTTCGCGAGCGAAGACTTCTTTGGCGGCAGAGACCAGTTTGGCGGTAACTCTTTCCCCGGCTTGAAATTCCCGCTGCACTTGCTGCAACGAATGCTGCAGCACAAGCGCGCAGCCGCGCTCTTCTCGATTCAAGTACGCGTTGCGGGAACTCATGGCCAGGCCATCGGATTCGCGCACGATCGGGCAGGCGACAATTTCGACGGGGAAGTTCAGGTCTTCGACCATGCGCCGGATCACGGCGAGCTGCGCGGCGTCTTTCTGTCCAAAGAACGCGGCGTCGGGCTCGAGGATGTGAAACAGCTTGGCGACGATTGTGGTTACGCCGCGGAAATGGCCCGGGCGGGAGCGTCCGTCGAGCTTCTCGCTCAGGCCTTCGACCAGAACCCAGGTGACTTGGTTATGGGGATAGATCTCTTCGACCGACGGCGCGAAAAGGATCTCGACACCTTCTTTTTCGAGCAACTGGCAGTCGCGATCGAATTGGCGCGGATACTTCGACAAATCTTCCGTCGGGCCGAATTGCGTGGGGTTCACGAAAATGGAAACGGCAACCGCGTCGCACTGCGCTTTTGCGGCGCGGACCAGCGACAAGTGCCCTTCATGCAGAGCGCCCATGGTTGGAACGAGGCCGAGGCGTTTGCGGCCCGAGCGTGCATCGCGGCAAGCGGCGCGAGCTTCCGGGATGGTAGCGCATATCTTCATTTTTCAGAGCAAGAGTTCGGAGCATGACCAGCTCGCAGATCGTCCCCCAGTCAAACCAAAGTCCGTTCAAGCCAAGGTCCAGTTAACCCAAGGTTCGTATCAGGGCATCGCTCTAAGCGATGCCGAATGTCGTCCGATTTGAAGCCCCTTTTAGGGGCCGCGCGCGCCGGGATCGCTGCCGGCGTTCTCACCGTCAGGGCGCCTCGCGGACTTGCACATCCAATTCTTTGAGGGTTCCCAGGAGCAGCGCCCGGTTCTTGCGCAGATCTGCTTTCGTCTGTTCGGATGGATTTTTGGGAACGGCCTGGGCGACCAACACCACGCGGCCGTAAGGCCAGGCGCTCGACGGAAGAGCGACCAACTCGGCCGGGATTTCTTCCTGCGTCAGAACATGGATCTCGCGATTGGAAAGATCGACGAAGCCGATCCCATCCTCGCGAACCACCAAGTAAGGATTCTTCCAACCGGTCAAATCGCTGAAGTTCGGATACTTGGAGGAATCCGGCGCGGGAATGGACTCAAGGCCGGTTGGCTGCGGCGTTTCCGTGCTCTCCGGCTGCGGGGGCTTGGAGCAGGCCACCAGAGCCCCCACAAGGACGAAGGCGATGAGCGTTCGGACGGCGTCTTGCACAACAGTTCGCACCGCGTTTTCTCCGCCCGCCATTATCACCGCATGGCCTGCTTGCGACGGAGTACCGTTTCGAGTGCGGCCTGCGTTTCTTTCGGCAGGTGGTAGGACTCAGCGTCGTTCGGGAACTGGTGCGAAACGACATCCGCTTTGAACGCCAGCACGGCATTCGTGATCAGCGCAGCAGCGTCTCCGTAACGGCGAACGAATTTTGCCGGCTGTCCGAAGGTCAAATTGACAAGATCGTGGAAGACGAGCACCTGGCCATCGCAATCCGGGCCAGCGCCGATGCCGATAGTCGGCGTTTCGACCTCAGCCGTAATCATGGCCGCGACTTCGCGCGGAATGCCTTCAAGCACAATGCAGGCCACGCCGGCGCGGTCGAGCGCGACCGCATCGCGCATGAGCTGCTCGATGCCGTTCAGAGTCTTGCCCTGAACTTTATAGCCGCCCATCATGTTGACCGATTGCGGCGTGAGGCCAATGTGCCCGGCGACGGGAATCTCCGCATCAATCACGCGGCGGATCACATCCACGCGCTTCTCGCCGCCTTCCATCTTGACGGCCTCGGCGCCGCCTTCTTTAACGAAGCGGGCAGCATTGTGGATGGCTTCGTTGGTGTCAGCCTGATAAGACCCGTAGGGCATATCGGCAATGAGCAGCGCATCTTTCACGCCGCGGCGCACGGCCCGCACGTGGTGCAGCATCTCGTCAACCGTGACCGAGAGCGTGTTCTCGTAGCCAAGCATGGTCATGGCCAGCGAGTCGCCGACCAGGGCAATGTCGATGCCGGCCTCGTCGATCAGGCGCGCAGTGGCGTAGTCGTAAGCGGTCAGGCAGGTGATGGGATCGCGCTGAAACTTCTTTTCGCGGAGAGTAGCAGTGGTGATCTTGCGGCGAGGTTCGCCGATGGGCGTGAGACTCACGATGTCCTCCAGTGCCCCTCCGCAAACTTGGCGGATAGAGCCTGTATGCGTCTTTTGATGACGCTGGGGGGGATTATAGCTGCAAAAGGGTCGTTGGTCGATAGTCGATGGTCACACTGGTCGTAACCACCGTTAGGGGCAATGCAAGTCCCTTATCTTCAATCAAAATGTAGCCGACAAGAGGCAGATTGCCCCGCTTGCTAGAATCTCTACTGCAGGCCGCTCAGCAGCACAACATCATCACTAGTCGGCCCCCACACCACCAGCAATCTCCGGCCGTCCCGCGACCAACGGAAGTCGCTAACCTCGCCAGATCCAAAGTGCGTTATCCGTCTAGGCTCTCCGCCCGCAAGGGGTTTCTCCCACACGTCAGTCCACTCATCTTCCGCGGAAACATAGTCGAGAGCTTTGCCATCGGGTGACCAGTAAAAATCCCACGCTCCTAACTTTGCCTCCTCAATGGCTTTGACAAGTCCCCCATCGCTCGCACGCAGCACCGATAGTGAAAGACGAGTATTTGGCTTGCTGCCGCTATAAAACGCGTAAGCCAGGAAATTTCCATCCGGAGAAATTCTCAACGTCACCAGTTCGCCTTCCCGAATCTTTGAGATGGTGACGGGATTGCCTCCGTCGATCGGAACTCGCATAATCTGCTGAGGTTGATCCGGCGTGACGTAGAAAACCGCGTCGCCCTTCAGAGAGCATGTCGGCGTCTTCGCGGGGCCTCGAGCGAGTGTCCTACCGCCTGTCCCGTCCGCACCGAACCGGACTAATGAACCGTCATCCGTCCGAACTACAACGAATTGCCCGCAACTCATCGCTGATCCGCGAACGTTCGCCAGACGCTGCCAATCGCTGCTGTCCACCTTCGTCGTCCAAATAGTACTGTCGTCCTTTGTGACCAGAATCCGGCCGTCGATCAGTTCGTCGACTGAAAACAGCGACACGTCGCCGGAAATGAGTTGCTTCGCGGGAGAAACGGGCTGGACGGGCACCACCCAGAGGCCCTTGCTGGATTGATCTCCGGTCACAACTGCGGTCTTGCCGTCGCGGGAAATGTCAATTTGCTCAGCCAATCTCCCACCGTAGCCCGCCAGGCGGCGAATTCCGCCGATCCGGCCTTTCTCCAGCAACTTCCTCGGCAGCACCATCCAGAGATCGCCTGCGTGAGAAAAAATCAGTGCGTTGTCGGGCGTCCATGCCGGATGCCCAATACACCCGTTGCCCGAATAAACCTCTTCTACCCTCCGACTGGCGACATCGACGGCATAGAGCGAAGACTGCCGCGGAGTCACCGTGCCACGGAAAGGGATAGCGATAGTCCGGCCGTCCGGCGACCATGCAGCCCGTGGCAAAAAGCAGCCCCACGCGTACCCGGGGAACTGCGTGAATAATTCCTCTCCTGAACCGTCCGCATTGGCCGTTCGTACTTCCAAAGTGGAGGCGGCGGCGCGAAACCGCGCGAATACGAACCGTCGCCCATCCGGCGAGAAGCTGACTGGTGAATCGATATCCTCAATCAGTTTTTGTGTCGGTCCTCCGAGCGCGGGCATTCGATAGAGGCTTCTGTAATGAGGATTGCCCTCATTACTACTTACGAAGTAGAGTTCGTTGCCATCCGGCGAAAACGTGAGCCCGACGTAATTAGTCTTTCGAGAAGGCAGGACTTCCACTTCGCCCGCGTTCGCCACCTGGCGCAAACGAATGGAACTCATCTCTCCATCCCATCGCGTGTATGCGACATAACGGCCATCCGGAGAAAGGGCCACCGATTCCCGTGTGTGAACACCTTCCAGTCTTCGGGCTTGTATAGCGGAAAGGTTCGAGGCAGCCCGTTGGGATCGAGCGTTCCGCCAAAATATTAAGCCCGCAATTGCCGCGATCGGAACCACGATCAGAACGACTACCGCAGTGACGAATTCGCGCCTGTTCAAACTTGCTACCCAGGAAACATTGCGCGCAGGTGTCTGGCTCAGATCCTGACTTGGGTCTTCGACGAACTGGATCTCTTCATCGGGCCTGATCTGGACTGAGTCATCCGGGCGCGCAGGCAAGTCGTCGTTCCCGCCAGTCTTTCCCTCACTCAGCCCCGCACTCAGCGGCGCAACAAACCGATACCCTCTTTTGGGTATGGTCTCAATGAACAATGGCGAGTCGGAGGAGTCCCCCAATGCAAACCGCAGCTTGCGCACAGCCGTGTTCAGTCCATCCTCGAAACTCACATTTGTACTATCCCCCCAAATCCGTTGCCGGAGTTCTTCTCGCGTGACTACCTCATCGGGCCGCTCCAGCAACGCTTCAAGCACCAGAAAAGGGTGGTTTTCGATGTGCAGCGGCACGCCACGCTTATAGAGGCGCCCGGCGACGCGATCAATTTCGAATGGTCCGAAACGGAGCCTGACTGGTTGGTTTCTCGTGTTTTGGCGCAAGCGATCCCTCCAAGGGGAGGAAGGGCGCTCAGCATACCACATGCCACGCCAATGCCCACGATTTCACCCATCTGATCGCGGTCAGATTTTCTTCATAACCGAACATATCTCTCTGGCGAAACAAGGCTTAGCGCTCCATATCGAATTCAGCCATTCTCCTGTTGACCAAGTTCGACAAGGCTGGCATCGTGTTGCACGTCACTCTGTACGCTTACCGCAGGGACGATGAGAGTAGATCAAGCCACCATCTCCGGATCGTACTTCTTTCGTCAGAGAGGACGAAAATCATGTCGCTCGCAAAATTCATCCAGGCAGCCCTTCTTTTATTGGTGGGGTTGGCAGCGGTCCCATCAGTCTGGGCACAGACCTACACAGTGCTCTATTCGTTTAAAGGCGGGAAGGACGGGGCGTACCCCTTCGCAGGATTGGTCCAGGATTCCGCCGGGAACGTATACGGCACCACCGTGGGTGCGGACCAGGGAGCTCTGCCGGGATCGGTGTTCAAGGTGAGTCCTAGCGTCGGGTTCACCCTGCTCCACAGCTTTAAGTATGGTGGAGCGTCGCGGCCCGGAACTCTCGTCCGGGATTCTGCCGGTAATCTGTACGGCACCACTATTGTCTGGGGTACCAGTCCATCAACGATTTTCAAGTTGACCAAGACCGGCAGATTTAGTGTGCTCCACACTTTTACCGCCGGATCGGGCTCAGGGGGATCGGGCGAAGGGGGAACTTTAACGCTCGACTCGGTCGGCAATCTGTACGGTGCAGGCGGGGACAGCTCGGCGTGCGGCGGACACGGCTGCGGTCTCATTTTCAAACTTGATCCCAGTGGCAACGAAACGGTGCTGCACTACTTTCCGGGTGGAAAGAGAGGCACCGGTCCCAACGGCGGCTTGATCCGGGACACCGCGGGTAATTTGTACGGGACGACGGCGTTTGGGGGCTTATATCATCATGGAATCGTGTTCAAACTGGACCCTGCTGGGAACGAGACTGTGCTCTACTCGTTCAAGCCGGAGCCGGACGGCTCCCAACCGAATGGCGGACTGATCCGAGACGGGGCCGGCAATTTTTACGGCACAACGGTCTGGGGTGGGCAGGGGAGGTGCCAAGGAATGAGCTGTGGCGTGGTCTTCAAATTGGATACAAACGGTAATGAAACCGTGTTGCACAGCTTTACCGGCGGAGCCGATGGTGGAAATCCTGTCGCCGGCCTGGTCATGGACTCGGCTGGTAATTTGTATGGCACCACGGTGGTGGGCGGCGGCCCACCGAGTTGCTTGTACGACACCTGTGGAGTCGTCTTCAAGTTGGATCCGTCGGGCACGGAGACCGTGCTCCACACCTTTGATTATCACAACCCAACGCCCGGCTTCGCTCCCGAAGCGGGCGTAATTCTGGACTCGGCCGGGAACATATACGGCACTACCTCTTTGGGCGGCGACTATCCCGATTGCCAGACAGGAGGCTGCGGAGTGGTCTTCAAGATCACGCCGTAACCGGCTCACGGAGGCGGATGACCCCACCGGGTTAACGACCCCGCTTCGGCTTCGCATTCTCCCGCAGCCATGCGGTGAAAGCAGCCTCATCGAGCGTGCCTGCTGCCAGAGCCATGACGGCTTGGGTGGCGTCCGCCTCGCTGGCCTTAAAGACAAAGCCGTGGAGTTCGAGGAAGAGAACGCCAATCACAAACCCCGTCCGCTTATTACCATCGATGAAAGGATGATTGCGGACAATGCCAGCGGTATACAGAGCAGCCATTTCGACAACGTCCGAAGTCTTGGCATAGGAATGGTGCTGGCGGGGACGCGCAAGAGCAGACTCCAGAAGGCCCCGGTCACGCAGCCCGGTGGCGCCGCCATAAAGAGCCAGAAGCCGATCGTGGATCGCAAGCACATCGCGCTCATCGATCCAGAGTGGTTCTTTCTTTTTCAGTAGCGCAAGAGTTATTTCTAGGCGCTAGCCGCTTCCTGACTACCCAAGGGCAGGAAGTATTGCGTACCCTTGATTGGCGCGGAGACTTTCTTGAGCAGTTCCTGGAGGTCTTCGTTGCGGTCCACAAAGTCTATCTCGGAGGTATTTACGATCAGCAGATCAGACTGCGTGTAGTGAAAGAAAAAGTGCTCGTAGGCTTTTACGACTTCCATCAGGTAGTCCTCGTTGATGGCTTTTTCGCCGGGGGCGTTCTTCTTTTTCAAGCGCTTTTTCAACACCTCGGGCGTGGCTTGCAGATAGATGACCAGGTCGGGGGTGGGTAGCTGTTCCCGAAAATAATTGAAATAGCGATTGTAGGTATCGAGTTCCTGATCGTTGAGGTTGAGGCAGGCGAAGAGCTTGTCTTTTTCGAAAATATAGTCGGCGACGATGGTCTTGTTCGAACGCGCGCCGAGATCGAGCGCGCTGAGCTGTTCGAAGCGCCGGATCAGGAACGCAAGTTGTGCCTGAAAAGCGGCTCCCGGCTCGCCTTCGTAAAAAGCCTTGAGAAATGGATTGTCTTCCGGTTCGATGACCCGCTGGGCCGCCAGCCGCTCTCCAAGAACCTGCGCCAGGGTGCTCTTGCCGACGCGAATCGGACCTTCCACTGCAATGTAACGGGGCAGTTCGAAAAGCTTGGCCATGGGAGGACGTGAGCAGAATATATTGCTTCGGGCGTGTGTGCAATTGCGAAGAATGATTGCAGAAGTAAGAAGTCAGATTGCAGAAGTGCACCCCAGACTATCGATCTAGCGAAAGGCCTTTACTTCTGCAATCTGACTTCTTACCTCTGACTTCCCTATACAATCTGCCCATGTTTTCGGCCTTGCTCGGACTCGGTGTTGCTGCTGCTTCGGCAGTGGGGTACCAGTCGATGGCTCCGACCGGGCAGTGGTATGGACGGACGTTCACGGGCCTGGATCGCGCCAGCAAACAGATCGCCCTCACCTACGATGACGGCCCGAACGATCCACACACACTGAGGCTGCTGGAAGTGCTGGCACGTCATGCCGTGCATGCGACGTTTTTCATGATTGGACGCTACGTCCGTCAACGTCCCGATATTGCACGCGAGGTGGCAAGCGCGGGACACGTGATCGGAAATCACTCGATGACGCATCCGCTGCTGATCTTCGAGT
>Ga0137418_10005609_pt1 | contig 11522 bp, 10 predicted proteins | sample CZODoug3_1_2_16f_FD_122242 | JGI IMG/M metagenome (GOLD analysis project Ga0137418, IMG submission 122242) | Vadose zone soil fungal communities from Angelo Coast Range Reserve, California, USA - CZODoug3_1_2_16fungal (Hybrid Assembly) | ecosystem: Environmental > Terrestrial > Soil > Vadose... | reverse complement strand
ACGATGCAGGAAGCCGGGATCCCGGGCTACGAAGTGACGGCGTGGTTCGGCATCATGCTCCCCAAGGGCGCGCCGAAAGACATCGTCCTGCGCATCAACGGGGAAGTGAACAAGGCCCTCGTTCAGGCCGACATGAAAGAAAGGCTCCTGCAGCAGGGCGCGATCGCAACCGCCTGGACCCCGGAGCAGTTCGGTTCCTTCATCCACGACGAAGTGGTGAAATGGGCCAAGGTGGTAAAGGCTTCCGGCGCCAAAGTCGAATAGACGCGCCCCGCGCGCTTCTTCCCGCCCTAAACCACCTCGAACAGGCCCGCGGCACCCATCCCGCCGCCGATGCACATGGTCACCACGACGTGCTTTGCGCCCCGGCGCCTGCCTTCTATGAGCGCGTGACCCGCGAGGCGCGCGCCGGAAGTCCCGTAAGGATGGCCAACCGCGATGGCTCCGCCGTTGACGTTCAGCCTGTCGTCGGGGATGCCCAGACGATCGCGGCAATAGATCACCTGAACGGCGAAAGCCTCGTTCAGCTCCCAGAGTCCGACGTCCTCCACTTTCAATCCCGCGCGCTTCAGGAGCTTCGGCACCGCGAACACGGGGCCGATCCCCATCTCGTCGGGCTCGCAGCCGGCCACGGCGAAACCGCGAAAGATGCCCAGGGGCTCGAGCTTGCGAGCCGCCGCCGCCTTCCCGTCCATCACGATACAGGCGGAGGCGCCGTCGGAGAACTGACTCGCGTTGCCGGCGGCGATGCACCCGCCTTCGATAGCCGGGCGGATTTTCGAGACTCCTTCGTACGTGGTATCGGCCCGGATGCCTTCATCGGCGGAGACGGTGACCTCCTTCGTCGTCATGCGCGCGGTCTCCTTGTCGGCGATGCCCATGACGACTTTCATGGGCACGAGCTCGTCGCCGAACTTGCCCGCGGCCAGCGCGGCAGCGGCTCTTTGCTGGCTGCGCGCGCCGTACTCGTCCTGGCGCTCCCGCGAAATGTCGTAGCGCTTGGCGACGGTCTCCGCGGTTTGCAGCATGGGCCAATAGAGCTCGGGTTTGTTCTCGGTGAGCCAATCTTCCCGACCCATGTGCTTGTTCATCTCGTTCTGGACGCAGGAGATGGACTCGACCCCGCCGGCCGCGTAGATGCCGCCCTCCCCCGCCATGATGCGCTGCGATGCCATGGCGATCGATTGCAGGCCCGACGAACAGAAGCGGTTCACCGTGATCCCGGCGGTCGTGACGGGCAGGCCGGCGCGCAATGCGATCTGGCGGGCGATGTTCCCGCCGGTCGCGCCTTCGGGGTGGGCGCAGCCCATGATCACGTCCTCCACTTCCGCCGAGTCGATCCCTGCGCGGGAGACCGCGTGCCGGACGGCGTGCGCGCCCAGGGTCGCGCCGTGGGTGATGTTAAAGGCGCCCCGCCACGATTTGCAAAGGGGCGTGCGTGCGGTGGAAACGATTACGGCTTCGGTCATTGACGCTCTCCAGGACTCCTAGTTGAACCTCTTTCCTTCGCTCGCCAGCTTCGCAAGCAGGGGCGCGGGCTTCCAGAAAGCCGGATCCCCGTGGGGATTGGCCGCGAAGCGCTTCATGCTGTCGACGACGTTGTACAGGCCCACCTCGTCGGCGTAGAGCATCGGCCCGCCCCGGTGCAGGGGAAAACCGTACCCGGTCAGGTAGACCATGTCGATGTCGGAAGCGCGCGATGCAATGCCTTCCTCGAGGATCGCCGACCCTTCGTTGACGAGCGCAAAGATCAAGCGATGCACGATTTCGTCCTCGCCGATCGCGCGGCGCTGCGCTCCGATCTCCTTGCGGTAGTCGACGATCATCTGCTCGACGGCGGGATCCGGAACCGCGTCGCGACGGCCGGCTTCGTAGCGGTACCAGCCCAGTCCGGTCTTCTGGCCGAAGCGGCCCTGTTCGCACAGCCGGTCGGCGATTTTCGAGTACTTGAAGTTGGGCCGCTCGCGGTAGCGCCGCTTGCGAATGGCCCAGCCGATGTCGTTGCCCGCCAGATCCGACATGCGGAAAGGGCCCATCGCCATGCCCCAGGTTTCCAGCGCGCGGTCCACTTGACTCGGCGTGGCACCTTCCTCCAGCAGGAACAATGCCTGGCGGATGTACTGCTCGACCATGCGGTTACCGATGAAGCCGTCGCATACGCCCGAGACCACCGCGGTCTTCCTGATCCTCTTCGCCAGGCTCATGACCGTGGCGAGGACGTCCTTGGCTGTCTTCCCGCCGCGCACGACCTCGAGGAGCTTCATCACGTTGGCGGGACTGAAGAAGTGCGTGCCGACCACGTCCATGGGCCGCCGGGTGAACTCCGCGATCCTGTTCAAGTCCAGCGTGGACGTGTTGGACGCGAGAACGGCGCCGGGCTTCATCACCTCGTCCAATCGCCTGAACACGGCTTCCTTGACCGCGATGTCCTCGAACACCGCCTCGATCACCATGTCGGCGTCCTTCAGATCGTCGTAGGAGAGGGTCGGCTCGAGGAGCGCCATGCGCTCCTCGAGCTGCTGCGCGGTGAGCTTGCCTTTCCTCGCGCTCGCCTCGTAATTCCTGCGGATGGTCGCAAGGCCTCTGTCGAGCGCCTCCTGCTTCATCTCCAACAAGGCGACGGGAATGCCTGCGTTGAGGAAATTCATCGTGATGCCCACGCCCATGGTCCCCGCGCCGACGACCGCCATTTTCTCGACCTTGCGCAGCGGCGTGTCCTCCGGCACATCGGGGATCTTCGCCGCCGCGCGCTCCCCGAGGAAAGCATGCCGCAGCGCGCGCGATTGCGGCGTCTGCATGAGCTGCAGGAACGATTCGCGCTCGAAGCGTGCCCCCTCTTCATACGGCATGGCGACTGCGGCCGCGACGGCATCGACGCATTTGAGCGGCGCGGGGAAATTTTTCGCCGCCGCGCGGACGGTATTGCGTGCGAACTGGAAGAATCCGTCCGCGTTGGCGAGACTTGCTTTCAGATCGCGCACGCGCTTCAGAGGGCGTTTTTCGGAGGCGACCTTGTCTGCGAACGCGATCGCCCCCGGCAGCAGATCCTTCTCGAAGAACTCGTCGAACAGCCCGCTGTCCTTGAGCTGCTCCGAAGGCACGGAATTGCCGGAGACGATCATGTTGAGCGCCGCTTCCGCGCCGATGAGCCGGGGCAGGCGCTGCGTGCCCCCCGCGCCGGGAATCAGCCCCAGTTTCACTTCGGGCAAGGCGATCTGGGCGCCCTTCACGGCGACGCGGTAATGACAACCCAGGGCCAGTTCCAGCCCGCCGCCCATGCAGGCGCCGGAGATGGCCGCGACGACGGGTTTCCCGGCATTTTCCAGCATGCGGATCACCGTGTTGAGACTGGGTTCCGCGGAAGCCCTGGGCGAGCCGAACTCCCGGATATCCGCCCCGCCGGAGAACGCGCGAGCGCTGCCGATCAGCACCACGGCCTTCACGTTCGCATCGGCTTCGGCACGGGCCAGCCCTTCCACGATGTCGTGCCGCAGATCGAAACCCAGCCCGTTGACGGGCGGGTTGTCCATCGTGATCAGGGCGACCGTGCCGCGCAGTTCGTAGATTGTGGCGCTCATGCGGTCTGCCTCGTTTCCACCGTCACCACGATTATCGCACCAGGGGCAATTTTCGATTTTGCTCGAGGTTCCTGTAGGTACTTACCTGACACGACCGTCGGGTCATACCCGATCCCGGCGATCAGGTTTCCCCCGATGGACACTCTCGCCGTAGTTCCATAGTCTCAGTGCGCTCCAATCTTTTTGTCATTCCGTCAGGGCAGTCCCCGAAAAGAAGAAGATATTTTTTAGGGAAGGGAGAACCGGTTTGGAACAAGCGCAACTGGAAACACTGCTACCCGACGTTCAGCACCTCATCGAGCTGATCATCGACAACGTCAACCAGCTCAAGGACACCCAGGGACTGAAGGCGCCTGCGCGTCTCGATTCCGCCACCGCTCTCTTCGGCGGCGAAGGCTTCCTCGACTCGATGGCCCTCGTGACGCTGGTCGTGGCAGTCGAGCAGGCGATCGAGGAAAAGTTCGGCACGAACGTGAGCCTCGCAGACCCGGGCGCCATGTCCCAGGAACACAGCCCGTATCGCACGATCGGCGCCTTGGCGGACTATGCACTCCGGCGGCTGCGGGCCGATTGATCCGCGTTCGGCAGGCGTATGGATGCGCCGGTCACGCTCATCACCGGAACGCGGATCGGCATCGGGAGGCACCTGGCCGAGCACTATCTCGGGCTCGGCCATCGGGTGGTGGGTTGCAGTCGCGCCCCTGTCGACTGGACTCGCGAGGGTTACAAGCACTTCGAAACCGACGTGGCCGACGAAAAAGCCGTCAAAGCCATGTTCTCCGATATCCGCCGGTCCTATGGACATCTTGACCACCTGATCAACAATGCCGGCATCGCCTCCATGAATCACTCGCTGCTCACGCCGACGTCGACGGTGAGCGCAATCCTCGCGACCAACGTGGTCGGAACTTTTCTGCTGTCGCGCGAGGCAGCGAAGCTGATGAAACGAAAAGGGTACGGGCGCATCGTGAATTTTTCCTCGGTGGCCGTGCCCCTCAAGCTGGCGGGCGAGGCGGCCTATGTAGCGTCGAAATCCGCCGTCGTCGCTCTGACGCATGTCTTGGCGCGAGAGTTGGCCGAGTTCGGCATTACCGTGAATTGCGTCGGACCGGGACCTCTGGCCACGAACCTGATTCGCTCGGTACCCAAGCAGACGATCGACCGGCTCCTCGCACGGCAGGCGATACCGCGGATGGGGACGTTCGACGACGTCGCCAACACCGTCGACTTCTTCCTGAGGCCGGAGAGCGGGTTCGTCACCGGTCAGACCATTTACCTGGGCGGAGTCTGAACCGTGCAATTCCTCGAACACCTGATGAATGTGTTTCGCGCCAACCCCGAGAAGGAGGCGGTGATCTGGCGGGGCCGCGCTTACCGCTACGCCTGGCTCTACGAGGCGGTTTCCCGCTGGGACGCGGTTTTGGAGGAGCGGGGGGTGAAACCGGGCAGCGTGGTCAGTCTCGAAGCCGATTTTTCGCCCAATGCAATCGGCCTGCTGCTGGCCCTGATCCGGAGGTCGTGCATCGTCGTTCCGCTGACCGCTTCCGTAGAGGTCAAGAAAAACGAGTTCAGGGAGATCGCCCAGGTGGAGACGGTCCTCGGCCTCGCCGACGGCGAGACTGCGCAGGTTCGAGGCACGGGCGCCCGCGTCGAGCACGAGCTGCTCCTGCGCCTTCGGCTGGAACAACGGCCCGGACTGATACTGTTCTCCTCCGGCTCGACGGGCAACAGCAAGGCGGTGGTGCACGATCTGGTGCCGTTGCTGGAAAAATTCACCGTCCCGCGCCAGACGCTGCGAACCATTACGTTTCTGCTGTTCGACCATATCGGCGGGATCAACACCCTGCTCTACAGCCTTTCGAATGCGGGCTGCGTGGTAACCGTGCAGGAACGCCTGCCGGACGCGGTCTGCGCCGAGATCGAGAGGCACAAGGTGCAGCTGCTGCCGACCTCGCCTACCTTCCTCAACCTCCTTTTGGTGAGCGAGGCGTACCGGCGTCACGATCTCTCCAGCCTGGAACTGGTGACCTACGGAACCGAGGTCATGCCCGAGAGCACGCTGAAGCGCTTTCACGAGCTGTTTCCGAGGGTGCGGTTGCTGCAGACATACGGCTTGTCCGAGGTCGGCATCCTGCGTTCGACCTCGAGGTCGAGCGACTCCCTGTGGGTCAAGATCGGCGGCGACGGCTTCCAGACCCGGGTGGTCGACGGGATGCTCGAGATCAAGGCAAGGTCCGCGATGCTCGGCTATCTGAATGCGACCAGCCCGTTTACCGCCGACGGCTGGTTCAAGACCGGCGATGCCGTCGAGGTCGACGGCGAATACTTCCGGATATTGGGGAGGAAATCCGAGCTCATCAACGTCGGGGGCGAGAAGGTCTATCCCGTCGAGGTGGAGAGCGTGCTGCAGGCGATGGAGGGCGTGGAGAACGTCGCGGTGAAGGGGGAGAGCAACCCCATCACGGGCCAGATCGTCTCCGCCCGGGTGAAGCTGCGGACGGACGAAACCGTTTCCGAGTTCCGAAACCGGATGTTCGCATACTGCCGCGAAAGGCTGCCGCGCTTCAAGATTCCGCAGAAAGTCTTTCTCGTGTCGGAGAACATCCACGGGGACCGCTTCAAGAAGATGCGATAGGGATTCGACGACACCGGTCAGGGAGGAAATCATGTCAAGCGTACGTTCGACCGCAGGTGAAATGGTCCAGGTGGCTCCCGGCGACATGTCCGCCGATTCGGGCCGGCGAGCAGTCGGCCTCTCCGCAAGGCGCTTTCTCGCTGCCCTCGTCGCCGTTGTCGGCGCGGGAGTCTTGTCGATTGCCGCAGCCAACTACTTTCTCGATCCGCTGCACTTCAGCGCTTCGGGCAAGAGACAGGTTGCGGCCGTGCTGCTCTCCGGGAAGAACTACGCCGTGTTCGACGCGAACATGGATTTTCGCGGGCTCCGGCGCGAGGCGATCGCTCAAATGACCAAGACGCCGGATGTCATCGTGTTCGGAGGCAGCCGTTTCGAGCTGGCGACGCCGGATCTCTTTCCCGGGAAGACCTTCTACAACGCCTTCGTCCACAACGATGTGTTCGAGGACCTCGTCGCCTTCTCGGGGCTGCTCTACGAGCACAAGCGCCTGCCGAAAAACCTCGTGCTGACCGTCCGTTTCAAGACCTTCCTGCCGATCGACCCCGCGCTGCGCGAGACCGACGAGTTCAAGCTGTTCTGGTCCGAATATCTGTCCATGGCGGACCGCCTGCGCATCCCAAAGGAGTCCTGGCTCGACGTCGTTCCCCTGGGCTACTGGTCGCATCTGCTGTCCGTTGACAACATCATGCGGCACGTCTCGTACCGGCTCGACGGAAAAAGGCAAGGTCCCACGGACGCGGCAACGATGGACAACATGGACGTCATCCATGCCGACGGCTCGATGGCCTTCTCGGAGGAACACAGTGCTTCCTTCCGGACGATTCTGTTGTCGCGCGGCGTCACCAACATGTTCTCCAACGCCGACACCATAGACCAGGATTCCGAGCAGCGCGCGGCCAAGATGGGCAAGCGCACCGCCTGGCCGGTCGATCCCAAGCGCCTCGAGGCGCTGGGCGTTCTCCTCGCGTTCCTCAAAAAGGAAGGCACTCAGGTCACGATCGCCATCACGCCGTTCCACCCGGCGTACTGGAAAGGCAGCATGGGCTCGCCCTACGGAAACAGCCTCGTCTCGATGGAAGAGCGCGTTCGCGCAATCGCGGCGAGCCAGGGAGCCACGGTCGTCGGCAGCCTGGATCCGGACCGCGTCGGATGCCAGGCATCGAATATGAGGGACTTCATCCATCCGGATGAAATCTGCCTGAAGAAAGTCTTCAGGGACATCCCGGTCAAGGACTGAGGCCGACGCGGCACCGTTCAAATGGAAACGAGAGCGCCTCGCTGGGTCGAGCAGGACGAACTGAGCCGCGACCCGGCACTGCAGGACTTGGTCCAGTCTCTGGTGACGCGGTTCGGCAGGGAGTTGAGCGTGGCCGTCGCGCGCTCGAGCCTGGCACCGCACTTGTTCATTTCGCGGGGCGCTCAGGGCGTCTTTTTCGTCAACCGGCGGCCGAGCACGGTGTTCGCATTCGCCTACGCTGGCCCGGACGAACGCTTCGCCGATGCCGCGCGCGATTTGTTCGAATATGCGGCGCAGGGGAAACGGGTCGCCAACATTCTCGAAGAGGAGCCGAAATCCAGGGAACTTGCGGCTCTGGGATATACCGCAACTCCGTTCGGCGTGATGCAGAAGCTGCCCCGACTGGCCGGGTTCTCGCTGGAAGGGACCAAGATGCGCCGCCTGCGCTATCAGATCGGTCATTACGAAAAGCACGGACAATGCGAGACGCGTGAATACAGAGCCGGCAGCGATCCGGCGACCGACCGCGCTGTGGCCGGCCTAGTGGACGAATGGAAGGGGAGCAAGAAGCAGATCGGTCCCTACGTCGAGCACTTCAGGAGCCGCATCGCAAACGGGGAGCTGCCCGGTCACTGCCGGTTGTTCCTCACCTACCGCAGCGGGCAGCTCGACAGCGCCATCGTGATCAGCCGGCTCCCGGCGGCGAGCTGCTATCTGATGGATCTCGAGTTTTATGGTGCGGACATGCCTCTGGGAGGGCTGGAATTCGCCATTTCCCGCATCCAGGAGACCCTCGCCAAGGAAGGCGTGTGTTCCTTCAGCCTGGGGGCGACCTTCGGCACTCAAATGGAGGCCTGTGCGGAGGAGGATCCCCGGGTGGGGAAAATGCTGCGCGGATTGCACGCCTCCCGCATTTTCAACAACGACGGAAATTTTCAGTTCAAGAACAAGTTCCGGCCTGAGAATACCCGTCTCTACGTCAGCCGGTCGCGAGATGCCCCGTCGGCGTCGTTCACCGACGTGCTGATGATTTTTGCGGATCCGGAAAACCGCCGGCAAAGCCGCCAGGAAATGCCGCCGGGCGCAGCCGCGACGCCGGCAGCCCCCGCCCTGCCCGCATCCTGAAGCCATGCCCCAGCCCGACAAGGAGCATGCACCCGCGCCCTACCGCGACGATTCCGTGTACACGGCGGCGTATGGGGTGTCGGACGGCCTCCTCGCAGATCATGTCATTGCCGGGCGGTCCATTCTGCCCGGCGCCAGCATGGTCGATCTGGCGCTCGCGGCAGCGCAGGCGCGGCGGCGGCCGTGTCTCGCGCTCAAGGATGTGCTGATCTGCCGCCCGGGCGTGGCGCGCGACGAACTGAAAGTCGAGGTCAGGTGGGGGAACTCCTCCTTCACCATCCACGAGCGCAGGAATCTATTGTGCATCGGACGATTGGAGGAGCGCGAGAGCGCGCCCAAGGCAAACATCCTGATGTTCGACGTGGCTGCGCGCGGCGAACCGGTCGAACCTCGGGCGTTGTACGCGGACCTCGACCGGATCGGCTATCGCTACGGTCCCGGCCTCCAGGTGATTCGCTCCGTGCTCAAATTGGCGGACGGCATGTTGTTCAACCTGTCCGCCGAAAATCACCGGGACTGCCGCAGCGATACCATGAATCCGGCTCTCCTCGATGGCGCAATCCAGGCGGTCTTCTGCCTGCTGCAACACTCGGACAAACCGATTCGACCCGGCGGGTTGCTGGTCCCCACCGGCATCCGCCGCCTTTCGATCCATGGCAGCGTGCAGGGGACGTGCTTCGTGCAAGTCGGGGAGTCTGCTCTGACACGGCAGGCGGATGACGTCCTTGCGGATCTCCAGATCCGAAACGAACGGGGTCGACCCCTGCTGCGCATCGAGGGTTTGCTGCTGAAGTACGTTCGGCGCGACTTCCTCGACAAGTTTGACGTGGCGGCCCCCGCCGAGCCCTCTTGAAATCGCATCGGGAAAGTCGGCGGGCCATCGGAGATCGGACATGTTGTTTTCTTCGCTGACTTTCATCCTGGCATTCCTGCCGCTGGCGCTCGCCGCGGTGTTGCTGGGCAGGCGGCTCTACGGTTCCTCCGGAGCGCGATTCGCCCTCACTGCGGCCTCCCTCGTTTTTTACGGCCTCTGGGGATGGAAACTGCTTCCGGTCCTGATCCTCGTGGCCGGCTTGAACTACCGGGTCTCGTACTCCATCTTTCGCAGCACTGCCGGCTCCAGAAGACGCTGGCTCGCCTTCGGCATCGCCGCCAACCTGGCGGTACTGATCGCATTCAAGTACACGAATTTTCTGATCGACAATGTCAATGCGGTCACTGGGCTTGCGGTCCCGTTTGCCGATATCGCATTTCCGATCGGCATCTCCTTCTTCACTTTTCAGCAGATCGCTTATCTGGTCGCCGTGGCGAACGAAATGGAGCCGCCGGAAAGCTTCTGGGAATACCTGCTCTTCGTGTCGTGCTTCGCGTACGTCACCGCCGGCCCGATCGTCGGGGCACGGGAATTCTTTTCGCAAAGAGACCAGATCGGCAAGCTCACCACCGACCGCTTCGCGGTAGGCATCACCGTGTTTTCGATCGGGTTGCTCAAGAAAAGCATCATCGCTGAAAGCTTTGCCCCGTATGCGAATCACCTCTTCGAGCATGCACAGAGGAACGGCGCGGTCGGCACTTTGGACGCCTGGCTGGGGTCATGGTCCTATTTTTTACAGCTCTATTTCGATTTCTCGGGTTACTCGGAGATGGCGCTGGGTCTGGGCGTGCTCCTCGGGCTGCGCCTTCCTCTGAATTTCAATTCCCCGTTGCGCGCGACGAGCGCCATCGAATTCTGGCAGCGATGGCACATGACTCTGACCCGATTCCTCACCGGCTACCTGTTCATGCCGCTTTCCGTGAGGCAGGCCCGCTACGTAGCCACTCGAAAGACGGGGCGCGTGGTCGGTTTCGTTCGAGTCTACGCGATGCCGGTCATGGTGACGTTTGTTCTGGCCGGGCTCTGGCACGGATCGAGCTGGACTTTCGCGGTATTCGGGGCCTGGTGGGGTATCGCGCTCGTCATCAACCACGCCTGGCGTCAGGCTCGCTTGGCCAGGTTGCCTGTCTGGCTCTCTTGGGTGCTTACCATGCTGGGGGCTCTGATAGGCATGGTGATGTTCCGTTCTCCCGATCTTCACACCTGCGTTACGGTGCTCGCTTCCATGGCCGGGCTGGGTCCAGCCGTGATCCCGTCCCAGCTTGTGCTTGCGAAAACGCTCCCGATGATCCTGCTCGTGACGGCAGCCTGTCTGGTTGCGCCGAATACGCCGCAGGTCATGGGCGGTTGGAATATCAGCCTCGATTCGGTGCAAAAAACAAGCGGTATCCTGAGCTGGCGATGGAAACTCGACGCTAGAGGTCTCGCATTTACCGCATTGATCATCATCGCTCTGGTAATTGCGGGCGAACAGACTTCGACGTTTCTTTACTACCAGTTCTGATCGCCGACGCGCTTATTGGGGCGGGACGATGATGGGCAAGATGCTCACGATCTGCCAGCCTTCGGGCTTCTTGACCATCACGAGGTTGATGTAGAGCCGGGCCTTGGAGGGGTCGACTCCCGGATCTCCAACGGTGAGTTGCGTGGGCGCATAAACTTGCGCTACGCGCCTGCTGACCGAGATGATTCGAAGTTCTTTCCTGTCTGCGTCGATGCGCCAAGTGCCCTTGTAGCGTTCCTCGAGGCTCTTGAGGGCCGCCTCCCGACCCCAGATGGGTTTGCCCCGGCTGATCCACAGTAGGTCCGGCGAGTCCGCCAAAAGGCTTCGCATCGCCTTCAAATCGTGCGCGTTCTGGACTGCTATGTACTTGTCGAAGACGGCGCGGACCTCGTCCTCCATCGTCGCAGCATGAGCCAGCACCGCAGTCACCGCCAGCGCGGCGAAAACCAAGAATCGCTTTACCATTCCCTCCTCCAAAACTGCTTACCCATTCTGAGTGGGCCCGCCTGGATTCGAACCAGGGACCAAAGGATTATGAGTCCTCTGCTCTAACCAGCTGAGCTACAGGC
>Ga0137418_10005608_pt1 | contig 11525 bp, 8 predicted proteins | sample CZODoug3_1_2_16f_FD_122242 | JGI IMG/M metagenome (GOLD analysis project Ga0137418, IMG submission 122242) | Vadose zone soil fungal communities from Angelo Coast Range Reserve, California, USA - CZODoug3_1_2_16fungal (Hybrid Assembly) | ecosystem: Environmental > Terrestrial > Soil > Vadose... | reverse complement strand
GTTTTGCGAGTTTGGTTCATGCCAAAGTTGGCACACTCTAAAATGATATTTTCAGTGTTTTCGTCAACTTCCGTGTCAGCACCGCCCATGATGCCGCCTAGTCCTATCGGCCTTTCGCCGTTGGTAATAACTACAACTTCTTCATCCAGTTTTACTTCTTTTCCACCTAAGAGTTTTAGCCGTTCGCCTTTTTTGGACATTCGCACCCCCAGGACCCCAGTTTTTACGTGGGGAATCCGACAGTATTGGCGAGCTGCCCGAATCCGCTTCCGGCTGACCCGGATCCCAACTTCCCGGATTGTCCGACGGAGAATGCTTCCGGGGCGAGCGATGGCACATTTTCGCAGAGCGTTCGGCGGCTGGGTTTGTACGCGCAAGATACGTGGCGGTTGACGCCTTCGTTTACGGTGAACGTCGGCCTGCGTTATGACACTACGTTTGGATTGTTTGTGGCTTCAGGCCATGATCAAGCCGCGAATCCGGCTATGGCGGCGCTGCAATCATCCGGGAGCACTCTTGCGTCGGGAACTCCCCAGGATTACCGAAAGGCGGTTGCGCCGCGTTTGGGAATTGCTTACGCGCCAAACGGTTCGGCTAACACCGTTTTTCGAGCCGGCGTTGGTCTCTACTACAATGACCTGGCGCAAAACGGATGGGTGGACGCGTTCACCGCCGTCAACGATTTCAATCTGCAGAATGGAAGCGGGCCGAGCGCACTGATCGATCCGAACTATCACACTCCGTATGCGTTGACGGCCAGCGCGGGCTTCGAACACGCGTTTGCGAATAACTGGCGGCTGAACATCACCTACGAGCATCAGCAGGGAGTGCACCAATACCGGCGCTATGAATATTCGCCTGGTTTCGGAATTCCCGGCGACGCACCCGCTGTGTCTTTGTTCCGCACGGATAATCGCTCGATCTACAACGGTTTGGCGGTGCAAGTGCAGCACAGATTTTCCGATCGCTTTGAAGTCACGGCGAACTATGTGCTGTCGCATGCCACGACTTGGGGCGCGACGGTTGGGGAGCTATTTGATTACGTGAATGGAGTTTCGAACGTACTTGATCCGTTTGGTCCCGGCGACCACGGGCCATCGGGGGAAGATATTCGGCACCGGTTTGTGCTGGTGGGGGTGCTGCAACTGCCGTGGAAATTTGAGGTTTCGACGCTCTCGCAATTTGAAAGCGCGCGACCATTTACGATGAGCACGCCGGCCGACGTCAACGGCGATGGTGTGGTCGGAAATGACCGGGCAGTGGTGAACGGCGCGCAGACGAGCCTGGACCAATTTCGCGGAACGCCTTTTTGCCAGGTGGATTTGCGGGTCAGCAGGAATATTGCTTTGAGCGAGCGGGTGACGCTGCGGCCGTTCGTGGAATTTTTCAATTTGTTGAACCGGCAAAATCCCGGTAACAATTTCGTTCCAGACATTTCCGCTCTTCCAATGCGAGTAAATAACATTTCCAACGCCACGGCCTTCTGCCTGAATGCGGCTTGCACGCAGACGCAGTCGATCACCAGCTTGAGTCAACTGCGCGTGCCGGCGGGAGCGTTGGGCGATTTCTTCGGGCCGGGAACTACGGTGGGCATTCCGTTTGCGGCGCAGTTGGGGATTCGGCTCAGCTTCTGAAGGACGAATAGGAGAAAGCTCGGAGCGCCAGCCTAAAGGCCGCCGCTACGTTGCCGCGGCATCGGGGGCGAGCAGGTCAAAGTTTACTGAGACCCTGTCGGGGGCTTCTCGGGATTCGTGATGGTTGAGATGACGTGCGCGGGCTGACTCGAATCGCGCCTCGGGGGAGCGTACTTCGGAGTTTTTTTCTTGGGCTTTTTTGCTTCGCGGCTTCGCCTGTCTTTGTTTCCCATACCCCATAGCATGCCACGCTACGGGCCGCTAATCCATAGCTAGGGTATGTCCAATTCGGTGGTGGTTCAGTTTCCGATAACGCGACTCTTGCGGAGTTGGCTCGCCGCTGGCACCTTCCCACTAACGACCTCAAGCACTTTGAAGCGAATCCTTGAGTCCGTCTCCAGATCGAAGCGAGTCGAGGAAGTCGGAGCTCTCGGCGCAACCGTGTAGTTTTCTGTGCTAGCACGCACGATGGCATCAGCTTCTCGCACCATGTCCACGTTCGACACTGAACGGGCGGTCTTGCACGGGTATGCATCAACCGCGCAAACCATCGCAGCGACAAAAGCAGTCACTACGGCTACTTTTACATTCATCGATTTTTTCTCCTCGCGCGTTCGATTTGGCTTGTTTGACCACGTTTCTTTAACACCGGAATCGAGCAAAAGCTTGGCCAGAATTGTTTACTCCGAACAGCTCTTGTGTTAGAAGTTTAAGCCAAGGGAAGACGTATTGTTGTTGTAAGCGTTCGGTTCTTGCGCGATGTGTTGCCCGTCTTTTTGAGCTTCGCGGCGTCTCTACTCCACCCCGGAGCGCCTCCGCTGCGGACCTGAACGCAAAAAGTTTCGACCGCACTCTCAAGGAGAAATTGCAGTGAACATTTCTGAAACGCGAACGGCACTCTTGCGCTGTTGCCTCGCATTCCTTCTTGTCTATTTCTTGGTCTCGCCTTCCGTGTGGCCCCAGGGGAATCAGGGTACCATCGAAGGCATCGTCGTCGATCAATCCGGTGCCGCTGTTCCCGGCGCCAAGTTGACGAGTACCAACGACGCGACCGGCATCCACTTTCAAACCACCACCGATTCCAACGGCCTCTTCACCTTCCCCGTCCTCCCGGTAGGTACCTACACCATCGAAGTCGAGCACCCAGGTTTCGCCAAGCTGACGAAAAAGAACATCACGCTGAGTGTCGGGGGCCGGCTGAACCTGAACCTCTCCCTCTCGGTGGCTGGACAAACCCTGTCCGTCACCATCACGGATGAAGCCCCCATCGTCGAAACAACCCGTAGTCAGGTGAGCTCCGCGGTGAATGCTGTGGCCATTGAAAACCTCCCCACAAACGGCCGGAACTTTATCAATTTCGTGCTCCTCACCCCGGGCGTCACCCTCGACGTACGCGGCGGCGACATCAGCTTTGCAGGCCAGCGCGGCACTCTCAATTCCCTCATCGTCGATGGCTCGGACGATAACAACACCTTCTTCGGCCAGTCCGTCGGCCGCACTGGATCGGGGCGCGCTCCCTACCAGTTCAGTGAAGACGCGGTGCAGGAATTCCAGGTCAATTCCAACGCCTATTCCGCCGAGCTCGGCCACGCAGGCGGTGCAGTGATCAACGTGGTTACCAAGTCCGGGACTAACAGTTTCCACGGTACGGCCTTTGAATTCTTCCGCGACCAGAGCTTGAATGCCAACGACCCAATCAATAAAATCAACGGCCGCCGAAAATCCCCCTATCACTTCAACCAGTTCGGAGCAGACCTCGGCGGTCCGATCATCCGTGAAAGGCTTTTTTTCTTCTTCGATTACGACGGCCAGCGCAACACACTCCCCAATCTTGTCTTTCTTGGCGTGCCCGCTCCCGCCACTCCGACTGCCAATCAGCAGACCGCTCTAAGTTATCTTCAGGCACGCGCCAACTCCTGGATTCGCACTCAAAACCAGAACGTGTACCTCGGCAAAGTTGACTGGCGGCTTGCCAACAGCGAACTCCTCAGCGTCCGCTACAATTCCCAGCGTTTCGTCGGCAATGGCTTCGAAAATGGTGGCCCCCAAAATTCTTCTGAGCACACCGGCGCCTCGCTGGTCACCACGGACACCTTATCCGGCTCGCTTACATCCACGATCTCATCCGGTATCGTCAACGTTGCCCGGGCCGCCTATGCGCGCGACAACGAGCCCGGCCTGGCTAACAGCATCAATCCGGAGGCTACGGTTTTTTCCAACAGCAACCTCGATCTCGTCGTTGGACGGAACTTCTTTAGCCCGCGCTTTACAAACATTCATCGCGGCGAGGTTGGCGATACGGTCTCTTTTGTCCGCGGACGCCACACAATCAAGACGGGCATGAATTTTCTCATAGACAAGATCGCCAACTTTTTCCCCGGCAATTTCTCAGGCGCCTACACGTTCAATTGCCTGGAAAATCTCGGCCGTAGCCTACAGGGCCTGCCGCTGGTGATCACCACCACTGCACAAGACCCATGTCCGGCGTCGCGCACTACGCCCACGATTCCTGCGGATATCTTCGTGCAAGCCTTCGCCGGCACGGGCACTACTGGACCCACCACGAATCCCAACCTTCAGGAATATTCAGCCTTCGCTCAGGATGAATGGCGCGTGCGGAATGACCTCACTCTAAACTTCGGCCTCAGATACGATCTCGACCTGATCGCCCAGCCGCCCGTGCTCAACCCCAGTGCCAGCCTCACGGCTGCGGGTCTCTTCACCAACAACATTCACAACGATCATGCCGACTTCGGTCCCAGGCTCGGTATTGCATGGACGCCTCTCGGCAAGAAGTTGGTCGTTCGTACAGGCTACGGTATTTTCTATGGTCGCACTCCTGCCATCACCGTCGGCACCGCTTTCTCCAACAACGCACTGAATGTGCAGACTCTCAACTTTACCGGCGCAAACATCCCGCAGTATCCCGCCACTAAGTGCGGCGCTCCGGTCGCAGCTCCAAGCTGTGCCGCGCCGGTCGGTGGCACCGCAGGCGCTCCAACCATTTATGTCTTCCAACCCAATTATCACGAGCCCAACGTGCAGCAGGCCAACCTGGGCCTCGAATATCAGATCCAGCCCACTCTGTCGGTTCAGATCAACTACCTCTGGGTTAAAGGAACGCACCTGACGCGTACGCGCGATATCAATCTGCAGGGTCCTGAAACGCCGGCAACCGTCGGATTTGTGGGGTCTACTCAAACTGCCACTGTGAATCAGATCACTCTGCCGCGCCCCATTGCAGGCTTTGCGCGCATTGAGGAATTCCAAAGCAGCGCCAATTCCATCTACAACGGCCTGACTGTGCAACTGAACAAGCGCCTCTCCCAAAATTACCAGTTCCTTGCATCCTACACTTTCGGAAAGGTCATCGACGATAATCCGGACGCCACTTCGGTCGTTCCTTTCTCCGGTGACGATGCCAAGATGGTGCAGGACCCTCTCAACCTTCGCGGGGATCGCGGCCTTGGCGTGAACGATCAGAGACATCGCCTCGTGCTAAGCGCGATTTGGGACCTCGACGGCTATACACATTCGCTGCGCCGTTCGTGGCGTTATTTGGCCGGCGGATGGCAACTCAGCGGTATCCTAACTGCCGAAACCGGGCAACCCTACTCAGGCCTGGTCAACTCGGACTTAAATAAAGACAGTAACAGCCGCACCGACCGTTCGCCAGGGCTCGGCCGGGACACCTTTAATCTTCCCAACTTCGTTTCGCTCGATCCTCGAATCACTAAGAGCATCCCCTTCACGGAGCGCGTCAAGGCACAGCTCATTCTTGAAGCCTACAACGTCCTCAACCGCACAAACTATACTTCGGTGAGCACCGTGCAATTCTCCACCGCGACGGGATGTACTGGCACCGTGACCATCTGCCTGGGGCCTCCGAGGACGCCATTTCAGACGCCGTTGAGCACGCAATTGAACTTCAGCCCTGGCTCAAGAATTGTCCAGCTTTCGGGCAAGATTACGTTCTAAGCGGCTCATTCGAACTCTACGTTAAAACCCTTATGAGGTCATGGGCACCAGTTAGGCAAGAATAGCGCCAGCTCCCGATCCCCGTTTATTCCACTGCAGGGCGTACTCTAAGAATTGAAGGTGATGTAGTTCTGGAGGTGGTCTTCCTCGCATCGAGCCAAATGCAAGTGATCCGCGTGGTGAGCGGCCTAGCCACGGTCTTGATGAAACAGCAATTCAGGCGGCAAAACAGATACGTTTCAGGCCTGCGAAGCGCGACGGGCAGCCGGTTGATTTTCCCGCCCGTGTGCGGATTGCGTTCCGTTTGGCCAAGTAAGCTTGGGGCAGCAACAGAGGAAGATACTATGCAGTCCTAAAATCTTCGATGGCGGCCCCCTTCGCCCGGCTTGCGCCTTTCAGTGACGGGCACTTTCACTGGTCTCTCAATTCATTGGTTCACGTTTTTAAGATCACCTAATCGTTTTGTTTAATACGTATGAAGATAACTCCCATCGAGCCAGCCGGCCAAACATGACCTACCACAGGACTGCATAGCAGCCCGCGACCTGTATGCGAACAGCAGCCCCTCACGCTGGGCCGGAATCTTGCACGTTCGTGTGCCGGGGCTCTTAGAGCTGACAGGCGCAAATCCTTCTGCCGTTCAGGTAAGCGGTCGGCACAGTCGGAGGCACCGGGCCAACCATGGTTGTAGCCATCGCCCACCGGAATCGCCAAAGCCTACGGAACGCCTCAGAAAATTCGCCCGCCCCAGCGCCACCGACGCCCATGAGGATGTCCATCATTCGACCATAACCTTTACCCTGAAGAGCTCTTCCTGATCCCCATCCAACGCCCACGCCGATGAAAATCCATGCAAGTAAATACATACAACCCCTTTGCGGAGTCGACGTAAGGACTGGGACAAACTTGGCTTGCCCCTCTGATCCAATAATAGGCGGGCCTTTTGCGGCTGCTGTGAACGGTTGAATTCACAAGCTCGTAGGTATCGACCTTGGAGGTTCCTGGGGGCCCGCCCAATCTACCGGCAAGCATGGTTTCTCGTCGCCAAGTACCCTTAAAATCGCAGATGTTTTCAAGACGAATAACTGTGCACTTTTATACAGTCCTGCAGAAGGCCGCGTTGGTAAGGTAGGGCGGGCCGGGGAACGCCTACATCAGGGCAGTGGTTCGGCCTGAATATGAAACCAAAAAAACTTAAGAAAAATGGAAATGGCGACTCTTTCGATCCGCAGGTTTTTCTCGATACCGCAGGAGTGGCGAGAAAAGTTGCAGAATTTCGGAGAGGCGAATCGATTTACTCTCAAGGTGATGCCGCGGAAAGTGTTATGTACGTCCAGAAGGGCGGCGTGAAATTCTCGGTGGTGAATGGGTCTGGAAAAGAAGCGGTGGTCGCGATGTTTGGCCCGACTGACTTCTTTGGCGAAGGATGCATGGCGGGTCAGTCGATCCGGATGGGGACGGCTACAGCCCTCACACCAACCAGACTTCTCGTGATGGAGAAAGACGAACTGCTGCGCGTACTCCATGCAGAACATGAGTTATCCGACCATTTCATCAGATATATGCTCGCGCATAACATCCGGGTCGAAGAAGATTTGATCGATCAATTGTTCAACTCGAGTGAGAAGCGTCTGGCGCGCACACTCCTTCTTCTGGCGCGCTATGGAAAACAAGATATGCCCGAAAGAGTACTGCCGAAAATTTCACAGGAGACCTTGGCGGAGATGATCGGAACCACGCGTTCGCGCGTGAATTTCTTCATGAACAAATTCAGAAAACTGGGATTCATCGAATACAACGGTAAAATCAAAGTCAATAAGTCATTGCTGACAGTTGTATTACACGAGTGAGGCGGCAAATATCTTCTGCCAACCGGGGCGCATTCCCGGACCCGCTAGAAAGGCCTGTTCCTCAAAGCACATCCGGGGCGGATAGCGCTTTGATGATCATGCGGTGATTTCTCGCGCGCCTCGTGTATTCGTAGGAGATCTAATGTCACTTCCGAAAACCATGCTTCTCCCAGGAATCGAAGCGCTGATTGAAATGCGCTCCCTCGTGGAAGAAAAACCAATCACGCTGACACCTGTACCGCCACGCGCGGCACTCCCGAACAGAATCGCGGTAGTGGGGAACTATCTCAGGTGGAGATATAGAAGCCAACCATGAGTCCCGGCAACAAAAACTCCAAGCGTATATCCAAGAAAAAAAGGGGCTTCAATGCCCAAGCTTTTCTCGATTCGGTCGGGGTGAAGAGAGCAATTAAAGAGTTTAAGAGTGCGGAGATTGTCTATTCCCAAGGTGATGCCGCTAAGAACGTAATCTACTTACAAGAAGGCGGTGTGAAGCTCTCCGTCGTTAGTGAAATCGGCAAGGAAGCGGTCGTCGCCATTCTCGGAGCGGGCGACTTCTTTGGTGAAGGCAGTCTGGCAGGTCAGTCCGTTCGTATGGGGACGGCTACCGCGATTACGCCCAGCACTGTGCTCGTCATTGAGAAGAGTGAAATGCTCAAGGTGCTTCATGAGCAGCATGCCCTCTCCGACCGGTTCATCAGTTTCATGCTGGCACGGAACATTCGAATCGAGGAGGACTTGATCGATCAGCTCTTCAACTCGAGCGAGAAACGGCTTGCCCGCACTCTTCTACTGCTTGCCCATTACGGTAAAGAAGACCAGCCCCACGGAGTACTCCACAAAGTATCGCAAGAAACGCTGGCGGAGATGATCGGCAGTACGCGCTCGCGGGTCAATTTTTTCATGAACAAGTTCAGGAAATTGGGCTTCATTAAGTACAATGGCGGTCTTCAGATAAACACTTCTCTTTTGAGCGTCGTGCTGCACGACTAACGCAAAACGCTGCGTCGGCGATAGGGAAATTGAAGCTGATCCCATTCATGCGCAAAAGCATGTCTTCGGATGGCAAGCTTCTATGAACTAATCTTCAAGGACACGAAATCTCGCGTGACTAGCCCGATTCGCACGAAACGCAACGATTTACCGTGATGGCCTGCTTCATTGTCCGGTCCTCCGCTTGGAGACTAGTTCAGGGAAACTGGCCACGCGAGCACGCGTCTTCGCCGTGGCCGATTTCCCTCAAGGCCGCAATACCCTTGATGGCCTGGCTCATTGTGCCGTGTGATCGCAATTGCGGCGAGACACGTAGCGCGTTCAATCAATTGAAGCTCGCGGGCAGAGGGGCGGCGCGGAACGCAGCAGTACATCTCCAAAGATCCAAGCAGTTCGTCATTCTCCGCAACAACACCTGCGCTACAAAAGGCGTGCAAACCAAAAAGCGCCGCGATCCGGGCGATGGCGGCATGATCGGTTACATCGTCGCCCGGCAGGGAAATGAGCGAAACCATGTTGCCAATCTCAGAATCAATAGCAATGCAGATCCTATCAAGAACTTCCAAAAGGGGCCTACGGGCAGAAATCGATTGAAGAAGCCGTTCCTCAGCTCGCAGTAAATATTCGATTTTGTCGTCAGAACTAACAGGCAGTCTGAGTACTCGTGATCTATTACGTGAGCGGGAATGATATTCATCCATCTGCGCCTTCCTTTGCAGGCTGCGTTGCTATCAAACTGATGCTCTCGATCATGGCGACTCCGGATTCAAGTGGGTTACAAACAATTACGAGACGCGAGCGGCTTTCGCCTCTCGTGTTTCATGGCATAGAGGGCCCTGTCCGCTGCGTAGAGAAGAGTTCCGATGGCAACGGCATCCTTTGGATAACTGACAACTCCCACGCTGACGGAAATCCTTGGCTCTTCTTCATCATTCGCAACCAGACCGCAAATCCGGTGTCCTACCAATTTCGCGGCGGCTATGCCGGTCTCCGGTAGGACCAGAGCAAACTCGTCCCCGCCTTGCCGCGCTGCGGTGTCTACCGACCGGCAGCAGTCTGCCAGGATGTGCGCCAGCCTGCAGAGCGCCCGGTCTCCCGCTAGATGACCATATCGATCGTTGATCTCTTTCAATCCATCGAGGTCCAGCAATACCAGAGAGAATTCCCGCATGGTGCGTTGGGATCGAGAGATCTCTGCGTGCAACGCATCGAAAAGACGGCGATGATTGGCCAAGCCGGTCAGTGAATCGCTCGATGCCTGATGGCGCAGTTGCTCTTCAAGCATCCGCTGCTCGGTGATATCGACAGCGATGATTTCATGGCCGACGCAATCTCCATGCTCGTCATAGATACCGCGTCCGCTCAGCTTGGCTTTCAGAGTCGTTCCGTTTTTCCGCTTCCACTCGATTTCCATAGGGTTGATTCGCATGGTCTCGGAGGAGCGTCCCGCCAATGCTGAGCACGTACCGAGATTAAAGACGCCGTCAGACGGATGATTGGCCGCTAGGAGTTCTTCTTTGGTTGCGTAGCCAAGCATGGTTACCAGGGCCTGGTTGACGTTGAGAAACTTTCCTTGAGCATCACACCGGAATATTCCATAGGCGGGATTGTCCACCAGCGCGTGATACAGCGATTGCGAATGCCGCAAGGCCTTTCCGGCCCCTTCCAACTCCGCACGCAGCTTCTTTTCGTTCAGGGCGCGGCGAACGGCCATGGGCAACTGGGCGATGTGCTCTCCCTCAACGTAATCGAAGGCGCCATGAGCGGTTAATTCCGCGATGGATTCCTTTCCCTTGGAGGTGGTCACGAAGAGCAGGGGGATTTCCTCCACGGTTTGACGCAGGAATTGCAAACCGTGCGATCCTTTCCAGCTAGGACTGGGGTACTCGGCAACGACCACATCATAAGACTGGGAGCGGAGCTGTTCGGTACACTGCGCTAAGCTCAAAGCGGTATCGGCACTAACAACGAATTGCGCTTTCTTGAGCTCTTGCAGACAGCACTCCACCGTGTCTGCTTCGCGATGGACGAAAAGGATGTGGATAGGACGCGATCGGTGAGAATCCGTGCTCCCAGGACGGGAACCTCTCGGGTCCGACGGGATTTTGTTCTGAGTCCGGCTCGACATGGAAATACTCACCCGGAACCATGGAAGTCGCTCACAAAGAGATCAGCGGCCGAAGCATACACCCTTACGCGCCTATAGTAGGTATGGCAACAAAAGCGAGTCTGTTCAATTTTGAACAGTTGTCGCACAGCCGTACAACGGAGCGCGGGCGGCCAACAGTCTTGTCGCGTTTGGTGGCCAGACCGGCTGAGTCCACTACCGGTATCTCAGAAAAGTCTTAGCTATGTCAACTGAGAACCGAAATATCAACCTCACGGATTGAAAGCCACCGACGCGTTGGAGTCGGTCTGGGCTGCCCAGCAAGCTTCGGTATACCTTGTCAGTCAGATAGGGAACCAAAGGTTTCATCTCGGGCAAACTAGGCAAACTAGCACAAACTACCTCCGCGACTTGTGCCCAAAGTCTCCTCTCAGTAGAATGTTTAATCTTCGTTTCCAACAGTTTTTTTTGTAGACCCCTTGGCAGTCGCATTTTGCAATGACCGCTTCCAGGTCGCGCTCGACGGAGTTGAATCGGAGTCTTACCGAATGGGTCAGCACTACGACGTCGTCGTCATCGGCGGCGGCCACAACGGCCTAGTCAACGCTACCTATCTCGCCAAGGCGGGCAAGAGAGTTGTCGTTCTAGAACGACGCCATGTTCTCGGCGGTGCCGCGGTTACCGAAGAAATCATCCCGGGCTTTCTTTTTTCCGAATGTTCTTACGTTGTCTCGCTCCTTCGTCCAGAAATCATCCGTGAACTCGATCTCCCTCGTCACGGTCTGGAAATTTTGCCCCTCGATGGCACGTTCTCTCCCATGCCCAGTGGTGACTACCTCTGGCGCATGAACGACCACGCCAAATCCGTCCGCGACATTCGCCGCCACTCCCGCCTCGACGCCGAAGCCTACGACGAATTCTCGAAAATGATGACGCCGATGTGCCGTTTCGTGAAGCCCATGC
>Ga0137418_10005607_pt1 | contig 11525 bp, 7 predicted proteins | sample CZODoug3_1_2_16f_FD_122242 | JGI IMG/M metagenome (GOLD analysis project Ga0137418, IMG submission 122242) | Vadose zone soil fungal communities from Angelo Coast Range Reserve, California, USA - CZODoug3_1_2_16fungal (Hybrid Assembly) | ecosystem: Environmental > Terrestrial > Soil > Vadose... | reverse complement strand
CGCGAATCCTTCCGCCCTTTCGCACCGTCGGTCCTGCGAGAGCGCGTCAACGACTGGTTCGAGATGGATTCCGATAGCCCCTACATGCTCCTGGTCGCCGACGTGGTCAAATCCAGGCGCCGCGAGATGACGGCGGGGGAAAAACAGCTTTTTGGAATCGACAAGCTCAACGTGCCCCGTTCCGACATTCCGGCCGTCACGCATGTTGATTACTCGGCCCGCATCCAGACCGTGCACGAGGACACCAACCCGCGCTATTACGCGCTGCTATCCGCGTTCGAGCGGAAAACGGGCTGTCCGGTCATCGTAAACACGAGCTTCAACGTGCGCGGCGAGCCCATCGTGTGCACGCCGGAGGACGCGTTTCGCTGCTTCATGGGAAACGAGCTCGACGTCCTCGCGGTCGGCAACTGCTACCTGCGTAAGGAAGGCCAAGATTCTGCGCTGAAACGGAATTACGAAACGGCTTTCGAGCTTGATTAACCGGGGGAATGGACGACTCAGGCGAAACTTGCGCCGACAGATAGGAAATTCACAGACAGATAGCAAATTCAATCCAGGGACCTGGCGAGAATCAGAATGTGGCTGTGACTAAGCAGCGCGAGTACAGTGAATGAAAGAAACAGGGAAAAACGATTCGAAGCACGAATTCGCCATCAGTACGGACAAGAATGGCTAGAAATCTGCTTACATCACTAATCGGCGTGCTAATCGGCATATTCGCGCTACTGTTCCTGGAGGTACTGGTACGGGTTCTTCGAACGGACATTAATCACCAAGATACCGAACGCGCCTTGTTCATGGAACGTGCTTTTGGCGACAGCCCCGGATGGCGTCCTGGCGCCGCCGGCGTGAGCTTCGGTGAGCGCGTCTACATTGACGATCAGGGCTTTCGCAAGCCTGATCGCCAGCCTGCCTCCGGAAAGGCATGGCTGATATTGGGAGACTCGGTCGCTTTTGGCGTTGGTGTCGAGAATAACAGTACATTCGTGACCCTGATGCAGACTGCACGGCCGGACATCCGCGTAATAAATACCGCTGTCGTTGGTTACGCAACCGGAAACTACCGCGACGTTCTGCAGAGACATGTTTCGACACGCGACCTTGAAAAGGTCGTTCTATTCTATTGCCTGAACGATACCTATGACGATCTGCGCGCGGTTCCAGAGGACACGGGCGGCGTCAACAGAATCCTTGGGTTTCTCAGGCGAAATTCGAAGCTCTACATGCTGATGAAGAATACGTTCTTTGACCGGAGCAAACCCTATTTTGAGAATGACTTTCGCGAGTATGGAGCCGACAATCTGCGCTTTATCAGGACGGTCGGCCTCTTGACGGAAATGAACGACCTCTTGATGAAAAGAAAGATTGCCTTTCAGGTGGTCATGCTTCCGTATGAATATCAACTCAGAATGCGGGAAAAGAATCTCCTGAAACCACAGGAGGCGATGGCGAAGGTATTACCTGCCAGAGTGAAATTTGTTGATCTCTATCCGTGCCTTTCAGGCCAGGCGAAAGATTCCGCACGTTTGTTTCTTTATGCAGATGCCATGCATTTCTCCAAGGCTGGACACAAGGCGGTATTCGACTGCCTGAACTCTGATCCGCAGCTCCAAGGGAAAGTCGAAGCTCCCGCTCCTGAAGGATTGTTGTTCGGCACGTCGTTCCCGAAGGTTCCCCCTGGTGCCTTACGGGTGATGTCTGGTTTACCTGACACGCAAAAAGATTTTTGAGTTTCAATCCCCCAGCGCCACGCCCTCTCTCCGCGGATCGGCGCCGCCCGCCCAGCCCGTCGCGGTGCGCACGATGCCGTGCAGACCGCTCGCTTCCGCACGGATGCGCACGCTGTGGCCCATGCGCTCAAGCTCCGGCGCCAGGCGCTCGAGTTTCGTTCCCCGCTCAAGCTCCGTCGGGCCGTTGCGGCTGCCCATGCGCGGAGCGTCGATCGCCTTCTGGACATCCATGTTCCAGTCGAGCACGTTCACCAGGGTCAGGGCCACGTAGTTGATGATCGAGTGGCCGCCGGGCGAGCCGATCACCATCGTGAGCTTTCCCTTTTCGTCGAACACCATGGTCGGCGCCATCGAGCTGCGCGGGCGCTTCTTCGCCTCGACGCGGTTGGCGACGGGCTTGCCGTCCTCCTCCGGCACCCAGGAGAAATCGGTGAGCTCGTTGTTGAGGAAGAACCCGCGCACCATCTGGCGGTTGCCGAACGCAGCCTCGACGCTCGCGGTCAGCGCCGCCGCGTTCCCTTCGGCGTCGACGATGGATACGTGCGAGGTCGCGGGCAGTTCGAGCGGCTCGGCGACTCCAAAGTTCGCGGAGACGCCGGCGGGATTGCCCGCGCGAGCCTGCCCCATGGAATGTTTCGGATCGATCAGTTTGGCGCGCGTAGCGACATAGCGCGATTCGAGCAGCGCCGCGAGCGGCGCCCGCACGAAATCCGGGTCGGCGATGTAGAGATTGCGGTCGGCGTAGGCAAGGCGCCCGGCTTCGGCGAAGAGGTGCACGGCCTCGACCGAATCGGGCTTGAGCGCGCGCAGATCGAAACGCTCGAGGATCTCCAGGAGCTGCAGCACCGCGAAACCACCCGAGCTGGGAGGTGGCATGCCGCAGACCTTCCAGCGGCGGTATGCGCCGCACAGCGGCTCGCGCCGTATCGCGGAATAGGCGGAGAAGTCCGACTCGACGAGGTCGCCGGGAGTGCCCTTGTGCTTTCGCACCGCGGCGGCGATGTCACGCGCGATCTCGCCGCGATAAAACGCGCCCGCACCCCCGGCGGCGACGCGTTTCAGCACCGCGGCGTACTCCGGGTTCTTGAGCAGCGTTCCCGCGGGCTTCGCCTTGCCGCCGGGCAAATAGAAATAGCGGCGTGCGTTGGCGTCGAGTGGGAGAAACCGGTCGGCGGCGACGAGCGCATTCAGACGCGGCGAGATCGGGAAGCCTTCCTGCGCCAGCCTGATCGCCGGCTCGAAGAGTTCCGCCCAGGGAAGCTTGCCGTGCCTGCGGTGCGCGAGCTCGAGGAGCCGCAGCAGGCCCGGCACGCCCACCGATTTTCCGCTGACCACTGCGTCAGGCCAATCGAGCGGGCGCCCGTTTGCCCCGAGAAAACGCTCAGGGGTAGCGCTGGCGGGCGCGGTCTCCCGGCCGTCGTAGGCTTCGAGCTTCGCGTCGCGCGCAGAGTAATGAAGCAGGAACGCGCCGCCGCCCAGGCCCGAGGACTGCGGCTCGACCAGGCCGAGGACGAGCTCCACGGCGATCGCCGCGTCGACTGCGCTCCCGCCGCGGCGGATCGCATCGTAGCCTGCGCGCGCGGCGAGCGGATGCGCCGCGACCACCATGAAGCGCTCCGCGACGACGGGCTCCGCATGGCCCGCGACGCACGACAGCAGGAGAAACGACCCCGCTGCCGCGGACCTGATGCCCCGGAGATTCACTCCTTCAGCGTCCCGGAACGATAATGCGGCTGCCCTCGCCCGCCATCTCGAGCATCAGCTCGTTCATGCGGCGCACGAACCCGGCCGGGTCCTCGAGCTGCCCTCCCTCGGCGAGGAGCGCCTGGTCGAAGAGCAGGTTCCCCCAGTCGGCGAAACGCGCCTTCTCCTCGTTCAGGCGCCGCACCATGGGATGCGCCGGGTTGATCTCCAGGATCGGCTTGGGCTGCGGCCCCTTCTGGCCCACGGCCTTGAGAATCCGCGCGAGATTGCCGCCCATGTCGTGCTCGTCGGCGATCAGGCACGAGGGCGAAGCGGTGAGGCGCGAGGAGACGCGCACGTCTTTCACCCGGTCGCCGAGCGCGTCCTTCAGTTTCGCGACGAGCGCCCGGTGCCCTGTCGCCTGCTTCGCTTCCTCCTTCTTCTCGTCGTCGGACTGGAGCTTGGAGAGATCGAGCTCGCCCTTCGCGACCGAGGCGAGCGCCTTGCCTTCGTGCTCGGCGAGATTCGCGACCAGCCACTCGTCGACGCGTTCCGATAGCAGAAGGACTTCGATTCCACGCTTGCGGAAGATTTCCAGGTGCGGGCTGTTCTTCGCCGCGAGGAACGTCTCCGCGGTCACGTAATAGATCCTGTCCTGCCCTTCCTTCATGCGCACGATGTAATCGGCGAGCGACACGTTCTGCTCTTCGCTATCGGTGTGGGTGGAGGAAAAGCGCAGGAGCTTCGCGATGCGCTCGCGATTGGCGAAGTCCTCGCCCACCCCCTCCTTGAGCACGCGCCCGAATTCCTTCCAGAAACCCGCGTACTGGTCCTTCTGGTTCTCGGCGAGATCCTCGAGCAGGCCGAGGACGCGCTTGGTGCAGCCCGCGCGGATCGCCTCGATGTCGCGGCTCTCCTGCAGGATCTCGCGCGAGATATTGAGCGGCAGGTCGTTCGAGTCGACCACGCCGCGCACGAAGCGCAGATACGCCGGCAACAATTGCTCCGCGTCGTCCATGATGAATACGCGCCGCACGTAGAGCTTCAGGCCGCGGCGCTCGTGCCGGTCCCACAGGTCGAAGGGCGCGCGCGCCGGGATGTAGAGGAGTTGCACGTACTCCTGGCGGCCTTCGACGCGGTTGTGGCTCCAGGCGAGCGGCGCCTCCGGATCGTGCGCGACGTGCTTGTAGAATTCCTGATACTGCCCTTCGCTGATCTCCGATTTGGCCCGCGCCCACAGGGCGCTCGCCTGGTTGACCGTCTCGTCCTCGTCGGTGGCTGTCTCCTGCGATTTCTCCTTGTCCCACTTCATCTTCTTCATCACGATCGGGATGGCGATGTGATCGGAGTACTTCCGCACGATGTCCTTCAGCTTCCACTCCGAGAGCAGCTCGTCCTCTCCCTCGCGCAGATGCAGGACGACGTCGGTGCCGCGGCCCACTTTCTCGGCGGCTTCGACGGTGTATTCCCCGCCTCCGTCCGATTCCCAGCGCACTGCTTGATCAGCCGGAAGCCCCGCGCGGCGCGTCACGAGCGTCACGCGCTCGGCGACGATGAAAGAGGAATAGAAGCCCACTCCGAACTGCCCGATCAGCCGCGCGTCCTTCGCCTGGTCGCCGGTCAGCGACTGGAAGAATTCGCGCGTCCCCGACTTTGCGATGGTGCCGATGTTGGCGACGACCTCATCGCGCGACATGCCCACGCCGTTGTCCGAGATCGTGATGGTCCGCGCCTGCTTGTCGTAGGAGACGCGGATCTTCAGATCGGCGTCGGAGCCGTACAAGGCGTTGTCCGAAAGCGCTTCGAAGCGCAGCTTGTCGGCCGCGTCGGAAGCGTTCGAAATCAGCTCCCTCAGGAAGATCTCCTTGTTGCCGTACAAGGAGTGGATCATGAGGTGAAGCAGCTGCTTCACCTCCGTCTGGAAACCCAGGGTCTGTTTTGCGACTGCTGCCGGCATGGCGCTCTCGACTCCGACGTTTTCGGGAATTGGCGGGCCTTGAGCCCGAGCGAAGGATGAGGCTGCCGCCTGCGGATTTCAAGTCCGCGCCGCAGCTTCCCTCCCGCAAGCTAGAATTGAACTTGCCCGGTCCCCGCCGGTCAAGAAGCAAGCCCGATGAAATCCCATCGAATCCCCTTCCTCGCCGCGCTTTCCCTGATCCTTCCGGCCCTGCCCGCCCTGGCCCAACCGGCCGGCGCGGGCCTGCCCGCCGGGGTCACGCGGGTCACCTCGGTCGAAGGGGTCACCGAATATCGCCTTGCGAACGGCCTGAAGATCCTGCTGATCCCCGACCGCTCGATCGATACCGTCACGGTCAACGTCACCTACCTCGTCGGCTCGCGGCAAGAGGGCTACGGCGAGACCGGAATGGCGCATCTTCTGGAGCACCTCATGTTCCGCGGCACGCCGCGTTTCCCGGGCATCAAGGCGGATTTCCAGAAGCGCGGAGCGCGCTACAACGGCAGCACCTCGTTCGACCGGACCAATTACTTCGAAACGTTCCCGGCGAACGGGAAGACTCTCGACTACGTGCTCGATGTCGAAGCCGACCGCATGGTCAACGCCTCCATCGCCCGGCGCGACCTGGACGCGGAAATGACGGTGGTGCGCAACGAGTTCGAGGCGGGGGAAAACAGCGCCTTCGGCGTGCTGCGCGAGCGCATGGCGGCAAGCGCCTACCTCTGGCACAACTACGGAAAGGCGATCATCGGGGCGCGCTCGGATATCGAGAACGTGCCGATCGAGCGGCTTCGGGCTTTCTACAGCCACTACTACCAGCCGGACAACGCGGTGCTGCTGCTGTCGGGCAAGCTCGAGGAATCGACCGCGCTCAGGCTCGCGCAAAAGCACTTCGGAAAGATCCCCAAACCGTCGCGCACGCTGCGCACGACCTACACCGTCGAGCCGACCCAGGACGGAGAGCGCGCGGTCACGCTGCGGCGCGCGGGAGACGTGCAGCTCGTCTCGGCGCTCTACCACATGCCTCCGGGGACCCATCCCGAATACGCCGCCGTGGACGTGCTGGTCGCGCTGCTCAATCACGTGCCATCGGGGCGGCTGCACAAGGCGCTCGTCCAGACGGGCCTGGCGAGCTCCGTTTTCGGCACCGAGCGGCAGCAGCGCGAGGCCGGCTTCGCCTACTTCGGCGCGAACCTGAGCCGGGATGCTTCGCTCGAGACCGCGCGCGACGCGCTGCTCGGCGTCCTGGAGGGTTTCGCGAAGAACCCCGTCACCGAGGACGAGGTCGAGCTCGCGAGGCGGCGCCTGGTCAACGACATCGAGCTGACGCTCGCCGATTCGTCCGAGCTCACCAGCGTCCTCTCCGAATACGCGGGCATCGGCGACTGGCGCGTGCTGTACCTGCACCGCGACCGGCTGAAGCGGATCACCGCCGCCGACGTCCAGGCCGCCGCGACCCGCTACCTCAAACCCGCCAACCGCACGCTGGGGATGTTCATTCCGACGGCGTCACCCGACCGCGCGGAGATTCCGCCGGTGCCGGACGTGGCCGCCGCGCTCAAGGACTACCGCGGCTCGGCCACGGTGGCGCTGGGCGAGGATTTCAATCCGACCCCCGCGAACATCGAGGCGCGCGTCATCCGCAGGACGCTCCCCGGCGGCATGAAGCTCGCGCTTTTGCCGAAGAAAACCCGCGGCGGCACCGTGGTGGCGCAGCTCACCCTGCAGTGGGGCGACGAGCAAAGCAAGCTGAACCGGGCCGCGGCCTGCGGCATCACGAGCGGGATGTTGCTGCGCGGCACGCAGAAGAATTCCCGCGAACAGCTCCGCAATCGATTCGACCGGCTCAAGGCGAACGTGGGCGTCGGCGGCGACGGCGGCTCGATCGAAACCGTCCGCGAGAACCTTCCGGAAGTGCTGCGGCTGACCGCCGAGGTATTGCGCCAGCCGTCTTTTCCGAATGAGGAGTTCGAGCAGCTGCGCCGTTCCTCGCTCACCGGCATCGACACGCAACGCAGCGACCCGGGCGCGCTCGCGGGCCTCGCCTTGAGCCGGCACCTGAACCCCTACCCGCCCGAGCACTGGCTGTATACGACCACGCTCGAGGAGCGCAGCGCCCGGCTCAAGGCGCTCGCCCTGGACGACGTCAAGCGCTGCTACGCCGATTTCTACGGCGCCTCCGACAGCCAGCTTGCGGTCGTGGGCGATTTCGATCCGGGCGAGATCACGCGCCTCGCCCAGGAGCTCTTCGGCGACTGGAAAAGCCCGCGCCCCTACGCGCGAATCCCTCTGCGGATCGCCGAGGTCGCGCCGGTCGACGACGTGATCAACACCCCGGACAAGGCGAACGCGGTGCTGCGCGCTGGCGTGCTGCTTCGGCTGCGCGACGACAACCCCGACTATCCGGCGCTCCTCCTCGGAAACTATCTTCTCGGCGGCTCATCCGACTCGCGCCTGGTGCGGCGCATCCGCGAGAAGGAGGGGCTGTCCTACAGCGTCGGCTCGTTCCTGTCGGCCGACAGCTTCTTCGAGCGCGGCAGCTTCGGGCTCTTCGCCATCTACGCGCCGCAGAACCGCGCGCGGGTCGAGGCGGCGTTGGCGGAGGAGCTGCGCAAGGCGCTCGCCGAAGGCTTCAGCGCGGAGGAAGTCGAAGCCGGAAAGAAAGGCCTGCTGCAGTCGCGGCAGCTCGCGCGCTCGAGCGACGGGACGGTCGCAAGCCGCCTCGCTTCCTACCTCGTGCTCGGCCGCAACTTCGCGTGGGAAGAAGAGCAGGAGCGGCGGATCGCCGCCCTGACGCCCAAGGCCGTCGCCGAAGCGCTGCGCCGGTATGTCGATCCGGCCAAGCTCTCGGTGGTCAAGGCGGGGGATTTTACGAGCGTCGCGGCCAACCCGCCGGGACCGAACCTGGCCAACTGAGAGTAAACCGGGGACAGACCACCATTTTCGGGACGGGCTGGTGAAGGCCGGGTGCCAAGGAAAATGGTGGTCTGTCCCACTTACTTCAATTCTTCGTAGCGAATCACCAGGACTTCGAGCTGCTCGTCCCCGGCCGGCGTGCTGAGCGTTACCGTGTCGCCCTCCCGCGCCTTGAGCAGCGCCCGGGCGATCGGCGACACCCACGACACCCGGCCGCGCGCGGGGTCCACCTCATCGGTGCCGACGACGCTGACGGCGTGCTCCCGGCCGCCGGAATCGCGGTAGGTGACGGTGGCGCCGAAGAACACGCGGTCCTGGTCCCGGTCCCGGGGATCGACCACCTCGGCAATCTCCAAGCGCTTCACGAGAAATCGGATGCGGCGCTCGATCTCGCGCAGGCGTTTTTTCCCGTACTGGTAATCGGCATTGTCCGAGCGGTCGCCGTTGGACGCGGCCCAGGCCACGGTCTTCACCAGCTCGGGTCGCTCGACCTCGTCCAGCGCCCTCAATTCCGATCTCAAGCGCGCATAGCCCGCGGGGGTGATGTAGTTCTTCGACCCCTGGGGCACCCGGGGCTCGACTTCGATCTCCTCTTCGGGTGCGTCGCCTTCGCGCGTGAATGCCTTGCTCATCGCCCTATGCCCCGCCGTAGCTGTCTTTGCGGCTCAACTATAATAGCGTCAAACAAGCTGGGGCCGGTGTCAGGAGAGCGCATGAGTTTCATGAGCAAGCGGGTTCGGGAAATCTCCCTGGTCGTCCTGGTCGCCCTCGCCGCGACCCTCGCCAACCTGCCCGAGGAAACGATCGAGCGCTTCGATATCGACCGGGATCTCCTGCTCGGTTCGCTCGCCCTCGTCGTATTCATCGCGCTCTTCCTGTACCTCAAGTTCCAGTTCTTCTTCCTGGTGGTGCTGCTGGCGTTGGCCGCGAACATGCCCGGCGAGGTGGCCGAGAGCCTGGGGATCTCGAAACTGCCGCTGATCATCGCCATGGCCACCATGGTGGGCTTTTCGCTCATCAACTACGTGGTGGACCTGCTTCCAACGGGTCTGGAAAAAAAGCCGAAGGAACAGAGCGCCGAAGGCATCAAGGTGCTGTTCTACGCCATCGAGAAGGGCAACCTCATTTACGCGCAGAAGGTCCTCTCCCAGAACTTCGACCCCAACCTCGTCGCGGAGAACGGCTATACGCCGCTGATGTACGCCGCGGCGCGCGGCGATTCGAAAATGGTGGAGCTCCTGCTGAGGAACGGCGCGGACGTCAACCTGGTGAGCAAGGACGGCGACACCGCGATCGAGCTCGCGCTGCGGATAGGCTCGCAGGAGTGCGCCGACATCCTGAAGAAGGCGCGCGCCGAACAGCTGGTGCGCGAACAGGCCTTGCAGACCCCGCAGGCCAACCAGGACTGAAGTCTTCCCGTAACAAAATGTGTCAGGGCCCTCGCGACGGGAACTTCGTCTCGCCTGCGTTGCCAAAGACGCGTTAACGGATTCAGGAGACCCCTTATGTCCAAGAAGAAATTCGCCGTGCTGCTGGCCGTGTGCGCGGCAGCGACGCTGCTCGGCTTCGAGAGCGGCAAGCTGACCCTATCGAGCTCGCAGGCCCAGACAGCACAAGTCCAGACGTCCGCCGCCAGCGCGCTTCCAGATTTCAGCGCCCTGGTCGAGCAGTACGGACCCGCAGTCGTCAACATCAGCACCACCACCGCGCCGGTGCGCACCCAGATGCAGCTACCCCAGATCCCCGGCGACCCGGGCGACCCCGTCCAGGAATTTTTCCGCCGTTTCCAGATTCCCGTTCCGCAGGGCGACTCGATACGCAAAGGAGTCGGCTCGGGCTTCATCGTGAGCGCCGACGGCTATATCCTGACCAACGCGCACGTCGTCGATGACGCAAACGAAGTCACGGTGAAGCTCACCGACAACCGCGAATTCAAGGCGAAGGTGATCGGCGTGGACCGCCGCACCGACGTCGCTCTGGTCAAGATCGACGCGAGAAATCTCCCGACGGTCAAGATCGGGGACGCTTCGAAAGCCCGGGTCGGCCAATGGGTCGCCGCGATCGGTTCGCCTTTCGGCTTGGAGAACACCGTCACCGCGGGCATCATCTCCGCAAAATCGCGCTCGCTGCCCGATGAGACCTACGTGCCTTTCATCCAGACCGACGTGGCCATCAACCCCGGCAATTCCGGCGGCCCTCTGTTCAACATGGCGGGCGAGGTGATCGGCATCAATTCGCAGATCTACAGCCGCACCGGCGGCTACATGGGGCTGTCGTTCGCGGTCCCCATCGACGTCGCGATGAAGGTCAAGACCGATCTGCAGAAGTACGGCAAGGTCAGCCGCGGGCGGCTCGGGGTCACCATCCAGGGGGTGAGCCAGGAGCTGGCCGATTCCTTCGGGCTGAAGAAGGCGCAGGGTGCTCTGGTGAGCGCCGTGGAACCGAAGAGTCCCGCGGACAAGGCCGGAGTCAAGACCGGCGACATCATCCTGGCGGTGGACGGTCGCGTCATCGAGAATTCAATCGACCTGCCCCGTGTCATCGGCGAGACCCGGCCGGGAACGCCGGTGAGCCTGAAGATCTGGCGCCAGGGCGAAACGCGGGAGCTGAACGCCTCCCTCGGCGAGGCCCCGGCGGAGAAAATCGCAAAAGCCGAGAGCGAGCCCAAGACGAAGTCGGGCAAGCTCGGCCTGTCGTTGCGCCCGCTCACCGACGAAGAACGCAAGCAGATCGAAGCCGAAAGCGGCCTGCTCGTGGAGGAATCCGAAGGTCCCGCGGCGCGGGCGGGAGTTCAGGCGGGCGACGTCATTCTCGCTTTCAACAACCAGCCGGTGAAGACGGTCGACCAGCTGCGGCGCCTGGTGGACCGCTCGCGCGGCAGCGTCGCGCTTCTGATACAGCGCGAGGGCAACAAGATCTACGTGCCGATCCGGCTCGGCTGATCGGAACGGGCGGAAATCGAAACCGCGCCGTGACGGCGCGGTTTTTTTGAATGGAAACCGCGCCCCCGAGGCGCGGTTTTTTTCGTCTTCGACAAGCGCCGCGGCTGCTAGAATCGGCCGGACTTTCGAGGAGGACGCCATGGCCGCACCCCGATCTCTCCAGTTCGACACGCTCAGCCTGCACGCGGGCCAGAGGCCCGACCCGGTCACCGGCGCGCGCGCGGTTCCGATCTATTTCACCACGTCCTTCGTGTTCCGCGACGCGGACCACGCGGCGGCGCTCTTCAACATGGA
>Ga0137418_10005604_pt1 | contig 11529 bp, 10 predicted proteins | sample CZODoug3_1_2_16f_FD_122242 | JGI IMG/M metagenome (GOLD analysis project Ga0137418, IMG submission 122242) | Vadose zone soil fungal communities from Angelo Coast Range Reserve, California, USA - CZODoug3_1_2_16fungal (Hybrid Assembly) | ecosystem: Environmental > Terrestrial > Soil > Vadose... | reverse complement strand
CACGGAGGAAATGCAGGTCCCTCGACTCGCTGCGTTCGCTCGGGATGACCTCTGTTGGGTGATGATCTCGCATGCCAAGACTCTGCACGGGCGAGGACGCCCGTGCCTACACGAGCTTAAAGGGACTAAGGTATTTGGGTTAACTACTAAGGCATCACGACGCAGCAGCCCCGAATCCAACAGAGCAGGCCGGGATTCCGGCATAGGGGTGAATTGATGCTTTGGACAATCTTCGCGATTCTGCTGGTGCTCTGGCTACTGGGCTTCTCGTTCCACGTGGGCGGATCACTGATCCACATTCTGCTGGTACTTGCCGTGATCGCTCTGCTGTTCAACCTGATCACCGGGCGCAGGACAGTCGTTTAGGTCAGCAGCTTCGAATGAAAGTTAAGCCCTCGGCAGGCAGCCGAGGGTTTGTTTTTTGGACCGAAGCCTACGCTACTGCAGCGGCTTCGAGGATAGGCGCGACCGACTGCGCCTTGTTAGGACCTTCGGCCTTGGCGGCCTCGAGAGCGTGTTCGGCCCGGTTAATGACCTCTGTCACTATGTCGATGGGATCGAACTTCGACTGCACGACCGCTTCGGCAATCCCGACCGTCATGGGCACTGGACGGTCTTTGCCGGGGACTTTGGTCGCAGTAAGGACTTTGCGGAGCTTATCGACAACGAAGAATGCATTTTTATCATTCGTATCCGCGAGCACGACGGCGATGGTGGTGAGTTCGTAGCGCACAGCTACGTCGTTCTGGCGGATGTGCGAACAGACGATCTGGCCGATCTGCTGCATCATGGTCTCAACCGCGGCTTCGCCGATCTCCTTCACCAAAGCTGAAGCTTTTCCGAAGTGCAGCAGCATCACACTGGCGGTGGAATTCTGCTCCAAAGCGCGGCGGGCTTCCGAGAGCAGGACATCAATATAAGAGGCGCGCTTGAGAAGGCCAGATTTTTCGTCGGTAACGGCGAGCGTCTTCATCAGATTGCGCAGCTTGGAGTTGTTGACGGCGAGCACCATCTGGTCAGCAATGGTCTTCAACACCAGCGAATCGGTAGGGCGCCAGGCGCGCGGTGCGCCGCACTGCTGAAGGATCAGGATGCCCTGATGGTCTTCTCCGTCCGCGAGTGGAACCGCCAGGAGCGACTCTACTTGCAATGACTCGACGAACGGACGGATGGGGTTGAGTTCGGCGGCGGTCTTCGCGTTTTGGATCGACACCGTGCCGTGCGTGACCGCGAGCTGCTGCATGACACCAATCAGCTTTACGATGGCCATGACGTCAGACTGCTTGATGCCGGGCGCGCAATATTCGAGCGCCGCTGACGGCGGCTTGCCGGGGGTACACAATCCGGCGATGCAGCGCGAGGCGTTCCAGTGGCGGCCGATGTCGTTGACGGCGGCGAAGAGCACGCCCTTGACGTTGGCCTGACGATAGATGTTGCGCGTGATCTCGGTCACGCGCGCGATGTTGTCGACGCCATTCTCGTCGTGCGCACCCCCCGGCGGCGGAGTCGGCACGGAACGGGCGGCCGGCGAATTGAACATTGCCGTGGGCTGCGCTATACCGCCGGCCGGCGTAGGAACGGTGCGCATATTGACCTGTGCAGTGTTGGGTGCGCCCGCCGATGAACCGCCGTCGGCATACTTGGGCATGAACCCGGCGCTCATGTAGAGGCCGCGCAGCTTCTCGTTCTTTTCTTCTTCACGCGGGAAAAGTTTGCTTACCCGCTCCAGCCGTTCCACCGCCTTCGAGCGCATGCTGTACTGCAAGAAGATCTCGGCCTGCAGCATGAAATCTTCGAGGATGGTAGGTTCGCCGGCGTCGGCCGGCATCTCGGCCCGCTCTTCCGCATTCCCTGCCTTCGCTGTGCCGCTGAAGCGGTTGGCGATGGCGCGGAAGCGGTTGCCGTCGATCTTGCCCTTCAGCATCTCGAGGCGCTTCTGATGTCCCTTCTCGTAAGGGTCGACCTCCGCGGCCGCGTCGAGCGAGTCGCCTGCCTTCAAGTAATTTCCCGCCGCATAATAAAGCTCAAAGAGCTTCGAGAGGGCGTCGCAATAATCGTGCTCGCGGTTACTGGCGTTGAAGAGCGCGACCATGTACTCGAGGAATTCGGCGTTCGGAGGATGCGCGTCGACGACTGCCTTCAGTTGATTGACGAACTCCTTGCGGCGTCCAGCTTTTTCCTCATTGGCGTCGAGCCGCTGCGCGACTTCGAGAGCGTGGTGATATTCCTGGGTGTCGATCAGGGTGCCGATAAGAATGAGGACTTCGTCGATCTGATTGGGATCTTTGAGGAAGAGTTCCCAGATAAGCGGCTCGGCTTCTTTCGCGCGCTTCAACGCCATCAGCGAGCGGCCATAGGCTTCGCGGCGTTCCGGGCCGGCGTCAGGCATCTTGGCGAATGGCTCAATGATGGCGAGGGCGGTCGAGGGATCGTTGTGATGCAGCAGCGACCAGGCATATGCCACCGCCACTTCGCTGTTGCTGGAATCGTGCGCGCTGGCTTGCTGGAACCACGCAAAGCCGTCGCGTTGGTTCTCGACCTCGATCTTGCCCACTTGAAAATAGGCGGCAGCAGCGGTTTTGCCATCGTTCAGCTCCGCCGCAAGCGCTCCCTGGCGCTGATAAAGGTCAGAACTGGGCTCGAGCGCAACCAGCTTCTTCAGAACGGCCAGCGCCTCTGGCTTGCGGCCGGCCTTCATGAATCCATCGAGCGAGGAGTGGTAGGCCTCGATGGCTTCCTTCTTGTTGGTCTTTTCTGTGAATTGCGCCCAGCGATAGGTTTGGTCGGGCGTCGGAGTGGTGAAACGCTGCAGCTTCTTGTAGGTGATATTGGCTTTCGCCATGTCACCCAAGCCAGCCTGCTGATCGAAAAGAAAAGCCAGCAGACGGGTGGCGTCCTGGTTTCGGTTCAGCGAAACGCAAAGGTCAGCGGCTTTCTGCGCCACCTGCTCATTGCTGGGGTCGTCGTGGTTAGCGCGCAGCAATTCCTCAAGGGCATCTTCTATCTTGCCCTTTTGTAGATACTTGTCGGCTTTTTCGAGACGCTTGGCGACGTCAGACATGGAAGCTGGACCGATAGCTGGGGGTAAGGCTGGTTCATTGTATGCGGGAATTACGGCGCGGGCAACGAGGAGTTGAGTCGGTAAACGTGACTAAAGTGCAAGAACAGGAAGCGGGAGGGCGCGTCTCTACGTGTAGGATGTTTCCCTTCATGAGCGATCGGGAAAAAGACGCGAAATTGCATCGCCGCTTAGGCGCCGGGGCCATGGCCATGGTGGCGGTCGGAGGCTCCATCGGCACCGGGCTGCTGCTGGGGTCTGGGGCGGCGGTGTCAGTCGCCGGGCCAGCCATCATCTTTACCTACCTGATCGGGGCGGTGATCGCGTTCATCGTGACCATGGCGCTGGGCGAGGTCTCGGCGCGGCATCCTGAGGCGGGATCGTTTGGCGTGGCGGCGGAGCTTTACCTCGGTCCGTGGGCGGGGTTCGTTACCCGCTACGGATATTGGATCTCCATCGTGCTCTCAGTGGGTGCGGAGCAGGTTGCGGCCGCGACTTACATGAACCATTGGTATCCCGGGGTGCCGGCGGTGCTGTGGATCGTGGTATTCACCAGCGGGATCCTGGCGGTGAATCTGCTCTCGGTCGGCAGCCTGGGCAGCTTTGAAACATGGTTCGCGATGATCAAGGTGGTGACCATCTTCGCGTTCGTCCTGGTGGGCGCGGGGCTGTTGATCGGCGGCAAGACCGAGCCGCAATATCTGGCGAGCGGCGGATGGTTCCCTAACGGGCAAACGGGAATGTGGCTGGCATTAGGCTTCGCGCTCTTCAGCTTCCTCGGGATCGAGCTGCTTTCGGCGAGTTCAGGCGAAGCCAAAGATGTGCAAGCCATCAAGCGCGGGACGTACATGGCGTTCGGGCTGCTGGCGTTTGTCTACATCGGCGCGACGGCGGTGCTGGTGGGCGTAGTTCCGTGGAACCTGGTGGGAGTGAAAGAGAGTCCGTTTGTGACGGTGTTCGAGTTCGCGCACCTGAAGGCGGCCTCTGGCCTGATGAATTTCGTGGCGCTCACGGCGGCGCTGTCGGGATCGGTCGCTACCTTATATATATGCAGCCGCATGCTGTACTCGCTTTCACAATCGGGATTCGCGCCGCGCAAGCTGCAAGAGCTGGCCCCGAATGGCGTGCCGCGTTGGGCGGTATTGGCCTCGGCAGCAGGCGCAGCCGTGGCCGTAGTGGTGCAGTACAAACTGCCGGAAGGAGCGTACCTCTACATCATCGGCGTCTCCCTGTTCGGCGGAATGCTGGGCTGGGCGATGACGCTCGCAGCGCACATAGCAATGCGGGGGCGGATGTCGCGGCTCGACGTGGATAGCCTCGCATTTCGCGCGCCGGGTGGAGCAGCGGCATCTTGGGTAGCGTTGCTGGCGATCACGGCGGTGATGCTCTCAACGTGGTGGGTGCCGCGGCTGCGCATCGCTATCGTTAGCGGGATTCCATATATGGCGGTGTTGACCTTGGCGTATTGGCTCGTGCGCGGAAATCAAAAGCTCTTACGACAGAGGACACAGCGGAGCACGGAGGAAAACCCATGAGCTTTGCACGTGAGCGAGCGCGCGAGGAGTTGGATCCAAAGCCTGACCGAGATCACTCGGAGATAATCGGGGCGGGTATGGCTCTTCATGCGCCCTGGGTCTAAGTCTGTTGGAGTACATATGAAGCTTCCATCACCCATGGATTGCGAATGCGAGTACTAACAGTCGAGGCGCAGGCGCATTACCCCGTTTATGACGTCTGAGACGAGATAATCAAAGCGAACAGCAGAAGTGTGTGTCTCAGCTTCAGGAGCAAATCGGCAGTCAATTAGCTGTGCTAAACTCAATGTTTTGCTATCTCTCGCTGACGCAGTAAGGAACCTCGCGTGCCCGGTTATACCAAACGACAACTTAAGGAAGACCGTTTCAAAGCCAGCGCGGCGGAAGCCGTTCACTGGACGGAAGAGCACCGCCGCACCCTCGTCATCAGCGTTATCGCGCTAGTGGCGGTCATCGCCGCTGCCGTCGGAGGATGGGCCTACATCCAGCACCAGAACGACAAGGCCAGCCTGGAAGTCGGACAGGCCTTGCACACTTTGGGCGCGCCCATCGTGACCGCCGGTCAGCCAGTCGCCCCTGGCACTGAGACCTTCACCTCGATCAAGGACCGTGCCACGGCGGCGCGCAAGAAGTTTCTCTCCATCGCCGATCACTATCGTTACACCTCTGCCGGAAGTTACAGCCGCTATATGGCAGCTACTGCCGCCATCGATGCCGGAGATAATGCTGCCGCGGAATCGGAGCTGAAGTCGCTGGCTTCGTCGCGTAACCGCAATTCAGCTTCTCTCGCGCAGTTCGCGCTGGCGTCCCTCTATCGCAACATGGGCAGGAACTCTGCCGCCATCCAGATCTACAAGGACTTAGCTGAGAAGCCCACCGACACCGTCCCCAAGGGAACGGCGCAACTGGAGCTGGCGGGCGTATACGAGGTTACGCAGCCGGCCGAAGCAATCAAGCTGTACGAAAGCATCCAGAAGGAAAATCCGAAATCCGTGGCCGCTCAGATCGCGAGCGAGAGATTGGCCTCCACCAAGAAGCCGCAGTGACCCTGTAGCACTCACACAAAAATCTGGAGCTCTCGTTCCGCACTCGCGGGCGGCAAACCTGCCGCGCTACTTCGCATCTCTCTTACACACGAGCGATCGATCAAAATTTCGCGGAATTCTTACAAGGAGGAACGGCATGAAAGGTTTTCTGTTTGGATTGGGATTAGGAGTGGGATTGGGGATCTTGTTCGCGCCCATGAGCGGCGAGGAGACCCGCGACAACATCTCGCAGCGCGTCGGCGACCTGACGGACCAGGCGCGGGAGAAGTACGAGGAGGGTCGCGAGCGGGTCCGCAGCGGCATCTCGGCCATCCGCAGCGGCGCCGAGGCGGCGACTGAGCAGCGCCGCACCGGCACCGAATCCGGCAATGTCTAAGGGAATCGAGGGGCGCGCATAGCGTCCCTCAAGCCCTTTCCTCACAGCGACTTGACACCCCCGCCAAATCAGCTTTATCCTTGAATTTTGCCCGCATCAGCAGGTCCGCCTCTGGCAGCGTGCATGTGCGCGGAGAGCCGGCCTGGCGGCGTTCCACTCCTCGTAGTTCCCTCCGGAGTCCGAGATGCTGATCACGGTTCGCGATTTGGAGCTCCGGCCCCTGCATTTTGATCAGGAATTCCAGCCAGGAATCCTGGACTTGGGCACGGACGCGATCCAGCGCACTCCGCTCCATGCCAAGGGCCAGGCTGACTTGGTGGAAGAGATCGAGGGGCAGCGGCGCATTCCCGACATTCGCCTGCGCGGAAAGCTGGCGACGGCAGTCGAGTTGCCCTGCGCACGTTGCGTGGAGCCGGTGCAGTACGATGTGAAGAGCGATTTCGACCTGCTCTATCGGCCGATCAACGCGGATTCGCATCCTGACGAAGCGGCGATCTCGGAGGCTGAGACTGAGATCGGTTTTTATCAAGGCGATGGCATCCAGCTGGAAGAGGTGCTGAAGGAACAAGTCCTGCTGGCATTACCGGCTAAGATGTTGTGCCGCGAAGACTGCAAAGGGCTGTGCCCGCAGTGCGGCAAGAATTTGAACCAGGCCTCCTGTAAGTGCGAGGTAAAAGTAAGCGACCCGCGCTGGGCGGCACTGGAAAGTATCAAAGGCAAGTTGAAGAAATGAATCTGATCGGGCTGATGGCTCGATACAAGAAGAGGTTTTTAGAATGGCAAATCCTAAACGACGTCACTCCAAGCGGCGCACATCAACTCGGCGCGCGCATGACCACTTGACCGGCCAATCGCTCTCCGAATGTCCGAACTGTCACGAGCGCAAGATGCCACATCGCGCTTGTCCGAAGTGTGGGCAGTATAAGGGCCGCGAAGTTCTTTCGGTCGAAACCAAGTAGTCCGTCGGCTCTCCCCAAAGGACGGTCCGCTCTTGCATAACGCACGCCGCGCCCGCAAAAAAAAGGGCCTCTCGCGCATGATGGATAGCCGCCTGAGCGCGCTTGCGCGGGCGGCTTTTTCTTCCGAGAACCTGCTGCGGGGCAAGGGCGACCCGGTCACCATCGTGGTCGACGCGATGGGCTCGGACCGCGCGCCCAAACCTGAGGTCGAAGGCGCCATCCAGGCCGCTCGTCTGGGACTGGCCCACGTGATCCTGGTCGGTCCAGAAGCCCAGCTACGCGATGAGCTGACGCTGCATCCTTCGGCGGCGAAGCTTCCCATTCAGATCGTCAACGCCACCCAAGTCATCAGCATGGACGAAAAGGCGGCGACCGCCGTCCGCAGCAAGCGCGATTCCACCATGCGCGTAGGCCTCCGATTGGTACGCGAAGGCCGCGCCGCCGGATTCGTCAGCGCCGGCAACACTGGCGCCATGATGGCCACCGCGAAGATGGTGCTCGGCACTCTGCCCGGAGTCGATCGCCCGGCGATCGCGGCGGTTTTCCCAACGCAGGCCGGAACCGTTTCTGTGATGGTGGACGTGGGCGCCAACGTCGACGCCAAGCCGCACAACCTGGAACAGTTCGCCATCATGGGCGAGATCTACTCGCGCCAGATCTTTGGCACCAAGAAGCCTCGCGTTGGACTTCTCTCTGTGGGCGAGGAAGAGAGCAAGGGAAACGAACTCACCCGCGAGGCATTCCCGTTACTGAAGGCGCTCCCCATAAATTTCATCGGCAACGTCGAAGGCCGTGACTTGTATAACGGCAAAGCCGACGTCATCGTATGCGACGGCTTCGTCGGCAACGTAGCGCTGAAAGTTTCCGGAGGACTGGTTTCTACGGTGCGCGCGATGATGAAAGAGTCATTGCAGGAGACCATTACGCGTCAGGTCGGATACTTGCTCTCGCGCGAGGCATTCAATGACTTCAAGCGTCGCCTCGATTACACCGAATACGGCGGTGCGCCGCTGCTTGGCCTCAAGGGCGTGGCCATTGTGAGCCACGGATCGTCGAATGCGAACGCCATCAAGAATGCGATCCGCGTCGCCGCCGAATGCGCCACCCGCGGTATCAACCAAACCATCGAACACGACCTGACCCGCTCGGCTTCGCAGCAGAAAGACAACGGCAGCGCGGATTTTGATTCTTCCTCTGCCGAAGACGCCGCCGGCGCCTAACCACTTCTTCCATTCCAACACGAGGACTATGCACAAGCTCGCATTCATCTTCCCTGGACAAGGTTCACAATCGGTCGGCATGGGCAAAGACCTCGCCGAGAAGTTCCCTGTTGCCCGCCAGACTTTTGAAGAAGCCGACGCCGCGCTCGGCTACAAGATCTCTGACCTGTGCTTCAACGGCCCCGAAGAGAAGCTCAAGCTCACCGAGATCACCCAACCGGCAATCTTGACCGTGTCGGTCGCCGCGTATCGCGTGCTGCGGGAAAAAGGGATCTCGCCCGCCATGGTCGCGGGACACTCGCTCGGCGAATACTCCGCGCACGTCGCAGCCGGAACTTTTTCGTTCGCGGACGCCGTGCGCACCGTCCGCAACCGTGGGCGCTACATGCAAGAGGCGGTGCCGGTCGGGGTGGGCGCCATGGCGGCGATCTTGGGTATGGCGGCGGATAATGTGCAAGCCATCTGCGACGAGTGTGCGCAAGGCGAGGTCTGCCAGCCGGCAAATATCAACTCGCCCGAGCAGATCGTGATCTCCGGCAACAAAGACGCGGTCGAGCGCGCCGCCGAACTTGCAAAAGAGCGCGGCGCCAAGCGCGCCGTCATGCTGCAGGTGAGCGCGCCCTTCCACTGCGCATTGATGCATCCTGCAGAAGAACGCCTTGCAGTCGATCTGGAGAAGCTGGCTTTCAAGAATCCGCGCGTGCCGGTCGTGACAAACATAGACGGCGTCGCCAAAGACAGCGCCGCCGGCTCGCGCGACGCGCTCATCCGTCAGGTCACCGGAACGGTTCAGTGGGTGCGTTGCATGCAGACGATGATCGCCAGTGGCATCGAAACCTTCGTCGAAGTCGGTCCGGGAAAAGTACTGTGCGGCCTGATGCGTCAGATCGACCGATCAAGGACCTGTGTCAACGTTGAGGACGAAGCGTCTTTGTTTAAGAGTTTGGAAAAATTGGCCGAGAGCGGACGACCGACGGCCGACAGCCTGCTCTAGAACGGCCACAGCGTCAGCGTGTGCTTTTCGTCGTCCACGAAGATGCGAGTAGCCTCGGGCCGGTTATTCACCTTCACGAAGACGATCACGCCATTGCTCGGGCTCTTGCCGGTCTCAGAGCCGTCGATCTTGTGGCTGGTGATGTATCCGTAGTCGCCTGAAGGACCCCAGTCGCGCTGGAATTCGTTGAGTGGATATTCCTTGTACCTGTCCGGATGCTGCTGCCACTGGGGATCGTTGTAGTAGATGCCGTAGGCTTTCGGATAATCCTTCTGCTCCAGCGCGGCGAAGAACGCAGAGACTTCGCGCTCCTGGCGGAAGTGGCGGAAATGCCATCCCAGCGCCGCAATGACGAGCACAACAACCACAACCGTGATGATGGTGTTGCGGCGACGCTTTTCGCGCGCTTCGTCGTAGGCAGGTGCGTCGAGCAGAGACATGGCTTCCTATTAGACACCGCCCAGCGGTTGTCGGCTGCACGGGTGCCGATTATAGCGGGTTGAGGCCGAACCAGAACCGCAGGGACGTCGAGTACGCACAGCCGATTTTGTGAATAGCATCTCTCCGTGGCTCCGTGGAGAATTACTTGCTGTAGCGGTTCTTCTTCTTTTCCGCGTAACGCGCCAGACCGAGTTCGATCAGCTGGTCGATGAGGTCGGCGTACTCGATGCCGCTTGCCTTCCACAGCTTGGGATACATACTGATGGAGGTGAACCCCGGCATAGTGTTGATCTCGTTTACGTAGAGTTTGCCGTTCGTGCCGGGCTCCATAAGAAAATCCACGCGTGCGAGGCCCGAGCAATCAACCGCTTTGAACGCTGCGATGGCCATCTCCTGTACTTTTTTCATCTGCATTTTGCTAAGTTTTGCGGGAATCAGCAACTGCGAGCCTTCATCTTGATACTTGGCTTTGTAGTCGTAAAATTCCGCGCCTGGGATGATCTCTCCCGCCACGCTCGCCTGCGGATCGTCGTTGCCCAGGACCGAGCACTCGATCTCGCGCGCCTTTTTCTTTTTGCCACCCACCCCATGCTCGATCACGATCTTGCGGTCGAATCCGGCAGCTTCGTCCATTGCGCCGGGAAGCTCCTTCGCATCGTGGACCTTGGATATCCCAACCGACGATCCCAGATTCGCCGGCTTCACGAACACCGGATACTTCAGCTTTTTCTCGATCTCGCGACGCACCTTCTTCGGATCCCGTTGCCAATCGGTGCGTAGCACGGTGACGTGTTTCACAATCGGCAGCGCGGCGGCTTTGAAGAGCTGCTTCATGATGTCTTTGTCCATGCCGGCGGCAGAACCCAGCACGCCCGCGCCCACGTAGGCGATGTCCGCCAGTTCAAGCAGGCCCTGGATAGTCCCGTCTTCGGCAAAGGTGCCGTGCATCACCGGAAAGATGATGTCTACATTGATGGAATTTTCCGACCGCAGCGAGTGCGCGCCTGTCTGAAACGGCACCAGCGAATCCGCTGAAGGAATCGGCGGTACGATCATCGCGTCGCCGGACGCGAGTACCGCAGCTGTAGAAGTCGCTGCTGGATCGCCGGCGCGCAGATGCTTGTCTTCAAACTTCTTGCCGCGCAGCAGGTTTTCCGCGTGAGACGAGGTCAGCCATCGCCCTTCTTTGGTGATGCCAATGGGCACGACTTCATATTTTTCTTTGTCGATGGCCTCAAGTACCGACGCCGCTGAGAGCAGCGAGATCTCATGCTCGCCGCTGCGTCCGCCAAACAGGATTCCCACTCGCAGTTTTTTCATTGATCAGAAAAGGTTAGAGGATTTTCTTGCCGAACACCGACACTGCCAACTCCACCGCCAGCATCGCCGTCGCGTTGTGCTCGTCGATCACAGGATTCACTTCTACGATCTCGAAGCTGGTCATACGGCCATGGTCAGCGATGATCTCCATCGCCAAGTGAGCCTCACGGTAGGTAGCCCCGCCCTGCACCGGGGTACCGACGCCGGGCGCGTCTTCCGGATCGATCCAATCCATGTCGAGCGAGACGTGATAGCCGGCGGTTCCGCGGCCCGCGGTGCGCAGCGCCTCTTCCATCACCGTACGCATGCCGCGCTCGTCGATGTCGCGCATGGTGTAGACCTCGACCCCGGTCTTGCGGATGTTTTCTTTCTCACGATCGTCCACGTCGCGGATCCCGACCAGCACGCAATTTTCCGGCGAGACCTTGGGAGAAAAATTAAAGATGTTGCTGAGTTCCGGTGGGCCGAGTCCCATGATGGCCGCGAGCGGCATGCCGTGCACGTTGCCGCTGGGCGAAGTGTCAGGAGTATTGATGTCGGTGTGTGCGTCGATCCAGATCAAGCCGATCTTCTGGTTCTG
>Ga0137418_10005603_pt1 | contig 11530 bp, 9 predicted proteins | sample CZODoug3_1_2_16f_FD_122242 | JGI IMG/M metagenome (GOLD analysis project Ga0137418, IMG submission 122242) | Vadose zone soil fungal communities from Angelo Coast Range Reserve, California, USA - CZODoug3_1_2_16fungal (Hybrid Assembly) | ecosystem: Environmental > Terrestrial > Soil > Vadose... | reverse complement strand
GAAGTCGCCCGAAAAGAGGGCCTGTTCGGCTGGCTCGCCGCCCAGGCCGTGCGTCACGCGCGAGGCTCGGCCAAACGGCTGTTCCTGATCGTCTACGTCGTTGGCACGCTGGTAACGGTACTCCTGTCGAATGACGCCACCGCGGTGGTGCTGACGCCGGCGGTCTATGCCGCGACCCGTGCCGCGCGGGTCGAGCCACTGCCCTATCTTTTCATTTGCGCGTTTATCGCCAATGCCGCGAGTTTCGTGCTGCCGATCTCCAACCCGGCCAACCTTGTCGTGTTCGGCGCCCAAATGCCGCCGTTGTCGGAGTGGCTGCGCCACTTTGCCGTCCCTTCCGTCGCCGCGATTCTGGCGACCTACGCCGCGCTGCGCCTGACGCAACGGCGGGCGCTTGATGCGAGCGTCTCCGCCATCGAGGAAATGCCCTCGCTGACGTTCGGCGGCAAACTTGCGGCGCTCGGAATCGCGATGACAGCGGTCGTGCTTCTCACGGCATCTGCGTTCGGCCAGCCACTCGGGTTGCCGACCTTTGTCGCCGGAGCATTGGTGACGGCCGCCGTGCTGGTCACCGCGCGGCAATCGCCGCTGCCGATCCTTAAAGACGTGTCGTGGAGCGTGCTGCCGCTAGTCGCGGGTCTGTTCGTTCTCGTCCAGGGGTTGAACCAAACTGGTGTGCTGCCCGCCCTTGCACGCATCCTGCATGCAATGGCGACGACGTCCCCGGACACAGCGTCATGGACGGTCGGCATCGTTGTCGCCATCGCCTCTAATCTCGTCAACAATCTGCCGATGGGTCTGATCGCGGCGACCACCAGTCAGGCTGCGCAGGTGCCCGTGCATGTGACCGGCTCGATCTTGATCGGCGTCGATCTCGGGCCGAATCTCTCTGTTACCGGCTCGCTCGCCACCATCCTATGGCTGATCGCACTGCGCCGCGAGGGCGAGCACGTTGCCGCACTTCAGTTTCTCAGACTTGGCCTCGTTGTCATGCCTCCCGCGCTTCTGCTGTCACTGCTCGCCCTGTCGGCGGTGCAGCTATGAAGCAGCGACCGATGCAGGGGCTCCGGAAGATTTGCGCTCTGTATTCGCTCTGGCCAGCGCCACGATTGCGGGATCGAGCGCCAATGTGTTCGCGCCCATTCCGGGCCGATCAACCGAGGAGACTGCTATGACCCATGATGACAATTCAAACCCGAATCAAACTGGTGTGTCGCGCCGCGCCACGCTGGCGCTCGCCACTGGCGTCGCCGCGCTCGGCGTCGCACTTGGCATGCGATCCGGCGCTTTCGCCCAGGGCAAGGGTGAAGGAAAAATGGACGGAAAAGGCGAAGGCAAGGCAGAAGGCAAAGGTGAAGGAAAAGGCGAAGGGAAGTTTGAGGGCAAGGAAGGCCGCCGCGAAGGCAAGGGCGGCCGCATCAAGGTCGATATCGCCACCGACGGCACTGCATCGGTGGACGTGAAGTGCGCCGAAGACGAATCGATGAAGGCCTGCGCCGATCTCACCAAGGAAATCATCGACAAAGTGAAGGGAACACCGCCGCGATGAAGCGGCCTTTGAAAGCCGCACATCGATTTTGAGCGACTATCTCGTTCCTCAAACTCCGGCCGCGAGCAAATGTCATGGCTTATGGTGATCTGGTCTCCCGCGTCGATTTCGACATGCAGCGTGAAAGCGCATTCTCTTACGCCTGTCACGCCTGCAAGCGCTGCTGCCGAAACAAAGCGATTCGCGTCAGTCCTTACGAAATTCTGCGGTTGGCGCGTTATCTCGGTCTCTCCACCACCGAATTCATCGCGCGTCACACCGAGGCGGGCGGCACCGTCCTGCGGTCCAAGGAGAATGGCGATTGCGGATTTCTCAACGAACGCGGCTGCGGCGTGCACCCGGATCGGCCCCTGGCATGCCGCATCTATCCATTGGCGCGGTGGGTGTCCGCAGGCGGCGAGGAGTCGTTCGGACATATGACACCGCATCCGCAGACCGCCGGCGTGTATGGCAAAGCAGGGACTGTGCAGGGGTATCTCGACAATCAAGGCCTCGCGCCATTTTTTGACATGAGCGAGCGCTACGGGAAATTGTATCAGCGAATGGTCGATGTCCTCGAAAAGCTAGATCCGGACGAACTTGACCGGCGACGGGAGCGGCGCGCGGCAGTGGATGAACTTCCGGCAGGGACAATCGCTTCGATGTGGGTCGATATCGACGCGACGATTGCCGAATCAAGTCCGAATACTGGCGATCGGATGGGCATCGACGAAGTTGTCGACCGTCACATCAAGGCGGTTGAAGCGTGGCTTACCGCGCTTGAACCCAATCGTGAATCTGGAGTGGAGTCAGCTTCTGCCACGGACGAGCGTCAGTCGCTCGCAGATGTTCGGTAATCGGGGCAAGGCGGACTCGGCGGCTTTTGCGCTCGACTTGGCTTTGACCTCGGGCCGGCGAAGAAGGCATTACGTGAATGAGACGCAAGCATTGTGTGGCTTGAGATGCACTTCGCGGCACTTCAAGCTGCGTAGACTGCACCAATCTCGTTAGTCATAGCACGCAGGAATCAATTTTAGCAGGTCGAGGAAGTAGCCGAGACCGCGCTCTTCACTATTGGCGGCATGGATATCCGCATTGTGCCCATGCTCTCGGCGCTGACGCTGTTCGCCACATGTCCGTGCGCCCGCGCTGAAACATTCGCCGATCTCTGACTCACGCGCATCAAACCGCCGCCATACGGCGGCCTTACCGCAGAGTTTGATGACACCATCGCGGCTGACGGCAAACGGCTGCATCCCTATCGGGACTTAGTCTGTGCGCACATCCTTGAACAGATTGGCCAGTGGCTTCGCGTGACAAACGTTGCCAACGGAAAATCAGTGGTCTGCACGGGGGCAGATAAGGGACCGAACCGCAGGTTTTGGCCGCGCCGCGAAATCGATCTGACGCCGCCTGCATCCAAAGCTATTGGCTGCGACGGCATGGGCAACCTAAGTCTGGAGCGGGTGGCGCCATGAAAGGGCCGCGCGGCTTTAAAGATCGATATACCCGTCGACCTGAGGGAAGGTTCTGGATCCGTCGACTTAGACTAGGGGCCAGGTGGATATTTGGTCCCGCTCGAGAGCCAGGACGACAATACGTCTGATTGAGGCGGTGGCGCATCGAAGATAGCGTCGGCTTCCTGGCTTTGGGGCGCCGTGAGACTGCTCGGCGTGGTCCTTCGCCAACCAGAAAAGACTTTTTCTACAGCATCCCCCAACAAGCACACATTTTCAGATCGTGCTCTCTGCTAGTCGGCTCCCCCTCAGCTCCCCGGGGAAGTATTCCAGCGGCAGATCCGAGCGGAGTTCAACAACTATCTGTGCTTGGCCCTTACCTTGAGAAGGTTGAGCTCTCATGCGTAGGCGTGTGGTTGGTCGTCGGAAATGAACCGCTGTCACGATACGGCTGCACCAAGAATGTCCGCTATTGCAAGGGTAGACCGGAAGTGATCGGTACACGGCCGGAGTGACGCCATTGACGATCAACAGGCTGCAGGCCGCCGCGGCGCCGCGCCCGTGATCAGGAAGAACGGCATGGACCCAAGTCATCCATGATCGCGAACTCTCTCGAGCGCGGCTTTGAGGATTTTGGCGCTGTTCTCCAGACCGGCTTGCTCTTCGTCCGAGAGTTCCGGCTCCAGAACATCGATGATGCCGCCGCGGCCCACAACGCTCGGCAAGGACAACGTCACCCCAAGCTTCTTGTGAAAGCTTCCGATCGGAATGACGGCGCGCTCATCCTTAAGCACCATCTCGGCGATCCGGACCGATACGATTCCGATACCATACTGACTGGCATTGTGACCTTCGATGATAGTGATGTTGGCGTAGCGAACCTCTTTCTCGATTCTCTCTCGGAGATCTTTGAGGTTCTCACCGCGCTTCTTGAGTAGCGTCGTGATCGGAACACCACCTACACGCGCCGATGACCAAAGAAAAACCTGCGCCGTGCCGTGATCTCCGATCACCTGCGCCTCGACATGTGCGGGATCGACGCTGAAATGCTTGCCCAGATGAACACGAAAACGTTGGCTGTCCAGGTAAGTACCGGCACTCAATACTGTGGCGCCGGGTCTCGTCTCGCGTGCGATATCCGCCAGCGGGTCCGGCGGGTCGGTTACGACAAGCAATACGGCCTGGGGCGCAGCGTCCACGATCTTCGGCACGATGTCGCGGTAAATTTCGGCGTTCTTTCCGAGTAGCCTGAGACGACCTTGTGGGTCATTGCGATCGGTAGCGCCGCCAGTCTTTTCGTTCACGCCCGATGTGACCAGCACGACCCTTGCGTCTTTAAGATCCGCGTAGTCGCCGTCGATGAGGTCCACTTTACGTCCGACCGGCACGCCATATCGGATGTCGGTCGCGACTGCCTCGGCGGTCTTTCGCGTGCGATTGACCAGAACGATTTCGCGTGCGCTGCCGCGCACAACCGCAGCCATGGCGGAAGCGCAGCCGACGCTGCCTGTTCCAACAATTCCGATCTTCATTGGTCCCTCCGGTGTTGGCCGCTCTCAACGAGACGATAGCGACGATCGATATCATTCATCTCCGTTCTCCCTGCATATGATTTTGCGTCTCTCTTCGGAGCGGTGGAGAGGGCGGCGGGCCAAAGTGTCGCAACCCACCGTTCCCCACTTCACCAGCATCCTTGGCCGCAAGCTGGCCGATCGCCGACCAGTCGAGCGTGTCGCCGCCATGGGCCAGCAATGTCAGGAACCGGTCACGCAGCAGGCTCGCGAGCGGCATGGGGACGCGGAGGTCTTCCGCGGCCGCGAGCGTCAGACGGATGTCTTTGTAACCCAGTGGTGCCGCAAAACCGGCGGGTTCGACTTTTCGATCGGCGATCAGCCCGCCATAAGTTTTGTAAACAGGGGCGCCGAACAGCGTCGAGGTCAGGATGTCGAGATATTCCCGCGGATCGACGCCGCCCTTGCCGACGAGCGCCATGGCCTCGCCGAGGGATTCGATGACCGAAGCGATCAGGAAATTGCCGCTGAGCTTCACAAGATTAGCAGCCTGCGGATTGTCGGAGACGACAAAGGTTTTTTGCCCGATCGCGTCGAAGAGCGGTGCTGTGGCCTCGATCGCATCCGGTGCACCGGCCGCGATGACAAAAAGCTTGCCTACCGCGGCCACGTCGGGACGACCGAACACCGGCGCCGCGATGAAACGCTGACCGGCTTTTGCATGAGCCGCCGCCAATCGCTCTGACAAGGCGACGCTGATGGTGCTCGACGAAACATGCGTCGCTCCCACGGGAAGACTGTCAATGATACCGTCCTTGCCGAACACGACGCTTTCGACAGCATCATCGTTGGCGAGCATCGTGATCACGACATCGCCGCGGCAAGCGTCCGACGCGATGGCGGCGGCCTTCGCGCCTTGTGCGACGAGTTCGTCCGCTTTCGTCCGCGTCCGGTTGTAGACGCTCACCTCATGGTCGGCCTTCAGAAGGTTCGCCGCCATGCCAGCGCCCATACGTCCCAATCCGATGAATCCGATCTTCATGGCAATACTCCTTTGCTGTTGTGCGCTTGTCTTCTCGAGGCTCAGCCAGCGCCGATCCGTCCGAGCCCAACGCCGATCGCGAATACGATGCCGCCGCCGACGATAACCTGCACGATGGTGCTAGCAAGCTTGCCACCCATGAAGCGGTAACGAATGAAGGCGATTGTGAGGAGCTCACATACAACCACCGCATAAGCCAGCTTGAGCGCGACACCTAGATTCGGAATCACGAATGGGAAGGTATGGAGCATGCCGCCTAGACCTGTGGCGAAGCCCGTTATTGCACCACGTCGCAGCGGGTTGCCGCGTCCGGTAACGCTTCCGTCGTCGGACAGCGCCTCCGAAAGACCCATGCTGATCGCCGCGCCGAGGGAAGCCGCAAGTCCCACAAAGAACGCGCTAAGCGGCCGCCCCGTCAGGCCTGCCGTGGCGAAGATCGGTGCCAGCGTCGACACCGAGCCATCCATCAATCCGAGCAGGCCCGGCTGAATCTCCTGCAATACAAATGTCTTGCGGCGATCATCGGCCAACGATGTGCTCTCGACTGTCATCGCGCGCCTTCCATCATGGCTGGCCGCTTCGCCAGAGCATCAGGCGCTCCGGCGACGGACGCCTTTACATCGAGCCGATGCGACAAAAAGCTCAGCGTGAACGCGACAGCGGCCAGAGCCACGCCGATCCACGGCAACTCGCGATAGGCCAGACCGTTGGTCAGGGCGAGACCGCCGATCCAGGCGCCTGCCGCGTTGCCGAGGTTGAATGCACCCTGATTGAGGGTAGAGGCGAGATTGGGCGCCTGCGCTGCCTCGTTGACGACGCGCATCTGCAATGGAGATATCAGCGCGAAGGCCAGCAGACCCCAGCAGAAGATCGTCACGGCCGCCGGCACCAGCGATGCGCTCGTGAGCGTGAATAGGCTCAAGACCGGAATTAGCAACGCCAGAATGCCGATCACCGACGGCATCAGCTTCCAGTCGCCGAGCCACCCTCCAAGGAAATTGCCCGCAGTGAGTCCAATGCCGAACAGAAGCAGCATGAGGGTAACCGCGTGCGGTGAGATCAACGTCACGTTCTCCAGGATCGGCGTAATGTAAGTGAAGACACCGAAGAGGCTCGCGGACACCACCACGCTGATCAGCATCGCTAAAATCACCTGCGTGCTGCCAAGCGACCTTGCTTCGTGAATCAACTTCATGCGGGGAGTGGGCATGTTGCGCGGCAGCCAAGCGTAGAGGGCAAATGCCGCGGCGAAGCCAATGACGACCACGGCCCAGAACGTATTCCGCCAGCCGACAGCTTCGCCGAGCGCGGTGCCGAACGGAACGCCGAGCACATTGGCGAGCGTGAGACCAGCGAACATCATTGCGATCGCCTGTGCCTTCTTCTGCTCCGGCACCAGAGTAGCGGCAACCACGGCTCCGAGTCCGAAGAATGCGCCGTGACAAAGCGCCGTTACGATTCTCGCGGCCATCAACAAAGCATAATTCGGGGCCAGCGCGCAAAGCAGATTGCCGAGAATGAAGATGCCGATCAGCAGAAGCAACGCCTTCCGCCGGTCCATTCTTGCCGTTGCAACGGCAAGGAAGGGAGACCCGAACGCGACGCTCAACGCATATCCGGTCACAAGGAGACCGGCCTGGGGGATCGTGACGCCAAGATCGCCGGCAACATCCGGCAACAGCCCCATGATGACGAATTCAGTGGTGCCGATGCCAAACGAAGCCAGAGCGAGAGCCAACAAGGGAAGACGGCTCGCGGAGGCTGGAGGTTTAGGTGCGAGAGGCATGATTGCACTTCAGCAAGACGACCGGTGTCCGGCTCGATGGACTGATGAAGCGTCACACCTCCATCTATGCTGTTTGCATCCACAAGCATTACCGTCAGAGTTGAAGATAGTCGGAGGACCTGTCGGCACCCACTAAATTGCCGTTCAGAAAAATAAATTCGATTTTATGCGAATTGGGCGAGCGGGCGAGAAAAGCCACAAAACGGACATGCTAGGCACAGCCGCGAAGGTCCGTTATCAAGAGTAAAGCGGACCTGACCTGAGCGGGCGATCCCTTGGGCGTCAACCTCGTCCGTATCGTCGGCTATGCGGCAGCCGTTGCGAGACCCGCGAAGGCCAACGCCAGTGTGTCAGCCGGGCCCACCAATGTCATCTCGTTGAAAGCGCGGCCGGGCGCACCATCAGCCGGAAGCCGTCGTGCTTGATTTCGTGAACCCAGAATTTTTTGCGGCCTTCTTTTTCAGCGCTCTCCGCTTTTTGGTTGCGGTCTCGAGTGACCTCAGCGGCTGCAGTTGCGTGTTGAAGGCGCTTTTCAGCAAACTCTCGAGACGGCCCTGATACTCGCGTTCGCTAATCCGATGTTTCTTTTTCATCGCTCCACCCCGCTATCAAGGGCCTACTGCGCTACACACTTCGTGACGATCATCCGCGTCGGGAGAAAAGACCGCACGGTCCCGTTGGGGCTGGCGAAAACACGGAGCCGTGCGGGTCATCGCACTACACACATGGGTTGGAGGATCGGTGCGTAGGCAATCAGGCGGCGCTGGTTATGAAAATTAGCGTCCGGTTCAACATGCTACGCAAGGTTCATTCGTGGGACACAGCACGGAGATGCACGATTTGCGACAGCGTCACTGCCCGATCAGCACGCCGACGCACTGCAAAAACGTGTAGGTTCAATTACGCAGAACTTCGAGATCTGCGAAGGGCTCTTTACTCTCGGCAAACGCATGGCGATTTCGGGATCAACCATGGAAGTGCGACCGCCCACGAGATCATTTGATAGTGCGGCAACCGGATCGCCCAAGATCGGGGACGGTCGTGGATCTATGAAGCACTTAAGGTTTCGGAGTTCCTAATACGAATTTCTAGCAGTAACCACGTTTCATGGTCGTTCGCGAAACTCGCGCCGCAGTTACGAACTGTCAGGAATTACGGCGTTTGCTCTCGTCACGTCGTATGGCGGCGAGAGATGGTTATGCCTATCGGAAGATACATAGCCTGGGTTGGCGCATCGCTTGTTGCGTTACTGTTTGTGGCAGATTGGTGCCTTCCCAAATCTTTGCCGGAACCAGCGCGTGACGCAATCAACAGGCCGGTCATTCGGATAGCATCCATTCGGCAGCCCCCCGAACGCATTGTCATTGACACCAGCCGGCCCACGATTGTCCCGTCACTAACGCTGGTCGGGGACGCGGTTCCGGGCGAGCCATCGCCACTGCAATCGTACGCCTCAACGACTCCGCCTCCGACAGTCATCGACGTTGATCAAAAAAAGCGAAAGGTCATTAATCGGCAAGGACGTAAGGTTGCGGCTTACCGACCCCCATTGGAGAGCACCCCTGTTGCCGCGAGTGGCGGCTCCGCTACCACCGTTCCGCTGACCAAATTATCCTTCATGGATATTATTTCGGAGATGCGAAGAAACCTATTCAACCTGCATTGAAGCCTCGCCTTGTCGACGGTCGTCGGTGGCCAAGCCAATTCGCACGATTATCGCCGTTGGTGCTTGAGAGAGTGTGTGTCCAACAAAGCGAACTACGTGTCGCATCCTGGCGAGAGGTTCAATACCCTCAACAAGCCGGCAAAGCCCTCTGGGCGTCGACAGGGCCTGAGCTCGGCCGGTAGCTTGGCACGTTCGGCATTCTTGCTCTTCTTCGACTCCTGGCCTTTGATGCGTCGCCCAAGAGACACTGCTGCGACTTTCTTGGCGTTAGGATCGTGCGAATGCCGGCTCACAATCTTCGGGGTCGCTGGTGGGCTAAGAGGTTGTGGTGGAGTTTCGTCGCGCGCCTCCGTAACCAGCATATCTGGCTCTACGGGGACCGGGTCACGAACGTACGGAACTTCCAGCTTGTCTTCCTTGGTCAACGTATCCTGCGCAAAGCCTGTACCAACGGTCGTTTGCTCCGGAGACGCTCCCACGTTCGATGGAAGCGTCGGAGTTCCGGCCTTAATAGCGACCGTTGCACCTAGGCCAATCAAACAAAGAACCGCAAGCAACACCGTCCTGATCACGGCAACCCCCGCACGGTCCGAATACGCGAATTGATTGTGAGCGTATGACTGAATCAGGCACTTAAGGGGCGGCCGGGGCAGGAAGCTCGTGACATCGTATAAGAATTCCGAACCAGAGTTAATGAGTGGGTAACAGCGGCTTTGGTCGCCGGTTGGCTAAACATGGAACCATGAGAGCTACCGTCCGGCGATTCAACTAGGGACCTTGCCCCTTGTAGGGGCGAGGTCTCGCGGATTAAGGCCCACGATCGTTGGGCAAGGACATCGTAGCCGACGCCTGGGGGAGCCTAGCTAGGGGGAGCTGCGCACCATTTGCTTTCGGACCACAAAGTCTCAACCTCTCAAAGGTTGAGGCCGCTGCAAGGAATGCCCGATGCGAGGCCGATAACTTTAATTCGGATTGGCCCGAGGGGAGCCGCAGGGGAGCGGTTTACTCCCACATTTCCAAGTCTGCTTTTGCTCCAGCAACGGAAGTTGGGCGCGCTAATCGATCACATATGCTCGCTATTTCGCGCTCCATCCAGACTCGATACGACCGCAGCGATTGCTCAGATTGAAGTGTCCTAGCCCGTGTTTCCTGAATTTATCGCTCAGCGCCATCGCGACACACAAGTCTGTTAAAATGCGACCCCCAAACGCCGCCCTGCGCTCCAAACAACCCGACAGCGCTTCTTCGTGCCGCTGTATAGCAGTTCAAATCGATTAGGCAGCTTGGCTTGCCCCCATATCTCAAGGCATGCGCCACCAGGGGAATAGTCAATAACTTTACAATCAATGACAGGAACTTTCGGGTCAAAGATCAGTTTGGCCACATCGGAATTTCTGCCTGTCGGTCGAACGCGAGCAAACCGTCGTGGATGCATCATCCGGCTCTATCTATGATCTGAAACTCGATAGACAGATTTACAGACTAGATTAAAGATATCGTTCAGTTGCATGGTTATCGAAATTCCCAGGCGTTAGTCGTGCAGCGGGTCTAGACAAGATACTTACGTCCGACGCACTCAGGTACCGCCGGTCGCCACGGTTCGCGAGCGGATTTACACGCCGTGGACGCCTCACAAAACATCCTTAGGTAAGCGTGCAAAAACAATGAGCTCCATTGTCATGCCGGTCTGCAATTTAAGCCCGTTCACATAAACTTTCTGGTTAGGCCGTATCTCTAGAATGATAAAATTGTCGGTGGTACGAAGCTGTCAGCGCCGTCTTGCGATTACACTCTCGCCCGGATCTGGCCCGACAACAGGACACGAGAAGCTGAAGATTGATTTCGCGAAGCTATCGAAATCGAACGACCAGGAGGTGCTTCGATTTTGGCAGGCCCGCTCGGTAGTGCGAGGAGCGCCTAATTCCGCTTTTCAGTTTTTGAAAGATCGGATTTTATAAATGGCCTTTGGAGACAGAAAGAGCGAGCGTGTCGATTTCGAACGCGGCATCCATGTTTATATCATGGGGATTGATGGAACTTGGCGTCGGGACTGCATGATGGTCGACGTGTCGCAAACGGGCGCGCGCTTGCGCGTCGAAGGATCTCTCGAAGGATTAGACCTTAAAGAGTTCTTCCTGCTTCTGTCGTCGACAGGTCTCGCATATCGCCGCTGTAGCTTGGTACGACTCTCTGGCGATCAAATCGGCGTCGGGTTTCTGGCGCGAGACAAGAACGCCAAGAAGAAAGCCTCCACAAAACAGCGCTCCGCCAACCAAGTCGTTTGAAACCACTCCGGATTTCGGACCGCTCATCGACGCAATCCAGCCAGTCTGGCGGACGTATCGAACAGGCAGATCACTCTCGCTTCGGCGCTCCAGCAAGCACGTTTGCAATCAATCTCGCGGATCCAGCAATCCCCGATTTTCCAGGCTCGCAAGAACCCCAACGATCTCGTCAGCTGGTACAGGTCTGCTATACAAATAACCTTGAACCTCAATGCAGCCTTCGAGGTTCAAACATCGCATTTGCTCCTCAGTCTC
>Ga0137418_10005602_pt1 | contig 11530 bp, 12 predicted proteins | sample CZODoug3_1_2_16f_FD_122242 | JGI IMG/M metagenome (GOLD analysis project Ga0137418, IMG submission 122242) | Vadose zone soil fungal communities from Angelo Coast Range Reserve, California, USA - CZODoug3_1_2_16fungal (Hybrid Assembly) | ecosystem: Environmental > Terrestrial > Soil > Vadose... | reverse complement strand
CGAGTCCCGAGCAGTGTATCGAACAGAGGAGCTGGGATGAGTGAGCATAGCAGAAAGGTTGCCGTGACACAGGTAACCAAAGATCGACCTCGGGTGGCCTGGAAACAGAAAATGCTCCAATGGGGCTGGCGGTTTGCCCTCGGCGTCAATTTTTGAGAGAGTGGAGGTCGGGACAGCGGGAGACGTTTTCGATTTGCTATGGCCACATTGAAAGAGTTCAAGTGCGAGATTTGCGGAATCATGACGGAGAACCCCACCCACTGGTTCGTGATCGATTGCGGCGACCAGAAACTCTCCGTCCATAAGTGGAGTGCCGAGGCGGCGAACGGGAATGGCGCACGGCATTTCTGTGGAGAGCGGCACGCCCAGGTCTTCATCAGCCGCTGGTTTGATTCCGTTTGCACTCCGCCGAAACGACCGTAGAGCGCCATACAAGAGCTTTTCGACGAACCAAGCTGTCCCGTGTAAAATCTTAAAGAGATACATGGCTGCTAGTCCCCAACTTGTACAGATCGACGTGGGGCCACCCACCCGGCAGCCTAAGCCGGAGTGGCTGCGGGCCAAAGCTCCCGTCGGCGAAAATTTTCACAATCTCAAGAAGCTGGCACGCGGACTTGGCCTGCACACGGTGTGCGAGTCGGCGCAGTGTCCGAACATCGGGGAGTGCTGGAACCATCGCACCGCAACGTTCATGCTGCTGGGCGACATTTGCACGCGCCGCTGCGGCTTCTGCGCTGTTCCTAAGGGAAAACCCGGGGTGATCGATTGGGATGAACCTCAGCGGGTGGCGGAAGCGGTGGCTACTCTGGGGTTGAAACATGCCGTGGTCACCAGCGTGAATCGCGATGATGACAACGTTGGCGGCGCCAGAATTTTTGCGGAAACCATCCGAGAGATTCGCAAGCTTACGCCGGACTGCCGCGTCGAAGTGCTGATCCCTGACTTTCAGGGACTGGAAGAACCGTTGCGCATCGTGCTCGACGCCCGGCCGGACCTACTGAACCACAATACAGAAACGGTGCCCCGGCTTTATCGTGCGGTGCGCTCCGGCGCGCGCTACCAACGCACGCTCGAACTTCTGGAAAAGGCCAAGAAATTCTCTCCTGGGATGGTGACCAAGAGCGGAGTGATGGTCGGCTTGGGCGAAGCGATGGACGAATTGATCGAGGTCTTTCGCGATCTCGGCGATCGCGGAGTGGACATCCTGACGGTAGGACAGTATCTGCGCCCGTCGAAAGACCACCTGCCGATTGCCCGCTTCTACACTCCGGCAGAATTCCAGTTCATGAAAGACCAGGCGCTGCGCTTTGGCTTTCGCCACGTCGAATCGGGACCACTGGTGCGCTCCAGCTATCATGCGCACGAGCAGGCTTCGTCGACTGCGCCCGCGTAGGTCCGCGAGTTTCTCTCGTCTAGCCTTCGCTCGGCGAGCGCGATCGTTCGATGGGATCCCCCCTTGGGGGCATGATCCAGATAACGCGGTCGTAATTCCCCTCGGGCGCCAATGGATTTCCACCCCCGCTTGCGCAATTCCTCCAGAAGACGCAGCAAAGGCGCAAAAACGACCGATTTTTCCGGTAACTGGGAATTTCTTGCTCGCACACAAGCAAGAATAAGCAATCTTGTCGCGGCTACATGGCGGCAGCCCTCGGGATACAGCAATTTACGGCCTTGCCGAGCGGAGGTTGTTGGCATCTCACGTGCCTTACTAGATCGGAAGCTGCGAAGACCCAGGGTGCCTGTGATGAAGCAAAATCGTTTCTGGTTCAGTTTGATCGTGCTTTGCGTCACAGTAGCGTGTGCGGCCGCTATTGTCCTGGCAATTATTTCTGCCACGACTGCTTTGGCCGTCACCACCGAAGATCCTTCCCCGGTTCAAGCCAAAGCGGAAACGTCCGTTCGTCAGAAAGTGCTCAAGGGCGTGGTGAGCGATACGTCCTGCAGTGCAAAGCATGTGAGTGAGGACAAAACCGCCGCAGAATGTGTGCGGGCGTGCGTCCGCCATGGTGCACAGTACGCGCTGATCTCGGGGGAAAGAGTGTACCTGCTCGACGGAAACCTGGCGGAGGTCGATCAACTCGCAGGGCAGCGGGCGGAAGTGGTGGGCTTACTCGAAGGAGATCAACTGACCGTCAGGTCGATCCGGGTCGCGGAGTAGTACGAGCCCTCATCCTGAAGGGCTCCCGTTCCTATCCACTGACGAACCCGAACTTCCATTCGCGGCTATCGAGCGTTGCCGCCCCGCAGCATGGATCAGTCCCGCGTTAATCTGCTGGGCGATCGGCCATAACCGGCGGCGGCTTCTTAACTTCCCCGCCGTTGGGAACGGGATTCGCCGGGGAAGAAGCCGTGCTGACCGAACGGGGCGATTCCGAACGGGCCGCGGCACGTTCGTCCCACTTGCCGAAAATCATTTTTCCAGCCGTGGTCTGCAGCACCGATGTGACCGAGATGTCGATGGTTTTGCCGATCATCTTGCGCGCGTTGTCCACCACCACCATGGTGCCGTCGTCGAGGTAAGCAACACCCTGGTTGTATTCCTTCCCTTCTTTCAGGATGAACACGCGCATGGTCTCGCCCGGCAGCACGATGGGCTTGAGCGAATTCGCCAGCTCGTTGATATTGAGAACTTCGACGCCCTGTAGTTGCGCGACTTTATTCAGGTTGAAGTCGTTGGTGATGATCTTGCCTTCGTACAGCTTGGCCAGTTCGATCAGCTTGAGATCGACTTCGCGTACGCTGGGAAAATCGTCTTCCACGATCTGGATATTGAGCGAGGCAACTTTCTGCAGCCGTTGCAGAATGTCCAGACCACGGCGGCCACGATTGCGCTTGAGCGAGTCTGCAGAGTCCGCCACCAACTGCAGTTCGCGCAGGACGAACTGCGGGGTGACGATCACGCCGTCGAGGAAGCCAGTTTCGGCGATGTCGGCGATGCGGCCGTCGATAATCACGCTGGTATCGAGGATCTTGTAGCTCTTCCTCGATTGCTTTTCGCCGCCGAAGATCCCGCCTAGAGCCGCCAAGTTCAGAAGGTCGCCCTTGTTCGCGCCCACGATCAGACCCACGTACGCCATGAGCAGCATGACTAGTAGTTGAAGGAAGTTCTGGGTATGCCCCTCGGGGACACTGCTGCGGATGACGAGGGCGAACAGGTAGGCGCCGATGATGCCCAAGATACTGCCAATGGCGGCGCCGATCAGCCGCTTGAGGCTCACCAGGCGCAACCGCCACTCGAAGAGGATGACGGCAAGACCGATCAAAACGCCCAGCGCCGCATCCCATTTTGCGGTACGGCCGAAAGGCTCGATGAAGTAGCAGGAAACAGCAACAATAAGAACGAATAAAATACGAACCAAAGTTAAGTCCACGAGTATGGACCTCCTCGGGAAGGCTCACTGCCGAAACTTCAGCAGCGTCTGCACATCCCGCGTTGGCACCCCCACCAATCGGGAAGCCAACGATCTTTAAAGCGGAGCCATAAATGGGAGATGAAACGCGCTCCGCACCGGTCCGTAGCCCAACCGGTCCGGGCCAACCAGTGATGTAACCGAGCCAGTATATACCGCGGACAAAAGCCGACATAGTGCCAAAAGCCCAAGCCGAAGGTTACCCATGCGAACCCAGAGGAACTTCCAGCAGGCCGTTGGTCCCCCTATCCCTGATAGACTTCTAGCATGAAAGCAGTCGTCATTACACGTTTGGGAGGCCCCGAAGTACTGAAGGTTTGCGATGTTGCGGAGCCGGTGGTGCAACCCGGGCAAGTGTTGGTCCGTGTACAGGCGGGAGGGTTGAACTTTGCTGACATCATGACCGCGCATGGTGGGTATCCGGGGACGCCCAAGCCGCCACTCGTCGCCGGGCGAGAATTCACCGGAGTGGAAGCAGCTACCGGCCGGCGCGTGATGGGATACACGCAATGGGCGGCATTCGCCGAAACGACCGCGGCCCGGCCCGAGTTGTTGTGGACTGTCCCGGAGAAATGGAGTGCGGAACAAGCGGCGGCATTCCCGGTAAACTATTTCACCGCGTATTTTGCGTACTGGGAGGCGGGCTTGTTCGAGGACACGAATCGCGGACGAGCGAAGCGTGTGCTGATCCATGCGGTGGCTGGCGGAGTGGGAACCGCGGCCGTGCAGATCGGGAAAATCCTGGGCGCGGAGATGTACGGCACCTCGTCATCGGAGGACAAACTCGCGCGCGTACGAACTCTGGGATTACAACACTCCATCAACTACAAAGAGCGCGACTACGAAGAGGCGGTTCGAGACCTGACGAAAGGCGAAGGCGTTGATGCAGTGTTTGAGATGCTTGGCGGAGAGCACACTGCGAAGAGCATCCGGTGCTTGCGCGATTTCGGTAAGGTGATCCAGTACGGAACCGCAACCGGCAAGCAACCCCAGCTTGATTTGCGTGCTCTCTACGCGAAAGGTGCCATGGTGCAAGGATTGTGGTTGACTTACTTGTCGGGGAAGCGCGATCTGATGGAGCAAGCCTGGAAGCAGCTCTCTACATGGCTCGCTGATAGTAAGTTGAATCCAGTCGTGGGCCATGTGCTCGCCGCCGAGGAAGCCACACAGGGATACAAGCTATTGATGGAGCGGAAAAACTTCGGGAAAGTCGTGCTGAAGATCGCGTAAGAACAAAAACCACACAGCGAAATTCTTACCATTGCGCAACACGCAATTCACCTTCGTGTAGCGTCCCGTAACTCAGCTTGTGGGCAAGCTTGTTTGTTCCCCCAACGTAGTACACGCGTTGCAAGCAGCTTGCAGATTCTGGCGTCGCTCACACTGCTGTCGCGGAGAAAATGTCTTACGGTTTCCTGCGGCCTTAGAGCGGCATTGGGTCTTTCCACTCCGGTGGGCATGCGCCTTCCTGCGCTCAAGATGACAGGATGCGGATTTACCAACGCCCCTTTGCATCCGATAGCAAGTTCAGCGTACTTCCGTTTCTTGCTAGACATACACAAAGCGCGTCCGTGTGTGTAGTCCGCATGGAAATGAGTTGCTAACGCCGGTCCTCCCGTACCGTCCAAAGCTGTGATCACGATTTGAATTGGGGATGGAACTTCCGGTCGCGATCAAACGTATCTTGTCACGATGTCTGGAGTGGGTGAGGAAACCGGAACTCATGCCGGTCCACGCTGACTAGGTAGGAAAGTTTTACGGGGTTCGGGGGACTGTTCTCAACTCGGTTTGGCGGCCAGGTGAGAACAATCCCCGGAGCAAGAGCACAAGGTCTTGCGGCCTGGCCCTTTTGTCTTGAACCCCGACGGCAGCATTGTAGGCCAACCACGGGAAAACGCAAGTGATCCTGTGGCTGGATGCAGCCGGGCCGCCCAGAACAATTTCCGACAATCCGTCGGGAGAGAAGGAGGTCGTATGAAGAGTTCGAAGTGTCTAATCCTGGGGCTGGCCTTACTGCTGGCAACGAGCGCATTCGCAGCGAACAAGGGTTCTCTGCAGGTCCAAGAACCTCTCACGGTCAACGGAACGAAGTTGGCTCCGGGTGACTACAAGGTTCGGTGGGATGGTACAGGTCCCAGCGTCGAGTTGAGCATTATGCAGGGCAAGAAGGTCGTTGCCAAGGTTCCGGCTCACGTGGTCGATCTCGACAAACCTTCGTCCTTGGACGCAGCGGTCGTGAAGAACAATGGCGATGGAACGAAAGTGCTCAGCGAAGTTCGTTTGAGCGGCAAGAAGTTCTCACTCGCACTGGGGGAAGAGGCCGCAAAGGCGGATGCGACCAAGTAACAAAGGGCGAAATTCACGAAAACTCAAGGGGAGCCGAGTGGGCTCCCCAGATCTTTTTGAACTCGCTTCGTCAGCTGTTCGACAGAACGTCATCCATGTACTTGATCAACACGCGGTGAGGTTTGTCCTTTAATTCCTTCAGCGGGATTTTCTGGTCGACTGTGGTGTTGCCCAGGAGGCGGGAGTTTGAACACCAGCACCGAAAAGGTCAAGGAACGACTCGCACGCCATTCATTTGTGCAACGAACGTCGTCGCCTTTCCGATGAGACTGGCGTTCTTCGTAATGGTTGAATCGAGCGTCTGATGTTCGCTGCGAACCAGCGAGTTTTCTGCGCGCCGGAAGCCATACCATTTTTGTATCCGTCGGCCAGGTGGAAAGACGCGCAGGCTCCCGAACTTTGACTCATCATAGGAAATCAGTTCTACCTCTGGTAGACAGGTTTGCCACGGGCAAGGTCAAGTTACATGACGTGAAAAGGACGGGAGCGCTCTTGATGCGCCCCTTCTGAGACATGAAAACTGAAGTCAGTACTTAGGCATCTTGGGATCGACTCGATCGGCCCAAGCCAGAATCCCGCCGGCCAGGTTGTGCACTTTCCTGAATCCGGCCTGTTGCAGGAACCCGACTGCTTTGGCGCTGCGTACACCGGAGCGGCAATGCGCGACGATCTCACGGCTGGAATCGAGTTCGCTGACACGCTTGGGCAGATCGCCCAGCGGGATGAGATAGCCGCCAAGGTTACAAATCTGGTATTCGTGCGGCTCACGCACGTCCAGGACGAAAAGATTCTCGCCCGCATCCAGGCGGTGTTTGAGTTCTTCCACTTGTATCTCGGGAACACCCGTCTCCACTGGTTTTTCCTCCCCGCGGATTCCGCAGAATTCATTGTAGTCGATCAGCTGGGTGATCGTGGGATGCTTGCCGCAGGCCGGGCAGTCGGGGTTCTTGCGCAGCTTGAGCTCGCGGAACTTCATGGCGAGCGCGTCGATGAGCAAGAGTCGGCCAATCAGCGGTTCGCCCTTGCCCAGTATCAGCTTGATGGCCTCGGTCGCCTGCATCACACCCACCAGCCCGGGAAGTATGCCGAGCACCCCGCCCTCCGCGCAGGATGGGACCAATCCTGGCGGAGGCGGCTCAGGATAGAGGCAGCGATAGCACGGACCTTCTTCGGTAGCAAAGACACTGGCCTGGCCTTCGAAGCGAAAAATCGATCCGTAGACGTTGGGCTTTCCCGTGAGCACGCAGGCGTCGTTGACGAGGTACCGAGTAGGGAAATTGTCGGTGCCGTCAGCGACGATGTCGAATTCGCGGAAGAGCTCGAGCGCGTTTTCACTCGACAAGCGGGTCTCGAACTTACGCACATTCACGAAAGGGTTGATGGCTTTCAGCTTGTCGGCCGCTGAATCAAGTTTCTTGCGGCCTACATCCGCAGTGGAGTGAATGATCTGGCGCTGGAGATTAGTGAAATCCACCACGTCGAAGTCCACGATGCCAAGCGTTCCAACACCAGCAGCTGCCAGGTACAGGGCCAGCGGAGATCCCAGTCCTCCTGCGCCAATACAAAGCACCCGCGCGGCTTTTAGCTTCTGCTGACCTTCCATGCCCACCTCGGGCATGATCAGGTGGCGCGAATAACGCAGGATTTCGTCATTGCTGAGAGTCGCGGTTTCGGGTTTGACTTCAATTGTGGTGGCCATGACAACCTCGATTCAATTGGAAGCTGAAGGACTTGAGACCAGCTAGCGACAACAACAGGACAGACAACAACAACAGCAGCAGGCGCTGCGGCGGGGCATTCGAGCTGGGCGTCCGCAAATCATGCGACTAGCGGCCCCCCGCAATCGAGGGAACTATCGAAATGGTATCACCGTCTTTGACCGCAGTGGCCTCTTTCTGCAGGTAGCGGACATCTTCGTCGTTCAGGTAGACGTTCACGAAAGCCCGCAATTTGCCGTCGTCGGTGTAAAGGTGGCGACGCAGGTCAGGATGCTGGGTGACAAGGTCGGAGAGGGCTTCGGCGATCGAGCCCGTCTTGACCTCCACCGCAGCCTGCTTGCCGGCATACTGGCGCAAAGGGGTTGGAATGTGGATCTTCGGCATGCGTTAGATGATGCCACAAAGGGGGTCGAAGATTCAGCTAGTCCGTCGTCGGTCGTCAGTCATCAGGAAGGTATTTTAGCCGGAGTGGTGCGGTTTCAGGCAACCTCGACCTGCTCGTCTGCAAAGGCTTTGTCGGACTCGTCGGTACCTTGGAGCTCAAATGAATGGGTGGCATCCGCTTTGCCTTGAGCCACCCTGGTGATCACGTAGGAACACCCGACCCAGTGTGCTTCGGCCAGGTCGGTTTGCGACCACTGCGCAGGGTGATCCGGGTGCGAATGATAAAAGCCGATGATGTCTTCGTTGCGTGCGCGTCCTTCGCGCTGGATGCGGATCAGTTCCTTGGGGTCGATGTGATAGCGGTTTTGCGGGGAATCGGTACGCGTATTCCCGCAGCGGGCGGTGGAGGTGACGGAACGAACGTCGCCGTCCATCTGGCCCAGCAAAACCCCACAACATTCGTGGGGATAGGTTTCTTCTCCATGTCGGCGGATTTCGGCGTAATCCTGATGGCTGATTTTTAGCATTAGAAGATTGATTCACCACGGAGTCATGGAGACACAGAGAAAAGCCATGGACTGGGTTTTCTCTGTGGCTCTGTGGCTCTGTGGTGAGATGACTTTCTCTACGCCTCGGTCCAGAAGCGCTCGCTCAGGTACTTGTCCCCCGAGTCACACAAGATGGTGACGATCACAGCCGGCTGTCCTTTTTTACAGGCCTCGGCGATCTTCACGCTGCCCACCAGGGCGGCTGCGGCTGAAATGCCGACCAGTAGTCCTTCTTCCCGTGCCAGGCGCTTGGCCATCTTGTATGCATCCTCGGTTGCGATCGGGAGGTCTTCATCGGCGAGTTTCGGATCGTAAATCTTGGGCACCATGGCCGTCGCCATGTGCTTGGTACCTTCGATGCCGTGGAACGCGGAATCCGGCTGGAGCGAAACGCAGCGTATGTATGGATTCAACTCTTTCAGGCGCCGGGCCGTGCCCATGAACGTCCCACTGGTGCCGAGGATGGAAACAAAGTGGGTGATGCGGCCCTCGGTTTGTTGCCAGATTTCGTTGGCCGTGCCATGGTAGTGAGCCTGCCAGTTGGCGTCATTGGAATACTGATCGGCGTAGTAGTAGAGATCCGGATGCTTGGCATAAAGTTCGCGCGCCATGCGGATCGCGCCATCGGATCCGTCGCTCGGATCCGTGTAGATAATGTTCGCACCGTAGGCTTGTAGGATGCGTTTACGTTCTTGCGAAACATTTTCGGGCATGCACAGCGTAACGGGAATGCTCTGGGCAGCGCCGATCATTGCATAGGCGATGCCGGTGTTGCCGCTGGTGGAGTCGAGCAGGATTTTGCCGGGTGTTAATTTTCCAGTACGCTTCGCTTGCGCGATGATGTTGGATGCAGCTCGGTCTTTAACCGATCCGCCGGGGTTGTACCACTCAGCTTTGCCGAGAATCTCGACGTCGGGCAGGCCCTCTGCGATGCGCTCCATGCGTAGCAGCGGAGTATCGCCGACGCGTTCCAGGGCGTTCAACCCAAGTCGAACGGAGCGATTCGTCGACTTCGATTCGGGTGAAGCTTGGCCCGCTACGGGTTTGGTCGAAACCTGCGTCATGTGGATAAAACTGCCGTGACTATAGTAATGTGCCGGAAACGACGAAAAGAGGTATTTACTACGTAATTGATTATAGAAGAGGTCTCCGGGATCTAAGGAATCTTTCGATACGTACTCTTTCCTTAGGAACCGCATCTAAACGGTGCAGAGTCAAAGAAGGGATTGATCACAAGAGATGCCTAGCAAGCTTGAACAGAAAACCTACGAAGACGCGCTGAACTGGCTGCGCGAGCATGCGTTCGACGTGCTCGAAGCTCCTGGAACGCCCGGGCGAGTCTTCCTGAAGAAGTACAATGTGTCGGCTGCGATTCAGAAAACGGACCAGGACGGCGTGAAGATTTTTGCCTATCCGGGATACTTGGTGAGCGGTGAGATTTCGAAGCTGGTCAACCGCGGATATCAGCAGTTTCTGAAGACCTCGAAGGCGGAAGCCCCCGCGACCGCCGATCATTTGAAGGCTCTTCATTCGTTCTCGGAAGAGCTCAAGGAAGCTCTGGGTCTACCCAGCTTGTACAACGAATCTCTGGGTACCGTGAGCGAATCGTATCAGTACGATCGCATCGTCGATCGCGACAAACCGCAGGTGGAACGCAAGAAGCGGCCGTGGGAAGTGGCCCATGGAAAGGCCCGGGCGGCGAAGAAGAGTCCCGCCTAGGAAAATTCCGCTCGCAGCAGAACCAACAGCACAGCGGCACAGGCCGCTGTTTTGTTTTGGACCGCAAGACCCCGGTGGAGTTCTGCTGTTTCGGCGACAACCTCTTGCGGTTGTGCGAAACTGGTGCGCTGTTTCGAGGATTCCGATGCGCATCCAAGTCACACATCTGGTGGTCCCGGTCGTGATTCTGATTTCAAGTGTCTGCGTTGCTAAGGACACACCGGATCAACCGGTAAGGGCCGCCGTCGAGCGCGTGCTACGGACTCAGCAGGATGCCTGGAACCACCACGATCTCGAAGGTTTCATGGCGGGGTACTGGAATTCGCCAGATCTGACCTTTTTCTCCGGCGCGCATGAGACCTCCGGCTGGCAGGGTGCGCTCGATCGCTATCGCAAGACCTACCAGGGCGAAGGGAAGGAGATGGGAAAGCTGGAGTTCTCCAGCCTTCGCATCGAACCGATCGGGGCCGATGCTGCCTTCGTGCGCGGAGCGTGGCGTTTGACCATGTCAGACGGGAAGACGCCCCACGGTCTATTCACACTGATCTTCCGAAGATTCCCCGATGGATGGAAAATCATCCACGACCATACGTCGGCAGAAGAGTGAGAATCCGACGATGGCTTCGCGTTAGTCGCGAACTCGGACCTGAACTTTTGCGCCTTCCGGTAACTGGCCGTCTTCCAGGACGATCACACCGCCACGTACTACGCCTCTGAATTCCTTTCGCAACAGACCTGCCGTGGGAGTGGAGACCGATGCACTCCGGCCCATACCCTTGTCCATTGCGGCGTTCGCCAGCTGGTCCGCCTCAAAATTCTTTTCGCGCAGTACGTGCTGGATGGAAAACCAGTCGAGCTGCGCGATCATCTTCCGCGCGCGTTGGTGGAGCTCCAGCAGCGCAGGGCTTTTAACTTTATACTCCCCGCGAATCTGCTTCACCAGGAGCTCGGAGTCGCCGACCACTTTCAACGCTTTGTGACCGTGTTCGAGAGCGTAATGCAGGGCAGCCAGCAGTCCCTGATATTCAGCGTAGTTATTGGTCTGGTGGCCAAGATATTCGCTCAGACCGGCGACCTTGTGCCCTGCTGGATCGGTGATGACCACTCCGTAGCCCGAGGGCCCAGGATTTCCCCGAGAGCCACCATCCACATGCGCCACCAGGTAAGCGTCTGGCTGGGCGTGCGATGGGAACAGGCCGCTTGAGCCGGCGCGCGTGTCACTTTTGCCGCGAAAATGAGAAGGCATCGAGGCAGTTTACAACGCGAGCCTGTTCTCGTGGGTCGGTTATCGGCCGGCCGCCAAGCGGGTGGCCAGCCGTTGGGGAAGATTCGCCGCGAAGATCCGGTCCTGCGCGTTCTTGAGGTTGTAGGGAGCACGGTGAAAGGTGACGACCCATTTGTCGGT
>Ga0137418_10005601_pt1 | contig 11530 bp, 8 predicted proteins | sample CZODoug3_1_2_16f_FD_122242 | JGI IMG/M metagenome (GOLD analysis project Ga0137418, IMG submission 122242) | Vadose zone soil fungal communities from Angelo Coast Range Reserve, California, USA - CZODoug3_1_2_16fungal (Hybrid Assembly) | ecosystem: Environmental > Terrestrial > Soil > Vadose... | reverse complement strand
TTTGTGACGCAAGTGCCGATTAAGATCGGCTCGATGGAACTCAACGCCTCGGATTATGTGATCGGATATCAACGTGTAAACAATGACACCATCCGAGTCACGTTTTACCGAGCATCCAGCGGCGAGGTCGTTGGCGACGTCGAGGCTCACCCGAATAAAAAAACCAGCATGGTCAGATCGTTATGGATAACCGCGCCGGCGGCTGGTAAGGGCGGCATCCAAATAGGTCGTTACATCTTTGAATATTCGATTTCCGCCTAGCTCAATCCACTCTAAACCCGAATCGAAAAAACCCACACCACACCTCGAAACATAGCAACAATGTTTAATCTGCGTGTCTAGTAGACTTACGCCGCCATCCATCAAACTCCAATAACCGTCACCTGACTGTTGCACGTTTCACACAATGTTTCACGTGAAACATTACGCGTTTTTCAGCGCCTGCTTTGCCTCATCAATCAATCGATTATTCCCTTCATATGAACAATTAGCGTCGTTCCTGGAATGCGGTGGGTATATATGGTTTGAATAAACCGGATAGGCCTCGGTGCGAAGATGCGCCAACATGTGGTGCCCGCGTCGCGTTTCTCTTTCGTGTCTGAGCGCAGAAATATCAATCGGCGCAACAACGATCCGTTCGCCCGGCCCTGGACTGGCCTGAGCCAAAAGCCTTCCATCGAAATCCACTATCTGACTGCCCCCAGGCCAGGAATAGGGTGGATAGTGTTTCAGGCTGGCTCCCTGATTTGCAGCAACGACGAATGCGGTATTCTCCATGGCGCGGCAACGGTTCACAACCGTCCACCAGTCCATGGGCTCAGTGGCACCCCATGGATCCATGTAGGCAGAAACCCGGATAAGAACCTCAGCGCCATTCGCAGCCAACTGTCTGATTGCCTCAGGAAACAACCAGTCATAACAGATGGCGCAGCCAATGCGTCCGATTGGAGTATCGGCAACGGGAAACAACGGTTCGTCGTATCCTTCAAGATCGTGAGGACTCGAATGGACCTCGAACGGTATCCATGTATTCACCTTCCGGTATTTATAGAGAATTCCCTCCGGGCCGATCAAACAAGTTGTGTTGAAGACCACCCCGGGCCATTTAGGATCTATTTCCAGCATCGAGCCGCTCTGAATGTAAATATCGTATTCGCGCGCTTTAAGCCCGATACGTTCGGTATGTTCGTTTGGGATTGGAATCGCCAGTTTCTTTATCAATTCCTCAACAGTGGGAAACACCGGCGCAGCATGCGCGAATTCAGGGAACACGACCAGGCGGACAGGTAAAAACGGGGCGCTTCCGGCGACGGCCGAATCGATCATCGATAGCATGCGATCGGTATTGCTGCGCATTTGGCTTCGATCAATTGGATTTGGCAAATCTGTTTGACAGGCCGCTGCTGAGTATCGGATTTGTTCCATATTTGAATTTTCTGGTGAACCTATACGGATTTCTGTTCCTCTTTTTATCAGAGGAGCTCATCCGAGTTTACTGTGTTCAGGACGGTGACTTAATTCTGGTCGATTGGCTCGAGAAAGTTTAGGCGCTTCGCCTCTGGCTTTCTGGCTGGAAAACAGCCACAATCCGGTGTTTGTTGTCTCGCCATCAATTAATTTAAGCTGTTTCACGGAAATTCCAAAATCCTTATGACTTGTTGTATGCCGAAAGCACCAATGAAGGGTCTGTTACTGTTTATATCGCTGCTGACATTTTCAACCCAGGCGTTTACACAAAGTTGGAAGCTGACCTGGAGCGATGACTTCGATGGGAAGTCAGGAGCCTCGGTCGATCCCGGAAAGTGGACATTCGAAACCGGCGGTTCAGGCTTTGGGAACAAAGAACTTCAATTTTACACTGAACGCACGGCGAACTGTTACCTGGATGGGAAAGGGCTCCTGGTACTAAAAGCCCTGAAGGAGACGGAAAAGGCTCGGTCCTGCTGGTACGGGCCCTGTCAATATACATCTGCCCGAATCATAACACGCGGGAAGTTCGCCCAGGCTTACGGCCGCTTTGAAGCACGGATCGCGATCCCGCGAGGACAGGGTGTTTGGCCGGCATTCTGGTTGCTCGGGGAAGATATAAAAGAAAAAGGCTGGCCCCACTGCGGCGAAATCGACGTAATGGAAAACATCGGGCGCGAGCCCGCGGTTGTTCACGGCACGTTTCACGGCCCTGGATACTCGGGCTCTGAAGGAATCGGCAAGGCATTTGAAGAAGCAAATAAACTTCCGTTCAATTCAGACTTTCATCTTTTTGCAGTGGAGTGGGAGCCGAACAAAATTGGTTGGTTTGTGGACGACACGCTGTACGAGGGCCCGGGCGACCCCCTGGGGGAGATCGAGTACGAAGCGTTCCTGGCCGAGGGATCGCCCGACTTCGAATGGCGCCCGCCGCGCGACGAGAGCCAGGCGATCGGCAAGGCCTACGGGGCGACCAACACCCCGCAGTTCTTCGTCCTCGACAAGACCCGCAAGGCGCCGACGCTGACTCAGATCGGTCTCTCGAACGAGATGCAGATGCTCCTCGAAGACGTCATCTTCCGGCCGACCGGCGGGTTCCTCGCCACCGGCCCGACCGGCAGCGGCAAGTCGACGACGCTGGCGGCGATGCTCGACAAGATCAACTCGGAGCGTCACGAGCACATCCTCACGATCGAGGATCCCATCGAGTACATCCACCAGCACAAGAACTGCCTCGTGAATCAGCGCGAGGTGCACAGCGACACGAACAGTTTCGGCAATGCGCTGCGCGCGGCGCTGCGCGAGGACCCCGACATCGTCCTCATCGGCGAGATGCGGGACCTCGAGACGGTCGAAGCCGCGCTGAAGATCGCGGAGACGGGCCACCTGACGTTCGGCACGCTGCACACGAACTCGGCGGCGCAGACGATCAACCGCATCATCGACATCTTTCCGTCGGGCCAGCAGGCGCAGATCCGCACGCAGCTCTCGCTCGTGCTCGAAGGCATCGTGTGTCAGGCGCTGCTGCCGAGGGCGGACGGCAAAGGGCGCGTCTGCTCGCTCGAGATCATGGTGCCGACGCCGGCGATCCGGAACCTGATTCGCGACGACAAGATTCATCAGATCTACGGCGCGATGCAGGCCGGCCAGGAGAAGCTCGGGATGCAGACCGCGAACCAGTCGCTCGCCAGCCTCCACATGAAACGGCTGATCTCGCTCGAGACCGCGATGGGCGCCTCCTCCAACAAGGAGGAGCTGCAGGACATGGTCAACCGCGGTGTCGGCGTCGTGGCCGGCGCCGGGCTCGGACGAACGCCGGGGTCGACGCCGCCGAGGCCGACGGCAAGGACGTAATTTATGCCTACTTTTGCCTATACGGGACGTACGCGCGCCGGACAGACCGTGAGCGGCGAGCGTGTCGCCGATTCCATGGACGCCGCGACCACGGCGCTCAAGCGCGAGCAGATCAACGTCACCCGCATCACGGCGGCCGCGGCGAAAACCGAGGAGAAGGCCAAGAAGGCGGGCGTCACCGGCAAGAAGGTCGCGGCGAAGAACCTCGCGGTGTTCACGCGGCAGTTCTCCGTGATGATCGACGCGGGCCTGCCGCTCGTGCAGTGCCTCGATATTCTCGGCACGCAGGAAGAAGACAAGAATTTCGCCGCCGTCATCCTGCACACCCGCACCGCCGTCGAGTCGGGCGCCTCGCTCGCCGATGCGATGCGGCAGCACCCGAAGACGTTTGACCCGCTCTTCACCAACATGATCGCGGCGGGCGAGGCCGGTGGCATCCTCGACACCATTCTCAAGCGCCTCGCGACCTACATCGAGAAGGCCGTCAAGCTGGCCGGTCAAGTGAAGTCCGCGATGATCTATCCGATCGCCGTCGTCGTGATCGCGGGCCTCGTCGTCGGCGTCATTCTGTGGAAGGTCATCCCCACGTTCGCCTCCCTGTTCTCCGGCCTCGGCGCGGATCTGCCGCTGCCGACGCGCGTGGTCATCGCGCTCAGCGACAATCTGGTCCGGTACTTCCCGTTCCTGTTCGTCGCGGGGGCCGGTGCGGCCTACGGCTTCAGGCAGTATTACGCGACGTCGAACGGGCGCCGCACCATCGACTCGACGTCGCTCAAGATGCCGGTGCTCGGCAACATCCTCCGCAAGATCGCGGTCGCGCGGTTCTGCCGCACGCTGTCGACGCTCATCAGCTCGGGCGTGCCGATCCTCGACGGCCTCGATATCACGGCCAAGACGGCGGGCAACGCGATCGTCGAGGACGCCATCATGATGACGCGCAAGAGCATCGAGCGCGGCGAGACGATCGCGGTGCCCTTGAAGGAGACGAAAGTCTTTCCGGCGATGGTCACGCAGATGATTGGCGTCGGCGAAGCGACCGGCGCGCTCGACACGATGCTCGCCAAGATCGCCGACTTCTACGAAGAGGAAGTGGATACCGCGGTGGCCGGGCTGCTGACCCTGCTCGAGCCGATCATGATCGCGATCCTCGGCATCGTCGTCGGTGGCATCGTCATCGCGATGTATCTGCCGATCTTCGATTTGATCTCGAAGCTGACGTAGAGCCAGATGGCCGAATTCGGACTGCGGCGGAACGTCGGCTGGCTCATCGCGATTCGCGCGATCATCAGCACGATTCTGCTCGGCTCGGCCACGTTCATGCAGCTCAGGGCGCCCGGCTCGTTCGCCGTCAATCCGTTCTTCTTCCTGATCGCCCTCACCTTCGCGCTGACGATCAGCTACGCGCTCACGGTGCCGTTTGTTGACCGCCACCGCTGGCTGATCGATCTGCAGCTGGGCGGCGACGCGCTGATCGTGTCGGCGGTCATCTATTTCACCGGCGGGATCACCAGCTACTTCACGTCGCTCTACGTCCTGCCGGTCATCGCCGCCAGCACGATGCAGTTCCGGCGCGGCGGTCTGCTCGTCGCGACGCTGAGCAGCTTGCTGTACGGCGGCCTGGTCATGGCGCAGTACCTGGCCGTGTCCGGCCTCCGCAACGATCCGTGGCTCGTCGCGGCGTCGGTGGCGCTGCCGCCGGCGTCGGTCGCGCGCTATACCGTGGCGCTGAACGTGTTCGGGCTGTTCGCCGTCGCGTTCCTCGGCGGCTCCCTGGCGAACAGCCTGCGATCGGCCGGCGCCCAGCTCGAGCAGGCGTCGACCGAGATCGCGGACCTCCAGGCCCTCAACCAGTACGTGATCGACAGCCTCCCCAGCGGTCTGGTGACCACCGATCCGGCGCGGCGCATCCTGACGTTCAACCGCGGCGCGGAGGCGATTACCGGCCTCGGGTTCCGTTCGGTGGTCGGCCGGCCGATCGACGCCGTGCTGCAGTTCACGCCGTCGGTGATGGAGTCCATTCAGAGCGACCTGCGCGTGAAAGGCGCGCGCCGGTACGAGTTCCGGTACCGGCCGGGCGACGGCCGCGCCGATCTCGACATCGGCCTGTCGGCGACGCACCTCGAGACCCCCGGCGGGCGCGCGGGGCTGCTCTTCATTTTCCAGGACGTGACCGCGATCAAGAAGCTCGAACACGACGTGGCGATTCAGCAGCGCCTCGCGGCGGTCGGCGAAATGGCGGCCGGCATCGCCCACGAGATCCGCAATCCGCTCGCGTCGATGTCGGGTTCGATTCAGATTCTCCGCCAGGAGCTGCCGCTCAGCACCGAGCAGGAGCAGCTGATGGACATCGTCCTGCGCGAGTCGGAGCGCCTGAACACGACGATCCGATCGTTTCTCGCGTATGCGAGGCCGCAGCGCTTCGAGATCGCGCGCTTCGACGTGCGCCGCGCGCTCAACGATACCGCCCTGCTGCTCCGGAACAGCTCCGACGTTCTGGAGGGGCACGACATCCTCCTGGACGTGCCCCCGCACGAGCTGTGGTACGAAGCCGATGAAGGGCAGATCAAGCAGATCGTCTGGAACCTCGCGACCAACGGCCTCCGTGCGATGCCCGAGGGCGGGCGGCTGCATCTGATTGGCAGCTTCGATCCGTCGGCGGACGGCGTCGTGCTGACCGTGCGCGACGAGGGCATCGGCATCGACGCCGGGGAGCTCGACGCGCTCTTCCAGCCCTTCCACGGGCGGTTTGCCAAGGGGAGCGGCCTCGGGCTCGCGATCGTGCATCGCATCGTCAGCGACTACAACGGCGAGATTCAGGTCAGCTCGCAGCCCGGCGCCGGCACGACCGTGTCGGTGCGCCTGCCCGCGCGCACGGCGGTGGTGTCATGAGCACGGCCGTGCAGCCCGTCGCCCCGGAGACCGATCGGCGCCCGCCGCGCATCCTTGTCGTCGACGACGAGCGATCGATGCGGGAGCTGCTGGCGATCGTGCTGCGGCGCGAAGGGTACGAGGTGCTGCTGGCCGAGAACGGCCGCGCGGCGATCGATCTGCTCGAGCGCGAGCCGGTCGACATCCTGATTTCCGACATCAAGATGCCGGATCTGAGCGGCGTGGACGTGCTGCGCGCCGCAAAGAAGATCGACCAGGACATCCTTGGCATCATGATCACGGCGTTCGCCTCGACCGAGACGGCCGTGGAGGCGATGCGGCTGGGCGCGTGCGACTACCTGAGCAAGCCGTTCGACATCGACCTGCTCAAGATGAAGGTGCGCGAGAAGATTGAAAACCGGCAGCTCCGGCAGGAGAACCTGCTGCTGAAGCGCACGCTCGGGCTCGCCCACCAGTTCTCGAACATCATCGGCCGCAGCGAGGCGATGGTCGACGTCTTCAAGATGATCGAGACCGTCGCGCGCACCAACAGTACGATCCTGCTGACGGGCGAGTCGGGCACGGGCAAGGGGCTGGTCGCGCAGGCCATCCACTTCCATTCGCTCCGGCGCGACAAGCCGATGGTGTCGCTGAACTGCGGCGCGATGCCCGAGAACCTCCTGGAGTCGGAGCTGTTCGGCCACATGCGCGGCGCGTTCACCGGAGCGGACAGCAACAAGAAGGGGCTGCTGGAAGTCGCCGAGAGAGGCACGGTCTTCCTCGACGAGATCGGCGAGATGAGCGCCGTGATGCAGGTGAAGCTGCTGCGCGTGCTGCAGGAGCGCCGCTTCCGCCGCGTCGGCGGCCTCGAGGAGCTTCAGGCCGACATCCGGATCGTCGCGGCGACCAATCAGGATCTGACGCGGCTGATCGCAGAGGGGCGCTTCCGCGAAGACCTGTTCTACCGTATCAACGTCATCCCGATCTCGCTGCCGCCGCTGCGAGACCGCCGCGAGGACATTCCCCTCCTGGCCGAGCATTTCGTCGTCAAGTACAACGAGCAGATGGGAAAGGAGATCTCGGGCATCTCGCACCAGGCGATGGAGTTGCTGGTGCGCTACGAGTGGCCGGGCAACACCCGCGAGCTCGAGAACGTGATGGAACGCGCGGTCGCCCTCGAGCCCACTCCGACGATTCTGGCCGACAGTCTGCCGGTCACCGTGAGAGGCGACGTGCCGCGAGTGACAGCGGCGCTCCCGGACGGGCTGCCGGAGTCGGGCTTCGACCTCGAGGCGCACGTCAAGGAGATCGAGCGGGGCTACATCGCCGAGGCATTGAAGCGCGCCGGCGGAGTCCAGGTGAAGGCTGCCGAACTGCTTGGCATGAGCTTCCGGTCCTTCCGCTACTACGTCAAGAAATACAATCTGAGGTGACATTTTTGGGCGCTTGGTCGGGACAGAAAATGTCAGGTCCAGTCACTTATTGGCGAGTCAATGCCGTAAGACTTTCATAATATACATAAGAATCAACAAGTTACGGCCTATCTCCGAAAGATGAGCTCTGGCACCGCGGTTGCTCCTAGACAGGGACAACGGGCAACCCGAGCATACAAGTCAGGTCATCGGCCAGGTTCACTTTTTGAGGAGAGAGTAATGAAGATGCGCGATTCCAAAGGTTTCACATTGATTGAGTTGCTGATCGTCGTGGCGATCATCGGCATCATCGCGGCGATCGCGGTTCCGGGTCTCCTGCGCGCCCGCATGGCGGGCAACGAGGCGTCGGCCATCGGATCACTGCGCGCGATCAACAGCGGCCAGGCGAGCTTCTCGTCGAGCTGCGCCGCCGGCGGGTATGCCGTAAAGCTCGAGGATCTCGTGATTCCGCCGGCTGGCAGCTCGCAGGGCTTCATCAGCCCGGATCTGAAGTCGAATGGCGTTACCAAGAGCGGCTACGTGGTGACGCTGCTGGCTGACGCCGGATCGCAGAATATCGGCGGCACGACCGTCTGCGGCAACGCGGTCGCCCAGCCGGTCAGCTCGTACCGGGGGAATGCGGTTCCGGTCACCCCGGGCGGCACGGGCACGCGCTATTTCGCGACCGACACGCGCGGCACGATCTGGCAGGACTCGAGCGCCCCGATCGCGGCAGGTGCGATTGTAGCGACCGCCACGACGACTCCGGTTCAGTAAACGGCCGGGCTGCTAAGTATTCGAACACGGCGCGCCTGGCATTACGGGCGCGCCGTTTCCGTTTCAGGGCCCGCTACGCCGGCGCCGGTGTCGCTTACACCCGAACGATTCCACGATCAGCCGAACAAACGACGCTCGCCTGAAGGGCTTCACGGCACAAGTACCCAAACGCACAGTGGACTCCAGCCACGGCGGCCTGCACGCATTTCCAACTCCATACGAACCGGCCCAACCCAGCTTCCGCGGCGTCAGACGAACAGTGCTGCACACATCTACTAAAACCCGAGGTGACATTTTCCGGCGCTCTGCGTGCGACAAAAAATGGCAGATTCAACCTTCGTCCGGCGCCTCCTGCCGGATTCATGTTTGTAAGTTTCTAACAATAAACAACTTATGGCTTCAGTTTGATTTCGACGGCCCTGGCACTTCGGTTGCTGTAGGGCTAGGCACACGCGACGCAGCTAACCAAGACATGTCGCCCGCTTTAAACTTTTTTGACGGAGAGCACAATGAAGATTCGTAGCAACAAGGGATTCACACTGATCGAACTGCTGATCGTCGTGGCGATCATCGGCATCATCGCGGCAATCGCGGTTCCGGGTCTGCTGCGCGCTCGTATGGCGGGCAACGAAGCGTCGGCCATCGGATCGCTGCGCGCGATCAACAGCGGCCAGGCGAGCTTCTCGTCGAGCTGCGCCGCCGGCGGGTATGCCGTAAAGCTCGAGGATCTCGTGATTCCGCCGGCTGGCAGCTCGCAGGGCTTCATCAGCCCGGATCTGAAGTCGAATGGCGTTACCAAGAGCGGCTACGTGGTGACGCTGCTGGCTGACGCCGGATCGCAGAATATCGGCGGCACGACCGTCTGCGGCAACGCGGTCGCCCAGCCGGTCAGCTCGTACCGGGGGGATGCGGTTCCGGTTACGCCGGGCGGCACGGGCACGCGCTATTTCGCCACCGACACGCGCGGCACGATTTGGCAGGACTCGAGCGCCCCGGTCGCGGCGGGCGCGATTGTGGCGACCGCAACGACGACGCCGGTGCAGTAACAGCCGGCCTGCTGGTATTCGAACACGGCGCGCCTGACCGCAGGCGCGCCGTTTCCCGTTTCATGGCCGCCTTGACGCCGACGCCCGCGTCGGTTACAACCGTAACGATCCCATGAGTAGACGCGCGGCCATCCTGGCGCTCAGCTGTGCTCTCGTCGGTCTGGGCGCTTCCGCCGCCGCCGCTTATACGCACTATCATCTCCTGTACGACCCGGCCTATCGCAGCTTCTGTGACGTCAGCGAAACCATCAGCTGCACGCAGGTCTACATGAGCCGCTTCAGCACGATTCGCGGCATACCGGTGGCGGTGTTTGGCGCGTTGTCGTTTGTGGCCGCGGCGCTGCTGTCAATGACCGGGCTCGTGGCGCGGCAGAGCGTGCGCGAAAATGTCCCAGGCTATCTCTTCGTGCTCTCCACGCTCTCGCTCGCGGTCGTGCTGTATCTCGGCTACGCGTCGTTTTTGCTGCTGAAAGCGGTCTGCCTGCTCTGCCTGACCACATATGCCGCGGTGATCGGGCTGTTTCTCATCTCAGGTGCGGCGACTTCATTTCCTATGACTACATTGCCCCGCCGCGCCGCTCGCGACGTCCGCGTCTTCATCTCCAGCCCGCTCGCGCTGACGCTCGCCGTGCTGTTCTTCGCCGGCGCGGCGACGACGTTGGCGTTCTTCCCGCGTGAAGGCGTGTTGGCCTCCGCCGATCCGGCCGCCGCCGCCACGTCGACGGCGCCGGTCCCCACGCAGGACCAGCGGTCGGAGTTCGAGCGGTGGTATGCCTCGCAGCCGCGCGTGCCGCTCATCATCTCCGCCGATGGCGCGAAGGTGCTGGTCGTCAAGTTCAACGACTTTCAATGTCCGGCGTGCGGCCAGTCGTACCTCCAGTACAAGCCGATCTTCGCGAAGTACGAAGCCGAGCGTCCAGGCGCGGTGCGCCTCGTGCTGAAGGATTACCCGCTGAACCGCGACTGCAACGACGGGCTCGGCCAGACGATTCATCCGGCGGCCTGCGACGCGGCCGTGGCCGTGCGCCTGGCGCAGGCGCACAGCCGCACCGAGGCGATGGAGGAGTGGCTGTACACGCATCAGCCGGCCATGACGCCGCCGTCGGTGCGTCAGGCCGCGCACGACATCGGCCAGATCGGCGACTTCGACGAGAGGTATGCGACCACGCTCGGCATGATCAAGGGCGACGTCGCGCTCGGCCGTCAGCTCGGGGTCAAGTCGACGCCGACCTTCTTCATCAACGGCGTGAAAGTGGAAGGCGCGCTCCCGCCTCAGTTTTTCGATCAGGCGATTGCGTACGAGCTCCAGCACGCCACATCGAAATAGTGTGCGCGCACTCGCCACACACGAGCTGACGAAGGACTACGCGATCGGGTTCTGGCGCAAGCGCCCATATCGGGCGCTCGATCACCTCACCCTCGAGGTCGAACCGGGCGAGGTCTTCGGGTTCCTCGGTCCCAACGGCGCCGGCAAGACGACGACCGTGCGGGTGCTCGCCACGCTCCTCGCGCCCAGCGCCGGGCGGGCGGAGGTGGCGGGCCTACCCATCGGCCCCTCCCTTTCGCCCCGGCAGGCATCGGAGCTGCGCCAGCGCATCAGCGTGATGCCGGAGAACTCGGGCCTCTACCTCAGGCTGTCCGTCCGGGAGAACCTCGAGTTCTTCGGCCGCCTCTACGGCGTAGCCCGCGCGGAGCTCAGCGGCCGGATCGTGGAGTGCCTGCGGGCGGTGGGGATCGAGGACCGGGCGGACTCGCTTGCGGGGACGCTCTCCAAGGGGCTCCGCCAGCGGGCGGGGCTCGCACGGTCGCTCCTCCCCCGGCCCACCGTGCTGTTCCTCGACGAGCCGACCTCCGGGTTGGATCCGGAGGCTTCCCTCATGGTGCGCGAGCTCATCGCCTCCCTCCGGGAGCGCGGGACCGCCATCTTCCTCACGACGCACCGTCTCGACGAGGCCGAGCGCCTCTGCGACCGCGTCGCGGTCCTGAAGACGCGCCTGCGCTCGGTTGGCCCGCCGGCCGAGTTGCGCCGGCAGGTCTTCTCGGGAGCGCTCGAGGTCCGGCTGGCCGAGACCCTCCCCGACCCCGAGCGGGTCTTCGGCCCGATCG
>Ga0137418_10005600_pt1 | contig 11530 bp, 7 predicted proteins | sample CZODoug3_1_2_16f_FD_122242 | JGI IMG/M metagenome (GOLD analysis project Ga0137418, IMG submission 122242) | Vadose zone soil fungal communities from Angelo Coast Range Reserve, California, USA - CZODoug3_1_2_16fungal (Hybrid Assembly) | ecosystem: Environmental > Terrestrial > Soil > Vadose... | reverse complement strand
GCATTTTTTTAAATCGAGCTTGCCTGAGGCAAGCACCGGGATTGCTTCAACGCGCTGGACCTGTTTGGGAATCCACAAGTTTGGTACGCCGGCTTCGTGAAGTTTGCTGCGCAACTCCGCGAGATCGATATCTACTGCGCTAAGCAAGACGAGCGCTTCGCCTTTTGCCTCGTCCTGCACACCCATGACGGCCAGCGGGCGTTCGTCTCTTCCGGACAAACCCAGGAGATCAACAATCTTGCTCTCGACTGTCTCGTGCGGCACCATTTCGCCGCCGATCTTTGAAAACCGCGACAGGCGCCCTTCGATATAAAGGAATCCATCCTCGTCGAACCGGCCGATGTCGCCTGTCTTCAGCCAGCCATGGCAAAGAACTTCTGCGGTTTGCTTCGGATCGTGCAGGTAACCTTCAAAAATGTTTGGACCACGCAGCCAAAGCATCCCGGTTTCGTACAGCGAGAGTTTTCGGTCCGTTTCCGGCTCGCGAATTTCCGCGGCCATTCCCGGCGCCAGTCTGCCAACCGACCCCAGACGGCTGGATGGTTGCACATGTTCTCCGGGCTTTTTCGGTTCGGGATCGGGCAAATTGACGCTGACCACCGGCGCAGTCTCAGTGAGCCCGTAGCCTTCGAAAACTTTCTTTTGGAAACACCTCTCAAAATGGTTCGCCAGATCGAGAGGCAATTTTTCCGCGCCAACAATAATGAGGCGCAAGCTGCGGAGTTGCTCCGGCTCGGCTTTGCGCAAGTACAAACGCAGAAAACTGGGCGTCGCCAGCAGAAAGGTCAGCTTATATTTGTCAATCAATGCTGCGCACCTGGCCGGTTCCAATGGATTTGGATACGTGACGATGCGGACGCCCTCGATGAGCGGATACCAAAGCGTGACCGTCGACCCGAACGTGTGAAAGAACGGCAGGGAACCAAGGATGGCGTCGGTTTTTTTTGCGTCGAGCAGTGCCCGAAACTGCGAGACATTTCCGACAACATTGCGGTGACTCACCACGACGCCTTTCGGTTCCCCGGTGGTTCCGCTGGTAAAGAGCAAGACCGCTTCGCGGTGACCGCCCTTTTTCGGAATTTGCAGAATTCCCAAAAGCAAACGCGCGGGCAGCAGCGACATTATCCACCAGAAAACGATTTGGCGTTTCATACGCGGCAGCAGTTCGTCCAGTTTCAAAATTGTTTCTGGCCATGGAAAATCCTTGATTCGTTCGATGAATGGCGTCGCTGAAATTGCGACCCGCAAGTTCGCGCGCTTGCAACAGGATTCATTCGCCGCGCGCCCGATGCTGAAATTAAGATCCACAGGAACTTTGTTTGCCATGGTCACGGCGAGGTTCGCGAGCATCGATCCTTTGCTGGCGGGCAAAACGATCGCGATTCGCTCGTCGGCAAATTCCTTCCGAAGATGGCGACTTAGCGCCGCAGCGGCACCGAGCAATTTCGCCCGGCTGAGTTCGCTGTGATCGATTCCGTCAATGACTGCCGTCGCGAAGGATCTCCGCTTCAAACCGCGCACGCATTCTTCTGCCAAATGGCGATCCAATGATGGCCGGCGGCTGAAACAGAATTCGCCAAGCTTGAGCAATTCTTCGCGCACGGTCGCACTGTCAGCATCTTCGGCTGTCAGCGGCTTACCGAAGGCGACCGTGACAGGGTAGGGGATCTGCTTCGGAAATTTCGTGAAAAATCTTCCGCCTTGGAATGAAAAGATCGAGCCCCAGAGCTGATCCAGCCAAACCGGAACAACCTGCGCCTTCGAATGCCGCGCGATTAATTCATAACCGCGTTGAAGTCGCAAAAGAACGCCTCTGCGTTCCAGTTGGCCTTCAGGAAAAACACAAACGATCTCGCCCTCGCCGACCTTTTCAGCAGCAGCGCGAACCGCAGCATGCGAATGACGGATATTGATTGGGATGCCGCCGAGCGCGCGCAAAATCGGGTGCAGAACCCGTTTGTGATAATACTCCTGGTCGATGACGTAGCGGATCGGCCGCGGACAGGCGAGCTGCAGCACGAGCGCGTCCACCCAACTGATATGATTGGGCACAAGAAGAAAGCCGCCAGCTGGCAGATTTTCCAGCCCAAGCGCAGTGACCCGATAGAAGCAGTGCACCAGTGGCCGGCAAATGAAATAGAGGGCGCGTTCGGTGCGGGACGTCGAAGCCATCGTTTATGATTTACAATCGAAGCCGAGCAAACTGCAATCGGCAATTGTTAATGCAACCTGCAGCGAACAAAGCAGTGAGCGGCGCGCGGAGCGCACTCTTTCTGCTTCTGGCGATCAACCTTTTCAATTACATCGACCGCCAAGTTCTGGCTGCGCTCGAGCCTGATATCCGCGCGAGCTTTTTCGCGGCAGGCGATATGAACGCGATGTGGAAGACCGGTCTGCTCGGCGACGCGTTTTTTGTAACTTACATGATCAGCGCGCCGATTCTCGGTTTGCTCGCCGATCGGATCTCGCGCTGGCTCATCATTGGCTCTGCTGTGATTTTGTGGAGTCTGGCCAGCGGCGGCTCCGGCCTGGCAGCGACATTCAGCATTCTGTTTGCAACTCGAATTTTTGTTGGAATCGGGGAAGGCGGATACGGTCCCGCTGCACCGACCATATTAGCTGATCGCTTCCCGATCGAGACACGCGGCCGGATCATGTCGATTTTTTACTCGGCCATTCCCGTTGGGAGCGCGCTCGGTTATGTAATCGGCGGAGTGATCGGCGCTCACTGGGGCTGGCGCTGGGCATTTTATCTCGTTACACCGCCCGGTTTATTGCTTGGCCTTTTGTGTTTCTTGCAGCGCGATCCGCGAGCCGATGGACATCAGTTGGTGCAGGAATCCCCGCGGCGCAGTCTGCGAAATTACGTGAGACTCTTTCGCACACGTTCATATCTCATCAACTGCGTTGCCCAAACACTGATGACATTTGTAACAGGCGGTCTCGGTTTTTGGGCGTCAGCTTATCTGCGTTATCGCAATCAAAGTCCCGATGTCGGGATGACGATCTTTGGCCTGATCACCGTCGTAGCGGGCCTGGTGTCGACGCTGCTGGGAGGTGTGATTGCCGACAAATTGCGGTCGCGTTTCGCCGGTTCCTACTTCTGGGTTTCAGGAATCGGGATGCTGATCGCGTGCCCATTTTTTATTGCGACGCTTTACACTCCCTTCCCCGCGGCATGGGTCCCAATGTTCTTCGCGATCTTCTTCTTGTTTGTAAACACAGGTCCATCAAATACGGCTCTTGCCAACGTTTCATTGCCAGCCGTGCGCGCGACAGCATTTGCCGTTAACATCCTGGTCATTCACGCGCTGGGCGATGTGCAAGCGTTCTGGCTGCTGGGCTACATTGGCGGCCATGCCAATATGCACGTGGCATTTCTGTTTGTGTCGGGGATGATCTTCCTGTCCGGCTTGGTTTGGCTAATCGGTGTGAAGTATCTTCCGGCCGATACAGCAGCGGTAGAAACCGCCGGAACTGCCTGAATGTCCGTCCAGTTTTGGAAGTCCCTATGCCGATCTTGCGCCCCTTGGTGATCGCGTCGCTGGTGTTGCTGGTAAGCAACGCCTGCGCCGATGGAGTTCCCAATGACTGCACGCAGTTGATTCTCGCAATCGCCCCGACTTGGAATTCCATGAGAGGAGAGCTGCGATTATTCGAGCGATCAGGCGGCGGACAGTGGGCTCGTGTGGCCGGACCTTTTCCAGTGCTGTTTGGAAAAAACGGCCTGGCCTGGGGCACGGGTGTGGCGGGGCAAAACGAGCCAGGTCTTAGAAAGCAGGAACGAGATGGGCGAGCGCCCGCCGGAATTTTCGAAATTGGACAGGTCTTTGGATACGATCCGCGACTGCCTCCGGGCGGTGATTATCCGTATCATCAAGTCACTGAAGCAGACGTTTGGAGTGATGATCCACGCTCACCCAATTACAATCGACACATCGTGATTGATCCCAAGAAGCCGCCAGATAATTACACGCACGAAAAAATGCGTTCGGGTGACTTCGCCTACCAATGGCTGGTTGAGATCAGGCACAATTCCGATCCGCCCGTGCCGGGCGCGGGGAGCGCAATCTTCTTTCATATTCGGCGCGGCGTGAATCGGCCAACCACAGGCTGCACAACGATGGTGAAGGAGAATTTGGTAAAGATGATTACCTGGCTGCGGGTGAAAGGCCATCCGTGTTACGCATTGTTGCCAGCAGTCGAATACGACAGGAAATGGCGCTCTTGGAACCTTCCGCCGCCAGAGACGCTGAACCGCAGCAGCGGTGCTCACGCACAACCTTGATGCTGTAGTGTCCGCTATCCTCACCGGATTTTCCGCGGCTCAAAGCAATGCGCTCAGAACAGCGCACGCTAAGCTAGGAGCTGCCGGGCTGCGTTTTCCGCCGATAAGCTTCCCAGCACTCTAAGAATCCCGGCGCGAAATCTTCCGGTCGTGACGAAGTCCAGCCGTCAATAACACTTGGTGATAAAAACGCGCCTCGCTCGATTTCAGACTTGTTCGGTACGAGATCGCTCGAAATGCTGCCGCGATAAACCCAGATAAACTCCTGATCGGTGTGTTGCGAAGCTGGGAGTTTTGCAATTTTCTGAAGAGCAACCCTCACACCTAGTTCCTCGTTCAATTCCCGTTGCGCTGTATCGTCGTAACGTTCTCCGTCCGCGACATGGCCTGCAGCGCTTGAGTCCCATTTTAAAGGATGCCGATCTTTCCAACGCGAGCGTTGCTGCAAATAAACTTCGCCGGCTTGGTTGAATATCAGGATGTGAACGGCCCGGTGCCGCAAGTTATTCCCATGCACTTCGGAGCGGCTTGCGTATCGCAGTATTCGATCATTTTTATCGACGACGGGAAACTGCTCGTTCTGTGCCAGACGTGCGTCAGGGGATGGCGGCGGCGCGATGAAATTTGCCAGAGCAATCCATTGCAGCAATGATAGTTCTTCCGCGCGAACGTTTGGATCGATGTTCAGATGGCGGGAGGCCGTGTCCCAGTCACTCACGTATTCTCGTAGCAATTTTCTCGACTGTTTTCTTCGCTGAGAAAACCCCGCTCGGATTAATTTCAACAGCAACTGATCATCGCGCTGAGGCAACTCGAGCGCGTCGCGTGGCAGGAGTCGCACCACTGCGGAATCGACTTCAGGTCGTGGAAAGAAAACAGTGGCATGAATAGTCCGCAAATATTTTACGCGCTGATGGAGTTGCACGCGCAACGTCAACGCCCCGTAGTCATGAGTAGATGGTGATGCTGAAAGGCGCATCGCCATCTCCTTTTGTAATGTGAACAGCCCCAATGAGATAGCACTTGGCTGTTCCAGGAATCTTAATAGCAATGCGCTCGAAATATTGTAAGGAAGATTACCTACGAGTTTCACGCGGCGATGCGCAAATAGAGAGCGAGGATCGAATTTCAGCGCGTCGATGTTGAGCACTTCAAACCGTCGATGGGTGAAACGCGCGCGCAAAAAATTGGCCAATCGCGTGTCCTTTTCGATCGCAAGAACGCGCGCGCCTTTCTCAAGAACAAAGCAAGTCAGCGCGCCGAGTCCGGGTCCAATCTCGACAACATAATCATCTGCAGTGATCTGCGCCTGATCAACAATCCAGCGAGCAAGATTTTGGTCGTGCAGAAAATTTTGCCCGAGCGTTTTGGCTGGCGAGAGGCGGAGTTCTCGAAGCGCGGTTCGTATGTCCGACAACTTCATGAGAACCTTGCGCGCCGCACAATGTAGCCCTGGGAATTGATATCTCTGTTCACACAACTGTGTGAACAAAATACAAGGGAGCCGAGAAGTTATTCACAAGTTATTCGATGGACTTGGAGGCCCTCACCGAGCCGTCTAACCAGTGCACCTTCTGCTGAGCCTTCTTGCGATCAGCGAGATATTTTCGTCGCGCATCTTTGAGTGACATGCCACCGATAAAAAACGCGGTGGCGGCGCGACCAATGGCGTACGTGCCGGCGCCTGCGACCATGCCGCAGACGATATTGCCCCAACCGGGGAAAAACTTCAGGATCGCTCGCGCACCTTCGCGTAGAAGCATTCCTGCGCCGACGTTTGCGCCGAGGGCGGTGATGAATTCGGCTGCCGCACGCCAGCTTCGTTCCCGACCACTGACGTACATGATTCCGGAGACCATCATCACTTGAAGTGAGGTCAAAATCGGCAAGTCCGCCAGCGGAATGGGTTGCGCACCGATCGCGGTGCAAATCGCGGTAGTCGATTTGATCAACATCTGGGCCACGTGCTGCTGCGCTTCGCGGTCCTGCGAAATTCGAATGATTTCGATCTTCGATTGGTTTGGCAGTTCGCGTGCGAGAAGCGACAACAAAGCGCGCGTTTCAGCGCCATGCACGTCGCTGAACACGACGACCTTCAGCAAACGACCTCGCAGCGCCGGCTGCGCCTTGAGCGCTTCTTCGAATTGCGCAGTGCGTATGTTCGATCCAAACGCGATGCCGATGACTTTGGCGTCGCCGAAGCTGCCGCCGAAATCATGTTGTACACGCAGGGCCAACTCGGTGGAGTTATGGTCGGATGCTTTCTCGATTTTCGGTTCCCCATCATTGAAAACGAAAACGATATCGGGAGGCTGACGTTTGAGGTCGTCCTCCACCTGAGCGGCGGCGGAGGCGTCTGCATCGCGCGCATCGAGGACTGAAATCCTTCCATGGCCTGATATGTCCCAGTCGACCCACCGATGCACCGGCATCACCGCCACATTCATTTGCTCATGTGCATCGGGCGAAAAAAGTGCGTTGAGGATTCGGGGCGTCGGAATTGTGCTCGATCCGATTAAGAGGAACCGCGGTGGCCGCTGTTGGAGAAACAATTCCTTGAGCGGTGTAAGCTCGCTGAGAACTGCCTTTTGAATTTTGGAAGGCAGCCTGCCCGCAAGACGTTCGAGCTTTTCAGCGATCTGAAGAAGAGTCGTCTGATTCATTTGGAAATGACGAAGCACGAATGTCGAAGTAAGCCGCCATGTCTGAGGTGTTTCGCGCTTCGGGATTCGGGCGTAATTCGCCATTCGTCATTCGGATTTCGTCATTCATTCATACGCCCGATCTTCCAAAAAGCACGAATACGAATTTCAACATTTTGAATTCCATAGCACTCCGCTTATAAACCTTGCATGAGTTTGAACATTGAAATTCTTTCGAAAGCTGCAAACCAGGCGCGTGGTTTGTGCATGGACGCCGTCCAGGCGTCGCAATCGGGACATCTTGGGCTTCCACTCGGCTGCGCGGAAATCGGTGCAGTGCTCTTCGGTCACGCGCTGAAATATAATCCGGACCAGCCGCGCTGGATCAACCGCGACATCTTTGTTCTCTCGGGCGGCCACGGCAGCATGTTTCTTTACGCGTGGCTGCATATGAGCGGCTACGATTTGCCGATGTCCGAGATTAAACGGTTCCGGCAGTTGCATTCCAAAACGCCGGGACATCCGGAATTTGGCGACACGCCCGGAGTGGAATGCACCACGGGCCCGCTCGGTCAGGGCGTGGGCAACTCGGTTGGTATTTCCGTGGCGACAAAAATGGCAGCGGCGCGTTTCAACACGGACGAGCACAAAATTTTTGATCAGCACGTGGTCTGTTTGTGCAGCGACGGCGACATGCAGGAGGGAGTAGCTTCTGAGGCGTGCGCGTTGGCTGCGCACTGGGGCCTCGACAACCTGATCTTCATCTACGACTCGAACGCGGTCACACTCGACGCCGCGGCAAAGGAGACGCAGAGCGAGGATACGGGCAAACGCATGCAGGCTTATGGCTTCGACGTCCAGGAAATCGAGGGACAGGACATGCAGCAGTTTCTCGACGCATTCAATGTGGCAAAGCGGCGCGACAACGGCAAACCGCAGTTCATCATCGCGCACACCCTCATCGGCAAAGGCATCCCCGAAGTCGAAGGGACATACAAGGCGCACGGCGAAGCGGGCGCAAAATTTGTCGATGCCGCGCGGAAAGCGCTCGGGTTGCCCGACGAACATTACTTCGTGTCGAAGGACGTGTACGACTATTTTGCCCAGCACAAGAAGAAACTGCTCGCGGACTACAATCGCTGGGAAGAGACGTATGACGCATGGCGCAAGAAAAATCCTGATACAGCGAAGCTGCTCGATGACGGACTGGAACGAAAAGTTCCCGCCGATCTGTTAGCCAGGATTCCTGATTTTCCAAAGGATGCCAAACTGGCGACGCGCAAAGCCGGCGGCGAAGTGTTGCAGCCGATCGCACAATCAATGCCGCTGCTGATCGGCGGCAGTGCCGATCTGTACGGTTCGACTATGAATTACATCAAGGACGGCGGCGATTTCAATCGTGATAATCCCGGCGGGCGCAACATCCGTTTCGGCATTCGCGAACACGGGATGTGCGCGATCCTCAACGGCATCTCGTACCATGGGCTCTTCCGTGCTTCGGGCGCGACCTTCCTGGTGTTTACCGACTATTGCCGCGCTGCCATTCGGCTCGCCGCATTATCCAAGCTTCCCAACATTTACATTTTTACGCACGACTCGATCGGCGTCGGCGAAGATGGCCCGACGCACGAACCTGTAGAGACGGTTAGCTCGGTTCGCTTGATGCCGAACATTGACGTTATTCGCCCGGCCGATCCCGAAGAAACCGCAGGCGCATTTGTCGCTGCGGTGCAGCGCATTGAAGGGCCGACGTTGCTCGCGCTCACACGTCAGGCGGTTCCGATATTAAACGATATTGATCCAAAATTGCGTCGCGAAGGGGTGCTACGCGGCGGTTACGTCGCGAAAAAAGAAAAAGGCAAACTCGACCTGATCATCATGTCGTGCGGAAGCGAACTGCAGCACGCACTGGCGGCGGCAAAGCAGCTCGGTGACGGCGTCCGCGTCGTTTCGTTGCCGTGTTTTGAGCGGTTCGATCGTCAGCCTTCAGAATATCGCGAAGAAGTTTTGCCTGATGAATGTAGGAAACGCGTCGCAATTGAGGCCGGGGTGACTGAGATTTGGTATCAATACGTTGGTCTCGACGGGAAAGTCATCGGGCTGCACCAGTTCGGCTTAAGCGCACCCGGCGCAAAAGTGATGAAAGAACGCGGGATCGATGCGCAGCACGTTATCGATGCGGCAAAATCGCTCTAAAACGCTTCCCCCGCCTCAGCCGCCTCTTCCGCGCGGTCTTCAAAGCGCGTGAAGTCCTTCAGGAAAGTAAGTTTAACCTGGCCGATTGGACCATTTCTCTGTTTGGCAATAATAAGCTCAGCCTTGCCTTCCAGCTCTGTTCGTTCCTCGTCTGAATCGGCGTAATATTCCTCCCGAACAAGCAAACCGACAAGATCGGCATCCTGCTCGATTGAGCCTGATTCTCGCAGATCCGCCAGCCGTGGAACTCCTTTGCCGCTGCCTGTTCGGATCTCCGGATTGCGATTCAACTGCGCCACAACAATGATCGGTATCTTTAGTTCCTTAGCCAGGCCTTTGAGCCCAGCGGAAATCTCGGAGATTTCCAGCTGCCGATTGTCCTGCGCGCGGCGAGATGTCGATCTAAGCAGTTGCAAATAGTCGACGATGATAAGCTGGACATTCTGCTGCGCCTTCAGCCGCCGGGCTTTTGCTCGCAATTCGAGAATCGTGAGACCGGCGCTGTCGTCGATGAAGATTTTCGCTTCTGCCAGTTTCGAAGCTGCGTGCGTTAGTTTTGGAAAGTCAGCTTCCGCAAGAAATCCATCTCGCGTTTTAGCTAGGTTGACGCGGGCTCGTGAACAAAGCATGCGCTGAACAAGCTGCTGCGCGCTCATCTCCAAGCTGAAAATTGCAACGGGCAGCTTCACCTCGACGGCAGCATGCTCAGCAATGTTCATTGCGAGCGCTGTTTTTCCCATGCTCGGCCGCGCTGCGATCACAATCATTTCTGAGGAATGCAAGCCGCTTGTCAGCTTGTCGAGATCGCGAAAGCCGGTCGAAACTCCGGTAATCGCGCCTTTGTTTTCAAAGAGCTTCTCAATTGATTCCAGAGTGCTCATCACTTGTTCCTTCATCGAGAGCATCTCACCTTTGAAACGGTCTTCGCCGACCGCGAAGATTCTCTGTTCGACTTCATCGAGCAGATTGTTCACCTCGTCCTGCTCCTCGTACGCGCGGCGGACGCTTTCCGTCGCGGCGGAAATGATTTCGCGCAGAATGTATTTGTCGCGAACGATCTCGAGGTAATACCCAACGTTCGCCGCAGTCGGAACGAAAGTGAACAGGCTCGTCACGAAGGCAGCGCCACCCACGCTGTCCAGAAGATGCCGATCACGCAGCACCTGGGTAAACGTGATCAGGTCGATCGCCTGCCCCGTGTTCCAAAGATCGACCAGAACGTTGTAGATCGTCCGGTGCGCGGGAACGTAAAAGTATTCTTCGTTAATCTTCTCGACGCATTCCGCAATCGTTTCTCGCGGTGAAATGAGCATCGATCCCAGCACGCCTTGCTCCGCTTCCACGCTGTGGGGCGGGGTACGGTGAATATCCTGCGCAGAACCTGTGGGCGAAATGGGAACAACTTTTTCGCCGCTTCTCTCCGGCCAGCCTCGGCCGGGTCCGTTCCCGGATTCTCTGCGAGGCTTCTCAGCGGTCCGCGAGGACGGTTGAGTCGCCATTTATTCCGTTTCTTTTTTCTCTTCCTTTTGTCTGCGGAAAAATCGGTGTTTCTTTTTCGGTTCTTCTGCCGGAGCGCTCGTTGCCTCCGGCTTCGGTTCCTCTGCGGATTTCACCTGAAAAACAAATTGCGCGGTCACATCATGGTGCAATTTGATCGCGACCTCGTGCTCACCGGTGTCTTTGATCGGCCGCTCCAAAACGATTTTATGTCGATCGATTTCGGCGCCGAGTTCGTTTTTAATCCGGTTCACAATGTCCTGCGCGGTGACGGATCCAAACGCCTTTCCGGTTTCACCGGTCTCCAGGGTGAAGACGAACCGTGCCTTGCCAATTCGGCGCGCTAATTCTTCCGCCTCGTTCAGCTCGCGCGCTTCGCGCTCGGCGCGCTTTTGCTTCAAAGCATCGAGCTGGCGCAATGCGCCGGGGGTGACCTCGTATGCTTTGCCGCGTGGCAGAAGATAATTGCGCGCATAACCACGGCGCACTTTCACCACGTCGGCCTCAGCACCGAGTCCGGGCACGTTTTCAGTCAGGATGAGTTCCGTCAGGGGCATATCAATTTTTTAAAACGCGCTCAGAATTTTTCAATCTGAAGCATTCCGGGGATGCCGAGTGTAAAATTCAGGCGGATGTTGTCAATGCGAGAATATAAAATTTTAAGAAAAATTCGCAAGGTCTTGGGTTCTGCTCCGGCGGCGAGGTGACGCCGCTTGCCGAACCGGGAAGTGAAAACCTAATCGAAAAGAGTTCCTAGAATCTCTTTTTTAGCTGAACGTACCAGAACCGGCCTTTGATTGTGGCTAGCGATTCGTCGTAGCCGTTCTCGAAGCTGCCAGATACAAACGGCGGATCTTCGTCGGTCACATTCTGTAATCCGGCACTGATCGTTACATTGTTAAGCCAC
>Ga0137418_10005599_pt1 | contig 11531 bp, 9 predicted proteins | sample CZODoug3_1_2_16f_FD_122242 | JGI IMG/M metagenome (GOLD analysis project Ga0137418, IMG submission 122242) | Vadose zone soil fungal communities from Angelo Coast Range Reserve, California, USA - CZODoug3_1_2_16fungal (Hybrid Assembly) | ecosystem: Environmental > Terrestrial > Soil > Vadose... | reverse complement strand
CTTCGTCTTCCAGACGTTCAACCTGCTGGCCCGGGCCACCGCGCTGCACAACGTGGAACTGCCCCTGATCTACAGCGGAACGGCATCGGAAGAACGCATCGAACGCGCCAAGGGCGCGCTGCGCTCCGTCGATCTCGAAGACCGCATGAACCACAAGCCCAACGAACTCTCGGGCGGCCAGCGCCAGCGCGTCGCCATCGCCCGCGCCCTGGTGAACCATCCTTCCATCATCCTGGCCGACGAGCCCACCGGCAACCTGGATCCGAAGACGAGCGAGGTGATCTGGGAGCTCTTCATGCGGCTCCAGGCCGAGCGCCGTCTCGCCCTCGTCGTCGCCACTCACAATCACGACCTGGCTCGCCGGGCCGACCGCGGCTATCGCCTGGTGGAGGGGCGCGCCGTCGTCTGGCCTTGATCGCTGAGTGCGCTTTCCCGGGCCCCGAGCCCACGCTTTCAGGTATTTCGGGATCAATCGGGGCGCTCCAAACAAGAAAAGGCTAGGCCGACCGAGGACTTGGGAGGTATACTCTCAATAGATTCGGGGCCACATTACGGGCAGTCCAAACCCCTGGGGAGCGAGGTCGCCAAGTGTTCGAGAGATTTACCGAGAGGGCGCGGCGGGTCATCATCCTGGCGAGGGAGGAGGCGGGCCGCTTCCGCCACGATTTCGTCGGGACCGAGCATATCCTGTTGGGGCTGATCCGGGACGGCGAGGGTATCGCGACGGCTGTCCTTCAGCGACTCGGGCTTCGCCTGGAAACGGTCAAGGCGGAGGTCGAGCGGGCCCTGGCCGGCTTCCCCAAGACCCTGACCTTCGGTGAAGTGCCGTTCACCCCTCAGGCCAAGCGCGTCCTCGAGCTCTCCATCGAGGAGGCCCGCCAGCTCGGCCACAACTACATCGGGACCGAGCATCTCCTCCTCGGCCTCATGAAAGAGGGCCAGTCCATCGCCGCCAAGATCCTCGAGTCGCTGGGGGCGCGGCTGGACGAGGTCAGGCAGGAAACCCTGGCCCTCCTGGGCGACCAGTACTACCCGCGGCCCAAGAAGCGCTCGCAGACCCCCGTGCTCGACGAGTTCGCCCGCGACCTGACCCAGCTGGCCCGCGAGGGCAAGCTCGACCCGGTCATCGGGCGCGAGACGGAGATCGAGCGGGTGATCCAGATCCTGGCCCGCCGGACCAAGAACAACCCCGTCCTCATCGGCGAGCCCGGCGTGGGCAAGACCGCCATCGTCGAAGGCCTCGCCCAGCGCATCGTGGGGCATGAGGTGCCGGACGTGCTCGCCCAGAAGCGTCTGCTCCAGCTCGACCTGGGGGCGCTCGTGGCGGGGACGAAGTACCGGGGGCAGTTCGAGGAGCGGCTCAAGGCGGTCATGAAGGAGATCCGCCAGTCGGAGAACGTCGTGCTCTTCCTCGACGAGCTCCACACGCTGATCGGAGCGGGGGCGGCCGAAGGCGCCATCGATGCCTCGAACATGCTGAAGCCCGCCCTCTCCCGTGGCGAGATCCAGACCATCGGCGCCACCACGCTCGACGAGTACCGCAAGTACATCGAGAAGGACGGCGCCCTCGAGCGGCGCTTCCAGCCCGTCATCGTGCGGGCGCCCTCCGTGCCCGAGTCGGTGGAGATCATCAAGGGGCTCCGCCACAAGTACGAGGCGCACCATCGGGTGAAGATCACGGACGAGGCCATCGACGCGGCGGTGAAGCTCGCCGACCGCTACATCACCGACCGCCAGCTGCCCGACAAGGCCATCGACGTGATCGACGAGGCCTCCTCCCGGACCCGGCTCATGGCCCTGACTCCGCCCCCCGAGATCAAGGAGATCGGCAAGGAAGTCGAGCGCGTCGTCCGGGAGAAGGACATGTACCTCGAGGCGCAGGAGTTCGAGAAGGCCGCCTCTCTCCGGGAAAAAGAGAAGCTCCTGCGCGGGCGGGACGAGGAGATGAAGCGGGAGTGGGACAAGCGCAAGGGCAAGGGCCCGCAGACCGTCAGCGAGGAAGACATCGAGTACATCGTGTCGCGCTGGACGGGGATCCCGCTCTCCAAGCTCGAGGAGAAGGAATCGGCGAAGCTCGCCCGGATGGAAGAGGCGCTCCACGGGCGCATCGTGGGTCAGAAGGACGCGGTGGTGGCCGTATCGCGAGCCATCCGGCGCTCGCGGGCCGGACTCAAGGACAGCCGCCGGCCTGTGGGCTCCTTCATCTTCCTCGGACCTACCGGAGTGGGGAAGACCGAGCTCGCCCGCGCCCTCGCGGAGTACCTCTTCGGGGACGAGAACGCGCTCATCCGGGTGGACATGTCCGAGTACATGGAAAAGTTCTCGGTGTCGCGCCTCCTCGGCGCCCCTCCCGGCTACGTCGGGTACGAAGAGGGTGGCTTCCTGACCGAGAAGGTGCGGCGGCGGCCCTACTCCGTCGTCCTCTTCGACGAGATCGAGAAGGCCCATCCGGACGTCTTCAACATGCTCCTGCAGGTCCTCGACGACGGGCGCCTCACGGACTCCGTGGGCCACGTGGTCGACTTCAAGAACACCATCCTCATCATGACCTCGAACCTGGGCACGAGCTTCATCGGCAAGCGCACGGCTCCGGGCTTCCTGGCCGAGGGTGAGGGCGAGACGCACGACAAGATGAAGGAAAAGGTCCTCGACGAGCTCAAGCGCGCCTTCCGCCCGGAGTTCATCAACCGGGTCGACGACATCATCGTGTTCCACGCCCTGTCCAAGGAGAACATCACGGCCATCGTCCGCCTCATGCTCACCCGCATCAATGCCCAGATCTCCGACAAGGGCATCCAGCTCGAGCCCACGGAGGCCGCCCTGGATCTCCTCGTGCAGAAGGGCTTTGACCCAACCTACGGGGCGCGGCAGCTGCGCCGGACCATCCAGAAAGAGGTCGAGGATCCGCTCGCGGAAGCCATCGTGCGCGGGCAGTTCGCCGACGGGGCGCGGATCGAGGTCGACGTAAACGGAGACGGCTTCATCTTCCGGGAGATACAGATCGCCGAGCCGCGGCTCGCGCTGGCCGAGCACTAGACGGACCGACACTCGACTGGGCCGACCGGGACCATGACCGCGCGGGGGAGATTTCTTCTCTCCATTTTTTTTGTCCTCACTCTGCTGGCCGTCGGTGCCGGCGGAGCCGCTCCCGCCGTCGCTCAGACCACCCCTCCCCCCGGAGAGCCGCGGATCCTCATCAAGGAGCTCGCCGTGCAGGGCAACCGGCGCGTCCAGGAAGCGGTCATCCTGGGCCGCGTGCAGTCCAAGGTGGGGACGTCTTTCGTTCCTGCGCGCTCCGCCGACGACATCCGGTCGATCTTCGCCCTCGGCTTCTTCGATGACGTCCAGCTCAAGGTCGAGGACTTCGAAGGGGGCGTGAAGCTGACCTTCGTGGTCACCGAGCGCCCCTTCGTCCGGGACCTCTCCTTCGCGGGAAACAAGCGGCTCGACGCGGCCGCCCTTCAGGAGAAGATCGACCTCAAGCTGGGGGGCGTCTATAACCCCGTGGAGGTGACGCGGGCGGCCGAGAAGCTCAAGGAGTTCTACGAGGAGGAGGGGTACTTCGAGGTCGGGATCAGCCCAGACGTAAACAAGCTGCCCGACGGCGACGTGGCGGTGAGCTTCCGGATCGTCGAGGGGCGCAAGATGACGATCGAGAAGATCGTCATCGAGGGCACGCAGGGCGTCAAGCCCGACAAGATCAAGGAGATCATGCTCACGCAGGAGCGGCAGTACTTCATCCTGCGCGGAACCGTCCAGCGGCAGAAGCTCGAGGAGGACGTGGACCGGATCGTGGCCTTCTACAACGACAACGGCTACATCCAGGCGCGCGTGGAGACCACGGAGACACAGGTGGACCGCCAGAACGCCCGCGTCACCATCAGAATCGTCGTGGTGGAGGGTCCGCAATTCAGGGTGGGCGGGGTGGACATCACGGGCAACAACGTCCTCCCCATCGAGGAGATCCGGCGTCGTGTCCAGCTCAAGCCCAATGACATCTACTCCCGCGCCAAGCTCCGGGACAGCGCCAAGGACATCGGCGACGTGTACGGCAGCATCGGGCGCGCCTCCGCCGACGTCAATCCCCAGCTCGCCCTCGACGTGCCGAACCGGAAGGTCAACATCACCTTCGAGATCACCGAAGGGCCCGAGGTCTTCGTCGAGCGCATCAATATCTCGGGCAACACCCGCAGCCAGGAGAAGATCCTGCGCCGCGAGATCCCCATGCACGAGGGGGACCTGTTCACCACCCAGAAGCTCGCCCGGGCGAAGCAGAAGCTGAGCAACCTGAACTACTTCGACAAGGTGGAGACGCGGACGACGCCGGGCTCCTCCAAGGACAAGATCATCGTCAACATCGAGGTGACGGAGAAGCCGACCGGCCTCTTCTCCATTGGCGGCGGCTACAGCTCCCAGGACGGCGCCCTCGGCACCCTCGACCTCTCCCAGAACAATTTCCTCGGCCGGGGCTGGCAGGTGTTCCTCCGCCTGCGCGGCGGCGCGAGCACCCAGCAGGGCACCATCGGCTTCACCGAGCCCTGGCTCTTCGACCGCCCCCTCGCCGCGGGCTTCGACCTGTACAATAACCGGCGCATCTTCAATGACTACACCATCAATTCCCTGGGCGGCGATGTCCGGATGGCTCATCCCCTGGGCGACTACGCGCGGTGGAACCTGGTCTACAAGCTCGAGCAGGACCGGCTCACGGGAGTGAATCCGAACGCGAGCCAGGAGCTGCAGGACGCCAAGGGCACCACCATCAATTCGGTCCTCGGCGGGTCCATCGGGCGCGACACCCGCGACAGCCTCCTCGATCCCACCAAGGGAAACCTCACCACCATCGGGGCCGACTTCGCGGGCATCCTCACCAACGACAACCGCTACGTCAGATTCTCCGCCACCACCATACAGCACCAGTCGTTGTGGTTCGGGCACGTGGTGAGCGCGCGTCTCGGCGCCAGCTACGAGGTCGGCTGGGACGACAGGCCCGTGCCCCTCTTCGAGCGCTTCTACCTCGGCGGCCCCAATTCCATCCGCAGCTTCAAGCTCCGTCAGATCTCCCCGCGGGACGATTCGGGCACGCGGATCGGCGGCAACTTCCAGGTCCTCAGCAACGTGGAGTACACCATCCCGACCTTCTGGGGCGTCAAGCTGGCCCTCTTCTTCGACGCGGGCAACGTGTATGGCCCCGACAGTCACCTCGGAACGAAGATCGACCTCACGAGCCTCAAGTACGCGGTGGGCATGGGCCTGCGCTGGAACTCGCCCTTCGGGCCCATCCGCGTCGACTACGGCGTCAATCCAGACCCGAGACCGGGGGACAAGTTCGGCGAGTTCCACTTCGCCGTGGGTACGGCATTCTAGCTCAAGGAGGACAAGGCGCATGATTGGGCGTCTCAGGATGCTGGGGGCCACGGTCGCCGTCGCGATGGCCATCCTTGCCGGGCTGTGGTGGGTGTCGCCTCACGTGGAGGCCCAGGCGCCGCCGCCCGGACGCGTGGGCTTCGTGGATCTCCAGCGCATCCTCGCCAAGTCTCAGGCCGGTGTGCAGGCCCGCGAGCAGCTCGAGAAGGACAAGGCGGGCATGCAGAAGCAAGTGGACAATCAGAAGGGCGACCTCGACAAGCTGCGCGACGAGCTCGAGAAGAAAGGGCAGCTCCTTTCCGCGGAGGCGCGGCGAGACAAGCAGGAGCAGCTCGAGCGCAAGGTGCGCGACGTGAGACGGCTCGTCGACGACCTCGAGAAGGAGCTGCAGAAGAAGGAGCAGGGGCTGCTCGCCAAGGTCCTGCGCGACGTCGAAGGGGTGGTGGCCAAGATCGGCAAGGAACGGGGCTATCTCATGATCGTGGAGCGTCGTCAGGGTGGCCTCATCTACGGCGCCCCCGAGGCGGACGTCACCGAGGAAATCATCAAGGTCTTCGACGACGAGATGCGGAAGGCCAAGAAGTAGAGGCCGTGAGCGCCTACACGCTCGGCCGGCTCGCCGAGGCGCTCGGCGCCACCCTCCACGGGGACGCTTCGAAGCTCGTGCGCGGGGTGGCGCCCCTCGAGAGCGCCGGGCCCGAGGAGGTTTCCTTCGTCACCGGCGCGAAGTATCACGGCCTGGCCGCGGCGAGCGCCGCCGGCGCGCTCGTGGTTGGGCCGGAGACCGAGGATCTCGACCGACCACTCCTGCGCGTGACCTCACCCCAGGCGGCCTTGATCGCTCTCCTGCGGCTCTTCCATCCCGAGCCTCCCGCCGAGCCAGGCGTGCACCCCGCGGCCTGCGTGGCCGCCGGCGCGCACGTGGATCCGACGGCCGCGGTGGCCGCGGGGGCCGTGGTCGAGCGCGACGCTGTGATCGGGCCGCGCACCTCCGTGGGCGCCCTCAGCTATGTCGGGCGGGGGGCCGTGCTCGGCGCCGACGTGCGGCTGTATCCGCGGGTGGTGGTGCGGGACGGGGTACGCCTCGGTGATCGCGTCATCGTCCATCCCGGCGCCGTGCTGGGCGCCGACGGATTCGGCTATGCGTTCGACGGAGCCGCCCACCAGAAGATCCCGCAGGTGGGAGGGCTCATCATCGAGGACGATGTCGAGATCGGAGCGAACACCGCCATCGACCGCGCCACCATGGGCGCGACCATCGTGCGGCGCGGCACGAAGATCGACAACCTCGTGCAGATAGGGCACAACTGCGATATCGGTGAGCACGTGATCCTGGTCGGCCAGGTGGGTGTGTCGGGCTCGTGCAAGGTCGGAAGCCGGGCCGTGCTGGCCGGACAGGTCGGCGTGGCCGACCACGTCACCATCGGCGAGGGGGCGATCCTGATGGCGCAGGCGGGCGTGGCCGGCGACGTCCCGCCGGGCGAGGTCTGGACGGGATACCCGGCGCGGCCGGCAAGCCAGACCCGCCGGATCTGGGTGGCCGAGTCCATGCTGCCGGAGCTGCTGAAGCGGGTGCGCTCCCTGGAGAAGCAAGTGGGCGAGCGCGAGGGCGCGGCGGATGACTGAGCCCGCGCGGATCCACCCCACCGCGATCGTGGAGCGCGGCGCCGAGATCGGGGCAGGGACGGCTGTCGGCCCGTACTCGATCATCGGGCGCGCCGTCCGGATCGGCCCGGACACCGAGATCGGCGCCCACGTCGTCCTCGAAGGGCGAGTGACCATCGGCGCGCGCTGCCGCATCGACCACGGCGCGGTCATCGGCGGGGTGCCGCAGGACCTCAAGTACCGCGACGGCCTGCCCGTGGGGGTGACCATCGGCGACGATACCGCGATCCGCGAGTACGTCACCATCCATCGGGCCACTCGCGAGGGCCACGACACCCTCGTGGGGAGCCATTGCCTGGTCATGGCCTCGAGCCACGTCGCTCACGACTGCGTCGTCGGCAACCATGTCGTCATCATCAATTTCGCGGGCCTCACCGGTCACGTCACCGTGGAGGATCACGCGACCATCGGCGGTCTCTCGGGTATCCATCCCTTCGTCCGCATCGGCACCCACGCCTACCTCGGAGGCTGCTCGAAGACCCTGCAGGACGTCCCGCCTTTCGTCATCGCGACCGGAGTTCCGGCGACGGCCCGCGGGGTCAACGTGATCGGGATGCGACGGGGAGGGATAGACGCCGAGGGACGGCGGCAGGTGCAGGCGGCCTTTCGGATCCTCTACCGCTCGGGACTGGCCCCCGGCGCCGCCACCGCCCGCATCAAGACGGAGCTCGGGGAGCACCCGCTCGTGGCCCGCCTGGTGGAATTCATCGAGGGATCACGGCGTGGCATAGTGCGAGGGGGCCGGGAGGCGGAGACCGAGAACGAGGACGCGGAGAGCGAGGAGCGCGTGTGGTGAGCGCGGAGGGGCAGGGTCGAATCAGGGCCGGCGTGGTCGGCGCGGGCCACATGGGCCAGTATCACATCCTGGCCCTCGCCGAGCTCTGGGACGTGGACCTCGTGGCCATCTGCGACACGGATGTGGAGCGGGCCCGCAGCGTGGCCGCCCAGTACTCCGTCAGGTCCGTCTCCACCCACCACGAGCTCGCGGGTCTCGTGGACATCGCCACCGTGGCCGTCCCCACCGACCGGCACTTCGAGGTGGCGCGCGAGCTGCTCGAGGCGGGCGTCGACGTACTCGTCGAGAAGCCCATGACGTCGACGCTCGAGGAGGCCAAGGAGCTTTTCCGCATCGCGCGGCAGCTCGGGCGCGTCCTCCACGTGGGCCACGTCGAGCGCTTCAACGGCGCCGTCCAGGAGCTGCGCAAGATCGTGGAGCGGCCCGTGCTCGTGGAGTCCCGACGCCTCGGCCCCTTCGTCCCCCGCGTGCAGAGCGACTCCGTGGTCATGGACCTCATGATCCACGACATCGACATCGTGCTCGGCCTCGTGGACAGCGAGCCGCGGCGCATGACAGCGGTGGGACGGTCCATCCACTCGGAGGTCGCCGACGTCGCCAACGTCCAGATCGTGTTCGACTCGGGCACCATGGCCACGATCACGGCCAGCCGCGCCACGGAAGAAAAGATCCGCACCCTGGCCATCACGCAGCCCGACGCCTACATCCTCCTCGACTACGCGGACCAGGACATCCAGATCCATCGCCGGGTCGCCCAGGAGTACACGCTCAACCGCGAGTCCATCCGCTACCGCCAGGCCTCGTTCGTCGAGCGGCTGTTCGTCCACAAGGACAACCCCCTCAAGCTGGAGATCCGCCATCTGATCTCCGCGGCCCGCGCCGCCCGGGCTACCGGCCAGGTAGAGCTGCCGGAGACCGAGGACCTGCGGTCCCTGGCGGTGGCGTTGGAGATCGAGAGGATGATCCGCGAGGGTCGGGGGGAAATCGCCTGGCCGAAGGATCTTCCGTGGAGCGCCGCCTCGCGGTGATGGCGGGGGCCGGGGTCCTCCCCGGCCGTGCCGCCGCGGAAGCCGCCCGCCAGGGCTGGCATGTCGTCGCCTTCGCCTTCGACGCGGCGGTGGGACTCGAGGCGCACGCCGAGCGGGTCGTCCCGTGCTCGCTCACCGACCTTCAGGAAGTGGTGCGCGCGCTCGGCGACGCCAAGGTCAGCTCGGTCATCTTCGTCGGCAAGCTGTGGAAGAAGGACGTCTTCAGCCGTGTGGGGGCGACGGACGATCTCGGACGCCACATCGCTCGCTCGGGCCTCTCGGACGAGGCGCTGACTGCCATGGTTCTGGCGACCCTCGAAGGGATCGGTATCGAGGTCCTCGATCCGCGCCCCTTTCTCGATCCGTGGATGGCTGGGGCAGGCACCATGACGGCGCGCGCGCCGACCTCGGCCGAATGGAGCGAGATCCGGGCCGGCTTCGCGCTGGCCCGCCATCTCGCGGCCTACGGAATCGGCCAGACCGTCGTTCGATCGCGCGGGGTGACCTTGGCCGTCGAGGCGGCCGAGGGTACCGACGAGACGATACAGCGAGGGACGAGCCTCGGCGGCCCTGGAGCCGTGGTGGTCAAGGCCGTGGCGGAGGGCCATGATTTCCGATTCGACATCCCGACCATCGGTCCGGCCACCCTCGAGGCAATGGCCGCCGGGGGCGCCACCGCCCTCGCGGTGGAGCAGGGCAAGGTCCTCATCGTCGACCGGGAGGCAACCGTCCGCATCGCGGAGAGGACCGGTGTCACGATCGTGAGCAGCGATCTCGTGAGCGGCGACGACCGTGGCTGATCGCCGCACCGTCATGCTCTCGGCCGGGGAAGCCTCCGGCGACCTCCACGGTGAAACCTTGTGCCGCGCCCTCCGCGCGCTCGAGCCCACCGTGAAGCTCGTCGGCATGGGCGGGCCCCGCATGGCCGCGGCGGGCATGGAGGTCGTGGCGGATCCCACGCATCACGCCGTGGTCGGCCTCACGGAGGCGGTGGGCCGGGTGCCCGCCCTCTACGGCGCCTATCGGGCTCTCCTGCGCCGCATCCGGGCCCAGCGCCCCGATGCCCTCGTGCTCATCGATTTCCCGGAGTTCAACATGCGTCTCGGTCGGGCCGCGAGTCGCGCGGGGGTGCGGGTGGTCTATTTCGTCCCGCCCCAGGTCTGGGCGTGGCGGCCGTGGCGGGCGCGTCGCATTGCCCGCTTCGCGACCCGTGTGCTCACCGTCCTCCCCTTCGAGCGAGAGGTCTACGACGCCGTCGAGGCCGCCGTCGAGTACACGGGACATCCTCTGCTGGACGTGCTGCCCCTCGACATGACCCGGGACCACGCGCGCGAGCGTCTCGGTCTCGATCCCGCGGTGGCCGTGATCGGGCTCTTGCCCGGCAGTCGGCGCAAGGAGATCGCGAGACTGCTGCCCGCCATGCTCGAGGCGGCGAGGAAGCTCGCGGCCGGTGATCCCCGCCGCCGCTTCCTGCTCGGGGCCGCCGCCACCGTCAATGCGCCGGAGATGGCCGCCGCGGTCACCGTGGCCCGAGAGACGGGCGGCCCGCGAATCGATATCGTGGAGGGCCTCACCCACGAGCTCATGGCCGCCGCCGACGTGCTCATGATCGCCTCGGGCACCGCGACCCTCGAGGCCGCGCTGCTCAATGCGCCCATGGTCGTCTGCTACCGCGTCTCGCGAATCACGGTATGGATAGCCCGGCGGCTCGCCCTCCTGCCCTGGATCAGCCTCCCCAACATCATCGTGCGGCGATTCGCGGTGCCGGAGCTCCTGCAAGGTCAGGTCGGCGAGAGGCTGGCGCCCGAGGCCTTGCGGCTCCTCGAGGACGCCGCCGCCATCACCGCCCAGCGGGCGGCCTTCAAGGACATCCGTGGCCGCCTGGGCGAGCCCGGCGTCGGCCGCCGGGCCGCCCAGGCCGTCCTCGAGGTCGCGCGGGGCCGATGAAAGTCCGCCAGCGCCTCCTGGCCCTCGCGGGACCGTGGGCGGGCGCCCTGAGCCTCTCGCTGCTCGCGCGGACGCTCTCCATCCGCCGCGAGGAGACGGCGGTCGAGGCGCGCTGGCGGGCCGGGCTCCCGACCATCTACGCCGTCTGGCACGGGCGCCTCGCCCTCATGCCCTGGCTCTATGCCCGGCGCGACCTGCGCGTGCTGATCAGCCGCTCGCGTGATGGAGAGATCGTCGCTGCCCTCATCCGGCGCTTCGGCTTCGTGCCCGTGCGCGGGTCCTCCAGCCGGGGCGGCGCGCAGGGATTCCGCGCGCTGACGCGCGCGCTGGCCGCGGGACAGAGCGTGGTCATCGTGCCGGACGGCCCGAGGGGACCGCGCGAGGTGGTCAAGCCGGGCATCGTGGGGCTGGCGCGTCTGAGCGGAGCGGCCGTGGTGCCCGTGGCGGTGGGCGCCTCGTCGGAGTGGCGGCTTCGGTCCTGGGACGAGTTCAGGATACCGAGACCGTTCGCCCGGTGCGTGGTGCGCTTCGGGGAGTCCATCCAGATCGCCCGCGACGCCGACGCCGCCCAGCAGGAGGCCGCGCGCAAGGACATCGAGTCGGCGCTGCGCTCGGTCACGTGGCAGGTGGATGAGGAGGCCGCGCGCTGAGCTACGCGGTCTACTCGGCGCTGCTCTGCTGCTTGCTCCTCGGCTACCTTCCGATCCTTGCCTTCAAGCGCCTTCGCCCCG
>Ga0137418_10005598_pt1 | contig 11532 bp, 9 predicted proteins | sample CZODoug3_1_2_16f_FD_122242 | JGI IMG/M metagenome (GOLD analysis project Ga0137418, IMG submission 122242) | Vadose zone soil fungal communities from Angelo Coast Range Reserve, California, USA - CZODoug3_1_2_16fungal (Hybrid Assembly) | ecosystem: Environmental > Terrestrial > Soil > Vadose... | reverse complement strand
AGGACGTCGGCGTCCTCGACGTCCGGACCGGCGACGACCACGACCTCATCGGTGAAGACTTCACCGTCGCGCGCCTGAAGCACCGCCTGATGCGCCAGTCCTATGTCGGCGCCGCATATACGCGCCGCGACCCGCACGAGATCGGCGCAGACACCCGGCAGACGGTCGGGGTCGACTTCCGCCTCGCGACGTCGACGTTCCGCCGAACGCAGAACATCTCGCTGAGCGGCTGGTATGCCGACGCAACGCAGACCGGATCGGCCAGGGGGACGGCCGCCTACGGCGCGACGTTCGTCTATCCCAACGATCGCTGGAACGCGAACCTCGACGTGCGCACGGTGGAGGCGAACTTCAATCCCGCCGTCGGCTTCATCACGCGCAACGCCTACCGGCGCTACGTGCCGTACCTGAACTTCGGGCCGCGTCCGCGGAACAACCGCACCGTCCGCCAGTACAACTTCGCGGTCATCGGCGACATCCAGACGACGCTCGACAACGAGCGGATCGCGCGGAACGTGACGATCCAGCCGTTCCAGGTGGAACTGGCCACCAACGACCGCTTCGGCGTGCTGCTGATCCCGCGGAGCGAGCAGCTCGACTCGCCGTTCACCATCAACGTCGGGCCCGGCCAGCGCGTGACGCTGCCGAGCGGCTCGTCGCACGACTTCTTCCGGTACCAGGTGAACTGGCGGACATCGAACCGCCGGGCGGTCGCCTTCGATGGGCGGTACGAGGCGGGCGACTTCTACTCGGGCTCGCGCGAAGAGTTCGTCAGCAACGTGACCTTCCGGATCGTGCCCGGGGTCTTCGTCTACACCGCCGCCGAGCTCAACCGCATCGAGTTGCCGGAGGCCACCTTTACGACCCGGCTCTTTCGCGTCGTCCCCGAGCTGCAGTTCACGCCGTTCATCACGTGGGTGAACAACATCCAGTACGACACCGTGAGTGGCGGGGCCGGCTGGCAGTCACGCTTCCGCTGGATCGTCCGGCCCGGCAACGACATCTACGTCGTCTACACACATAACTGGCTCGACGATCCGCTGCTCGCGCAGTTCGCGACGCAGGACCGTCGCCTCTCCACGAAGGCGCTCTACACGTATCGCTTTTAGAGGCGCCGAGTCCGGAAGGACCCGGCCTGCATGCCCACATTCGGCGCAGGACGGTCCTTTCGGACCCAGCCAGATCTTAGTGCTTCACACTCAGATTTTACGGCCGCGCCGGCAACCAGTACGCTGAGGACCGGTTTTTCCCGAGCGACGCCAGGTGAACGAGTCAGGCGGCCAACGCCTTCTCCTCGGGCCACACACCCTCATACCGTGTCAGCCTTCACCTGGCCGGCCACGGGCCGGCGGCGCAAGCCGCCGGCCGCGCGCCGTCTCCGCAGCTCAGTGGACTTTCGACTGAGTTTTCAGCTTTTCCACTTCTCCACTTTTCCACTTTTCGATCGCCCGCTGAATCATCCCGCTCAGCACGCTCTCCGCGACGTCGAAGGGGCCGGCGACGACCGCGCCGATGGTCATCTCCATCGCTATCACCACGCCGCCCGATTCGAACGGGTTCACGATCCAGCTGAACCCCCGGAGGCCGACCGGCCGATCGGCGGCCGCGTCGGGGTGCCTGGCGCGATCGATCGCGCGCAGCATACCGATGAGCACGGCCGCGACGTCGCCATCGGTCCACGCGCGAGGCTCGCGCGCAACCGGCGAGATCACTTCCGTCGTCGCGTGGTTGTCGCCGCGCAGCCAGATGTCAACGGGGATGTCCATGTTGCCAGGGTCAACGTTACAGGCAAACCGGTGAGGAACAAAAGAGGAACCCATCATCGCGTCGTGCGCACGAAGGTCACGTCCGCGGAGCCACCGTGCGCGTCCCTGCTGGCCGCAACGAAACCGCCCTGCCCGAGCATCTCGATGATGCGCTGACCGCCCTTCGAGCTCTCGCGCACTTCGACGTGCACCTCGCGCAGCTCCGGGCGCCGAAGCGTGCGGGTGGCGCCCGCCACGATTGCCTCGGACGCACCGGGCGCGTCGATCTTGATGTAGTTGGGGCACGCGAGGCCGTAATTCTCGACGAGCTGATCGATCGACAGGACGAGGGCCGCCTGGCGCCCCTCGTGCGGCTCGCCGCTCTTGCCGCGAAAGCTGAACGACCGCGCCGGCCTGAACTGCGAGACCTCGAGCCTGGCCACCGCCTGCTCGCGGCCGAGGCCGACGAGCAGGCAGTCGATCTGGTCGTAGAGCCGGTTGGCTTCGCAGTTGGCGGCGAGCAGGTAGTAGTTGACGCCGGCGGGCTCGAACGCCACGACCTTCGTATCCGTGCCGAGCGCCGCGTACAGCGAGTACACGCCGACGCTGGCGCCGACGTCCCAGAACACGCTGCCCGGCGTGAACGCGTCGATCCAGGCGATCGTGGCCGGCTGCCGCGTGAGCAGCGACACGGCGCGGCCCGCGGAGCTCTTGCCGAGCAGCACGAACGACAGCGGACCCTTCGGCGTGTCCACCGCCAGCGTCGTCTCGACCATCTTCTGTGCGAAGGCGCTCTGCAGGCGAGCCCGCGCCCGCGGCGGCAGCTTCTGCAGCCGGTACATCAGCAGGCCGAACTCCTTCTTCGCGTACTCCTCCTCGGGGTCCTCCGGCGCCTTGTCGAGCTCGTCGACGTACTCGCTCATGTGCTCCTTTGGAATTTCGCAGCGGCAGTGTACATTGGCCGGCGAGTTCGGTGATGCCGCGCATCAAGACGATTGTCGTCCTCCTCGTCGTCGTGCTCTTCGTCGTGCTGCCGCTCTACGAGCTCGCCGACATCGGTGAGCACTGGCCGCACGACGGCGACGTCGTGCAGATTGTTCTCTGCGTCCTCTTCATCGTCGGCCTATCGGTCCTTTGCCGTGGGGTCGCCTGCGCCTGTCTCGCGTCGCTCCGGCGCGCGTGGGTTCCAGCGCCCTCGCCCGCTGGCGGCCGCGTCGCGCTGACGATTGCGCCACGCGATCGCTCGTCCCTCTTCCTGATCTTCTGCGACCTCCGCGTCTAACGCGTCCCTCGGCGTAGGCGACGAGCAGGGCCGACCTTGACGCCGGGCTCTGCGTGGAGGAGAAGACTCGCATGAAAGCGTCGTTCATGGTGCTGGCAGCGTTGTGTGCCGGCGTCCCGGCTGCAAACGCACAGGCACAGGCCACTGGAACGTTGATCGTCACGGTTCGCAGCAAGGACGGCCCCGTCGCGCAGGCCGAGGTCCGCGCCGGAGGCATGACGCGGCCAACCGGCGCCGACGGCACCGTCACCCTGCTGCTGCCGCCGGGCCGCGTCGACGTCGTGGTGACGAAGAGCGACTTCGATCCGGCGGCGGCGCAGGTCGAGGTGCGCGCGGGCACGGAGGCGCGCGTCGAGGTCGATCTCGAACCGGAATCCGAGCTGGAAGAGAACGTCATCGTCACGGCGACGCGGACCGGGCAGCGCATCGAGGACATCCCCCTTCGTGTCGAGGTGGTGCCGAACGACGAGGTCCAGGAAAAGATCGCCATGGCGCCGGGCGACGTCTCGATGCTGCTGGCGGAGACCAACGGCCTCCGCGTCCAGACGACGTCGCCGGCCCTTGGCGGCGCGAGCCTGCGCATCCAGGGCCTGAGCGGGCGGTACTCGCAAATCCTCTCCGACGGATTGCCGCTCTACGGCTCGCAATCGGGCTCCGTCGGCATCCTGCAAATCCCGCCGATGGATCTCGGCCAGGTCGAGGTCATCAAGGGCGTCGCCTCCGCGCTGTACGGGATGTCGGCCATCGGCGGCGTCGTCAATCTCGTGTCGCGCCGGCCCGCGGCGGCGGAGCACGAGCTGCTCGTCAACCAGACCACGCACGGCGGAACAGACGGCGCCCTCTGGATTGCGCAGCCGCTGCGCGAGCACTGGAGCTACAGCGTGCTCGGCGGCGTCCACTGGCAGCAGCGATCCGACCTCGATCGCGACGGGTGGACCGACCTGCCGACGTTCCGCCGGACGCAGGTGCGTCCGCGCGTCTCGTGGGACAACGGCGCGGGACGGTCGATCTTCGCGACCCTCGGCGCGGTCGACGAGGACCGGCGCGGCGGCACCATGCCCGGAGCCGTGACCCCGGACGGCCGCCCGCACTCCGAGAACCTGCTCACGCGGCAGTTCGACGGCGGGGTCGTCTCCCGGTTTCTCCTCAGCGGCGGCCGCGTGGCGTCGGTCAGGGCGAGCAGCGTCTCGCAGCGTCACGACCACGTCTTCGGCTCCGTGCCGGAGCGCGAACGGTCGGCGACCGGCTTCGGCGAGGCCTCCTTCACGGGCACGGCGGGCGCGCACACGTGGGTGGCCGGCGGCGCGGTGCAGCGGGAGCGATTCCGTGCGCTCGACGTCCCACGCTTCGATTACACCTACGTGATTCCCGGCGTCTTCGGCCAGGACGACGTCGTGCTCGCGCCCTGGCTCACGGCCTCGGCCAGCGCGCGGGTCGATCGGCATAGCGCGTTCGGCACGTTCTTCAGCCCGCGGCTGTCGGTGCTCCTGCGTCCGGCATCTCAGTGGACCGCGCGCGTATCAGGAGGGCGAGGCCACTTCGCCCCGTCGCCGTTCACCGACGAAACCGACGCGACCGGGCTCTCGGTGCTGGCGCCCGTGGCAGGCGTCCGGCCCGAGGATGCCACGAGCATCTCGAGCGACGTGACGTGGCGCAAGGCGCCGATCGAGGTGACGACAACGGTCTTTCACTCGAACATCACGGGCGCGCAGGTGTTCCGGAAGCTGGATGCCGGTCCCTTCGCGGCGCGCATCGCCAACGCGGAGACGCCGACGGGGACCACGGGCGCCGAGCTCATCGCCCGTTACCACGAGGAGGACCTGGACGTCATCGTCACGCACATGTACCTGCGGTCGTCGGAAGTCGGCGAGGACGGCAGCGGCCGCCGCGACGTGCCGCTCAACCCGCGCCAGACCGCGACCTTCGACCTGCTGTGGAAATCGCCGATCGGCAACATCGGGTTCGAAGTGTTTTACACGGGGCGGCAGGAACTGGAAGACAACCCGTACCGGTCGGACGGGCGGCCCTACACGGTCGTGGGATTCCTCTATACGCGGAAGATCGGCCGGACGCTGCTCTACGTCAACACGGAGGATCTTGCCGACGTGCGGCAGACGAAGTACGACCCGCTGATCCGGCGCGCGCCGCTGCGCGACGGTCGATGGGCAACCGATGCGTGGGCGCCGCTCGATGGACGATCGGTGAACGCGGGGATGCGGTTCCAGTTTTAGGCGGCCAGGCGGACCTGAAGGTCCGCCTCTACGTTCGAGAGTGGGACGTCGGCCCTAGCTGCGCCGCGAATTCTTCCGCCGACCGAGCCGGCGTCAGGCACGCGAAGTTGCGGCACACGTACGCCGCCGGCTGGTCCGTGCGCCGCGCCATGGCCTCGGTCCATGGCAGCAGCCTGGCGACGCCGTCCGCGTGCTCCGGCAGAAGCGGCACGACGATCGAAAACGGCAGGTACCGGCGCCGCACGACGTCCATCAATGCGGTGCCGCGATCGCCTGCGACGACGACCTGCGACATGCCGGCGTGATAGGCCGACAGCGCGGCCATCATCATCGGCACCGTGCGTGCGCCCTGCTTCGCGATGCGCGAGGCGAACAGGCCGACCGCCCGATCGATCGCCCGTCCGAACGTGTCGTCGTTGGTGAGGTGCGAGAGCGTCAGCAGGTTCATGACCGTGACGGAGGTCGCGGACGGCTCCGCGCCGTCGTAGTCCTCCTTGAGGCGCAGCAGCACCGACTCGTCCTGGCCGGTCGTGCTGAACCACCCGCCTTCGACCGGATCCGCGAAAAGCTCGTCCTGCCGGCGCTGCAGCAGCAGCGCCCATTCGAGCCAGCGCGGGTCGCCGTCGGCCTGGAACAGCTCCAGCAGGCCGAACACCAGGTACGCGTAGTCCTCGGCGTACCCCTCGACGGCCGCGTCGCCCTTCCGGTAGCGGCGCAGCAGCGTGCGGGTTTCCGCGTTCCACAGGCGTTTCCAGATGAAGAGCGCCGCCCGCCGCGCGATGTCCAGGTAGGGGCCGACATTCAGGTCGGCCCGCGCGTCGACTGTCGTGGGGTCGAGGATCGTCCTCGACGCGCGCGCGAAGGCGGCGATCATCAGCCCGTTCCACGCCGTCAGCACCTTGTCGTCGAGATGCGGGCGCGGACGCGTCGAGCGCCGCTCGAGCAGCGTCGCCCGCGCGCGCACCAGCGCCGCCTCCACCTGCTCGCGCGACTTCGCAGTCGCCGACATCACCTCGTCGATCCCGCGCGCCGTGTAGAGGAGGTTCTTGCGCACGAACTCGTTCTGCGGATCGAAGGGGGCGTTGCCGTCGGGCAGCACGCCGAAGCGGATGCGAAAGACGTCGGCGTCCTCGCCGAGCACGTCGGCAATCTCCTCGTCGCGCCAGATGTAGAAGGCGCCCTCCATCTTGCGCCCGGTGGGATCTTCAGGCGGGACGCTGTCCGCATCCTCGGCCGAATAGAACCCGCCGCCTTCGTCGGTGAGGTCGCGCGCGACGTAGGCGAGCGTGTCGGCGGCCACGTCCGCATAGAACGCCTCGCCGGTCACCTGGGCGGCTTCGAGATACGCGAGCACCAGCTGCGCCTGGTCGTAGAGCATCTTCTCGAAGTGGGGCACGCGCCAGTTGCCGTCCACGGAATACCGGTGAAAGCCGCCACCGATGTGATCGCGCATGCCGCCGAACGCCATCGCGCGAAGCGTCACCAGCACCATGTCCCGCGCCTCCGCCGAGCCGGTGCGCGCATGCTCCCGCAGCAGGAACAGCAGCTCGGTCGGCCGGGGAAACTTCGGCGCGTCGCCGAAGCCGCCGCGCTGCGCGTCGAACGATGACGCGAACTGCCTGACGCCCTCGTCGAGCGCGCCGGCCGGCGGCACCTCGCGCCCGGCGCCGTCCTCGCCGAGCGTGCGGAGGCGTTCGGTGATCGTCTGCGCGGAGGTCTCGATCCGCGCGCGGTCTTCCTCCCACGCGCGGGCGATCTCCTTGAGGATGTCGACGAACCCCGGCCGTCCCCACTTCGAGGCCGGCGGAAAATAGGTCCCGCCGTAAAACGGCTGGAGCGACGGCGTCAGCCAGACGCTCATCGGCCACCCGCCGGAGCCGGTCGTCGCCTGCACGAACGTCATGTAGACGCGGTCGACGTCGGGCCGCTCCTCGCGATCGACCTTGATCGGGACGAAGTGGCGATTGAGCACCTCCGCCACCTGCCGGCTCTCGAAGCTCTCGTGCTCCATGACGTGGCACCAGTGGCACGTCGAGTAGCCGACCGAGAGAAAGATCGGCTTGTCCTCGTTCCGCGCGCGCTCGAACGCATCGGCGCCCCACGGGTACCAGTCGACCGGGTTGTCTTTGTGTTGGAGAAGGTAGGGGGAATGCTCTTGAGCCAGCCTGTTGGACACGATCCGGATTATCGCCTTGGCGGGCCGTAAAGGCCCGCCCCGCAAACGCCTAATCCGGCAACTCGCGCCCCTTCGTCTCGACAACCCACGGCATGAGCAGCAGCCCGACCAGCGGAATCCAGCCGCAATAGAAGAGCGCCTGCATGGCCGAGTCGAGCGCGTTGGCGCCGCGCGCGGCGATGCCGCCGACCACGAACGGACCGATCGCCGCCACGAAGCGCCCGAGGTTGAAGCAGAAGCCCGATCCCGTGCCGCGGAGGCGCGTTGGAAACAGTTCAGGCAAATAGAACGCGAACGACGCGGTGATCCCCCAGACGGTGAGGCCGATCGGGAAATACATGTAGAGCCGCGCCTGCGGCGAGAGCGGCAGCCCGAAGGCCGCCATGATCGAGATGGCGCCGCCGAGGAAGTACAGGATGTACATGTTGCGGCGGCCGAGATACTTCGCGGCCGGAATCGTCAGCAGCACGCCGATGACGGTGCCGACGCCGAACGCGTTGGTCGCGAGCGCCTTCCACTGCTCCGCCAGCACGGTGGCGCTCACCGTGGACGCGCCCGCCGACGCGCGGTTCGCGAGGCCGACCGCGACGACCGGGATGAAGGCGTTGACGCTCCACCAGACGAGCAGGTTGATCATCGCCATCGCCGCGCCGCTGAACGTCAACCAGCGATACGCGGGCGTGAACAGCTCCGAGACCGTCGCGGGGCGCGCGCGCTCGACCGCGTGCGTCCACCGTTCCGGCTCGCGGATCATCACGCGCACGAGCAGCGTGGCCGCGGCGGGGATCAGGCCCGACAGGAACACGTAGCGCCACGCGACCTCCGGCACGGCGCGGAAGTAGACGCCCTGGATCTGATAGACGAGAAACGTCGCGAGAAACCACCCGGTCGGCGCGGCCGAATACAGCAGCGCGCCGGCATCGACGCGACGCTTCTCCGGAACGATCTCCGCGACCATCGCGGCGCCGCACACCCACTCGCCGCCGATGCCGAGCGAGGCGACGAGGCGGAAGAGGACGAGCGACCACATGTTCGGCGCGAACGCGCAGGCCGCCGTTCCGAGCGAATACATCCCCATCGTCAGGAGGAGCGTGCGCGTGCGGCCCAGCCGATCCGCAATGCGGCCGAAGATGATCCCGCCGGCCGCCCAGCCGATCAGGAGCAGCGAGGTGAGGATGCCGGTCCACCGCAGCGTCGCGGCGGCCGCCTCGGGCGTGCCGAAGGGGATGCCGAGCAGCACCGGCACGCACGTCGGCGCGACGAAGTTGAAGAGCAGGCTGTCGAAGATGTCGAAGCCCCACCCGAGCCATGCCGCGAACAGGACCATCCACTGATAGCGGTCCATGTCGAGCACCGTGCGGCGTGCCGGCTCGCCGGCGACGCTTGCGACGGCGCCCGTGCTCATCGCGTGCGCGTGGAGCTCTTGGAGAGGTCGAACAACTGGCCGCCGGCGCGGATCGAGTACGCGAAGGCGACCGGCGATCCGTCCTTCGCGGGGCTCCCTTCTATCGTGACGACGTCGCCGACCTTGAGCGCGCCAAGGCTCAAGCCCGCCTGGCGGAGAACGGCCGGGGACGCGAGCTCGATCAGCCAGTGCTGGACGGAGCCGTTGGCACCCTTCGCGTCGATGTCCACGTACGGGTGCGGGTTTACGGACTCCACCCGGGTGATCGAGCCCGTTACCGTGACGCGCCTGGTGACGTCGAACATCGTCTGTGCCGCGTGGTGTGCCCACGCGGGTATGACGGTTGCGGCCAGTGCCGCGGCCACCAACACGCTCCTCGTTCTCCGTTTCATCTGCACCTGGCGGAGCCGTCACGATACCATCAAATTCTGCGAAAATCGCTTATCTCGTTGAATCCATGGTGAATCGGATTGTCGAATTGTCGCTGCGGCACCGCGCGCTCGTCATCGGGCTCGCGGTGGTGCTGGGCGGCTGGGGGTGGTGGGCGGCGACCGCGACGCCCATCGACGCCATTCCCGACCTCTCCGACAACCAGGTCATCGTCTTTACCGACTGGACCGGCCACAGCGCGCAGGAGGTGGAGGACCAGGTCAGCTATCCGCTGACCGTCAACCTGCGCGGCCTGGCCGGCGTCCGCGTCGTGCGCTCGCAGTCGGCGTTCGGCTTCTCGATGATCTACGTCGTCTTCGAGGACAACGTCGATCAGTACTTCGCCCGGAGCCGCGTCCTCGAGCGCCTCAGCCTGGTCGCGACGCAGATGCCCGATGGCGCCGTGCCGACGCTCGGGCCCGACGCGACCGGCGTCGGGCACGTGCTCTGGTACACGGTCGACAGCGAACGCCATTCGCTCCGCGACCTGCGCACGCTGCAGGACTGGTTCATCCGCTACCAGCTGAACGCGGTGCCGGGCGTCGCCGAAGTCGCCTCGGTCGGCGGCCACGTCCAGCAGTACCAGATCGACATCGACCCGAACCGGCTGCGCGCCTACAACCTGTCGCTCGGCAGCGTCGTCGAGGCCGTTCGCAACAGCAACGAGAACGTCGGCGGCAACGTGCTCGAAGCCAACGGCACCTGGTCGATCGTGCGCGGTGTCGGCCTCGTCGAATCGATCGCCGACCTCGAGAACATCGTCGTCGCCGCGCCGGGCGGCGTCCCCGTCTACGTGCGGCAGGTCGCCCGGGTGCACGTCGGCGACGCGTTCCGCGTGGCGTCGCTCGTCAAGGGGCGCGACGAGGCGGTCGGCGGCGTCATCGTCATGCGGAGCGGCTCGAATGCGCAGCAGGTCATCGACGCGGTCAAGGAGCGGATCGGCCAGATTGCGCCGGGGCTGCCGCCGGGCGTGACGATCGTCCCCTTCTACGATCGCTCGACGCTCATCTCGCAGTCGGTGGATACGCTGCGGCGCGCGCTCGTCGAAGAGGTCGCGCTCGTCACGCTGGCGCACATCCTGTTCCTGATGCACTTCCGCTCGGTCCTGATCGTGACGCTGCCGCTGCCGCTGGCCGTGCTGCTGTCGTTCCTCGCGATGTACTACGCGGGCATCTCGTCGAACATCATGAGCCTCGCGGGAATCGCCATCGCCATCGGCGTGCTCGTGGATGCGGCCATTGTCGTCACCGAAAACGCGTTCAGACATGTCGAGCAGCACGGTGTCGATACGCGCGATCGAGCCGCGGTGACGCGCGCGGTCCAGGCGTCCGCGCGACTGGTCGGGCGTCCTGTCTTCTTTTCGATGGCGATCATCGTCCTCGCCTTCATCCCGGTCTTCGCCTTGACCGGTCAGGAAGGCAAGCTGTTCCACCCACTGGCATTCACCAAGACGTTCGCCGTGCTGGCGGCCGACCGCTGCCTTGGTGGCCACAATCAGCATGCAGAGTAACGCCGCAACGACCAGATACCAGCGGTCGAGCGCAAAGATATAGACGAGCACATAGCCAACGAGCATGAGTTGTACGATCGTGCGTATAGCTCCAATGAACATGCTCTGCGCCAGGCCCAGGCCTTGCCAGCGGGCGATGCCAATAGCAATGAGTATGAGACCAAAAGCCCACGCCAGATCAAACCATGATACGTCAACGATGGAGCGGCTGGCCGTGGCAGCGCTCTGGACGAAGTGCGGCATAGCTTTATGTCCCAGTATCGAGAAAAGCGCGAATCCTCGGGTTGGTCGTACTCCCGAACACGTCAACGGTGCTCCCGCAGGCGACGACCGGCATCGCGGCGACTGCGATCTTCTGCCTGATTTTTGCCTGGAACGAGTACGCCTTCGCCGTGCTTCTCACCTCGGGGGAGGCGCAGACAGCGCCGCCCTTCATTCCCATCATCATCGGCGAGGGCGGCCAGGACTGGCCGGCCGTGGCCGCGGGGACCACGCTGTTCCTGGTTCCCATCCTCGTGTTCACCGTGCTGCTGCGGAAGAACCTCTTGCGCGGCATCACCTTTGGCGCGGTGCGCAAATGAGCGTGACGACGCTGCACGCCGGGAGCCGGTGGCCGCGCTGGCTGCGGCGCGGGCCGATGGAAAGGGTCGCCACCGCCGCCATTACCGCGGGCGTGCTGATGCTGCTGCAGCCGTTTTCGATGGCGCTCTACACGTACTCGTTTCTCACCACCCTGGTGGGGACCGCGCTGTTC
>Ga0137418_10005597_pt1 | contig 11533 bp, 9 predicted proteins | sample CZODoug3_1_2_16f_FD_122242 | JGI IMG/M metagenome (GOLD analysis project Ga0137418, IMG submission 122242) | Vadose zone soil fungal communities from Angelo Coast Range Reserve, California, USA - CZODoug3_1_2_16fungal (Hybrid Assembly) | ecosystem: Environmental > Terrestrial > Soil > Vadose... | reverse complement strand
AAGGCGCCGCTCACCGTCGTGATCCCGGGCGCGGCGCCCACGGCCCAGAGGGCGGCACGGATCGTGTCGCCGCTCGGAAAGGTGGCCCCGCCGACCATGACGTCGGCACGCCCCAGCCCGACGAGGGCGGCGCCGAATGTGAGGGGATGCTGGAGCGCCGCCGCTGCGGCGGCGTCGGTCGGGAAGCGTTGGGGATGGCGGGCGCGGAGCAGGCGAACCATTTCGGGGAGCGGGGAGCGGGGAGCGGTACCATCCAGGAGCTCCACGCGCCCGAGCGCCAAGCTCTCGATCCGCTGCGCCGCCTCCCGCACCCGGGCATCGTTTCCCTCGGGCAGCACGATGCGGCGACCGGCGCGGCGGGCCCGCTCGTACACCGAGTCGCGAAATGTCACTTGCCGAACTTTTGCCGGAGCGCCTTTAGGACCGCGGGGTGGACGAGCTGCGACACGTCGCCGCCGAACCGTGCGACTTCGCGCACCAGGCTGGAGCTCAGGTAGGTGAGGTCGAACGCGGGCACCAGGAAGACCGTCTCGATCCCCGGCGCCAGGTTGCGGTTCATGAGCGCCATCTGGAACTCGTACTCGAAGTCGCTCACCGCCCGCAAGCCACGGACGATCACCGTCGCCCCCGCCGTGCGCGCGAAATCGGCCAGCAGCCCGTCGAACGAGCGGACCTCGACGCTGGGATCCTCGACCGCCTGCCGGATCAACGCCACCCGCTCTTCCAGGGTGAAGAGCGGCTGCTTCGCCACGTTCACCGCCACGGCGACGATCACGCGGTCGGCGAAGCTCTTGGCGCGGCGGATCAGGTCCTCGTGCCCGCGCGTGATCGGGTCGAACGATCCCGGATACACGGCGAGGCTGGGGGTAGACGTCGTCATGGGGCGTAGATGAACGTCACGGCGGTGTCCCCGTAGCGCCGGGTGTCGTCCCCGGGAATAGGCCGATCGGCCGCGTGCTCGATCGAGAAGATGCGCGCAAACGGGTTCAGCCGGAACAGCGCCACGAGCAGTGCGGCTTGCTCGCCGGCGTACGGGGGGTCCGCGAACGCGACGTCGTACTGCCCGGGGTGGAGCTGCTCCGCGAACCTGAGGGCATCGACGCGGTGCACCGCCGCCCGATCGTCCACTTTGAGGAGCGTGATGTTGGCCTTGAGTGACGACAGCGCGAGCCGGTGGATTTCCACGAAATCCGCGCTCACGGCGCCACGCGACAGTGCTTCGAGGCCCAGCGCGCCCGAGCCTGCGAACAGATCGAGCACCCGCGCCCCGCGGATCGGGCGCTGGAGGATGGAGAACCACGCTTCCCGCACACGGTCCCCGGTCGGCCGCACCTTGTCGGACGCGGGAGTCTTGAGGCGCCTGCCGCCGAACTCACCCGCGATGATGCGAATCATCTCCTGTCATGTGCTGGGCGCCATGGATGCGACCCGCGCCTGCAACGTCGTGCGGCCCTGCCACTCGTCGCGCTCCAGCCGGAACGCGACGTCCAGCCGCTCGGCGAGCCAGTGGTCGGGGATGGCATCAGCCCACTGGAACGCGATCGCCGGGAGCACGCCCGAAGCATCGTCCAAGGTGAAGCGCAGGTGGTTCGTCCCGACGCGCCGCGCGCCCACCGCGCGGGCTTGCCGCACGCCGAACACCGGCGCGGGATTGCCCGGGCCGCACGGCTCGAGGTAGCGGATCAGCTTCTCCAGCTCGTCGCTCACGAGGCCCAAGGGAAGCTCCAGGTCGACCCGCTGAGCGGGCACCAGGTCGTCGGGGCCCAGAAGCTCGCCCGCGACCGCGAGAAACGCAACACGGAACTCGTCGTAGCGGTCCCGGCGGATGGTGAGCCCGGCCGCCATGGTGTGGCCCCCGTACTTCTCGAGATGGTGGCCGACCCGATGCAGTGCCGCGTGCAGGTCGAAGCCCGCCACGCTCCGCCCGGAGCCCCGTCCCAGCTCGCTCCCTTCCTCCCAGCCGATGAGGAAGGTGGGCCGTCCATAGCGCTCCACCAGGCGGGACGCGACGATTCCGATCACCCCCGGGTGCCAGGCATCCGCCGCGAGCACCAGCGCCCGATCCTCCGGGCGCAGCACGCCCTCGGCCAGCTCGACCGCCTCGTCGAGGATGCGCTGGTCGAGAGCCTGTCGCCGGGCATTCAGCGTTTCGAGCTCGCGGGCGATGGCCGCCGCCTCCTGCGGATCGTCGGAGAGGAGCAGCCGCAGGCCGTCGTTGGCGTCCCCGATCCGTCCTGCCGCGTTCAGGCGCGGCGCCAGGATGAACCCGACGTGGCCCGATTTGATCGGCTTCCCCGCGAGCCCGGCCGTTTCGATCAGCGCCCGCACGCCCGTCCAATGCGACTCCGCGAGCAGCTTGAGCCCGTGGCGCACCAGGATGCGGTTCTCGCCCGTGAGCGGCACGACATCGGCCACCGTCGCGAGCGCCACCAGGTCGAGGAAGTGGAGCGGCAGGTTGGGGGACAACCCCAGGGCGGGCGCGAGTGCTTGCGCCAGCTTGAAGGCGACCCCGGTGCCGCACAGGTCCTTCTCTTGGGACGGGCAGTCGGCGCGCCGCGGATCGAGCACGGCCGAGGCGGGGGGCAGCTCGTCACCCGGGAGATGGTGGTCGGTGACGATGACGTCGATGCCCGCCGCGCGCGCGGCGCGCACCGCCTCCACCGCGGTGATGCCGCAGTCGCAGGTGATGATGAGCCCGGCGCCGAGGCGGCGCGCTTCCGCGAGGCCAGCGGGCCCGAAATCGTAGCCGTCGCGCAACCGGTGCGGGACGAACGCATGGGCCCGGCCGCCGACGCTCGAGAGCACGCGGGTGAGCAGCGCCGCGCCACATTGACCGTCCACGTCGTAGTCGCCATGGATCAAGATCGGTGCTTTCGCCCGGACGGCGGCGACGATCAGCTCGACGGCGCGCGGCATGTCGGCCCAGGTGCGCGGGTCGGAGAGCCGCTCGAGATCGGGGCGAAGGAACGCCTTGGCGAGTTCGGGAGCGGCGAGCCCGCGCTGCACGAGGATGGCGGCGAGCGCCTCGGGGATGTGGAGGTCGGACGCGAGGGCTGTGGTGAGCTGCGGATCGGCCGGCGCCGCGACCGCCCAGCGTGCGGGGATCATTCGGGGGCGTACAGCAGCACGCCGCAGGCCTCGCAGCCTTCGATCGACGCGCCACGCTGGATCAGGACCCGGCGCTGCGTCGGGACCGCCGTGAAGCAGTGGCCGCAGGCGTCGCCGTGCAGGGGGTAGAGCGCGAGGGGTGCTTTGCCGCGCCGGATCCGCTCGTACAGCGCCAGCAGGCCGGCGCCCACGGCCGCGGTGGCGCGCTCGCGCTCCGCGCAGGCCCGCTCGCGCTCGGCGGCGATCTGCTCGCGCTTTCCGGCGAGCGCCTCGCGCAGCGGGGCCTGCCGCGCGCGCACCTCGTCGAGCGCCCGCTCCGCCTCCGCGGCTTTGCGCTCCGCTTCCGTCACCGCGTCGCCGGAGCGCATGAACTCGGCTTCCTCCTTGGCCAGCACGGAGCGCGCGAGATCCAGCTCGGCCATAAGGGTGGAGGCTTCCTTGGCGCCCCGCACCCACTCGAGGCGTTGGCGCCGCTGATCTTGCATGGTGCGATAGTTGGCGATCTTGCCCTCCAACTCGTCACGCCGGTCCATGGCGGCCTGGATTCCCGCCCGCGCCACGGCGAGGGCGCGCTCCGCCGCGGCCTGCGCCTCATCGAGCGTCGCCAGCTCGGGGGCGAGCGCGGCGAGGGCCTCATCGGTCGCCGACACCGCCTGATCTTTCTCCTGTAGCGCCAACAACGGCTCAAGTTCCGGGTGCACCTCTCCTCCTCTTAGCGATTTTGTACCGCGGGTAACGCTTGCGGAGCTCGTCGAACACACGACGCTTCTCCGCAAGCAGGGACGCCTGCCGATCGGGGGTCTCGAACGGGAGCTGATCGTCCAAGCGCTCCATCTGTCTCTCGAGTCGCCGGGCTTCCAGCCAGTTGACGGCCAGCTCGTACATCTCGTTGGGATCCCGCCCTCCGAGTCCCTCCGCCTTGAGCAACTCGTAGGCACGGGCCGACGTGTCGTCGAGCGCGAGCACCGCGTCGTCGGCCACGCTTTCGAACACGGCGCGATAGGGTGGGAACTCGAGCTCTTCGGCGTCGACGACTTCGGCGACGCGGGATTTCCACGGCTCGCCTTCGAGCATCAGCAGCACGACGGCTTTCTCAGCGCTGGCGGGCAGGGCGGGATGCGAGATGGGGGATGCGGGATGCGCGGTGGGGCTGGGCCGCATGCCGCTTCCCGCATCCCGCATCCCGGCTTCTCGCTCGAGCACATCCTTCCGGACTCCGGCTGCCTCCGCGGCCCGGGATATGTAGAGCTCCCGCGTGATCGGGTCTTTCGCCGCGCGAATCGTGGGGAGCAGCCGATCGAGCGCGCGACGCCGGCCCGGCAAAGTGCCGAAGAATCCCTTGCGGTCGAGAATCTGGATCTTCCGCTCCAGCACATCGACCGCGTCCTTGAGAATCTCCTCGAGTCCCGCGACACCCTTCTTCTGCCCGAGGGTGTCGGGATCCTCGCCCGCCGGGAGCGTAGCGACGCTCACCCGCAGGCCCTCGCGCAGCAGCTCGTCGCCGGCGCGGAACGTGGCGCGCAGGCCGGGCTCGTCCGAGTCGTACAGCAGGATCACGTGGGGCGCGTGGTGCTTCACGAGCTGGGCCTGCTCCGGGGTGAGCCCGGTGCCGAGCGGCGCCACGACCTCTTCAATCCCGGCCAGGGAAAGGCGGAGCACATCGAAGTAGCCTTCGACCAGGATCGCGCGCTCCGCCTTGCGCATCGCGTGCTTCGCGACGTGCAGGTTGTACAGCAGCTTTCCCTTGTGGAAGATCGGGGTATCGGGAGAGTTGAGATACTTAGGCTCGCCTTCGCCGAGGATGCGGCCACCGAAGCCCACCACGCGGGCGCGCACGTCGTGGATCGGGAACAGCAGCCGGCCGCGGAAGCGGGGCGCGAGGGTGCCATCCTCCCGTTTAGCCAACAGACCCGCCTCGAGCAACACCTCGTCACGCACGCCCAAGCCTTTCATTGCGTCGAGGAACGCCTTGCTCCTGGGCGCGTACCCGAGGCCGAGCGGCTGGACGGTCTCGAGATCCAGCTGCCGGGTGGCGAGATAATCGCGGGCTACCTGCGCCTCCGGGCTCTCCCGCAGCTGCCGGGCGAACCAGTCGGCGGCCGCCGCCACGGCACTGTACAGCGGCTCACGGGGATCGGGCCCGGTGGGGCCCCGCTCCGGAATCGTGATCCCCGCCTGGCGCGCCACCTCGCGCACGGCCGTGGGATAGTCCATGCCGAGCTTCTTCATGAAGAACGTGAAAACGTCGCCGCCGGCGTGGCACACGAAGCAGTAGAACATCCCCTTGCGGGGAATGACCGCGAAGTTGCGGTGCGTGCCGCCGTGAAAGGGACACGGGGCGCGGAAATCAGACCCGGTGCGCTTGAGCTCGACGTGCTCGCCGATGATCCCCACGATGTCCGCCGCCTCCCGGACCTGCTCGATCACGTCATCGGGGATGAGGCTCACGCGCGAAACTCCACCAGCGTGACGCCGTGGCCGCCCTGGTTCGACGGGGCGAAGCCGAAGCGCTTCACCCGCGGGTCGGCCGAAAGGATCTCGTGCACCAGCTGGCGCAGAGCGCCGGTCCCCTTGCCGTGGATCACGCGGAGCGTGGAGAGGTCGGCGAGGATGGCGCCGTCGAGCGCCTTGACGAGCAGCGGCTCGGCTTCGGAGACGCGGAGACCAATGAGGGAAATCTCCGTTGCGGCGCTGACGGCCGGTGCCTGGGCGGACGGGCGGACCGCCCGACGGTCGGACGGTGACGGCGCGCTACGTGCGCGCTTCAGATCTTCGAGGGACATCCACCCTTCCCCCACCTTGTCCCCGGCCGTCTCACCGGCCGTGTCCTCGAGGGCTTTCTCGACGAGCCGACGAGCTTCCTTGGCCGTCGCCTCGTCCACTGCGGCGCGGGCCCGACCGAGTGCCGCTTCGACCTTCCTGCGCGCTTCGAGCAAGTAGGCGCGGGTCTGCTCGCGCGCCTCGCGTTCGAGACTCTGTGCCCGAGCCTTCACGTCCCGCTCGCGCGCGGCGAGCTCCGCCGCGCGTGCGTCGAGCCGCTCCGCATCGCTGCGCAGCGCGGCGTCGCGTGCCGCGAGCTCCTGTTCTTTGGTTTCGAGCTCCCGCGCCCGGGCCTCGACGGTGGCGAGCAGGGCGTCCAATGCCCGCTCGGCTCCGGGCACGGCCCGCTCGGCGATCTCCAGGACATCGGGCGCGATCCCGAGACGGCGCGCGATGGCGAGCCCGTACGACCGTCCGGGCACGCCTTTCAACAGCCGGTAGGTCGGCGTCAGGGTGTCGGCGTCGAACTGGAGCGACGCATTTACAATGCCGACCGTCTCCGCCGCCAGCTGCTTCAGGGCGCCCAGGTGCGTCGTCGCGAGCGTGACCGCCCGGCGTCGGGTGAGGGTCTGTAGCACCGCCGTCGCGAGCGCGCCCCCCTCCGCGGGGTCGGTGCCGCTGCCGATCTCGTCGAGGAGCACGAGCGATCCCGCTCCGGCACGCTCCAGAATGTCGCGCAAGGCGGCGACGTGGGCGGAGAACGTGGAGAGGCTCGCGGCGATCGACTGACGGTCGCCGATGTCCGCAAACACGCCCGTGAACACGGGGAGGGTCGACTGCGGGCCGATCGGCGGGATGATCCCGCTCTGCGCCATGAGGGCGAGCAAGCCCACCGCCTTGATGAGCACGGTCTTGCCGCCGGTGTTGGGACCCGAGACCAGCACGGTGCATTCATCGGGGGCGAGGACCAGATCGAACGGGACGACGACCTCGCCCCCCACCAGCAGCGGATGGCGACCGTTCCGAATCTCCAGCGGTCCCCCGCCGATCGCCGGGGGGAAGCCGTTCACCTCCACCGCGTAGCGCGCGCGGGCGCACAGGTCGTCGAACGCGACGCACATCTCCCACGCCGCCGCGATCGCGTCACGGTGCGGGCGCAAGAGCTCCGTCAAGTCCCGCAGCACCTGCAGGACTTCGCGCTGCTCCTCGACCTCGGCGGCGCGCAGCGCGTTGCCGAGCTCGATGACCTCGGGCGGCTCCAGAAAGACGGTGGCGCGGGTTGCCGACTCGTCGTGCACAATGCCGCCGATGCGCGCGCGCGCGGTCGAGCGGACGGGGATCACGTAACGGCCCTCCCGTAGCGTGACGGCCGCGTCGGGCGCACGATCCGTGGGGTCAAGCGCGGCGAGCATGGCGTCGAGCTTGTGCACCAGACGCGCGCGCGCCTCGCGCACCGCGCGGCGGGCCCGCGCGACAGCCCGGGACGCGCCGTCCTGCACCTGGCCGTCCGGGTCGAGCGAGACGGTGAGGCGCTGCTCGAGCTCTTTCGGGGGAGGATCGACGCGGAGCGCGGCGGTGCGCGGCGCGTCGGCTCGCAGCCGGGCCAGATCACCCGCGACCACGCGGGCGGCCGCGAGCGCGCGCCCCAGCTGCGCGAGCGCAGCCCCTTCGAGCGCGCTCCCCGGCACACCGAGCAGCTCCAGGGCGGCGCCAATATCGGGGACGGGCTCGGCACGAATGCCGTCGTCGGTCAGGAGGAGGGCGGCGAGCTCCGCCACCTGCGCGAGCGCGGCGCGGATGGCATCGGGATCGGTCACCGGGGAGCGGCGGGTCACGCGGGCGGCGCCGAGCGGCCCGGCGGCGTGCGCCGCCACCCGCTCCAGCGCGGCAGGGAACTCGAGTGTCTCCAGCACGGAGGGCGCGACCCCTCCTCCGACTGTCATACGGCCGCCGCCAGCTCCTCGCGGACGATCTGGTTCACCAGCTTGCCATCCGCCCGGCCCTTGAACTTGGGCATCACCTGTCCCATGACCTTTCCGAGATCCTTCCCCCCGGCGGCGATCGCCTCCCGCACGGCGCGCCGGATCTCGTCGGCTTCGACCGCGGCGGGCAAGAACTCCTCGAGCGCCTTCCCCTCGCCGAGCTCCGCCTCGGCCCGGTCGGCGCGCCCGGCGGCCCGGTACTGCTCGGCCGCCTCGCGGCGGCGCTTGATGCCGCGGCGCACGACTTCGGCCGCCTCTTCATCGGAGACGGGGTGCTGGAGCTCGAATTCGCGGTTCTTGAGGTCTGCGAGGATGGTGGAGAGGAGGAGCGTGCGCCCTTGATCGCGGTGTTTGCGGGCTTCGTTCATCGCGGCGCGGAGCCGCTCGGGCAAGCTCGCCACGTCAGGCCGTCGGCTCGTCGTAATGACGGTACTTGTGCAAGTCGGCCAGGATCCCCGCCTTCTCACCCTCTGGGTAACTGTGACGGACACAAAAACTTAGTCCTGCCGATTGCCGGGGGCAACCCGTCGCTCTCATCCGGGCGGCCACGTCATCGGCCGGCCGCCGAGCAGGTGCAGGTGCAGATGAAACACGGTCTGTCCGCCGTCGGGGTTCGTATTCACCACGACGCGATACCCGCGCTCCGCAATCCCGACCTCTCGCGCCAAGTCGCGCGCGAAGGCGAGCAGTTTACCCAGCAGGCCCGCATCCTTGGTCTCGCTGAGCGTGGCCACGTGATGCGTCGGGATCACGAGGAGGTGCGTAGGCGCTTGCGGGTTCATATCCTTGAACGCCAGGATGCCGTCGCCGCGCTTCACGATCGTCGCCGGGATCTCGCCGGCGGCGATCCGGCAGAAGACGCAACCAGCCATGATCCTCCTCTTACCGTCCGAATGCCTGGCGCAGCTGCTCCCAGAACTTCTTCCCGGTGTGCCCTTCCGCGGGCGGCTTGCTCTCGACCTTCGCGAGCTGCTCGAGCAGCTCGCGTTGCTCCGCGGTCAGCTTGACAGGCGTCCAGACATGTACCCGCACGTGCAGATCGCCGCGACCCGCTTCGCCCACCCGCGGCAGCCCCTTGCCGCGCAGGCGGTACACGGCCCCGGTCTGCGTGCCCGGGTGGATCTCGAGGGTCGCGTCGCCGTACGGCGTGGGGATCTCAACCTCCGCCCCAAGCGCCGCCTGGGCGAACGAGGCCGGGAGGTCGTAGATCAGGTCGTCGCCCTGGCGCTCGAACCGCGGATCCTCGGCGATGTCGAGCACGGCCACCAGGTCGCCGGCCGGACCGTTGCGCGGCCCGGGGACGCCGTGTCCCCGCATGGTGAGGTAGTGATGGTCGGCGACGCCCGCGGGGACGTTGATCTCGAGCTCCTTCTCGGCGCGGACGCGTCCGTCGCCCTGACACTTGGGGCAGGGCTGCTGGATCACCGTGCCCTCCCCTGCGCAGGTGGGGCACGGCGACACGGACACGAACTGTCCGAACATCGAGCGCGCGGCGCGCCGCACTTCGCCTGTGCCGGCGCACGTGGCGCAGGTCGTGGCCTTGCTGCCGGGCGCCGCCCCGGCGCCGCTGCACGCGGCGCAGCGCTCCAGAGTGCGGACCTTCATCTTTTTGGTGGTGCCGCTGGCGACCTCGGCGAGAGTGAGCTTCAGGGTGACCTTCAGGTCCTCGCCGCGGTTGCGTTCTCGACGGGCGCGCTCGCCGCCACCGAAGAAGGCGTCGAACCCGCCCAACCCGCCGAAGTCCCGCATGAAAATATTGAGCGCTTCCGACAGGTCGAAGTGGGTGAATCCGGCGCCGCGCGAGCCCGCGCCGCTCTTCAGCCCCGCTTCGCCGTAGCGGTCGTACGTAGCGCGGCGGTCGGAGTCGCGCAGGACCTCGTAGGCCTCGGTGATCTCTTTGAACTTCTCCTCGGCCGCCTCTTTCTCTCCGGACGCGACGCGGTCGGGATGATGCTTCATCGCGAGGCGGCGATAGGCCTTCTTGATCTCGCCTTCGTCCGCGTCGCGCTTGACCCCCAGGATGGTGTAGTAATCGCGCTTCACTCGAGCAGCTCACCCACGAGTCGGCTCGTGTGATCCACGAGCGCCACGATCTTGTCGTACGGCATGCGCGTCGGGCCCATGACCCCGATGACGCCGGCCAGCGGGCCGAGCCGGTAGGACGCGGTCACCAGGGTGAACGGCGCGAGCGTCGCGTCCTGGTGCTCGCTGCCGATCGTGATGGTGAGCCCCTGGCCGAGTCGCTTGGCCAACGCCTCGCGCAGCACGTCCCGGCGCTCGGTCACCTCCAGCAGTCCCTGCAGCCGCTCCTTGGTGGCGAACTCGGGCTGGCCGGCCAGCAGCTGCGCGCTCCCCAACACCACGCCCCCGCCGCCGCCCCCGGTAGCCGCCACGTCGAACAGGTCGTCCGCCTCCTGGATGAAGATGTTCAGCAGCTCGCTCGAGCCGACGTCGGGCGCGGCGTCGCGCAGCCGCTCGGATAACGTGGTGCGGATCTCGCGTAGCGTCAGCCCCGCGAGGCGCTCGTTCAGGACCACCGCCACTTGCACGACGATCTCGGGCGCCATGAGCGAGGGCACTTCCACAAAGATGGTGCGCACCACCCCGCTCCTGAGCGTGAGCACCAGCAGGAGCCGGTCGGACCCGGCCCGCAACAGCTCCAACCGCTCCAGCACCGCCTCGTCGAGCGTCGGGCCCACCGCCACGCCGAGCTCTTTTGTGAGCACGCCCAGCACCTGCGCCGCCCGCTCGAGGATCTGCTCCACGGCGTTGCGCTCCGCGAGCTCTTCGCGGATGTGGTGCGAATCGGATGCCGACACCTGCGACAGGCGCATGAGGGAGTTCACGTACACGCGGTAGGCGAGATCAGTGGGGATGCGGCCGGCGGACGTGTGGGGGTGGTAGAGGTACCCCTTTTCCTCGAGGTCGCTCATCGTGTTGCGAATCGTGGCGGCGGACAGCGTGTGGCCGAACTTCTTGGAAATAGTCCGGCTCCCCGCCGGCTCGGCGGTTTCCACGTAGGTCTCGATGACGGCCTCGAGCACCTGGCGTTCGCGCTCGTTCAGAGATGCAACCATATCACCCAAGCTATTACCTGCTAACAATTTAGACCGTTCCCCTGGCGCTGGTCAAGTCACGCACGAGGGCGTCGAGGCGCAACCAACCCTCCGGAGAGCACACCAGCCGCTGCTCCCTGATATCCGCCCACCCCCGCTCCACCCATCGGGCGGCCTGGGGCGGCAGAGGGCGGCAAAGGGCGGCAAGCGGCAGCCCCGCATCGGTCCGCAACGCGAGATAGAGGCGCTCCAGTTCGCGTTGCTCCTCGGTCAGGACCTCCTCGGCATCGATCGCCGGGAGCCCGGCGCCGACGGCGCGCCGATAGGTCTCCCACGCGGCCAGATTCCAGCGACGCACGCGGCCGTCGAACGAATGCGCGGCGGGCCCGAGCCCCAGATAGGCGCGACCCGACCAGTAGGCCGAGTTGTGGCGTGAGCGGTGGCCGCCGCGTTCGGCGTTCGAGACCTCGTAGAAACGGTAGCCGTCGCGGGCGAGCCGGTCGTGCGCGTACAGGTACTCCTCCGCATAGCGCTCGTCGTCGGGCGCTGCGGTGGCGCCACGCGAGATCCAGCGGGCGAGAGGGGTCCGTTCCTCGACGGTGAGCCCGTAGAGGGAGAGGTGAGCAG
>Ga0137418_10005596_pt1 | contig 11533 bp, 12 predicted proteins | sample CZODoug3_1_2_16f_FD_122242 | JGI IMG/M metagenome (GOLD analysis project Ga0137418, IMG submission 122242) | Vadose zone soil fungal communities from Angelo Coast Range Reserve, California, USA - CZODoug3_1_2_16fungal (Hybrid Assembly) | ecosystem: Environmental > Terrestrial > Soil > Vadose... | reverse complement strand
CCCGATAGTCGCGCCAGAAATCGTCGGTGGGTGAAGAAACACAAATACACATCCGCCGCGGTCTGGTTCCCGATGCGGCTGGTCTGCTCCGACGTAGCTGCCTGCGCCAGCAGCAAACTCGTCCCCTTCGAATCAGCGGGACCCACTAGCACCCAGCGCTTTCCGCCGCCCAGGTCCGTATCTTCGATCAAGCGAAAGCCGAGCGCGGGTGGGAAGAATGCTATCGCCTCATCGTAGTTTCGGACGACCAAGGCCACAGGCCCGATTGCCTGCGCCGTACTCGAGACTATTGCAGCGGAAAACGCTCGATCTCCAGATCTAGACCTGACCTCAACCGGACCTCTCAACCTGATCTCTTGACCGCCATCCCGAACAGGCGTAGCCTCGCGTGCGAAATCCTGCATTCGACCTCGCAACTCAAGGAGGCATCGTATGGTTCCTCTCTCCGCTCTATGGCTGCCGATGCTGTTATCGGCCGTCATCATCTTTGTAGCCAGCTCGATCATGCACATGGTGCTGCCCTACCATAAAGGGGACTACCAACAACTACCCGATGAAGACAAACTGCTGGCCACGCTGCGCGCCGCAAATTTGAAACGCGGCCTCTATGTTTTTCCCTTCTGCAACCACAAGGACATGAAGTCGCCCGCTGTGCAGGAAAAATACAGACAAGGGCCGGTGGGCATGATGACCATCCTTCCATCGGGTCCGCCGAACATGCCGAAGTACCTGATCCAGTGGTTCGTCTATTGCCTTGTGGTCAGTTTCTTTGTCGCCTATCTCACGGGGCATACAGTTCCGCCTAGCACGCACTATCTCGCCGTGTTTCGGGTGGCCGCTACAGCGGCGTTCCTCGCCTATGGTCTGGGAGGTTTGAGCAGTGCGATCTGGAAAGGGCAACCGTGGAGCATGACCATCAAAGAAGTAATTGATGGTCTCATCTATGGGCTGCTGACGGCGGGCACATTCGGCTGGCTCTGGCCACACTAGCAAGTTCGTTGTCCCGGTCTTCGCAGGAGGAACGTCTCTGCGATCGGAACGCTGGGCGCCGGTAGAGCCCGCCTCCCGAAGCCGCAGCCAAATTCGGACGTGTCCCCCATCGCGGGCACCGAGATGTACGTTTTGGTTAACGCACTAACCGTCGGGTTCATGCAATCGATCTCGGATCGCAAAATCCGATCTGTGCCGAATCGCTCTCGAGAGATCGATGTCGTTCAAGAACAAATAGTTTGATCAACATCTGATATGTCAGGGTCGGCGTTTCCGTGTGGCCTTTGGATTGCCTTTCCCAGTGCAACCTCGGAGCACCCCCGAAGAGCCAAGAAAACATGGAGGCGACTCGTGACACTTTTCAGAAAATTCGTGTTGCATGAAACACTGCTAGGAGCGATCACCGTGCTGGTGCTCTTGACTCCCTCCAATGGTCAACAAGAGACCGACCCATCCTGGTACGATCCTTGGGCTAAACCGACAGCGACTGCGGCGCGTGTGAAGTCGACCAGCGGGCACCCGATGAATCCGCAAACGAGCTTTTCCAAAACGTCGACCGTCCCCAAGAAGCGAGGCCGCAAGGAAACTCCACGCGCAACAGCTAGCCTGCAAGCCACGAAGAGTGCTGCTGTGAAACCCTGAGACTTCGAAGTGGCGAAGGGTATGGAGACAGAGGACGGAGAGGTCCCATTCCGTCGTGCAATTATTTCTCGACTGCGCGCAGAAGATGGCAGGCCACCGCGCCATACTCTACAGAATTTCCCGTAAGTTTCCACGGCCCCGACCCTGAGACTTGCTTTAGGCGCCGGCGTCTAGGGGAGTTTCTTTGTCTCTAAGACATTCAGAGCAAACAGTCAGTCCGCAATACCCAAAAACATTCCTCCATGCGGGTATCGTTGGCACCGCGTTTGCAACACAAGCGCAGAATTCAAACTTCTCCGGAGGACTTGATGAAGAAACGCACGCAAACTCTTTGCATGCTCGGTGCGCTCGCGTTGGCCATGGGTGCCGCCACCCTGCACGCGCAGCAGTCAGACCAGTCGCAAACCCCCAGCACGCCACCGTCGCAACAGCAGCAGCAACAACCGCCTGCGGGTCAGAACGGCAACGACGCCCAAGCCCAACCGTCCGACGACAGCCAGACCTTCAGCGGGACGATTGTGAAGTCGGGCGACAAGTACGTTCTGCAGGATGCCAGCGGCAAGAACTATGACATCGACCGGCAGGATGGACTGAAGCAGTACGAAGGCAAGCAGGTCCGCGTTAAGGGCACGCTCGACGCCGACGGCAAGACGATTCACATGAAGTAACGCTACAACCCGCGTTAGCAAAGGGGCCGCAACCACGGCCCCTTTCGTATTTATGTACGGGTCAGCCCGGCGTGTCGAGACGGAAGTGTAGACCACCTCTCATTTCGGCTCGGAGCCAAAACGCAGCACGTTGCCGTCGGGGTGCTCCACTTGCATTTCCAGAGCCCCAGGCACGCTGCGTCGGAGGAAGCCGTACCGCTTCTCCGCGTGCCAGAGCACTCTTCAGGGGAGTCTTTCGACGTCGTCCACTCCGATCCAGACCCACGCTCCTCCGCGACCTTGATCGCCTCGGCACAGGTAATGCGCAGCAGCATCACGCGCCACGCTGGTGTAGTCGTCGTTGCCCCGACCGGACATCCACGTAGAAGCGGAGACTGGCTTCCCTGTTCTCGACGCGCAGGATCGGCTGGCCCGCCAGATCACATAAAACCAGGAGCACATGCCGTGAGCGATTGCCCAGACAATTGAGTGATTCAATTGAAATGAGAGAATCATCGGCAGCGCGGTTTCCATGGAGAACCCCGCCGTCGCTCCGACCCGATTCGCTGGTGATTGGTGGTTGCCAGGTCCAGATTATTCCACGGGTAGAAACGGGTAGAACTGCTGCGCTGACTGCGCTTTACGTTTGTGGTAGAATTAATCTGCACCTCCTCCTGGTCTGTTCTACAGGTTCTGCTGTATTCCCGGGCTCCCCCTCGCGTCATAGCGTATAGCCATACGCGGCCTTCCCAGAATTAACGAAGGATTAATCACAGAGTGGAAAAAGGGAAGCAGCGTCCGGGCCCGACTGTCCCAAATCCGCGGCCTCTTCGAAGGTCGTCGTTACGACGGGGGTACCATGCACGCTTTGATTTTTTTTGCGGTTTTGCACGGCGTTATCTCGATTGCGCCGATTCGCGAATTTCGACCCTACCCGACCGTGAAGTGTCCCCGGGGGTACACGCTCTGGTGGCCTGCGGGCAAGGAATTCGACAACGACGAGTACGCGCAGTGCGTCCAGCCTGTTCTGGCCCAGAAAACCGTAGCGCCCAAGCCACCACCCAGGGCAATCAAGGATGTGAGCTTGCGTGAGAAGCTGCCAGGACAGTGACAACACTCATCGCCGGTCGGGGGTAATGAGACCAGACAGTGAACCTCGGCGCATTCGCTACGTACCCAAGTGCGAAGCTATTCGAGACTGGCTGTGGTACCTTGAGCTCACACCCGGCGCGGGTTCTGCGATGCTTCCATTCTCTTGTTCCCTGCCGCGGTGTACCCACGCACGTTTACTGCGAGAGACAAGAAGGATCGATAAGTATGGCGGCCCAGCTCCTCAAACGACTCCTCGGAAGACTCTGCCCACATCGGTTTTCATGGCCCCATAGCGGCACGAATGGTCAGGACTATCAGGTGTGCCTCATTTGTGGGACGATTTACGCGTATGACTGGAGCACGATGCGTCGCACCGGCCAACTGGTGGTCCCGCCCGATGGGCGAGCGGAATTCGTGCACGACAAGCAATCCTGATCGAGCGATCCGGCAAGGCCCCCGCGCGCGCACAGCCGCAGACAGGTTTTTCAGAAGAATCTGCAGCCGGTCTTCTTATTAATTTATTGATCTTATCCGACGGGTACGTGTTTGCTTTCCCCGTTGGACCGCCCTTCCACCCGGAACTGGTCGCCCAGACTTGCAACCAGCGAGTTCAAACCGGTCGCCAGCGTGCTCCGCAATCGCCCCACGGCCTGCTGAGCCAGTTCGTCCATGGAGTGCTCAAAGGTCTTCAGAGTCTCACCGACCTGGATCTTCAGCGACTCGTTTACTGATGCCTCGATCTCCCGCTGGACAAGCTTCAGGCGGCCGCACGCTTCCTCGAGCTGTCTGCCGAGTTCCTGCGAACTGCGAGCGCTCATATCCGCGAGGATGGTATCGACCGCACTCTCCAGCTGCTTGCGCGTACTGCTCACTGTGTTGCTCGCCATTTGTCCGAGGCGCTTGTCGAGACCTGACTCGAGTTCTCGTGTCGCTTCGTCCAGCTTGCTGATGCGACCGTCGAGGTCCGTGACCTGTTCCCTCACACGCGACGCCTCGGAGACCACCACGCCTTGAACCTGCTCCAACTCGCGGCGACGCTCATTGTGTTCCTCACCCAAGTTGTGCTGGAGGATCTGCAACAGTTCGTCGCTCAGCCGCTTGAGTCGGTTGCCGGCATCCACAACCTGCTGCTGGAACTCTCCTTGCCGGCGATTGAGGTGGTCGCGCAAATTGGCGGCGACATCGGCGGTTAGCCCTTGTGTCTTCTGCTCGACCGCCTGCAGTTCCTGCGTGACTTGCTGGACAAATTGATTGTGGGTCTCTGTGGTCCTCTGGTTGATGGCTGCTTTTGCTGCCTCCAGCAGTTGTGCGGATTGCGCGCGCGCCTCGTCCTGAATGCGTGGTCCGAGATGTTTCCGCAGGCGCTGCTCCAGTTGCTCTTCGAGTTCTGGCGGAATCTGTGACAGGGACACTTCGAATCGGCTACGGCGTGCCTCTCCGCGGGCTAGCTTCTCGCGAACGTCTGTCAGCTCGGCCTGCAAAGGCTGAACCAGTTCTGCCATTATGGTCCGCAGGTTTTCATTGGAAATCTGCTTCTGGATACTGTCGAGTGTGACCTTCACCGACGCCGGAATCGCCTGTGCGTCGCCGTTTTTGCCCAGCAACTTCAGCGGAAGCTTGTCCCCGGTGGGGGCGGCGGGCGCGGGCAATCGCTCCCAGTCCTGAGGACACGCCTTCAGTCCCCAAAAATTTTCGGGGCGATCAAGTTTTGCGCCCAGTCTCCAGCCCAGCCGATCGGACTCCAGAGGCTGGCAATAAACAACCTTCGCGGTGGTCTCGCGGCCTTCCTTGCTGTGGAAGTGCACGATCACGCCAGCGTCCAGCTTCATTGGAGAGCGCATGGAACAGCCGTGGGCATTGACCACCAACGTCTCGCAAACTTCCGAGAAATGGGTGGCAGGCTCCAGGCTGGTAACCAGGATCGGAACGTTGGCCGGCACCCTCGAACTGCGCCGTGCGGTATCGGAGGCGGTGGAGTTCTGCATAGTAAGTAGCCCTGTCGCGAAGGAGTGGTCGCAAGGCCTTTTGAGCCGAGCGAGGTAACACCTACGTTAACGCTAAGTGGGTTCGCTGGCGCTACTCAGGAGTCTCGGTCGGGGATGTTCGAAAGGGCAATGTGGCAAGGGTCTTTGGTAACTGGCCCCCGCGGGGCATCTGGCGCAGCGCGAATCTGGCAACGAAGGGTGACTGCTCCCCTATAATCAGTGTGAGCGATGAAGTCCTTTTTTCGTTTCGCCTTGATTGCGCTGGTGCTGTTGCTGGTGGCGATGTTCTCCGCGCTTATGGCGATGCGCTTTGCCATCCACGGGGGAGAAGTGACTGTGCCGAAGCTGGTCGGTCTGAGTCCGGCAGAAGCCGAGCGCGCGGTCGCGGGTCTGGGATTGAATGTCGTGATCGAGCGGCAGTACTACAGCGCAGACCTCGCGGAAGGGAAGATCATGTCGCAGATTCCGGTCTCGGACACTCGAGTCCGGCGTGGTTGGCAGGTGCGAGTTGCGCAGAGCCTGGGACCGCAACGGGTCACAATTCCGGATGTGCTGGGCCAGAGCGGGCGTGCGGCTGACCTGAACATTCGCCGGCGCGGACTCGATGTCGGATCGGTTTCTTATCTACCGATGCCGGGAGCGCCTCCGGACCAGGTATTGGCACAGAGTCCGCCACCGAACGCAAGCGGGATTTCCGCGCCTCGCATAAGCCTGCTGGTGACAACTACTGCTCCCTCGCAGGCCTTCGTGATGCCCAGCTTCATCGGGCAGCCGCTCGGCAGTGTGAACCTTGCACTGCTGGATGCGGGGTTTCACGTGGGGAACGTGACCGTCGCCCCCACGCCAAGCGATAACTCTTCCACACCTGGAATTGCGGGTGGGACGGCGCCACCACAACCATCGCCCGCGAGCATCATCGTGTCGCAGAATCCCACGCCGGGACAGCGCGTGAACGCGGGGGCCACGGTAAATTTCGAAGTGCGCTGATTCCGGCGTTAGTAGCGCGGGTCGCAGCTACTGGCGTTCGAAGATGGCGACGAAGAATCCATCGCAGGGATGAACACCCGGAATGGTGCGAAGATAGGGTCCGTGAACGAGTGAGTCGGGATCCTTCGCGATCAGCACGCGATCGTTGAGCAGGTGCGCGAGTTCAGCACGACTGTCCCGCAGTCGAAAGGACTCGTTCTTCCGAAGAACTTCCTCTACAACCGATTCGTCTTCCTCTTTCTCCAGCGAACAGGTGGAGTAGACCAATCGACCCTGCGGCTTGGCCTGCTTCAGGGCGGCATGCAGGATTGCCACCTGCCGCGAATGAAAATCCGCGAGATCTGCGGGTGTCAGCCTCCACTTGATCTCGGGGTTTCGCGCGAACGTGCCTGTGCCGGAGCAGGGCACATCGACCAGTACACGATCGAAGGGCTCGTGGACGGGTAACTCGCGTACGTCAGTGGTCAGGACTTGGACATTGTTGGCCGCAACGCGCCTGCGCAGAAGTTCGGCTCGATGTGGATGCAGTTCCGCGGCGACGATGGTGGCCTCGGGATTGCGATCGGCGATTGCCCAGGTCTTTCCACCCGGAGCGGCACAACAGTCCAGAATGCGTGCGCCCTGGCCAACCAGTGCGGCAACAAGTTGCGACGCTTCATCCTGAATCGCAATCCGGCCTTCATTGAAAGCCTCCGTTTTTGTGGTATCTCCGGAGAGCACTCGACGCGCGTCGGCCAGAAGCGCGCCCTGCCCGAGTTCGACCCCAGCACGCTCGAGTTCCTCTTCTGCCGAGGGCGTGCGCAGACGGAGCGCTGTGACCGGAATCGACTGATCGTAGCTGCACACACTCCTTGCGACATCGAGTCCGAACTGAGTGACCCAGCTTTGGACCAGCCATTCGGGATGAGCAGACCCGCTCGCTAGTGCGGCCGTTGTGGCTGCGGACCGGATGGAATCGATGAACCCTTTGCCAGATGTGAGTGACTCGGCGAGCTTCCGCAACACAGCGTTCGCAAAGGGCACTGCCGATCGTTTTCGGGCTCGCTTCACGAGTTCAACGCTCTCGTGAATCGCCGCCCGAGCCGGAATGCGATCCAGCCAGCCTAGTTGATAAACACCGAGACGAAGCGCAGTCAGGACCTCCAGGTCAAGTTTTTCCAGGCGCTGGGCTGACGCGCTGCCGATGATGGAGTCCAGGGAGGATCGCCAGCGGAGAACTCCCATCACGAGCTCGGTAGCAAGGCCATGATCGGAGGTTGTCAGTTCCGCGCATCGAGTCGAATGCAGGAGTTCAGATGCGTAGGAATCTTCCTGCTCGACCCGGAGCAGGATGTCATAAGTAGCGGTTCGTGCTGGAGAAATTGACATTGTGCCTAGCCATTCGCCGTTTGGTCGCTGTTGGCGCGACTGTCATTCAAGAAGCCAGCGTTACTGCAGTTCACCCAAACATTCGCCTTGGTGGACTCGATATCCGTTGATAAAGTCGCGCGCGGGCATGCGTTTCTTGCCTTCCACCTGCACTTGCAGCAGATCGAGAGCGGTGTCCGAGCCGCAGCCCACCAGCAGACGATTGCCCTCGACCTTGAGCTTGGCTGGAGAAATGTCCGCGTCGGTGGGCCGCGCGTCCCATAGGTGGAGGTTCTTGCCTCGAAACGTTGTGAATGCGCCGGGCCATGGCTGAAAGCCGCGCAGTCGGTTCCAGATCTCGGTTGCAGAGCGATGGAAATCGACTCGACCGTCTTCTTTCTTCAGAATTGGGGCGAGTGTGGCTTGCGTGTGATCCTGGGCTCGTCTCCTGATCGTGCCTGCTTGCAGGCCCGCGAGGGTCTCGATCATCAATTCAGCGCCGGTTGCCGCCAACTTGGGAGCGATCGTTTCGGCAGTGTCTTCCGCGCGGATAGGTTGTTTGCGTTGTAGCAAGATGTCTCCGGTGTCGAGTCCTGCATCAATCCGCATGGTTGTGACGCCGGTAACAGTTTCTCCCTGTGCGATTGCCCATTGAATGGGCGCGGCACCTCGATATTTTGGCAACAGCGAAGCATGCACGTTGAGATTGCCTAAGGGTGGAAGGTCGATCATCCACTGCGGGATGATGCGCCCATAGCCGACGACGATGATGGCATCGGCCTTGAGGTCGGTAAGCTGAGTCCGAAAATCTTCGTTGTTCTTGATCTTGTCGGGTTGGGTGACAGGAAGGCCGAGCTTCAGAGCGCTTTGCTTAACAGGAGATGCCGTCAACTCCATGCCGCGGCCACGAGATCGGTCCGGCTGCGTAACCACCAGACGAACATGGAATCCGGCTTCGATCAGTTTCTCCAGGGTTGGCACAGCGAAGCCCGGGGTTCCAGCGAAGACGAGGTTGAGTGGTTGCGTCATAGAAAGATTGCGCCATTGCGTTCATGAGCTACCACTCGCCCGCCTTCACGAGTTTTCGGATTTTGCGCCTCATCAGGTCGCGCTTCAAGGCACTGATGTGGCTGATGTAGAGCTTGCCATTCAGATGATCAGTTTCGTGAAGGAAGGCTCGCGCTAGCAATTCCTCGCCAGTCTTTTCGTAGAAGTTCCCATTCACGTCCTGCGCGCGAATGGTCACTTTGCGCGGCCGCGTAACCGATTCGCGAAATTCTGGGATGCTCAAGCAACCTTCATTCTGTGTATGACGCCCTTCCGTGTGAATGATCTCGGGGTTGGCGAGTACCAGTTTAGCTTCAGGATCCTCCTTGAAAGTCACGTCAATGACCGCAAGGCGCTTCGAGATGCCGATCTGGGGCGCCGCCAGGCCCACACCGTGCGCAGCGTACATCGATTCGAACATGTCCTCGACGAGTTTCTTAAGCTCGGCATCGAAGGCCGTCACCGGTTCAGCATGTTTTTCCAACACCGGGTCGCCAAATTTTACGATGGGGTAGATCATTGATCAGTCGTTAGTCGGTGGCCGTTCGTCGTGGGCGATGAACCTCAATAGTTCTTCAACTGCTCCCGGTATCCTTGAAAGTTTCGCTTTGTCTCCAGCATGGAATCCCCGCCAAATTTCTCGAGAGCGCATTTCGCCAGGGTGAGAGCAACCATAGCTTCGGCAGCCACCCCTGCAGCTGGGACGACGCAGACGTCGGAACGCTCGTAAGCAGCTTTCACCGGTTCGCGAGTGGCGAAATCAACCGACTGCAGTGGACGTCGCAAGGTGGAGATCGGCTTCAGATAGCCACGCACGCGGATCTCCTGGCCATTTGAGACACCGCCTTCAATTCCGCCGGCGTTATTGTGCGGACGGCTGAACTTTGTATATGTATCCGCTGCGTGGTAGCCAATTTCATCGTGAACCAGCGAGCCGGGGGACGCAGCCGCCCTGATTCCCGAACCGATCTCCACGGCTTTCACCGCCTGCAATGACATTACCGCCGCGGCCAGTAGCGCATCGAGACGCTCGTCCCATTGCGCATAGGTGCCCAAGCCGGGCGGGACATTGTGGGCTACCACCTCAAAAACTCCCCCCACGGAATCGCCCGTCTTCAAAACTTTGTCGACCTCTTCCTTCATACGCTGCTCGGCATCAGGATCGGCGCAACTCAGCAGGATGTCGGTCTTGCTGCCGACCGCCTTAACTTGATCCCAAGGAATTTCCTTATCGATGGCAGCAGCACCGACCGAAGTCACATGACTGAAAACCTCGATTCCAAGGTCGCGGAGAAATAGCTTGGCCAAAGCGCCGACGGCAACCCGTGCCGCAGATTCGCGCGCAGACGCACGCTCCAGCACGTAGCGTGCTTCGGAAAAGTTGTACTTCAGAGCGCCCGCCAGGTCGGCGTGACCGGGGCGTGGGGACTTCACCGCTTTGTGCCTGGTAGGATCGCCCTCTGCAACTGGAAGTGATTCCTGCCAGTTCTTCCAGTCTTTGTTCTCGAGCAGGATGGCAATGGGAGAACCAATGGTGATGCCATGGTGCACGCCGGAGAGAATATGGGCTTTGTCCGTCTCAATCTTCATGCGTCCACCACGACCGTAGCCTTGTTGTCGCCGCCACAGGTCGCGATCGACGAATTCCTGGTCGACTTTCAGGCCCGCAGGCAGGCCCGACAGGAATGCGACCAGAGCTTCGCCATGGGACTCCCCGGCGGTGAAGTAGCGCAGCATAAACGTTCGATTCTAAACGATGACAACCTGAAAAGCGGGCAGGGGATCCGCAGAAATCAACAAGTTTCCGCCGTGACAGGCCATCCGTTGAGCCTGTACAATACGTCCAAGACCTAGTAGCAGGCCGGTTTCCAAGCTGGCTTCCCGCCACTCGATGTGCCATTTCCGAGCTTTCTGGCCCAGGAGGCGAAGTGTATTCGGATGAATCCACGATGATCGAGACCAACGCCGGCGCCAAGATCCGTTGCGTAGTTGCCGATGACCACGCCCTAGTACGGCAGGGGATTCGCCGACTGCTTCAAGATGAGACGGACGTGGAGGTTGTAGGCGAGGCTGGGGATGCGGCAGAGGCTCTGAAGCGGGTCCTGGATCTTCGACCCGATATTCTCCTGATGGATGTGGGCATGCCTGGATTCTCTTCGTTCGAGGCCGCGCGGGTGATCCAGAGAGATCTACCGAGTACCCGGGTCATTTTTCTGACCATGCATGAAGATCAGGATTATGTGATGCAGGGCCTGCAGGCGGGAGCAGCGGGCTACTTGCTGAAGGACACCCCGGCTGCAAAGCTCATTAGCGTGCTGCGAGACGTACATCAGGGTGGCAAGTTTGTCAGTCCGGAAGTGCTGGGCGGGCTGATTGAGAGTGGGAAACTGGGTGGGCAAACGCGGGCGCGTCCGACAAGATCGACTCTCACTCCGCGTGAAACGGAGATCATGAAGCTGCTCGCGGAGGGCAACACGGTCCGCAAGATTGCCGGGATGTTAAGCCTCAGCATCAAGACCGTCGAGGCGCACAAGTTCAACCTCATGCGAAAACTTGACATCCATAACAAGGCCGAGCTCGTACATTGCGCCATCCGGAAAAAGATTGTGAAGGTGCCCGCCGGATTCTAGTGCAGATCTGTTCCTGTTTCTCGCGACCAACTCGCCCTCGGGGCCAGCTATCCTTCAGCGAGTTGTGCGAGTTTCTCCAGACTAGTCACCTCTAGGTCCGGTTTCCCATCGGCACGCTTGACTGCACCCACTCCGGTTCTAGCCGAAGGACGATTCACCCACACGG
>Ga0137418_10005593_pt1 | contig 11541 bp, 13 predicted proteins | sample CZODoug3_1_2_16f_FD_122242 | JGI IMG/M metagenome (GOLD analysis project Ga0137418, IMG submission 122242) | Vadose zone soil fungal communities from Angelo Coast Range Reserve, California, USA - CZODoug3_1_2_16fungal (Hybrid Assembly) | ecosystem: Environmental > Terrestrial > Soil > Vadose... | reverse complement strand
CCCGCTCTGCCGCCCCCACTTGACCGAAACGACGGCCCGCCCCTTCGCTCCCCACGCGCGGCACCGGACCCGCGATTTGAGATCTAAGACCTTGGCCTGCCGGCTGAGCCCGAGCCGCAACAAGAAGTCCGGCGTCGGCATCAACGCTGATCACCCCCTCAATCACGCTCCCGCTATTGCTGGGCATGACACTTGCCGAACTTGCTTGCAGCTACAACATCAGCCACAGCACGATTTCACGCCTCGCAGCCCAGATTTTGTGTCCGCACCTGCCAAGCAACCGCACTTCATTCTGTTGGTTGCCGGCCGCGCGCGGCTCGACCCCGCGGCCAAGAGAATGGCGACACGCTACCCCCGAGGGACGCCTTCGGGCGTCATCCCCCGTTCAATCCGTCACACCGTCACAAGCCAGGGATTCCGCGCCTTTCAAACATTTCGGAAACGTCACACCGTGTTCGGTTGTGACGAATGAAAAGGTCAAAAACCCGAGGGTTTCTGCTGGTTGTGACGCTGTGACGTATTAGAATGGGGGCCCATAAGGAATGGCGTGTCGGCTGAAGAGCGTGCGCCCGGGACGGTGGTTGTCTCCGGGGCGAGTCAACAGCGCCGCGATCATGACCGAAATTGCAGGCGAGCCGATCCTGCTGATGCTCTACACCCGAGACCGGCAGCGCCATGACCGTTGACCTCGACCTGATCCACAACGGTCGACGCAGCACTGCCGAGGTGACGACGTTGCAGCCAGGCGACGCGAAATGCTCATGGTGCGGGCAGGATCTCCAGGTGCGCCGCGGCGGGTCTCCGCAACGCTTCTGCTCGACTGAGCACCGATCGTTGTTCTGGTCGACCCTCCGCCGCTGGGGAGCGCGCGCGGTCGCGGCCGGCATCCTGACCATCGCCGACATCAGGAACGGCGATCCCGAAGCGTGCACGCTTACTGGAGCCTCCATCTCGCGCCCGCCGGCGTCAGCGGAGCGGCAGGATTGCATCTCCGACGATTTCGGACAGCTGCTCGATGAGATGGATGGAACCCTGGGGGAACCGGCGATCCCGCTGCTGATCCGGTTGGGTTGGCTCCCACGCGATCGGCAGAAGGATCACGCCGCGGTCGTGCATGGCCTCTGTCGCTTTGTCGGGCACGTGCTCAGCATGACGCGCAATGGGCGGCCTTAGGCTGGCTCGCCTCAACAGGGGCTTGCCTAAACTTAACCCCTGTATGTTGTTCAGCAGCGATTTCCGAGAACTAACGCGGACGGTTACTCGCCCCGACTTTCCTGGACGGCAAGCTCGACCGCCTCGTCCTCCGGTGGGATCAACCCCTGGCGCACCGCGATCATCTTCATAACCGCCTGCATCTGCCGGAGCTCGTCGGTGGTATATAGCTTAGGGTCGAATGGCGGGGCTTTCTTGGGTGTCTCGGCGTTGGGATCGTATTCTTTTGGGCGCCCCCAGGCCCGATCCATGACCATGCCGGCGCAGACGCTACGCACGCGCTCGTCTTCGGCTTGTGTCGATAATCGCACCAACTCCCGGGCCGCCTCAGGTGAGCCGGCGCGATAAATGTCAAGGATTTCAGCCCAGTAGTTGCCGTGCGGCTTAATTCGTACGCGCGCATGTCGTGTTCGAGGATTGATCTGGATTTAATACGACGGGACGCGTTCCTGCAGGTTGGCGGCCTGGATAGCCGTCTATGGCATACGGCAGATTGGGATTTGTATTTTAAGATTGCTTCCGTTGGCAATGTCTACTACCACTCCTGCCCGTTAGCGTGTTACCGAATTCATAAACATTCTCTGGGAATGCAGGGTTCTCGTAATATTGAGGACTTTCGAAGGCAGCATGAAATCATCATTGATCGCCATGCCATGCATCTGCATTGTCGCCTGCACACGCCCTTGCATCTGCTGCACTCGGTGCCAGCCTTCATGACCGAGGTGTCTTTCTTGTCCCGGCCCGACGTGAATATCCTTTCCTTGACTAATGGCATTCGCACCGAATCGCGCCGGCTCGGATGAGTTGTAATGCACGCTGGTACCGTCCAGACTCATGCCGGAGAGTTGCTCTAACCCTGCCTTCAGGTGATCGGGCATCCCGGTGTTGTTTTCTTTTCTCTGAACCGACGTGCGCGTGCGAGGACTCGCGTTCAACATCTGCTGGATTTGTGCGACGTGTCGAACCTCCGGGCTGAGATTGGCCCGTTCCTGCAACGCGCCGAGCCCGTTAAGCTGGCGGCCGACCGCGACGGAGTCTTGTCCCTTTCGCAGGTGCGTGTTGGCTACAGCTCTACTTTGTTCCTTGGCCTTGAGTTGCGCGTATGAGTTCATCTCATCACTCCTTTTCTTGCGTCTCTCTCGATTCCGAACCGGCCGAAATCATTTATAGACTTGTCGCATATCACGCCGACCGCTTAGGCGGCTCGAATCTCGTGCTGCTCGGCCGAGGTTAGAAAATACCAATCCAGATACTGGCGCGGTGGCTCATGTTTCAAGTTGATTGAGATCATTAGCTCGACGTAAGGGCGCGTCTGGATAAACTCCGAGATATCTGCTTCCGAGAAATATCGACCGCTCTGAGCCGCTCGTGCCGCGTCGTAGAACCAGGGCGACAGATAATCAATAAGATCCTCATTCAGTCGCTTGATGGACGCACCCGTATCTCCCGTCCCCTGAAACTGGACAACGGTGTTCACGGTTATGCGGACATAGATCGGATTGACTACCTGCAGTCGAATGAAGGGACTGGCAAATCCCTTCAAGTAGTCTTGAATCTGGGCGAGCATTTCGATACTGGCGGCGGGCACGGTCGGGTCAGTCACCGAAATCTCGTCAGGCCCCGGCACAATCACGACCAGCACGCTGCCTGGAACGTCACCTTGTTGAAGATCGCGAGCCGGCAGCGTCTGCGTCTTCCAAACAGTTGGGAATCGCTCGAGCACCAAACGTTCATAGTCCCAGTCGAGGATCGCGCGTTCCTTGTGGCGCAAACGCTCGCCCACGCGAATCTCAAAAGTGCTGTTCGTTTCGGGAGGACGTCCGCCAAACGATGCCATCGGCTGGCTGACAGTAGCGATCGCCGGCAGATCATCGACGGAACTGGTGATTGTGAACGGCGGCAGCGGTTTCGCAAGATTCTCGCCGGGGCTTTCATTCTTGCGCCACGTCGTGAGCACGGAGTGTGGATAGATACCGGCGGTCTTTGGAAACTGGTCCGGCATTTCTTTCACCGAGGCTCGCAGCCATTGGGTGTCGGCCGAAAGCACTGTGTTGTTCGCGGGATCGTATGCAGGCAGATCGAACGTGATGATTCCGGGGTTCTGCAGCCCATCAGTCTGGTCGGCGAGAATATCCGACGGCTGCAGGTGATGCCATTGGTTGCTCGACAAATAGTCCCACGCGACTGGTGGAAGATTCACCGAGCGATCATCGCCGCCGGCGGTCATTTGAAACAGCAGCGTCAGCGTTTGCTGAGGAACGAGGGCAGTGAACCCCAGGTATAGATTTCCCGGCTCGGAAAAACGAGGCAGCAGCCAACTCGGTTTTTCCCGAGATGGCGAGAACTGATCGTATCCGCCGAAAGGCTCGAGATGGAAAACCAGGCCACAAGTCTCCTCTTCGCAGATACCGGCGAGTTCGCTCGACGGCGAGAGTGGGTAAACGGGCCTGACGGGCGGACTAATGCATTGGGCGCAATAAGTGACGGTAACGCTTGTCGCCTGGGGCAGGTAAGGTTCGTTTGGGTATCTAATTGTCTTCTTTAGACTAAGACACTCCTGCATACACTTTTCAAGACAACTCGCATACGCTGAGTCCAGTTGCTGCTTGCAAATTACCAGGCCGTCAATCAGGCACTGCGTGTCCTTTCCCTCACAATTACTCACACAGGCAAGGACACAAACGATCGCGTCGAGTATCTTCATGGACTTCTCAATGCATTCCTTCATGCACTCGGGGATTGGTTCTTGAAGGAATACGGCAAGTCGCATGTTGCTTCCAACGATACATTGCTCCTGTTCCGGCCCCGGCAAGCTGGGGCAATTTTTCAATCGGGCAATGATGAGCCGTAAGGTCCCTTCGATGGGCAGGCCTCTGGATTCCTCAAGACACTTCTCCAGACACTGGATGGACTTATCCTCCAAACATCTTAGACAAACGGATACACACTCCTCGGCGCAGGACGGATCAGGCGGCGACGCCTGTGCGCACGTGCCGAGAGAAACCAGGCAAGTCTCGATGCATTGCGCCGCCTCGAGTAGTACCAGGCATTCGGAGAGACATTGGTCCTTACAAACATTCGTGTCGGGCAGATCTTCAAGCACGGCGTTGAGCACATTCTGAGGAAAGAGGTCGGTGCCAAACGCATAAGACGGTTTGGTTAGCTCCAGCTTGATAGCGCTTTGGGAAAAATCATAATAGAGCGGTGGCGTCGACGGGCAGACCTTGAGCGTATCGAAATGCGTGACCGGGCAAAGTGGCGCGGCTGGTTGAGTCTCGTGGCATTCCGGCCTGGTGCGAAAGAGCAATAGGTCGACCGGCATTACCGGAGGACTAAGACAGTTTGGCGAGCTAGTGAGAGACCAGTGTCCTGGGTGCTGAATGCTCATGCCGCCGTGAAAAACTGCGTTGTTGAAGAGATTGCACTGGGGTTCTCCGTTCAGCCCAATAACGTAGTCCTTGTAGTAACCACTAAATCCGTCTTCGTTGGGCGGGAGGTTGAACCAGTTGATTGAAATTCCCAAGTGGTTGAGGCGTTTGGCAAAGAGTTCATCGTGTCGTATCAACAAGTAGGATCCGACAACAGGGAAGCCACCAAACAGCGAAAAGGGGCCGCTGGGATCAATCTCACCGTCCGTGCTCTCCAGCTGCAGGCCGGTCAAGCCCTCTACGCTGACATCGATCAAGAAAGCAGTAATCTCCAACTCGCCGAGGAGCGAGATGGGGTAAACGTCCACGGTGCCGCCATCTCCGCTTAGAGTGATCGAAACCTGGCGCAAGTACGCCTTCAACGTGGGAAGTGAAGGAGCAGGGTTGGAGGCAGAGACTATAGGGTCAGCGGTGACAAGCGCCGCCGAACCGTCGTCCGGCACGTCTTCATTAGCGGGATTGTAGGCAACGATTGGGGGGACACTTGCCGGAAGCTCAAACTCCAAGCCAAAGCTAAGATTCCCCTCGCTGTCTCGTGTTATTTCTGTTGCGCGATAGCTTTCGATTTGAAACCAACCCGCCGACATCGAAACGTAGAGCGTGAAGGCCTCGACGAGCACAGTTTTGAATATTTTCGCTTCGGACATTGATGTAGCAACGGCGAGGCTGTAAAGCAGTTCAAGCAACCTTTTCTGAGATTCGGGCGAGCACCGAAAACTGATTCGGCAGAAGCGCTTGCCGCCGCTCAACCAGAGATATTGCGAGGCCAGGCAAATCCGAGTGTTGCCGTCTCCGTTACTTCGGCCTCAGTCTTCCCCACTCGAGTCTCACCGAAAGTTGCCCAGGCGCTTTGCATCGTGGAAGCATCCGGCACGACGATCTCGGAGGAGAAAACGCGTGAAACAACCAGCGGCGAATCTGGATCCTGGAGTAACAGCTTTCCGTGAAGAACGCGCAGCGTGCGCAACGTCGTCAGGAGGGCCCGTGTGACGATTAGGTCTTTGTCCGATCCGTAAAGAATTTCGCGGCCCTCGCTATCCGTCCCCGCGAGGAACAGGGTATTGCGCGACACGGTAGTACTGAGAAAGTTCTCCTGGTCAGCAAGAGTAAAACTGAGAAAGACGCTATCGGGAATCGCCGCTCGAAAACTTTCGCGAAGGATGTCGCGGTAATAGAAGCGTGAGTAGCGGCTTGAAAAAGTATTGATTGTGTTCTGGGCGGTTTGAAAGAGAGTGACGAAAGCAATATAGAGGGCGATCTGTGGCTTGTGATCGCCCGTGTCCATCGTCGAGCTGAGATTGGTTTGGGCAAGCGCCTTTAAGTTCGAAAGCGAATAGAGATACGCGCTCAGAATGGACTTGAGATTAGGCAGAGCGTGAGCGATCTTTCGCGAGCTCAAGCTGCCACGATAAATTGATCCATTCGGCCCGACATTGTCTGCCTGCCACACCGGTGAAAGGCCCTCATAATCCAAACCAATACGACGGCCGAGAGCGTCGGACAGCCCAGCGCCCAAATCGTAGGCCTTGAGGTCACGCAGTTGCCGGCCCAGGCCCTCTTCGATCTCAGTTATGATCGCCTGCCGCAGCAGTCGCATTGTCTGGCCTTGTTCACACAGGTCTAGGAATCTGAGTGAGAGATCCAGCTCACGAGTGATCCTCAGAATGAGGTCAAAGACTGCGCGAAGAAATTCGAATTTGCGATCGAAGGACTGCGTCTCAAGAGTCAGTTTTTCGAGACCAGCAAACTCCGAATCGATTTCGGCCAGGTAAGTTGCATTCCGGCTGGCGAGTAGCACGATGGGATCGGTCGTGAAGAAGGGCGTCCAGTCACCATCTACTTCGTTTCTGAGGTTGTAAAAGTTAATCAGGCTTCCGAACTTGACGGCGAAGTCCAGCAGTTCAGATGACGATCGTCCGTCTACCTTGACATACTCCGCATCAAGCGCGGCCAACCGGCGGTCGTACTGGCTGGTAGCGCCGTTCACCACGATCTTCTTAATGTGCAGACCCATTGTTACGGAGTTTCCTTTGGGATCGTCCCTTCCTGGATATAGAAGGGAAACACCAGATTGTTCCGTGCGTTAGTTTTGCGAATCGTGTAGTTGACTGTAATAAGGACTAGACCGGCGACCGTCGCGTCAGGCTCGACGGCGACGTCGTCAACGTCAATACGCGCTTCCCAGTAGAGAACGGCCTGACGAACTATGTCGGCCAACTGCGTCATCAGCGTGTTGGTGATGTTCTGAAAGACCATTTTCCAAAGCAAACTGCCATAGTCAGGCACCATTAAGCGTTCGCCGGTCGCGGTGCAAAACAAGACCCAAAGACTCTCACGTATGTCTTTGTCGTCGCTGACCAGATCGACGCTGTAAGTCTGCCGCGAAAATGTAGGAGGGAAACTCCAACCTGTGCCCAGGAAAGAGGTCTCAGAATTTCCCATCGCTCGTTCACCCTCCAATCATGACGGTGGGCCAACCCATGGCGATCGTTCCGCCATGCGCGGTCTTGTCCCCCATGCGAGCGGCCGGCACGCCCATGATCTTGACGGTCGCTGAACCCTTGATGATGGCGTCCGGCGGTCCGACGCAGATCGCGATGTCGCCGACTTTGGCCGCGGGGAGTCCTCCGATGAAGACGGTGGGCGCACCGGGACCCATGATCGGGCCACCTACGTGCGGAATCTGCACCGGGCCAACCGGCGTGCTCATAGGGCACTGGTGAATGTCTACAAGTTTGGCTGCGGCGGGCATGTTACTTTCTCCCCTTTCGAGAAAACTCAATTGATCTTCACCATCGCACCGCGCACGGTCAGCATGCCTGACGAGGTTACTTCAGTTGTGCAGAGGCCGTTGGCTGTGAATTTATTCTTGGCTTTATGCTCGACTTGCGTCGCTTCCATCGAAGCGTTCACCTTCGCGCCGAGCGTCAGGTTGGCATTAGAGTGAATGGTTATGTTGCCTTTGGCGGTGATCTTGATATTTGAGCCGCTGTCGAGAGTTATCCCATTTTTCGAAAGCGAGACCGTGTTCTTATTGTTGTCCTTAATCGAGACCTCTCCTGCTTTGTCGTTCATCGTAATGGTTTGTTCCGGGGTCTTGATTTCAATAATCTTGTCCTTGTCATCGAAGCCAATCTCGATATTGCCTTTTGTGACAATGCCCTTCCTGCTGTTCTTATTTTTATCGTCGGGCGGGTAAGGCGCAGGCGGCGCGTGCTTCTTGCTGTAGAGACTGCCGAGGATCACTGGGTATCGCGGATCTTCGTTCATGAAGCTGACCACAACCTCATCCTCCTGCTCCGGAAAGAAGACAGCCCCGGCTTTATTGGTGGCGTAGAACGTGCTCAGGCGCGCCCAGATGCTTTTATTCTGGTTCTGAAGCAACGGCAGGTTGACGAGTACTCGAAACTCGCCGTCCGGATCGTTTGAGACTTGCTTAACGATGCCTGTCTGTAGCCCTTTGATCGCTGGCAACTGACCGGACGCACCGGGAGCGACAATGTTCGTCGTTTCACCAAACCACCGCGGCGACAATCCGAAATCCACGGTCGTGAGCCACCTGCCGTTATTGATATTGTGGTGAACGCCGCTGATGAAAGCATTGCCGTTAAAGCGTTGGCCGACACCTTCGAGTTTGATCGTCTTTCCCGGCTTGACCAGGGCGCTGCCTTGGAATCGCACGTATCCGCGAATCTTTGACAGCTTAGACTTCAGCAGTTCAGCCGCGGACCAGCTTCCCAATGTCGGTTGTTCGATAGGTCCGCCGGTTTGCTGCGGAAATTTCTTCACGCCGAAAACCTTCGCCAGTTCTGCTGACGAGACGTTACCGGACTCTTCAACGACCACCGCCGGTGGAGCAGCCTCTGCCAGTTTTTGATTAGCCACGTCCCACGTGATGCTCTTGATCGCTGATGGCTGATACTGCGTGGCCGCGTCCATCTCCGCGTTGAAGTCCAGAATGCTCTCTCCAAATTTGACTCTCAAAACGGGTGTCTGTTTCGTGTCGGGCTCTTTCACGATGACCTTACCCGACTCCACCGTCACGACTAAACTATTCAACTCCGCGCGCATCAACATCAGGTCCCAGTCGGTGGCGTAGTACTGGACGATCTGTTCAAGCACGGGATTTGTGGCCGCGACATCTTTCGCCAGCCCGTTGTTGGTGATGAGCTTGCCAATTAGATCGCTATCCCTGATTTTCGGAAACAGATCGTTCTTACGTTCCAGCGTCATCTTGATCGCTTCATCGACGACGTCGATGATCAGCTTCGATCCTTGCGTCCGATTTATCTCGATGCCTTGCTTGACGATGATCCCCTTGAAGATGGGGTTATCGTTTTCTGCATAGCCGGCGGCGATTTCCAGTTGGCGCCCCGGCAAGAAGGTGTCGAGGTCACTGATCTCGAAGTTGCTTTCCGAAGGGTCGCCGTCGAAGATTACGATTCGCGCCTTGGGTACCTTGTTGATCGAAACCCAGGTATCAATTGACAGAACCTGAAACGTGCTGGGGATCTCCTTGCCGGCGACCTTGATGGTGAACGAGACAAGTGACGAATTGCTGTTAAGTGGCGAAGGGACAGTCATGTGACAGCTTCTCCGAGCGGCGGAAACAAAAGCTGTGTACCGACAACCAGGTTTCTGAAGTCGCTCAAGCCATTAACGCGCGCTACTTGCACGTAGAATGCGCTGCTGCCATAAGTGCGAAAGCACATCAGCGGCAGTGTGTCGCCTGCCCTAACCGTCAATACGTGCGAGAGATCAGGTGAAGTCTTATTTGCCTTCAACGCCAGCGCCGTTTCGTCGTTGAAGCCAATGAAGACTGCCTGAGCACGCGCCCGCAACGGCGTGCCGTCCGGCTTAAAAAGTGTGTAATTGAAGTTGAGCTTTGACAGGCGGCATTGGAATAGCAGTTTGCCCCAGGAGATTTTCAAATAGTACGGACTGTGGATTGACCCCTGAAAGGTGAATACGAGTGCTTTGAATTTTTCAATTTGCTTGGTAATGCCGTCTTCTACAAAAGGAAGGACACCCGGAATCTTGCTGGGAATCACACCCGTGCCGTCGAAAACCAGTTCAAACTGGACCGTCTCAGTTCCGATCTGGTTAAAAGTGAACAAGGACCCGTTGGCACCCTGGGCCTGAACCTTGTTGTAGCAAACCTTGTAAGAATGAGAATACTTCGCCGGGTTCATGTAGACCGACAGTTCATCCCCAGCCTGCTGAGTGAACTTGGGATCCTTGAAGGCTGTGATCTTCATTTTTTCGAGGCCGCCAGTGAAACCCATCTCATCGTCCTCCGAGGTTCTTCAGAATTTGGAGCGTCCGGCGCACGCAGTCGTCCACGATCTGCTCACGATTGACGTCGTCACAATCGTCTTGCTCGACCTTCTGCTGGGGCTCATCGGGTTCCATGTTGGTGTCGCTGACCCGCATGTTGATGCCGATTTCGTTGATCTCCAGTGGCATAGAACTCTTCCCTTTCAGAGCTTGTGATTCGACGATGCCATTTCGACGGCCAAAGACCGGCTGGTCCGCGTCAGCGCTCTCAATTTCAGACGAGCGTCAGTCGCGTCATCTCGCCGGAGTCAGATAAAACTCGTAATTGCCGACGCCAGCGAGCTCACGTTGAGGCGCTGGAAATAGTTGTAAGACAACTCGAGCTTTTCGGTCAGAATTTTATTTTCCAAAGAGTCCATGGAAGCGACCTCCCAGCGAATGGGGTAAGCATTCGCGAAAGCCCACGCAACTGCAGGCCAGCCTTCTTCGTTCTGCAGCATCACCAGCACATTAAACGGGACGATGGGCAGAGTTAGGGAAGATCCGATGGTGAATCCGAACCATTCCGCCAGAAACGAAAACTTAGTGACGACACCTCGTTTCAAAACCAGGTTGGAGTATTTGGTGTGGCGAGGAAGACGATGCATGAAACGGTTTTCGCCTCCCTCGATCACCTCTTCAACGTCGAACTGCGACTCGATCCCCGTCACTTCCTGGAAGCTGGCGTCGATGTCAGCCAATACTGAACCGAGGCCGCCCCCCGTTGCCAGATTCGCTGCCAGAGAACCGAGCGTGACGGGGTCGAGCACCTTGACGCTGAAATAAAACGCTCCAGGTGGGTAGTATTCGTCGCCCATCTTCCCGTTTGGTTAGGCTGTTGATATGGTCAAGGTCTCGAAGGCGACTTCGAGCGCCTCGATAGCCACCTCGTTGCCTTCAGACTTGAGATCGGTGCCGGTGATCTTGGTTGGCCAGGCGTTGTTGAGCGTCCAGGTCATTTTGGGAGCGCCGGTCTCGTCCAGGAGATTGATAACCACGGTGCGACGCGCGATCGTGTTCATCTTGATCTCGTTGTACCAATCCCAGAACTTGTTGTCGTTAACGAATATTCCCTTCCGCATCGTTACGTTGCCGACTCGGCCCAATCCCGGCATCTTGATTGGATAGAATATCGGATTGTTGCCGTGCCGGTATTCGATCATCTTCGTCTCCGTTTCCAGGCCGTTCACTTCCGAAAAAGTGACGGAACTGTCTTCGCCGAGCTGTACGGAGAAATAAAATTTTGGCAGTGGCCATACATTGTCTTGAACTTCTCCAGCCATGGCTTCTCCTCTCGTGAGTTTATAAGTCTGAGGTTGTGTTTACTGTTCAGCCTAGAGGTGTCTGAAGAAACCGCTAGCTGACGCCTTCCATCTTCTGCTTGAACGTCAGCTCGATGAACTCGGCTGGACGTATCATCTGCAAAGTGACCTGCACAATCATGTAGCCGTTGAGAATGTCCAGCCCCGTCATGGTGCTGCCGAGGCCGCACTGCACTGTGAAAGCATCTGAGGCAGTTGATCCCAACAGTCCGCCCGACGACCAAACCCCCTGAAGGAAATTGGAGACCATGGATGTTACGATC
>Ga0137418_10005592_pt1 | contig 11543 bp, 8 predicted proteins | sample CZODoug3_1_2_16f_FD_122242 | JGI IMG/M metagenome (GOLD analysis project Ga0137418, IMG submission 122242) | Vadose zone soil fungal communities from Angelo Coast Range Reserve, California, USA - CZODoug3_1_2_16fungal (Hybrid Assembly) | ecosystem: Environmental > Terrestrial > Soil > Vadose... | reverse complement strand
ACCGTGCTGGCCGGCGAAATTGCGGCCAAGAGCGTTGCCATTACCGGCTGCGGACCAATTGGGTTATTTGCCATCGCGGTTGCCAGAGCCGTGGGCGCCACGACCGTGTTCGCTATCGAAGTGAATGAGTACCGGCGCAAGATCGCGCGCGACATGAAGGCCGACTACGTGCTCGATCCCTCCACGGGAAACGCCAGCGCGATGGTCATGGAAAAGACCGGAGGCCTCGGCGTGGATGTGGTCCTCGAAATGGCGGGCCATCCTGACTCGATTCGGACCGCCTTCGATATCGTGCGGCGCGGAGGGCGGATTTCCCTTCTGGGGCTCACCTCGAAACCCGTGTCGCTGAACTTTTCGGAAGACATAATTTTCAAAGGCATCACGGTGCAGGGCATCAACGGACGGCGCATGTATCAGACTTGGTACCAGATGACCGCTCTGCTCAAGAGCGGCAAACTCGATCTGCATCCGGTGATCACCGACCGCATCTCAATGAAGGATTTTTCCAGAGGCATGGAACGGCTCAAGACGGGCGAGGCCAGCAAGATACTGGTGTATCCGAATGGGGTTAGGTAGGTATTAGCGGTAATGCAGTCAGAATGCCCGTGGTTCCGATCCTGATTCCGATCCCCACTGCTCCTGAAGAGTCTTCACTCCAGAGATAGAAGAAGTTTCGAGGCCGACATGACGACCGCAACCCGCACTAATCCGCTGTCTTATCTCACCGATCAACTCAACGAACTCAAGAGCAAAGGCACGCACTTCAAGCTGCGCGTGCTGGAGGACGAGCAGGCGCCGGTGTGCACGTTCGACGGCAAGAAAGTCATCAACCTAGCGTCGAACAATTATCTGGGACTGACTACACATCCCAAGCTGCGTGGGGCAGCTTGGGAAGCGACTCGCAGGTATGGTACAGGGTCGGGCGCGGTGCGAACGATTGCCGGCACCATGAAGATTCACATGGAGCTGGAGGAAAAAATTGCGCGCTTCAAGAATGTGGAAGCCTGCGTGGTCTTTCAATCGGGATTCGCCGCCAACGCGGGAACGGTTTCGGCAGTGTTGGGCAAGGAAGATTTCATCATCTCCGACGCTCTGAATCACGCCTCGATCATTGATGGCGCGCGCTTGTCCCGGGCGAAGATTCTGGTCTTCCGCCACAAAGACATCTCGCACGCGGAAGAACAACTCGCCAGCGTAAAGGACGAACCGGGCAAGAAGCTGCTGATCACCGATGGCGTGTTCTCCATGGACGGAGACATCGGGCCGCTACCCGGGCTGTGCGATCTGGCTGAGAAATACGGCGCCATTATGATGGTTGACGACGCACACGCTTCCGGCGTGCTGGGCCGAAACGGGCGCGGCACAATTGACCACTTCAACGTTCACGGGCGCGTCGATATTCAGGTCGGAACTTTGTCCAAGGCGATTGGCGCGCTTGGCGGATATGTCTGCGGGACGCGCAACCTGATTGATTTTCTCTATCACCGGGCGCGGCCCTTTTTGTTTTCGACATCGCATCCGCCGTCGGTCGCGGCGACCTGTATCGCTGCTTTCGATGTTCTGGAAAACGAACCCGAGCGCATGCAGAAACTGTGGGAGAACACACGCTTCTGGAAAAAAGAACTGGGACTGCTCGGCTTCGATATCGGCGGGCGTGCCACGCCAGCCAGCGAGACGCCGATCACCCCGATCATCATCGGCGACGGCAAGCTGACCATGGCCTTCTCCCGCGAACTCTTCGAACAGGGAGTTCTAGGCACGGGCATCGCCTTTCCCACGGTGCCGGAAGGCAAAGCGCGTATCCGCACCATCATGACGGCAACCCATGCAAAGCAGGACCTGGAGCGGGCGCTGGAGGTGCTGTCGAGGGTGGGGAAGAGAATGGGGATTGTAAATTAGCTCGAAGCCCTTGCTCTCGCTTTTAGCGTCGAGCAGGATGAGGTCCTCGAAAAGCTCAGGAGCGGAAAGCGTCGTATGAGAACTCCGACGGCAGGCTTTACGCCGTTGATGTCGACGGGCTCTGCGAATATCTCGATCTATGGGGAAAAGGCGACAACCTGAATTTCAGAACTAGGTGTCGTCACCGAAGGGCTCGGTGCCGTCCGTCCCCGCCGGGACTGGATTCCCCGCTTGTGGCTTACCCGGCATCCAGGTGCCGGGCTGATGAATACCGTCGCCTTGCGACTGGCGCCTCAGGCCGTAGCCTGTCCTCTTCGCAACAAGGCTAGTAGCCTGTCCTCTTCGCAACAAGGCTAGTCGTTTCATTCCGCGCCGTACATCATCTTTCCGCCTACGATTGTTGCGACAACCTTTCCCGTTAACTGCCAGCCGTCGAAGGGCGTGTTGTGCGACATCGACCGTGACTTCGCAGCTTCGAACGTCCAGCGCTTCTTGGGATCGAAGATGGTTACGTCGGCGAAATTGCCGCGCGTGAGCGATCCCCGTCCTCGGAGGCTGAAGACGCGTGCGGGTCCGGCGGTGAAGAGTTCAACGATGCGGGTCAACCGAATCTTCTGTTCGCGGTGTAGTCTTGTCATCGCTAACGCCAACGCGGTTTCGAGTCCGGTAACACCGAACGCGGCGCGGTCGAACTCGACTTCTTTTTCGTGTGTCGCGTGAGGAGCGTGGTCGGTGGCGATGGCATCAACGGTGCCGTCGGCGAGCGCAACCAGAATCGCTTCGCGGTCCGCGGCGGAGCGCAGCGGCGGGTTCATCTTGCAATTTGTGTTGTACTCGCCTACATCCTCGTCGAGCAGAGTGAAGTGGTGCGGAGTGACCTCGCAAGTAACCCGGGCTTTATGATTCCCACGCTTGCCGCGGCGCACAGCCTTGAGAGCGTCCGCCGTCGAGAGATGCGCCACGTGCAGGCGCGAGCCGGGAATCCGCTGGGCAAGATGCACATCCCGGTCAACGATGCTGGCCTCGGCAATGCCCGGCATGGCGCGCAGACCAAGACGGAAACTGGTAGGACCTTCATGCATGGAACGGTTTTCGGTGATGCGCGTGTCTTCGGCGTGCTGCACGACGGGCAAGTTCAGGTCGGCTCCCAGCAGCAGAGCCCCGCGCATGATCTCATCATCGAGAATGGGTTTGCCATCGTCAGTCACGCCCACTGCCCCGGCTCGCCGCAGGGCGGCGAAGTCGGTGAGCGCGGCCCCGCGACTGGCGCGGGTGGCGGCCGCGACGGGAAACACATTCACCACTCCTCCTCGCTCCGGCTGTCGCTGCCAGGCGACCCACTCGGGTGTATCTACCACCGGAGTGGTGTTGGGCATTGTGCAAACTGAGGTGAAGCCACCTGCTGCTGCGGCCTCTGTCCCCGTGACCATAGTCTCCTTGTAACCTTGTCCCGGTTCACGCAAATGAACGTGGAGATCAATGAAGCCAGGGGCGACTATCAATCCGCGAGCATCGAATTTCTCATCCGCGCTGCCACGGATCTGGTTAGGGAGGGCAATTTCCGCTACTCGTCCATCTCTCAGCAACACGTCCATGAGCGCATCGATCTTTGCGGCAGGATCGATCAAATGGCCGCCTTTGATGAGGAGGGAACCCGGTTTGGATTTATCCTTCGGCATGCTGTCGCTGGTAGAACCTGAGGGCTGAAGCCCCGAGCCTAACGAATCGCCTCGGGCAGCGCTGAAGCGCTGCGCCAGCCAAAATCGCCGCAACCAGATTGCCTCGTCCACCTCAGGAGCGGTTCGATTCACTGAAACCGATCACCGGATGGCTGAATTCTACGAACTTTTCCAGATACCTCAAATGTCCGGCATCGGCGATGGCAACGCGTTTCGATCCGGAAAAACCCGCCTCCATGGCTATCGTGCTTTTCCCAACGCTTGCGCCAGGATTGCCATGCGCGTGGGCACGCCATTCTGAACTTCATCCACGATCACCGACTGCGAACCGTCAGCCACTTCGGCGGTCAGCTCAAGGCCGCGGATAATCGGCCCTGGATGCATAACGATGGCATCACGGCGGGCAAGTTTCAATCGTGCCGACGTCATTTGGTAGCGCGCAATGTAGTCCTGCAATCGGATCTTCTGGCCGGCGAGGCGCTCTTTCTGTAGCCGGAGCAGCATCACCACGTCTGTGCCGCGCAGCGCGTCCTCCATATAGCGAGACACGCGGAGCCCGGGAGCAAGCGTTGCCGCAACCTCGGGCACGAATTCAGGCGGACCGCAAAGCGTAATCTTCACCCCGAACTTGCTCAGTAAATGGCAAGCCGACCGCGCCACGCGACTATGGTAAATGTCTCCAATGATCGCGACTTGCAGTCCCTTGAAAGACTTCTTGTGTTTCAGGATGGTAAACGCGTCCAGCAGCGCCTGCGAGGGATGCTCGTGCATGCCATCACCCGCATTGATGACCGGAATATCAAGATGCTTCGCCATCAGCAGCGGCGCACCCGCCGCGGGATGACGGATCACGATCGCATCCGCGCCGATGGCGCGCAAGGTATAGCCGGTGTCGAGCAGCGATTCGCCTTTCTCGATGCTGGATCCAGCCGATTGCACGAGCGTGGTCATCGCGCCCAGCGCTTTGGCGGCAAACTCAAACGACGATCGCGTGCGCGTGGATGCTTCGTAAAACAGCAGCACGATGCGCTTGTTGCGCAGCAGCGGTCGGGCCTTGAGAGGATTCATCCTTCGCGCCAACTTGAGCAGAGCGAGAATGTCTTTCGCCTCGAGGTATTCGATGCCGAGCAGCGAACCGCGTGCAGGCTTGTTCATTGGCGAGAGTTACGAACGCTGCATCATACGCGGGCGGCGTCGCACGCGGCAAGCGCGAGCTGACGATCCGAGCTGACCATCCACGAGGCAACGATGGGAGTTACCGGCGATTCGCTCGGCCGAGGACGATCCCTCCCAAAGCCCCCCCTAAGCTGCTCAGAACCACGAAGGCAACAAACGCGAAAATCAGCACAAACACTATCATGACTGCCATGCCGGCCGGAGATTTGAGGTACTCGAGCATGGCCACGGCTTGGGGGTCGGTGCTGCGCGAGGCCGCCTGCTGCATGGCCTCGAACATTTTGTCGCGGAGCAATGCACCCTTATGAAATAGCGCCAGGGCTAGCGCTTCAAGGACAGCCGACATTCCGAAACAGAGCAGTCCGCTCACGGCGCCAAGCCGTGCTCCCGCTCCCGCCTTGATCAGGACACCCGGATTACGCCGGCGATAGAAGCCGACGGCGAGAAATCCGGCCCCGACGACCGCCAGAAAGGGAACCATTAAGCCCAGGGCCATCAGCACGGCGGCGATTGCAGCAGCCAGGGCGCATGCGGGCAGGGCGTTCGACCATGCGATGGCCGAAGCGACTTTGGAAACATGCTGGGTGGTTTGAAAGGCGTCCAAGTCCCGCGGCGATTGACCCTCCGCAGCAGCGGACTCGCTCGCTAGCAGGGGCTCAACGGTCACCACACGTATCTGCGGGGCTCCACAATGCTGACAGAAAGGCAGACCATCTTCGACCGTTTGACGGCAACTGTGACAAGGATGTTCCATCGTAAGCAGAGCGTCAGGACTGGCGTGAAAAGTATCGCATGCACGGCGGCAGACAAGGAAACGCAAGGGTGCAACCGTACGCCGTCGTCCGCTCCAGAGATATAGAAAAGGCGCAACCTTGAAGGCGCGGATCATTCCCACCGGCTACGAATCCCGGCTAAATATCGGCGTCTTTTCCGTGAGTGCGCACGTAAACCAAGGAAAAGCTTGATCCCTTCCCTTCCGGCTCGACCGCCACAATGTGCTGATTTTCCCTGGTGCCGACCTTGAGTTCGACATTGTCGCCGCTGGTACTGTCGCAGGTCAGTTCGTGGGATTCACCACCCGATTTGCCGGAAAACTTCGCGTCTACACTCACATGCTTGGAGCTGTGGCATTCGAGCACGCTTCCATATTTCTTCAGTTGGTCCTTGTAGAAGGCTATGAGCTTGGCGGGCGCGTCGTCAGTCTGATATTCCAAAGCAACGACTTTCACCCCGAAGCCAAAGCCGGAGATGTTAACGTTCGCGCTCTTGTCGTCCCCCTCGGAGTTCTTGAGCTTCAGGCGCGCGCCGGGATAAATGGCCAAGCCAACATCGGAAGCGTCGGCCTGCTTACTGACGTGAATGCCCCCGACCAGAGTCTTGATGTCAACCTGCTTGTCCTCGCCATTCGCCTCCTTCTTCACGTTGACACTACAGGCGGGCAGGACCAGCAGCAGGGTTACCACGGAAGCGGGGAACAGCAAGCGCGAATTAGCAGTGTCGGGAAGTCTTGGAATCGGCATGTTGAGATCCTCCACCTCAGATGTCCTTCAGATGTCTCCTTGCTTTCCCCGGGTGTACACATAGACGAGGGCGAAAGTCGATCCTTTGCCGGTTTCCGAAGGCTCGACGGAGACAACATGCAGGTTGTCTTGCGTGCCCGCTTTCAAGTCCACGATGTTGCCGGCATTGTCGCCGTTACATTTGAGTTGTTTGGAATCTTTAGATTCCTGAGTGTGAACGTTTGCGTGAACATCGCCGGACTCTTGGGTACGGCACTCGAGCACTCGGCCGTAGCGCTTCAATTGCTCCCGGTAATAAGCGATGACCTTGCGGGGAGCGTCGCCGGAATCATAACTGGCGATCACCAACTTCATGCCGAACGCGCCGGTGAGAAGCGCAAAGTTGGCGCGATGCCGATTTTCTTCATCGTGCTTCAAGCGCGCACCCGGATACAAAGGTAATCCAACTTTCTGGGCGTCGGCGTCTTTGCCCACATGGAGCTGGATGTCGAGATTTTTGTCTTGGTCGTCGCTGTTTGTGTTCTGTGCGGCGGCAGGGCGGGCGGGCAAAAGCAATAACGAGGCGAATAACGTGTAGCTCAGGTGCGTTCTGGCGAACAGCCGGATGGGGATGCGCATGTTCCTACTCCTTGCTGGCAACTTGCAGCGGGCGCTCTATGCCGGCGCCGCGCTGTGCGACGTGGGGAACTGTCACCGGAAGATGTCCGCGAATCGCGATTTCTCCAAACAGAGCCTTTATGGCGCTAACTTCAGAAACATTCGCGTTGGAAAACGTACACATGTAATTCTGAATCGCGGGAAAGTCCGACGCAAGATACGGGTTACCCACGGCAACGACCACGGTCTTTTCGGCTGACCGGTCCAACAATTGCTGCAACAGCTCTGCGGTGGCGTCGGCCAGCGAAACAGAATTTTTCATAGCTCCCTGCGGGGGACTTCCGGGCGCCGCCGCTGCCGGAGAACTGGCCACTTTGCCTGCGGTCGGAACCACGTATACTGCCGCAACTACGGTCTGGGCTTCATCCACTGCCTTCAAGACGTCGCCACTCATGCCGGCAGCGATTCGCGGATCGACATAGAGCACGCGCGCATCCGGCACATGAGCGCGAAGCTCGCGTGCCAAAGCCCGCCCTGAATCGGTGCGCACATCATCGGAGAAAAGCACGGCCACGACACGGTTGTGCGTTTCCTCCACTGTCATATACGGAAGTCCTGACTGAACAGTTCCCCCATGTTTTAGTGGCAGGACCTTCCCGTTGTCACGTACCAGGGTTACGGCCGCATCTGCCACCTGCTGGCCAAATGCCAGATGCTCGGGCTTGCCCACCAACGTCGAAATCGCGTTGACGTCCACGAGTCGGGCGTTCTGTAAACCAAGGGATGCCTTTGCTTTCAATATCTTGAGGACCGAGTGGTCGAGCCGCTCGCGCGAAATCTCTCCCGACCGTGCAGCTTCGAGCATGGCGTTGTAGGATGCGCCGAGGTCGGCCGGGATCAGCAACAAATCGTTTCCGGCCTTGAAGGCCTCCACCGCCGCCCGGCCGATGTTGGTTTGGAACAGGTGTGTCAGCCCCGCCATGTCGAGTGCGTCGGTAACGATGAGGCCTTTGAAGCCGAGCTGCTTTTCGAGCAGATCTGAGACAACGGCCGGCGAAATCGTAGCCACATGATTGGGGTCAGAATCGAGCGCAGGCACGGTAACGTGTGCCACCATGACCGAGTCTACGCCGGCTGCAATGGCGTGACGGAAGGGAGGCAGTTCGATCGAGTCAAGGTGCGCGCGGTCTACGTTGACGCTTGCCACGCCGAGATGCGAGTCCGTGGCCGTATCTCCGTGCCCGGGAAAATGTTTCACGGTGACCAGCATCCCCCCTTCGTGCGCGCCCTTGATATATGCCGCCACCAGTTCGCCCACTTGATTGGGATCCTCACCGAAAGAACGGGTGTTGATGATGGGGTTGGCAGGATTGGAGTTCACGTCCGCGTCAGGGAAAAAATTCCAATGGATGCCGATGGCGCGCGCTTCTTCAGCCGTGATGCGGCCGAATGTCTGGGCATACTCCTCGCTTCCAGCCGCCCCGAAAGCCATGGCGTGAGGAAAGACTGTGGTCCCCAGCAAGCGCATGGAGACGCCACGTTCAAAATCCGCCGCAAACAACAGTGGCAGCTTGGAATCGTGCTGGAGGCGGTTAAGCAGATCGGCGGCTTCAAACGGTTCGCTGCGCAACAAATAGGGACCGTCCACGTGCACCGTCATGGCGAAGGAGCCGACGTGGTACGTCTTCATAGCCTCGCGCAATTGCAGATACTCGGGATTTTCCACGTTGAGGAAGCTGGCGCGGCACCAGATCATGAAGACCTGGCCGATCTTTTCTTCAAGCGTCAGCTTATGCAGAGTCTTTTCCGCCCACTTCTCGCCGTTGCGGTCCAGGCGGAGCGGCCCCGCGTGCTGGTATTTATCTTTTGCCAAGGCAATGGACGCACAAGTGAGAACGAGGAAAAAGGTCGTGAGTCTGTGGCGCATAGGAGAAAACGATAGCAGAAGTGGGGGATGGTTCGAAGAGTTTACTTCCGCTTGGGTCTCGACTTTCGGGAAGACTTTCCGGTTGATGCACGAGATCGCAGGGGAGGCGCATCGTCGATGATGGCGAACTGGATCTTCTTCTCCACCGGATCAATGCGGTCGACCAGCACCCGTATGCGGTCGCCCATGCTGTACGTTTTGCGAGTGCGTTGTCCAATAATCTGCCGCGTGTTCTCGTGATACGTGTAACGGTCGTCGCTGAGGGTGTTGAGTGGGACCAGCCCTTCGATGAAAAGGTCGGTCAGTTCGACGAAGAAACCAAACTTGGTAACGCTGGTGATGAGACCGTCGAAATCCTCTCCCACGCGTTCCTGCATGAACTTGACCTTCTTCCATTCCATGAGTTCGCGTTCGGCGTCGTCGGAGCGGCGCTCGGACTGGCTGGACTCCTCGGCGATGTTGTGAAGCTCGTCGAGCGTAATGGATCCGCCGAGAGGTTCGGAGGATTCGCGATGAGCGGCATGATCGCGACGCTTCGACCATGGAGCGGGAGCCTCGCCCTCCGGGCCTGAATGACGTGTAGCCGGGCCACGCGTAGCGGCGTTTCCGTCGCGAGGCCAGATTCCCACCGCTACATCACCTTCCCGCTTTTCCGCTGCATCGCGCAGCACACCTTTCAAAATTCTGTGCACGATGAGGTCCGGATAGCGTCGGATCGGCGAAGTAAAGTGCGTGTAACTCGTCGCCGCCAACGCGAAGTGCCCCAGATTTTCTTCCGAATACCGCGCCTGCTTGAGCGACCGTAGCATCAGGTAACTTAGAATGCGCTCCTCCGGCTTCCCCGCGATCTTCTCCGCCAATTTCTGATACATGCGCGGCGTGATGTGAACTTCCTTGGGCACTTCGATCTCTCGGACGCGCTTGCCGGTGCCATACGACGATCGCCGGTCGGCTTTCAGGTGTACCCGCTGGATGGGCAGCGGACCTACGCCCAGCGAATACCCAAAGGTGGCTGCGATGACTTCGAAGTCGTAAACCCGTTTGGCGTCCGGCTTTTCGTGAACGCGGTAGAGCGAAGCCGTGCGCTTCGACTCGATATATTCGGCGACGCACTCGTTGGCTGAGAGCATGAATTCCTCAATCAGCCGGTGTGCAATGTTGCGTTCCGAACGGGCGATGCTCTTCATCAGTCCGAACTCGTCGAATTCGATTACCGGCTCCGGCAGGTCGAAGTCGATGGACCCACGTCGATGGCGTTTGCGGTTCAGGATCAAAGCCAGGTCACGCATGAGTTCGAACCTTGGCACCAGAGCGGCATAACGCTCGCGCACGACAGCATCGCCCTGGAGCACGGCGTTGACCGCGGTATACGTCATGCGCTCGGCAGAGCGAATCACGCCGTTGCACAACGCGTAGCGCACGATTTCGCCGCGATGGTCGATCTCCATAACGCACGACATGACGAGCCGGTCACTCTGCGGTCGGAGGCTGCAGATGTCAGTGGAAAGCTCCAGCGGCAGCATGGGCACGGCACGGTCGGGAAAGTAAACGCTGGTACCCCGCAAGCGAGCTTCCTGGTCCAGCGGCGAGCCCGGCGTCACGTAGTGGGCGACGTCCGCTATGTGAACTTGCAATTCAAAGTTGCCATTCGGCAGTGTGGACACCATGACCGCGTCATCGAAGTCACGCGCCGTTTCGCCGTCGATGGTAACCGTAGGGAGATTTCGGAAATCGCGGCGATGATGAAGTTCGTGACCCGGAATGACGGCGGGGACCGACTGGGCCTGTTCGAGAACTTCCGCGGGAAAGCGGTGCGGAAGGTGAAATTTCCGGATCATGATTTCGACATCGACGCCAAAATCGTCTTCGCGGCCAAGAATCTCGATCACGCGTCCGCGTGGATTCTGCGTGGTCGTCGGCCAGTCGATAATCTCGACATCGACTACCATGCCTTCAAGGTCGTTCCATTCGAGACGCCGCGCAGCTTCCTCGCCCAGCACGCGGTCGACGGATCGCCTGTTCTCGGTCTTCTTCTTTGTACCGTCTGTCCTGTGCGCTTGTCGGACATCACCCTCAGAACCAGCCACCGTGGTGACGGACGACGTCGAAACACTTCGACCGACTTGACCCGTCGGGATCGCCATGCCGGGCGGAATAATAATTTCCTGAGTGATCTTGCTGTCGATCGCTTTTACGTAATTGTGCCGACTGCCATAGTGAAAAATGCCGACTACCGTGGAGTGCGCGCGCTGCACCGATCGCACAATGCGGCCTTCCGCGCGTCCATCAGGACGGATCGCGCCAACGTCGACCAGTACCTGATCGCCGTGCATGGCGTTCCCGAGTTGATGGGGCGCGATAAAGATGTCGCCGACCAGCCGCGATCTGAAAGATGGGCTGATCGAATTGGCGTCGGGAATGACGAAGCCGAAGCCATCGCGGTGCATTGTCAAACGGCCGGCCACCAAATTCTGGTTGGTACTGGCTTGCGGCAGAGCATAGTGGTCGGAATCGGATCGGGTAAGTTGTCCGCTGGCCACCAGCTTCTGCAGGCGATCGTCAAGCTCGCGGCGGGCGCTTCCGTGTAGTCCGAGCTCTCGCACCAATTGCTTGAAGCCGGCAGAGCGCCTTGGCTGGTGGGTAATATGTTTAAGGATAGTGGAATCGGAGAGCATGAAAGTACTGTCGGCTAGCGGCGTTCAGCTCTCAGGATACCTGAGGCCTAACGAATGTGAATACCGCCTA
>Ga0137418_10005591_pt1 | contig 11544 bp, 8 predicted proteins | sample CZODoug3_1_2_16f_FD_122242 | JGI IMG/M metagenome (GOLD analysis project Ga0137418, IMG submission 122242) | Vadose zone soil fungal communities from Angelo Coast Range Reserve, California, USA - CZODoug3_1_2_16fungal (Hybrid Assembly) | ecosystem: Environmental > Terrestrial > Soil > Vadose... | reverse complement strand
CCTGCCCACTTTCCTGATTGGCAATTTAGCGACGTCGCCTTTTTTTCGCACGCGATGTCGATCTTCGGCGCGGTTTGGCTTTTGTCCGTTTGGAGGTCGATCGCTTGCGCGATTTCGCAGGCTTTCTTTTCGCGGCTTTGCCCCGCAAAACTTTTTTTGTCCGGTGTGGCGGCGCAGCTTTAGCTACGCGCGCGACCGCCTTTTTCGCGGCGGGAGCCAGACGACGCTCGCTCGCTGCCTTTCCTGCAATCGCGCCGGCAATTCCTCCGACAATTGCGCCGGCCGGACCCATCATGCTGCCAAGGGCAGCTCCAGCGACGGCTCCGGCTGTTTCTTTCGGGATCGGCGGAATATCGATGTTTTCGTTGGCATTTGGATCATCGGGCATAGTTGGAACTCCTTCAGTTTATGGCGTTATCGTTTCATATACTTCGCGGCCGCGACCCAACCCAGTCGTGATGAAAGAAAAAGCGGTCGCCGGGGCGACCGCTTTTAAAAAAATAATTAACGGATCGAGCCGATTAACGGCCGCGGCGTTGTCCGCCATCGCGGCGTCGATCGCCGCCGCCACCATAGCCCCCGCCACCGCCGCCTGGCGGCCGTGGTTCGCGCGGGCGCGCCTCATTAACGGTCAGCGCTCGGCCTTCGAGCGTCTTCCCGTTTATTTCCGCGATTGCCTTTTGCGCGTCTTGGTCGGAGCCCATGGTCACAAAAGCGAAGCCGCGGGATTTGCCGGTAAATTTGTCCTGCATGAGCATGACTTCCTGCACCGCGCCTGCTTGCGAAAAGAGCTCCTGTAATTCGTTTTCGGTGGTGTTAAATGGGAGATTTCCCACGTATAATTTAGTTGCCATTGAGTCTAATCTGGAAAACGCCGCCAGGACACTGTTCCCGCTTATCAATTTCAAATCGCCGCTGACTGAATTTCAGATGACAATCGGCGGATTTCCGAGCTGCTGTTTTCTCCTTTCGGGCACATTGTGTAAGGTGCTTCGGTTTGGAAAGCAACCAAAATCGCGGGCCAAGTGGCACTGAAATGGCGACATTTAACGAATTAGGCGGAAAAACAGCGCGATCCCGGGTGGCGGTGGTCGCAGCCGGGGTGATTAGCCCTCTCGGCCTCGGCCTGGATGAGACCCTGGCATCACTCAGGGCGAGCAGGGATTGCATTTCGCCCGTCACCCGCTTCGATGTCGAGAAATGTCGATGCAAGACGGCTGGCCAGGTCTCCGACGAGCGCTTGGTGAGCAGGCGGCGAAATGGACGGAAAATCGACCGATTGCATCGCGCTAGCCACATGATGATGGCCGCTTTCGAGCAATTGTTCGGACAAGACCCTGAATTTAAGCCTGAACTGACCGTCGTCGGCACTACCAGCGGCGGCATGTCGTTTGGGGAGGATTATTATCGCGCCTTACATCGGGATCGCGGCTTGCGACATTCGCCAGGGTGGATTGCAAATTATCCGCCGCAAAAGCCCGTGATCGATGCGCAAGATGCATTCGAAATTTCGGCGCCATGCCAGATTATCGCCAATGCCTGCGCTTCCGGAACAAACGCAATCGGGCATGCCTTCGAATGCGTGAGTTCAGGAAAATATCAGCGGGTGTTGACCGGTGGATACGACGCCCTTTCCGAACTGGTCTTTGTGGGCTTCGATTCTTTGCAAGCGTCCACACCGGAAAAATGCCGGCCATTCGATCGCGATCGGTCCGGAATGGTTCTTGGTGAAGGGGCTGCGATCCTCGCACTTGAGAATTTGGAAGACGCGCGCGCGCGTGACGCTCGAATTTTGGGGGAAATTATCGGCTACGGAATTTCTACCGACAATCATCACCTGACTCAGCCCGACCCTTCCGGAAGCGGTCCGCGACGGGCAATGGAACAAGCGTTGCATCGCGCTGGCCGTTCCGCGGAGGAGGTGAACTATATTAATGCCCACGGCACGGCGACGCCCTTCAATGATGCGGCCGAAGGCAAAGCGATTGCGGAATTATTCGGAAGTATTCCGGTCAGTTCATCCAAAAGCATGATTGGTCATTCGTTAGGCGCGGCCGGTGCGATCGAAGCCGTTGTCTGTTTACTTGCGTTGCAAGCGCAACTTCTGCCGCCCAACATTAATTTTCGCAGGCCGGACCAAGATCTAGATCTCGACATCGTGGCAAACAAATCGCGCGAAGCGAAGATCGACATCGTCCTTTCGAATTCGTTTGGATTCGGGGGCACGAATGCTTCCATTTTGATCCAGAAACTCGCCGCATGAGCCTGCGGATCGCAGGCATGGGTTGGGTCACGCCGCTTGGTCGAGGCGTCGACGCGGTCTGGAACCGTTTGCTTCTTGGTGAGGAAGCTCTCGCCCAGCCGATCTCTGATCCCGTTTCTGAAAAGAGATACTCTGCTTTTCGCGTCCCGGCCGAAGCGCTAACAGATTTGCCGCCCCATCCTCGCCTCCGTCGCGCCAGTGCGATCTCGCGTTTTGCCGCGGCCGCAGGAATCGATGCGCTGGGGCAGGCAAGGTCGACCATCGGAGAGATCGACGCGGAGCGGATGGCGCTCGTGTTTGCCGTCTCCAACGGCGGCGTCATTTACACCAAGCGGTTTTACCACAACATCGTGGAGACGGGCGCTCAATCGGCCAGTCCATTGCTTTTTCCGGAAACAGTTTTCAACGCGCCCGCCAGTCATTTTGCTGCGATTTTTGGAATCACCGGCACCAGTTACACCCTTGTCGGAGATGGCGCGGTCGGAGTGCTGGCAGTCAAGATGGCAAGCGATTTACTCGAAAATGAAGCGTTCGATTTTTGCCTGGTAGTGGGCGCGGAAGAGGCGGACTGGCTGCTTTGCGATGCCTATCACAAATGGCGCCTTCTCAAAAACGAGCCGCCGATCGAATTGTTCTGCGATCCGCCTCGCGGCATGATTTTGAGTGAGGGAGCCGGCGCCGTTTTACTCGCTCGTCAAGGTAGGGAGCAAATCGATGCGATTGATCTGGGCGGAAATTTTTCTAAGCGGAGCGAGGCCAAAAAAATCGCGGGCCGAGTTTTGCACGGTCTCGCAGACGAAAATGCGTGCATTGTCGCGAGCGCAAACGGCACATTTGTCGATCTTGCTGAACGAGAAGCGATCGAACATGAATTGCCCGGTGCGTTAGTTTATAGCCCCAAAGCGGCTCTCGGCGAAAGTGTCGGCGCGAGCGCGATCTGGCAGGTAATTGTCGCCGCACAGTCCCTGCGAACGAAGCAACTCCCGCCAATGTTAGGTTCGAACGCGGCGCAAGGCCTCAGCTTTCCAGAGTCAGGCGAGACATTGCACGAGAAAGCGATCGTTCTTAGCTGTGGACTGAATCAACAGATCGCCGGACTGCGACTCCGAATTTGATCGCGAGCCCCAATTCTTTCGGGGTTATCGATCTAAAGCAAATGGCCTCCGACCTGCTTTTACCTTTGCAACTGACGCCGCCTACAGTACCTTCGGCGTCCGCCATGCGAACGCTGGTCTGGGGGGTTTTTTTTATGTTTTTGGCGACCGGCATGGCGGGCGCGGCGGCGAACGTCTCCGACCACGAGCCGGTGGAGATCACTTCGACCGGCGAAACCACTTACGAAAACGGCATAGCCACGGCGCGGGACAACGTCGCGATTCACGTCGGTGATACCGACATTTACGGGGACTTCGCCCAGTACAACTCACGCACCCACGAAGTCTCAGTAGAAGGCCACGTCCGGATTTACCGCGATGTCAGCATTTATATCGCCGAGCGCGGAGTTTATAACATCGAGACTAAACAAATCCGCACGAGCAATGCGCGCACTGATTTTCATCCTTACTTCCTCAGCGGCCAAAACGTGACCGAAACTTCGGCGAACGTGTATCGCGTCGAAGATAGTACATTCACCACGGACGATTCTCCTCGCCCTGATTTTCATCTGCGCGCACGAACGGTGCGAGTTTATGAAAACGACCACGTTGTTTTTCAAAACGTCACCTTCTACATCGGAAAAGTTCCGGTCTTTTGGTGGCCGTACATGTATCAATCGCTCAACGACGCTTTTAGTTTTACCATTGCGCCGGCCGACCTCAGCTCCTGGGGCCCGTCGCTCCTGACTCAAATCACGTTCCCAATCACGGATGATATCAAAGGTCGGGTCAGACTCGACTATCGCGGCCGCCGCGGCATCGCAGTCGGTTTCGAATCGGATACCGATTACGGGAAGGACAAGTCCAGTAACGTCAAATTGAAGACTTATTATCTTAATGATCAAAACCCGGATATTAACCCGACCGCGCTTAAGCGGAACGACGTTCCAACTGACCGATATCGTCTGAGCTTGGAAGATCGAACCGAGTTTACCAAAGACATCTCCGGAATCGTCGATGTCACAAAGTTGAGCGACCCGTTTGTGATGCAGGACTTCTACCAAAGCGAGTTCCGGATCAATCCCGTTCCAGACAATGTTGTCGCGCTGGCCAAGACCGACCCTTTTTATACGCTGACCGCGATTGCCCGTTTTCAGGCAAACGATTTCTTCGAACAAACTGAGCGTTTGCCGGAAGTGGTGCTCGACATTAAACGGCACGCTCTCTTTGGCAGTCCCATTTTTTACCAAGGCGAAACCGGAGTTGCCGACCTACACCGGAATTTCGCGGAGGGATCCGGCTTCGAGGACTACGGCACCACCCGACTCGATACCTTTCACCAGTTGCTCTACCCGAACACCTATTTTGGCTGGCTGTCGATCGTCCCCCGCGCGGGCTTTCGAGCAACCTATTACGATAAGACTCGCGACCTCGGCAATACCCTTTTCCCATCCAACGCTGATCCACTGGTTCCCACTTTCATCCTTCCCGATCCCACTTCAACAAATCCCATTGTCGATGCTGGCAGCGGCGTTCGGACCGTGTTCGATACTGGGGTTGAGGCTTCTTTTAAATTATCTCGAACGTGGGAAGGGGTAGAAAGCCGAACCTTCGGCTTGGATGGATTGCTTCACGTGGTGCAGCCGTACACAGATTTTTCCTACGTCCGTGAGAATGGCATCAACCCAGCGGCAATTTTGCAATTCGATCGATTTGAGCCATCGACGCAGTTGCGTCCGATTGATTTTCCCAACTTCACTTCAATTGATTCGATCGCGAGTTGGACAGTGTGGCGGCTGGGCCTTCGCAACCGTTTGGAGACGAGGCGGGACGATCAGACAATTACTTGGCTTGAACTGGATACTTTTGCAGACGTAAATTTTGACAATCCATACGATCGGCGCTCGTTCTCGAACCTGTTCAACAAATTGCGATTCAACCCGCTTCCGTGGGCCTCGCTTACAATTGACTCACAGATTCCCGCGCTTAACACGGGTTTTACCGAAGTTAACACTAGTGTCGCCGTGCAACCGGTCTCGAATTTACAGCTCGGCTTCGGTCATCGTTATCTCAACGACAACCCATTCTTCCGACACAGTAGTCTTTTCGTGCTTGGCGGGTATTACCGGCTGAACGACAACTGGGGTTTCGGATTTCAGGAGCAATACGAAGGCACAATCGGCCTCTTCCAGGAACAGCGCTACGCCATCTATCGTGATTTGACGAACTGGGTCGCCTCCTTTGGCGCGGTGGTACGAGACAACACCGGCAACAAGAAGGAGTACGGCATTCTGCTCACGTTTACCCTGAAAGCATTTCCCAAGTTTGGTTTCGATTTAAATTTTGATCCGGGCAGTCAAGGACAATGATCCGGTTGCAATCGGGGGCCGGAATCGTAAAGGTGAGTCGCGATCTTGGCGCGGCGGCTAGCCAGCGGCACTAATTCATCATGGATATTGCGATTGTCGGTTCGGGCTACGTTGGACTTGTCACGGGGGCATGTTTTGCCGACGTCGGTCACAATGTCATTTGCGTAGACAACGATGAGGAAAAAATTAAAACCCTCCAAGCTGGGCGCATTCCAATCTATGAGCCCGGCTTGGAGGAAATTGTCCATCGCAACGTTTCCGCGCACCGTTTGCATTTCAGCAGCAGCATTCGCGAAGGCGTAGACAAATCGCACATCATCTTCATCGCCGTGCCAACGCCGCCGCAACCAAATGGAGATGTTGATCTTAGCTTTATCGAAAAAGTTTCCCGCGAGATCGCCGACGTCCTCACCGATTATCGGGTCATCGTCGATAAGAGCACGGTACCGGTGAAAACTGGCGAACGCGTCGCGGAAACAATCAAGCGCTACAATCGGCACGGCGCGAAGTTTGACGTGGTCAGCAATCCGGAGTTCCTGCGCGAGGGCTGCGCCATTCACGACTTAATGCATCCGGATCGGGTTGTCATTGGCGCCCAGAGTCAGCACGCCATCGATCTGATGAAAAAGGTTTACGAACCATTCATGGCGCCGGTGCTGGTCACCGGAATCAACAGCGCCGAGCTAATCAAGCACGCTGCGAATTCGTTCCTCGCCCTGAAAATTTCCTACATCAACGCCATATCCGCGATCTGCGACGCGAGCGGAGCGGACGTGGACAAAGTCGCGGACGGAATTGGAATGGACCGACGCATAGGCCGCCAATTTCTCGACGCCGGTATCGGATACGGCGGTTCCTGTTTTCCAAAAGACGTCGCCGCGTTCATCCACATTAGCGAGCAACTCGGTGTTCCGTTTACTCTTCTGAAGGAAGTACAGCGAATCAACGCCGGACAAAAAGAGCGTTTTCTCAAGCTCATTCGCGATACCCTATGGGTATTGCGAGAAAAGAAAATCGCGGTCTGGGGTTTGACGTTTAAGCCGGACACTGATGACGTTCGGTCGTCGGTCGCGATCGAATTGGTCGACACGATGCTGCGCGAAGGCGCCCACGTGACCGTTTACGATCCAAAAGGGATGGAGAAAGCGCGCGAACTCAAGGCAATCGCGGATGCAAAATTCGCGGCTTCCGCATTAGAAGCCGTCGACGGCGCCGAAGCCCTCGTCATCGCCACTGAATGGAATGAGTTTGCCAATGTCGACCTTACCGCGCTCAAAAAGCGGATGACCACGCCGATCGTATTCGATGGGAGAAACCTGTTGAATCCCGATACGATGGGCGAGCTCGGTTTCCATTATCATTCCATTGGCCGCGCGAGCATCATTCCGCGCTAGAATTCGTTGTGGCGCGGATCTCTGCTCGCCGAGTCGCTCTCGCCGCGCTGAGAAACTGGCGTAGAAAGAAGGAGTTCGCCGACGCGGTCATTTCCAGCGCGCTCTCCAAGGCGGCGCTCCACTCCGCCGATCGAGCATTCGCCGTCGAACTCTTTTACGGCGTCTTGCGCAATCGCACACTCCTGGACTTTTGGATCCGCGAGCTTCGACGCGGACGCGTGGATGTCGATCTTCGCGACATTCTGCGCATCGGTCTCTATCAACTGTTTATCGCAAAGACGCCCGAACATGCGGCGGTTTACGAAACGGTCGACCTGTCTCCAAAACGCCAGCATGCGATCATCAATGCGATACTGCGCTCCGGTGCGCGCGACCGCCGGGGTTTGCAAAGGAGAGCAAATTCTCAGGCGCTTGATGTTCGAACCTCGCACCCACAGTTTCTGATTGAGCGTTGGACGAAACAATTTGGAGCCGGTGCGGCCGAAGCCTTGTGCACCTGGAACAATCAGTCACCATCAATTTACGCGAGAATTAACCGCCTAAAAATTGATCGGCATAGTTTCCTCGAGCGCTATCGCAACGCGCGGACGCTGCCAAATGTCTCGAACTTTGTCGAACTACCCGCACCCGCGGACGCGCTCGACCAGGGCGATTGTTATGTTCAGGACCCGAGCACATCGATCGCGTGCGAGTTATTGCAACCGAAGCCAGGCGAAAAGATTCTGGACGCCTGCGCCGCTCCCGGCGGTAAAACCGGATATCTGGCGGAATTAATGGCAAATCAAGGCTTGCTCATCGCGTGCGATCGCGAACCTGCCCGCTTAAATCTACTCGACGAAAATCTCGCGCGGCTCGGTGTTCGAATTGCCAAAATCGTTTGCCATGATTGGATGAACTCTGCCGCTCCACCGGAGATTCTTTCGACAGCGCCATTCGATCGAATTTTGATTGATGCGCCCTGCACCAATACTGGCGTAATGCGACGCCGCGTCGATGTCCGGTGGCGTTTGAAACCGGCGGACTTTAATCGGATGCACACGCGGCAAATTGAGATTACGCGTGCTGTAATCCCGTTGCTGAAGTCTGGAGGAATTCTCGTTTACAGCACGTGCAGCCTTGAACGAGAGGAAAATGAGGACGTCGTTCAATCGCTGCTCCGAACAATGTCGATCTTACAGCTCGAGGAAGAAAGGCGTTCTATTCCTTTTCAGGATAATTTCGACGGCGCGTTCGGCGCGCGCTTCCGCCGAAAGGATTAATCAGATCGCCGGCAGACGGTTGCATCCCGCGAACTCGATGGAATCGTAGCGTCCTATGCACGACGCGCGTTTCGACAAGCTGGCCAAACTCCTGGTGGAATATTCGACCAGGCTCAAACGGAACGAGAACGTGTTGATTGAGGCTTTCGACGTCCCCGACGAAATGACGATCGCGCTCATTCGCGCGGTTCGAAAAGCAGGCGCAATTCCATTCGTGCAGGTTCAGCGCGCCCGCATCGGACGCGAGCTCGCGTTGGAAGCATCGGACCGACAACTAACGCTAGCCGCGCGGCATGAACTGGCACGGATGAAGAAAATGCACGCCTATGTCGCGTTGCGGGGAAGCAATAACATTACCGAATTATCCGACGTGCCGGTGGCGAAAATGCAGCTGGTCGCGAAGAAAATGCGCCCGGTTCAAGATCAACGCGTCAAGAAAACCAAATGGGTCGTGCTGAGGTGGCCGACTCCGTCGATGGCCCAGTTGGCGGGAATGAGCACGCAAGCTTTTGAAGATTTTTACTTCGAAGTTTGCACGCTCGATTACCGCAAACTCCAGCCAGGAATGAGAGCGTTGAAAGCGTTAATGGAAAAAACCGACCGCGTCGAAATCAAAGGGCCGGGAACGGATCTGCGATTTAGCATCAAAGGAATTCCGGCAGTCATTTGCGGAGGGGACCGGAATATTCCGGATGGTGAAGTGTTCACAGCGCCCGTGAAAAATTCGGTGGAAGGCCATATCACATTTAACGCGCCAACAATTTACCAAAGCATCGCCTTTGACGGGATTCGCCTCGATTTCCGCGAGGGCAAAATTGTTCAGGCGACAAGCAACCAGACCGAGAAACTCAACAAGATCCTCGATTCCGACGCCGGAGCTCGCTACATCGGCGAGTTTTCACTCGGATTCAATCCGTACGTCCTAGAGCCGATGCGAGATATTCTTTTCGACGAAAAAATTGCCGGTTCGTTTCATTTCACTCCCGGTCAGGCTTACGAGGAAGCAGACAATAGCAACCGAAGCCAGGTGCACTGGGACATGGTCAATATCCAGCGACCGAGTTATGGAGGAGGCGAGATTTATTTCGACCGGAAATTAATCCGGCGAAACGGCGAATTTCTATCGAAGCCACTACGGTCGCTAAACCGCAGCAACTTCGTTAAACGCCGGTAATTCGCGACAAAGGCAGATCGATTCGTCGAAACGCTCGAAAGATTTCGATCTTGCCTGCCGGATTAGGCCGCGCGCTTGGGACCGTGACCGGTCAGGTTCAGCTGCATCATTCCGATTTCGCCGCTGCCAGTGAGCTGCAAATTCGAGATTTCGAAAATCGGTGCGCCTTCGACGACAGCGCCACCGGCGCTCGGGAGCTGCACTGATACTTGCTTCGAATTCGAATTGAGCACAAGCGATGAAATCTCAAAAGACGGTGAGAATTCGACCGTCGCGATTTGGAACGGAACAACGACGTGGACTGTGGCTTGTCCCTGCTGGGACGGCGTTAGCTGAAGTGGTGCGGCCGCGAAATCCGAAACCAAATGCAAACCTCCTACCGTGAACGAAGGCGATCCAACCACGGTTGGACGCTGCTGTTGCGATGGCGTGAGGCGCACGCTTCCGAGCGTTCCGCCGGCGGGCTGGATTCGTGCGATCTCAAAAGTCACCTGCAGATTCATTGCCGGTTGCGGAGCTGACCCAGCCAAGCGCATCGTCACGATTTTCGAGAATGGCCTTAACTGCAACGCCCCCATCTTGAAGGTTGGAGTCAGTTGCATCGACGCAATCTCGAAAGCGAACGTGAGTTGGACGGCAGTTTGCATCGCCCCGGCTGGTTGAGGCATGCCGCCTCGCCCTGCTGAAGCAGTTGGGATTTGGATCGGTTCAGGCATGTTTACTGGTGTGGTTGGTTCGTAAATTGGTGACTCGAAAACAGGCTCAACAGACGGCTCGCTAGGTTGACGAAGCCCGTCAAATCCGGCCGGTTCCGGTTCAGTGACGACTTCAATGATGGACGGTTCCTCCACAGGCGTCAACTGAGGAATCGGTTGACCCTGACTAACAGGCTCGACTTCCGGTTCGGCAATCGTTACGGCGTCGGCAAAGACCGGCTCAATTTCGGGGACCGTGATTTCTTCCGGTTGGGCGGCTACTGACTGCGGAATTTCGACCGGTAGCGACTCAGGCTCAGGCGCAATCCATTCGGGTTGCGCAAACACCGGTTGCGCAATTTCGATCGGTGGCAACTCGGGCTCAGGCGCGATCCATTCGGGTTGCGCGACCATTCCGGCCTCAGGCTCAGACGCGATCCATTCCGATTGCGCGACCGGTTCGCCAACCCCTTCCATCGGCATCGCACCCTGTTCAACAATCGGTCCAACCGCTTCGAATGTTTCGACTTTCGGTTCAAGCTCGAACTGGCGCTCACCATTTCCCTCGACTGCCGGTTCCAAAGCCGTCCCGCCGCCAAAAGCACGGTCTGGCCTGCTGAGCGGCACTACTGCGCGGCGCAGTGCCGGCTCGGTTGCCTTCAATTTAAGAGAGACCTGACGCGGTCCGCCACTCAATCGCGGCATGACTTTCATTTCTCTGGGAGCCGCAGCGGCATATTCCATACCTTCCAGCTGCGGACCGGTTGCCGGCGCGGCCCGGCGGAAACTTGGGAAATGAATTCCGCGGCCACGAATTTCGTATACGACGAACACAATGAGGCCAATTCCAGCCAAAACGAAAATTGCCGCAATTAAATTGCCGGCTTCAAATTTTCCGCGAGAAACTTCGCCGACATGCGCAGGAGCAAGCGCGGTTGCTGGCGTGGCCGATGCCGCAGCCACGACTGGCGGTTTTGCAGCTGCAACAGGAGCGGGCGCTTGCTGAGCAGGCGCCTTGGCGGGCTGCGATTGTGCAACTGCCCGCTCTTGGCGCGTAGCGGGAACGGCTGCGGACGATGCTGGCGCGCGGGCCGCCGCGACTGGCGTTTCTACGACCGGCGAGAAATTCGGCGCGGGCGATGTCGGAATCTCTTCAGGTCTGCCTGGACTGCCAGCGGCAAATGATCCCGGCGCGGCGCCGGAAGACTGTGTGACAGCGGAGCTGGCCCGGGGCTCTTCCGGTTTGGGGGCAGTCGCCTCCATTCCGGCAATCGCGGGCGCAGCGGTCTTGGTCTT